>ERZ651768.808-NODE-808-length-23227-cov-11.282851_pt1 | contig 23227 bp, 20 predicted proteins | sample MGYA00514754_ERZ651768 | MGnify/ENA metagenome assembly ERZ651768
TGTGGTGGAGCTTAAAGCTACGCTATTGGGTGTGGGAAGTAGAAAAACAGCAAAGTGAGCCACATGCGGACATCAAGCTATTCGCCCTTTATCACGATCCTAAACTGGTGAATTCCCTACCCCATTCTCTCGGCCTGCAGAAGGGACTAATTGGTGTGGTGTATGCTTTTGCTGCGCCCCACATGTCTGAATCAAATAATGTTGTTATCGCCCATGAGATCATGCATACCGTCGGCGCAAGCGACAAATATGATTCCAAGTCGGGACAGCCTATCTACCCAGATGGCTATGCCGAGCCAAACCTCAAACCACGGTATCCGCAGTTGAAAGCAGAAATCATGGGTGGCCGCATACCTCTAGGCGAGAAAGATGCGCAAATACCGCGGAGTCTGAAACAAGTGGTGGTCGGACAGCAAACAGCTATCGAGCTTGATTGGCTCACTTATTAAGTAGTTAATCGTTTGGTGAAAACGTAATTTTAGATTAGGAATCTTTGCACAACAATTATCATAATTAAAATGCTAACGTGGCGGACCTTCTGCGTATCTCGGAAGATCATCGGTTATGTCATACCACTCACACTTGTAAGCCACATAGATATGATCCATTGGCCGAACACCTGGATCGTCATCCAATGAACCCAACGGTATAACCGCGAGGTTGCGATCAGAATCTAGACTTGGCATCTTCGATCCGCAGATCTCACAGAACACTTGCGTGAAAAACTGTGCATCCGGTAGTTTGTACGTCTTTAATCGATCCTCACCTTTAATAAACAAAACCCCATTGAAATCTGTAAATCCATTGCTGGCATGGGCAGCGGCACGTGCACGACGACAGCGAGTGCAATAACAATGGTGGGCAATTCTAAAAGGCTTTGTAACATGAAATTGTATCGAGTCACAAAGGCAACTCCCTCTTACAACACCGTCAGGGGCAGGCTCCAATGGTTCTTCATCGACACCGAGCAAACCGGTTCCAGGCGGGTAATGGTCATAGCAGGGTAGATCGTTCGTGATTTCATGCCATGCGGCGTTGTACGCTACAAACACGTTACAGTCGGCTGGTCGGCCTTGATCATGACAGCCCCCTGGCGTCACTACGCGAGTTTGATCACCGGCACTATAGGGTACGACTGACCCGCAGTTCCTACAAAAACTTCGGGTGAGTATTGAAGACGAGCGGTAATACACGATCGAGTCCGTCGTGCTTACCCAGCGTAGCTGGTCAGATTTCGCAAAAAAATACGTTCCAAATGGTGTGCCGTGCGCTTTACGACACATCTTACAGTGACAGTTGAATGTCGCGAATGCTTCAGGCTCGAGTTCCCAACTAACATCACCACACAAACACCGCCCGATGCTCATTGGAGCCTAATCCTCACCAACTTAAAACCGACCATGCTTAAGAACTTGAAAAGATTTTGGAGCGGGTGAAGAGATTCGAACTCTCGACCCTCACGTTGGCAACGTGACGCTCTACCACTGAGCTACACCCGCTTCTCTGTCTAGTATTTTACAGCAGTCCGGGTTTATGCTGCATCCCGAAATAGATTTAACTTAACTTTAGCGGATTTCGAAATACCGATTAGTGATCTCGTAGGTCGGGCCACGCTGCTTTTAGATACACGACCATCGACCACAACGTGAGCCCACCTGCTACGTAAAACAACAGTTCACCGCAGATCAACACCGGGAAACCTTCAACCTCAGGCCCCATCAACAACAGTGAGATCGCGATAAACTGGGAAGTGGTTTTGATTTTGCCGACAAATCCGACAGCTACTCTGCCTCGATTGCCAAGTTCGGCCATCCATTCCCGAAGTGCCGAAACAGCAATTTCTCTCCCAACCACGACCGCCGTGACTACGGTAAACAGCTGTGCGCTGAACAACTTAGATACCAAAATTTCATCACTCACAACCAAAACCAGCACCACAGCAACCATAAGCTTGTCTGCGACTGGGTCAAGAAACTCACCGAATCTGGAAGTTTGTGCCAACGTACGGGCCAGAAACCCGTCTAGCCAGTCAGTCAATCCTGCCAGTAAGAAAACACCGGCAACGTACAACCCGCTGACAGGCAGGTAGTACATGAACACCACTACTGGAATCAGTGCGACTCGCAGTAACGTCAGTAGATTTGGAATCGTCCAGTGCATATGAGGTCAGTCCTGTCTAAGGAAATGATAAATCTTTTCTGCCAATGAATCACTAATTCCGGGCACCTTGAGCAAATCTTCAACTGGCGCCCGCTTTAGTTGTTGGAGGCCACCGAAATACTGCAACAACGCTCGCCGGCGCATGGCACCGACGCCTGGCACATCCTCCAGTGTCGAATAAGTTCTCCTCTTAGCCCGTCTTTGACGGTGACCTGTTATTGCAAACCGGTGTGCTTCGTCTCTAATCTGTTGTATCAGGTGAAGACCAGCCGAGATGCCAGGCAACATCAATGCAGAGTTCCGCCCAGAGACATAGAGTTTTTCGCTCCCAGCTTTTCGGTCGCGCCCTTTTGCGACCGCAACAATAGGAATATCCCCTAATAACAATTCGTCCAAAACCTCTTGCGCTACTCGATACTGACCTTTCCCCCCATCAACTAATACTAGGTCCGGTAGTGCTTCTTGGTTCTCTACAACCTTCCTGTAGCGTCTCTGAAGAACTTCCCGCATGGCACCATAGTCATCACCCGTATCAACACTCTTCATATTGAATCGACGGTACTGTGACGAGACGGGCCCTTCCCCATCAAAAACAACGCAGGCGCCAACAGTTGCTTCTCCCGCAGTATGGCTGATGTCAAAACACTCTAAGCGAACCGGATCGACTACCAAGCCTAATGTTTTCGAAAGTTGCTTCAGGCGAGTTGTGTACGCATCTTTGCTTGCGAGGTGGCGCTCCAAGTTTTCAGTTGTATTTAGAAGGGCCATCTCTAACCACTGGGCTCGATAGTCTCGGACATTGGCTTTAATGATTACCTTTCTGCCTGCTTTTTCTGAAAACATTTTCGCAAGTTCTATGACCCCGTCTATTTTCGGATGAACTATCAATTCTTTGGGTATCGGGTTTCTGAGGTAGTACTGCGGCAATATAGCCGTGAGCATCTCGCTGGTCGTTTCATCCAGTAATGTCTTCTGGAAGTAATGCCGCATGCCTAAATTCTGACCATTTCGAATACTCATCACCGACACGCAGGCTCGATCAGCTCGACCCACTGCCACTACAATATCTGCATTGGCGACCCCCCCGGACACGTATTGTTTTTCCTGCACTTTGCGTAATGCAGCAATTCGATCCCGGTATCTCGCTGCAGATTCATAGTCCAGACTTTCGGACGACTGGTCCATTTTTCTTTGCAGTAATATCCCCAACTTTTCATTCTTGCCTTCTAGAAGCAGAACGCTGTCCTCCACGTCAGCAAGATAGGTAGAGCGATCAACTTTGTCGACACACGGCGCCGAACACCGCTTAATCTGGTACTGAAGGCAGGGTCGGCTCCGATTTCTGAAATAGCTATCCTGGCATTGGCGAACCGGTATGACTTTCTGAATTTCCGACAAAGTTTCCCTGACAGCTGCTGCACTGGAAAATGGACCGTAATACTTGTTCTTCTGCTCTGTACTGCCCCGATAAAGAGATAAACCGGGATAATCGTGACTGTCCGATAAGCGAATGTAGGGGTAACTCTTATCGTCTCTGAGTAGAATGTTATATCGAGGCCGATGCTCCTTGATTAGGGTGTTTTCCAACAGTAGGGCCTCACTCTCTGTTTTCGTGATGTGCACTTGGATACTGGCTACCTTGGAAAGCATTCGTTGTATCTTCCCACTCTGGGGCGTCGAAATAAAATAACTGGCAAGCCTGTTACGCAAATGTTTTGCTTTACCAACATACAGGCATTCAGATGAGGGCCCGAGCATCTCATAAACGCCGGGCAACCGGGACACGGTCTTGCAAAATGCCTTCCCGTCAAACTCGCTTTCCATTTCAAACAAGTCCAGACAGTTGCTTGGCTCTGCTTACTATTATTGTGAACATTTGTTCTGTAAGTCGGCGTGTTTGCGTGTTATATCGGCTGCAGTGATAACTCGACAACAGAATCCGATCATCCGGCAGTGTTATCTCTCCCCCATGCCTAAACTTGTGAGTCGAAAGTTTTAACTCGAATACTCGTATCACAGCATCGTGTGCAACTTTTCCAAGTGCCAAAATGACAGCACCTTTTGGAAGGTCCTGTATCTCAGCGCCTATGAATCCAATACAGTTTCTAACCTCGGATCCGATCGGTCGGTTTTCAGGCGGCAAACATTTGACTGCATTCGTAATCCTGCATCCGTGTAACTGCAGCCCATCCCCTCTTGCGTTAGATTCCGGATTGGTGCTCAACCCATATTGATAAAGGCTGCGATACAGGAGCAAGCCTGCGTGATCCCCTGTAAAGGGGCGACCTGTTGCATTGGCGCCATGCTTTCCGGGTGCTAATCCCACGATCAACAACTTCGCGCTTCGGTCACCAAAACAAGGCACGGGCCGACAGAAATAGTCAGGGAAAGCCTGTTTGGTTTCATCAAGATAACTGGCCAGTCGCGGACAGGCTCGGCAGTTGGGATCGTACCACTTAGATGCAACTAGCCGCTGATCTTGACTTGCTTTTGGTTGTTTATGGGGCATAACCGTTAAACGATTCTATTGTTGCCTACCGCTCCAGGCCTTAAACTCTCGTCGTCATTCTCCAGGATCATCAGTATGAAGATTTCAGCATCTGACGCAAGGGTCGGCAACCTCATTGAACACCAGGGCCGTCTCTGGCGAATTTTGAAAAAGGAACATGTCAAGCCCGGTAAAGGGGGCGCCTTCGCTCAAGTAGAGATGAAGGCCATTGCGGACGGCACGAAACTGAACGAACGCTTTCGTTCTGATGAGAAGCTGGAAAAAGCACACGTGGAGCCCAGAAAAATGCAGTATCTCTATCCAGAAGGAGAAGACCTGGTGTTTATGGACCTTGAAACCTACGAGCAACTCAATATTGCCGGTGATGAGATTGCAGAGCAGAAAGGTTACCTGACCCCCAACATTGAAGTGCAGATTAACTTTTATAACAACAATCCGATCGGCCTTGACCTCCCATCGGCTGTCACCGTAAGAGTCACCGATACAGAGACCGTCGTAAAAGGACAGACAGCAGCAGGTTCAGGCAAACCCGCGACTGTGGACACTGGTATTCGTGTCACCGTACCCGCGTTCGTCAAACTTGGGGACAAGATTCGGATCAATACCGACACCGGCGACTATATCGAACGTGCTGACAGCGATGCATAGTAACTCAGCCAAACTTGACGAGCCGACTAGACCAGTCTGCTAATTGGTTCTGATACGATCCCTCAGGCTCCGACCCGTAAAGGGTTTCGAGCCTCAATTCGCTTTTTGAAGAAACATGGCAAGGGGTCCGCTCCAGGACAGCATCCAGGTCGGCCGTGTTGTCGCATAACAGAATCATGTCGCAACCGGCTGTAAGCGCGCATAAAACACGTGTGTGGATATCCTCGATCGTTTGAGCGGCTGCCATATTCAGGTCGTCACTGAATACTGCGGCTGTAAATCCCAAGTCCTCGCGAAGAATCTCTTGAATCCATCGAGTAGAAAACGTAGCTGGTTGATTATCAATCGCAGGATACATCACATGACTCGTCATCAATCCCTTGAAACCGACTTCCCGATAAGCACTGTATGGCTTCAAATCTGTAGATCTAATTGTCTCGATCGACCTGGGATCTAACGGTAACGTGAGGTGAGAATCAGCTGTGACGCTGCCGTGACCGGGATAATGCTTGGCGATCGGTGTGATCCCAGAGGCTCGCATCCCGGCGCATAAGGCACCTGCCAAACAAATGACCACATCTGGATCCGCATGGAATGCTCGGTCGCCAATCGCATTGCTGTCGCGTCTAAATAGGTCGATTACCGGTGCAAAGCTGATATCAATATCAACTGCTCTCAATTCCAATCCCATGACTCGCCCTAGAATCCATGCCAGTTCCTCAGCGCCGGTGGGATCGTTTTCAAAAAGCACTCCAATTTGGTGCTGCGCCGGCAATGGAGTAAACCCCGCAACAAACCTTTGAACCCGACCCCCTTCCTGATCAACTGCTACCAGTAACTTCGGTGATTTGATGGCCTTTATACTGGCTACGAGATCAGTCAGTTGTACCGGGTTAACATAGTTTCGACTAAAAAGGATTACACCCCCGACCGATGGGTGTGCCAGCCACTCGCGCTCTTGGGCCGACAACGATTGGCCTTCTAGACCTACCATGAGGGGCCCTATCATTGTCTCACTCAGTAGTGGATTTCAATGTGTTGCTGGCAGTGACTCGAAATACTCGGCAACTCGGCGAAGATCCTGCGCGGAGTCTACCCCTGGGCCTGGAATCTCACTCGCATCACACACCACTATGGCATCACCATGCCACAGCGCCCTGAGTTGTTCTAGTTTCTCAGTCAGCTCTGTTGGCGCGGGCGTCAGTTCGCAAAAGCGTATGAGGTAGCCCACGCGATAAGAGTAGATGCCCAAATGCCGGCGGGCCTCCGACCAATGCATGTTCGCGTGATCGGATGATTCGCCATCGCGAATCCAAGGGATCGGCGCCCTTGAAAAATACGCAGCAAGTTGCCGGTGATTTCGGACAACTTTCACAACATTAGGATCCTCGTACTCCGCTAGAGATTGGATCGGGCAACAGGCGCTGGAGATCATGGCGTCAGGTGTTTTAACCAGTTCCCGTGCTACCTGATTGATCAAAACAGGCGAAATCAGGGGTTCATCTCCTTGAAGATTAAGGACAAGAGAGTCGTCAGCCAAACCCAACAGTTGTGTTGCCTCCGCAACCCGGTCTGTACCGCTCAGGTGATCTTTACGGGTCATGCAAACCGTACCATTGAAGGCCTCTACGGCATCAAAGATTTGTTGGTTGTCAGTAGCAACGGTAATCGTGTCTGCGTCGCTTTGAAGCGCGCATTCATAAACCCGCTGGATTAGGGGCTTACCCGCGACATCGAGCAATGGTTTTCCGGGCAGTCTTTGTGAATCGAAACGCGCTGGAATCACGATATGGTAGGAAAAACTCATACGACCGATCCACCTCCTGCTGCTTGAAGCACTAATTCAACAACCCCACCATCGGTTCTGACTTCCTGGCGTACCTGCCACCAGTCTTGTCCGGCCAGGGTCTGACATTTTACAGCGTCTTTTTCTGTCATCAGAACAGTCGAGTTTTGGTAGTTTTGCAGATCTTCGAAAGAAAAATAATGATGGTCAAGAAATTCAATCCGTTCGAACTGAAGGCCTTCATCGGATAGCTGCTGGAAGAATCGATCGGGGTCCGCGATAGCAGTTATGACCACACATTGTTTCTGTCTAAAGGAGTCTAAAGTCGACTCTCGCCCGTCGTTGATATTGACTACAGTTCCTAAACTCGTCTCCATGGAAGATTCACCAGGCTTGGGCACTCCACCGTGACGCACTACAACGTTCACCGTGTCTAGCCGTTTCGGGGACTCTCTCAATGGACCTGCAGGCAGTAGTAGACCGTTGCCGAGTCCACGTTTACCATCGATGACTACTATCTCCAGTTGGCGCCCCAGTCGAGTATGCTGGAGACCATCGTCTGATAACACAATATCTATGGAGCCTGTTTTTAAGACTTCACTCACAGCATTCACACGGTCTGGGTCAACGACAACCGGTACGTTGATGCTGCGGGCGATAAGCAGTGGTTCATCACCACTGCGCACTACTTCCGTATCTGGCATTACCCGAACCGGGTAGGACCCTTTAGCGCCGTACCCCCTGCTTACTATCCCGGGTTTGTATCCATGCGCCACCAACTCCTTTGCTAGGTGAATGAGTAGCGGCGTCTTACCTGTACCACCAACAGTCAGGTTACCAACCACGACAATCGGTACATCGAAATCCTGGACCGTAAATACACCTGATTTATACAATAGATGCCGAGTCGCGATGAAAAGCCGATAAAGAAAACTCACCGGCATGAGTAGAGCAGTAGCCCACGTCGGGGCATACCACGACCTAACCAACGATTTGGGGACTGTACTCATCAGGCATTGTGATCCGTACTCTCAAGCTCCCCTCTTTCCTGCCGAACATGCAGCGCGGCATAATGACCATCCATCTCCAGTAACTGCCGATGCGTGCCTTGTTCCACAACCCTGCCGTCCTGCAAAACCAGTATTCGATCAGCCTCGACCACCGTACTTAAGCGGTGCGCAATTATCAGTACGGTTCGTTCAGCCGACAGTGCCTTGATCCCTTCCTTAACCTGACTCTCGGAAACGTTATCCAGTGCAGAAGTTGCTTCATCCATGATGAGAATCGGCGCACATCTGTAGAGTGCTCGGGCGATCGTGAGCCTCTGCCTTTGCCCGCCAGAAAGCCTAACACCCTGTTCCCCAATAGACGTCTTCAACAAATCAGGCAACTTATCAGAAAAGACCGATATCTTGGATGCTTCAACCACCTCAGCAAGCACCTTCTCATCAATTTGAGCAGCCGAGTAAGCGACATTGCTTTCAATCGAACCGTCAAACAACACTGCCTCTTGTGATGCAAAACCAATCTGGGAGCGCAGAAACTCAACTTGATAGTCTTCTATGGGTGACCCATCAATCAGTATTGCACCCTGCTGAGCGCGATAAAATCCCAGCAGTAGAGAAGCAATACTCGTCTTGCCACTACCTGAAGCACCGACAAGCGCCACAGTCTCACCGCGATTGATTCGAAACGAGACATCCTTCAACGCATTGTTGTCAGTCATTTCGTATTGAAACGTGACATTTCTGAATTCGATGTCTCCGGTAATATTTTCAGCCATCTTGCTGCCGCCAGTTTCCTCGATCGGTTTGTCGAGCACCTCAAAAACGCTCTCGGCAGCGGCTACACCGGTTTGAAGGTGTTCATTTACGCGGGCAAGGCGCTTGACCGGACCCATTAGCAACAGGATCGCACCAAGATAGGAAACAAAAGTACCAGGACTAACAAGCGACTTGATAACTCCACTCATTGAAAGATAAATAATAACCGCCACCGTTACGCCCGCGAAAAAAATCAACAGCGGAACGCTGACGGATGCCACCAAAGCTTTTCGCATCGACTGTGCCCGGTTATCACGGTTTGCCTGTTCAAACCGTTCATTTTCGTGGTCGTAACTGCCATAAGCTTTGACAACGCGATGCCCCTGGAATGCTTCTTTTGCTGAGTGAGTTATCCAACCCATTGATCGCTGGATAGCTTCACTTGTCTTTCTGAATCGCCGGTTAGCTTTTTGCATTATGATCGCCGCAATCGGAGTGACTACCAGAAAAACAAGCGTGAGCTGCCAGCTCAGATAAGCCATCCAGCTCAGCAACCCAATACACAAAATACTGTCCTTGACAAATATCCGTATTGCTATCGAACTGGCTACAGCAACTTGCTCAACGTCATAAACCAGTTTAGACACCAGAAGGGATGACGGATGCTGATCAAAATATCGACTGGGTAGTCGGATCATGCGATCGAACATCAAAGTCCTTAAGTCATAAACCACATAGCGGGATACCCTGGATATACAGTACTGGTCAGAAAAAGACCCAAACGAACGCACCAAAAAAATGATGACCAGCACACCTGGTGCCCATTTGATCATAGCGGCATCGCGTTCGATAAACCCACCATCCATGATTGGTTTTAGTAGTGCGGCAAACGCGGTCTCCGCAGCAGCGACAAGAATCATGCCGACTATGCTCAACGCAAACACCAGTCGATAGGGCCAGACATGGCCAAGTAGTCGCCGGAATATACGCAGTCCGCTCAATGGGCTAACCGAATCAAGATACTCAATGTTGTTTTTGCATTGAAAACGTCAGCTTGAGAAGACCAACCCGTTGAGCAGCATCCAACGCTGTCATAACCGACTGATGGCTAGCCATTCGATCTGCGCGAATGATAACGACTGGGTCCTCCCACCCCGAAGCAAGGGCCAGCAATTGCTCAGACAATTCTGCTGCGTCACTACCATTAAACTTCTTAGTCGATGAATCGCTTCCACGCTTCAAAACATATTGGCCCTGCTCTGAAATACTGATCACAATTACCTGCTCCTCCAGCGTTGTCTCTAAAGGGAGATCACTAGTCGGCAATCGCAGGTTCAACTGAGATTCTTTAGAAAACGTCGTCGAAACCATGAAAAAGATCAAAAGCAGGAATACAACATCAATCAAAGGCGTTAAACTGATTCCGACTTCTTCTTCTTGATACTGCGAGAATCTCACGGCTTCTGACTTCCTTGCATCAGGTTCAGCAGTCGTAACGCATGTTGCTCCATGTCAACGGTGAGTTCATTGATTTTTCCCTTGAAATAACGGTGGAACATGAGACTTGGTATACCCACTGATAAACCTGCCGCAGTTGTGATCAAAGCTTCTGAGATGCCCCCCGCCAGAATTTGAGGATTACCGACACCAACCGCAGTAATTGCCGCAAACACCTTGATCATCCCAATCACCGTTCCAAGCAGTCCCAACAGGGGTGTTATTGCGGCTATAGTGCCTAACGCATTGAGGTATTTTTCAAGTTCATGAACAACATGCCGCCCCGCCTCTTCGATCGACCTGCGGATATCGGCAGGCGCTTGATTAGAAAAAGACAGTCCTGCAACGAGAATTCGACCGAGATATGAACTGTGTTCGAGTTCCTCAAGTCGCTCATCTGTTAGTTGATGTTGCTCCAGCAAGTGTTCAATATCTATAACGAGGTCCGCCGGAGCAACACTGTCTTTCTTCAAGGTCCATAATCGTTCGATAATGATGGCAACGGAGATCACAGAACACAAAATGATCGGCACCATTAGCCACCCACCGCTACTGATTAGTTCGAACATCTAATGGGCCTCGCGTGCCTTGGGTTACCGTATTGGTTGTGATTCTACCGACAATATCTACTCAATCGGTGTGTTGAGGTGAGTTTGGTATCAACTGTGCCAGAAACGTCGATGATGTCGGGCCCAGGTGCGAACCGTATTTCTTCTGTTACCACTTTTGATGATGATCTCTCCGTACCGTGCAGTATTAAGCAAGCGGATACCCAGTCGTTCATATTGGTCGATTACCTCTGGACTGGGGTGCCCATAGCGATTATGCGAGCCCGCACTCACAACCGCAATTTTCGCCCGTACAGCGGATAGGAAAGATAGTGTAGATGAGGTGTTCGATCCGTGGTGCGGTACTACCAGTACCGAGGATTCTAGTTCGGTTCCGTAGTCTCTGACCAGAGCCTGTTCAGCTTTTGCCTCGATATCCCCAGTTAGAAGAATGCGTCCACCACCGCTAATGACCTGCACAACACACGAACGATCGTTGGAGCTAAGACGAGCGTCACCAACTGGCCACAAAATTCGGAATTCGACTTCGTTCCAGAACCAGGTCTCTCCAGAGCGACATCGTCGACTACCTTCGAGCCTGTCAGCTTCCCCCGATAGAATATCATCCACAGCCAGGTTGAGTAATATAGCCTCCAGCCCGCCCGCGTGATCTGCCGCGACGTGGCTTACTATTATTCGATCCAACCGGGTGACCCCGTGCCGCCTGAGCGCCGGTAGCAGCACTCGTTCTCCTGTACTGAACTGTCCAAAGCTTGGTCCGGTATCAAACAGCATTGCGTGATCGCGTGTCTGAACCAGAATCGCCAGTCCTTGACCAATGTCAAAAACCCGCATCTGTACTTCATGGTTTCTAAGGCCGGAAGTAGGCGTTGAGCCCATCAATAGAATCACTGTCATAGTTCCTATTAAGAATATTCGGAGCTTTCTGACATAAAGGATCGTGCCTACTAAAACCCCTACAACCAAGAGTAGTTGGCTGTTGTTGGATAGATCTAGGGTGGAAGAATTGAACTGAGTAAGCAAGCTAAGGGGCTTCAAAAGCCAGGTTATCAACCACCCACTGGCGGTTAAAATCCCTCCGCCAATTGACTCATTAATGAAGAGTAGGCCAAAGCAACCACTCAGAATCATTGGGATAACCAGCAACCCAAATACTGGAACATAAAATAGATTTATGAATGGTGAAACGAGAGACAAGTTTCCGAAATACAATGCTTGTACAGGCAGTAAGCCGACAAATAATGCAAATTGGATGACGCATAGGGTGAATACATAATTCCGAACCGCATATCTAGCCGACTCGTTTCCAACTGAATCGTGACTCACTGTCGAAAATTTGTTTCGGTAAACCTTTTGTGCGCGGAAGATTACCCACACGGCTACAAAAGACAACCAAAACCCAGCTGAACTAACGTCTATCGGGTTCAGTATGCCCACCGTTAGCATTGCAAGACCAAGGAATACTTCAGGGCGATACATCCGATTAGCCAAGACAGCTACAACCGTATACGTGGATAACATAGTCAACGCCCTTACCGCCGGGAGCGGGAAGCCAGCTAAAGCCGCATAGGCCAACCCAAGCAAAAGACCTCCTGCTGACACCAGATGAGGGCGTGGGATCCTACCGCCTGACAATAGGCCTACACGCCACAGTAACCGAATAATGAGGCAACCAAAAAGACTTGCTAAACCAACGTGCAAACCGGAAATCGCCATCAGATGCCCTATGCCGGACATTCGAAAGATCTTCCATTGTTGTGCAGAAATGGCCGAGCGCTCCCCTATAGCAAGTGCCAAAATAATACCTAGAGCAGGTTTCTCTCCCAAGACATCTTGAATCTTTAACCGGAGACGATTACGGAGGGAGAGAACAAAATTCTCTGATTCAGCCTTTCCTATCAGTAGAGGAATTGCCTTATACACATAGCCTGTTGCCTGAATGTGATTTCTGAAATACATCAATTCCCGGTCATGGGTGCCCACGTTGCGATACCCACGAACAGGCTTTATCTTTATCTGTAGGTGCCACTTCTGCCCTGGTTCGAGTATCGGTCGATCCCCGTACCAACGCAGTCGAACGTTACTCCGCCTGGCACTTGTGACTGTCCCGTCGGTTAGCCGATGAAGTCTAAAGTCGAACTGTGTGTGAGTCGTTCTAGCAATAGGGATACTGTTTACTACTCCGACTGCAGTAACTGGTTGGTATAGGAAATGCCGGTCGGGACGTTTTTCTAACTGATGCTGCGCATAAACTGTGGCCCACAACATGCCGAACCCTATACAAACCAAATAACGAGTCCATCCCCTTACGAATACAAAGCACAGAAACACTGCACAACAGACCCACAAAAGCGGGGTCAACGAGACGCACAAATGAATAAACAGTGCGCCAACCGTATAAGCTAACGCTATGACAAGTATTCGAGGCATCCTTGCCCGCTGATATCGTCCTTGATCTTTACTGTCTACATTTTACGAGATATCGCCGGACAATCAAGCTATTTGGCTAAGCAGAAATATTCTGTAGAGTTCCGTTCGCTAGTTTGTAGATATGATCAAGTTTCCGTGCCAACCCAAGATCGTGGGTGGCCATGACAAGACTCGTGCCAAACTCACTATTGAGAGTGAAAAAGAGCTCTTGAACTGAATTTGCAGTCTCGTAATCAAGATTCCCTGTTGGCTCGTCGGCCAGGATACAGTCGGGCTGCCCAACAAGTGCACGAGCTACAGCAGTTCGCTGTCTCTCTCCTCCAGAGAGTTCGCCTGGCTTATGATGTTCTCGAGCCCTTAGGCCTACCTTTTCCAATAACTGCGACGCATCAGATAAAGCTGAAGTGTGAGATTCGCCGCGAATCAATAGCGGCATTGCTACGTTTTCCAAAGCAGAAAACTCCGGCAAGAGATGATGAAACTGGTAAACAAAACCAAGCGACCGATTTCGAAGCACGCCGATAGCCTTTTCACTCAAGCCCGCCAGTGGCTGACCACATAATTGAACACTGCCTTGTGTTGGCCTATCCAGGCCACCCAGTAAATGCAAAAAAGTACTCTTCCCGCTGCCCGAGGCGCCCACGATCGCGATAGTTTCACCTGCTGCCACTGTCAGGTTGATATCGCTAAGTACCTGAACTAGGGTGCCTGCCTCTGTAAACGATTTATATAGCCCGGAACATTCCAGAATCGGATTAGTCGGGTTACTCATATCGCAAAACCTCAGCGGGGTCAGTTCTCGAAGCCCTCCACGCGGGGTACAACGTTGCGACCACACTCAAGACAAATGAAATGGAAACAATCTGGGAAACATCCCTCCACTTTAGCTGAGCCGGAAAGTCAGTGATTACATATACGCTTGACGGAAAGAACTCGATTGCAAAGAGTCCCTCCAGCCAAGGGACCAGGGTTTCTACATTTACAGCGGTTATTACACCCGAGATACCGCCGATAAATGTTCCGATAAGCCCGATCAGCGTGCCCTGAATCATAAAAATTGCCATCACCCTGCGCGGTCCCAGTCCCAAGGTCCGTAAAATAGCCACGTCTGAGCGCTTATCAGTCACCAGCATCACCAGAGTAGATACGATATTGAATGCAGCCACAGCAACGATGAGCAGCAAGATGATGAACATCACCCGCCGCTCTATTTTTATCGCTCGGAAAAGATTGACGTGTTGAATTGTCCAGTCAGTTACGCGGTACCCCGCTCCCAGAGACCTGGAAAGTTGTTCTCTTATTCGGGGCGCTTGGTATAGGTCTGTAAGTTTCAACCGCCGGCCGCTGACCAGGCCCCCAGTCTTAAACAGTCGAACCGCGTCACCCAAATGCAGAATCGCTAAACCGCTATCATGCTCGTACATGCCGAGCTCAAAAACTCCCGCTACGTTAAATCGTTTCAGCCTCGGCAAAAGCCCCGCCGGAGTAATCTGACCCTTCGGAGCAACCAAGGTTACTTTCTGACCCACCGACACACCCAGTTGTCGCGCGAGTTCCGATCCGAGAACAATCTGCCATTTTCCCGACTCTAGGGCGTTCCAACTGCCATCTTTCATACTCTCAGACAAATTGGATACACCAGCCTCTTCTGTAGGCAACACGCCTCGAATCAAAGCGCCTTTGACCATTCGGCCACCCATCAAAAGACCCTGACCGAGAATAAAAGGTGCCGAGGCTAGTATTTCCGGTTGTTTACTGATCTCGTGGTTGACTGTCTCCTGGTCGCTAAGCCATCCGTTGTGACCGCTCACAGTGACATGCGATGCGACTGAAAGTATCCTTTCTCTGAGTTCGCGTTCGAAGCCGTTCATGATAGAGAGAACAGTGATCAATGCCCACACACCGATCGCGATTCCGATCATTGAGGTCATCGAGATAAAGGAGATAAAATGATTGCGCCTTTTGGCTCGGGTATAGCGCAACCCAATCAACAGCTCCAGTGGCCGGATCATGGCAATTCGCAGGCAATCAGAGCATCTTGGGAGAACAGATCAGATCACCTTAATTGTTATTGTCAGATCGCAGGTGTGGGAACAATAATACGTCCCTGATCGACGAGCACCCCGTCAACAGCATTACAAAACGGTCGACACCGAGCCCACCGCCAGCGTTTGGTGGCAAACCATACTCCAGCGCGGTGATGTAGTCCTGGTCAAAAAACATAGCCTCTTCATCTCCAGAAGACTTCGCGACTGCTTGCCGCTCAAATCGTGTCGCTTGATCTTCTGCATCGTTTAACTCTGAAAATCCGTTAGCCAGTTCCCGCCCCGCTATAAACAGCTCAAACCGATCAGTCAGAGAAGAATCATCGTCATTGCGTCTGGACAACGGTGAGACCACTTCCGGATAGGCAGTTATATAGGTCGGTTGTATCAGGTGATCCTCTACAGTCGCCTCGAACATCAACATCAACATCTCGCCAACCGACAAACCTGAATCCGACTCAACGCCATGGGTCAGAAGTATGCTTGCCAGCATTTTTTGATCATTAAGATCAGTACTTGAAAGCTTGGGGTTATGCCTCAGGACAGCCTCACTCATGTTCAGTCTTTCAAAAGGCTGGGCGAGGTCGATGCTGTGTCCTTCATATTCAAGTTTTGTGCTGCCATTGACATCCTGAGCGACTATTCTGAGCATTTCTTCAGTTAGGTCCATGTAGTCGCTGTAATCAAGATAGGCTTCGTTGTATTCAAGCATCGTGAACTCTGGATTGTGTTGAGTACTCAACCCTTCATTACGGAAATTCCGATTTAATTCGTAAACTCGTTCAAAACCACCGACCAGACAGCGCTTAATATAGAGTTCCTGAGCGACTCTCAGGTAAAGATCCCGATCAAGTGCGTTGTGATGCGTAACGAAGGGTTTTGCGTTAGCACCCCCTGGAATCGCCTGCATGATTGGCGATTCGATTTCGATATAACCCCGATCATCCAGAAACTTGCGAAGCGACTTGATGGTCGCTGCCCGCTTACGAAATACTTCACGTGAAGTTTCGCTGACCAGTAAATCTATATATCTCTGACGATAGCGAATTTCCACATTCGTCAGTCCATGATGTTTCTCGGGCAGTGGGTGTAACGATTTAACCAACAGTTGAAACTGAGACACTTCGATCGTCAATTCACCTGTCTTTGTGATAAATGGCCGCCCGATGACGCCGATAATATCTCCAATATCAAACTTCTTGAACGATTCATTGTATTGTCCATCGGGTAGTCGATCGCGCTGCGCGTACAACTGGATTCTGCCCGACTCATCCTGAATATGTGCGAAACTGGCCTTACCCATAATGCGTCTGGACATAAGACGTCCAGCCAACTTGATTTCATCTCCTCTAGTTTCGGGCGCTTGCGAGGCAAGTCTTTCCTGCTGCTCGAGTGCATTCTTTGCACAACTGTCCCGTCGGAAATCATTAGGGTATGGATTTCCCTGCTGACGTAACTTGGATAGTTTCTCTTTCCGCTGTACGGTCTGGTCGTTTATGTCGCTTACCATGGTTCTAACTTTCCAGTGCCTTAGAGAGCAGCTTTTAAACTCGCTTCTATAAATTGTCCAATATCACCGTCTAACACGGCCTGTGTATTGCCGGTTTCCACACCCGTACGCAGGTCTTTGATTCTAGATTGATCCAAAACATAGGACCTTATCTGACTGCCCCATCCGATATCCGCTTTAGAATTCTCTAGTTCCTGCTGTTCCTCCTGCCGCGCACGCATCTCCGCTTCGTAAAGTCGAGATTTCAGCATGGACATCGCTTCTGCTTTATTGCGATGTTGGGAACGATCGTTCTGGCATTGCACAACAATCCCACTTGGTAGATGCGTAATCCGGACTGCAGAATCAGTCCTATTCACATGCTGTCCGCCCGCACCACTTGCCCTGTAAGTATCGATTCGAAGGTCTGCAGGATTGATTTCGACTTCAAATCGGTCATCCACCTCAGGATAAACAAACACAGAGGCAAATGACGTATGTCGCCGGTTCCCTGAGTCAAAAGGGGATTTTCTGACCAGCCTGTGGACACCGGTTTCGGTTCTGAGATAGCCATAGGCATACTCACCACTCACATGAATGGTCGCACTTTTGATACCGGCTACTTCGCCTTCTGACTTTTCAACCAGTTCGACCGAGTATCGCCCTGATTCTGACCAGCGCAAATACATTCGGAGTAGCATTTCTGCCCAGTCCTGTGCTTCGGTTCCTCCAGAGCCAGCCTGAATATCGACAAAAGCGCTGGCTTCATCCGCTTCACCGGAAAACATTCGCCGAAACTCGAGCTTCTCCAGTTTCTGTTTAACTCCTTCCGATTCTTTTGCTACCTCCTCTATCGTTTCATCATCATTTTCAAGTCGTGCCAGCTCAAGCAAATCAAGTAAATCGCTGAACGCCCGAGACAGGTCATCCAATTGCCCTACTGTTTCCTCGAGCCTGGCTCGTTCTTGGCCGAGGCGCTGAGCTTCTTCTGGATTATCCCACAGTGAAGGATCCTCTAACCGAAGCAAAATTTCTTCGAGACGCTCTTTTCGAGAGTCATAGTCAAAGATACCCCCTGAGCCCTTCAATTCGGCGAGCGCAATCATTTAGATCCTGAAATATTTCTCCTGGCTCTGCCATGATAAATCTGGTTCGGATGAACTATAATTAAGGAAGGGGAAGGATACCGGATTTCCAGTTAATTCGATACGGACAGCGTCATCTGCATATCCAGTTGTCCATTGACCCACGCCTGTCGTTCGTTTGTGCTTGTACATCGACGTCACAGTGCACCAGATTCGAGCTTGGCAAGCACAGGCATATTACAAAAGAAACAGTAACATTGAAGGTGCGAATTAGCGGTATGCAAATAGGAATACCTAGAGAAATTTATCCCGAAGAATGTCGCGTAGCAGTAACCCCTGAGGTTGTTAGCCATCTGACCGAGCTGGGCTTCACCGTTAAACTCGAAACCAATGCCGGCAAAGCTGCAAGTTTCTCAGATGCTGCGTATATCCAAAGTGGTGCTGTGATTGTCACCAGTGCGATCGAAATCTGGGAATCCAGTGACATTCTCCTCAAGGTAAGAGCACCATCAGAGCATCCCGATCTCGGACTGCACGAGGCATCACTTCTTAGCCCAGAACAGACCCTAATCTGTTTTATATGGCCAGGACAGAACCCAGAACTTTTGTCTCGTCTATCCGATACCGGAGCCTATGTCCTGGCAATGGATGCTGTACCTAGAATTTCTAGAGCTCAAAAATTCGATGCATTGAGCTCTATGGCAAACGTTGCGGGATATCGCGCGATCATAGAATCAGCTGGCGAGTTTGGCAGATTCTTCGCTGGTCAGATCACCGCCGCCGGTAAGGTGCCTCCGGCTCGGATACTTGTGATAGGCGCTGGCGTGGCGGGGCTCGCTGCGATAGGAGCTGCCGGAAGCATGGGCGCGAGCGTCCGTGCGTTTGATACCCGGCCAGAAGTAAAAGAACAGGTTGAGAGCATGGGTGCTGAGTTTCTAATGCTGGACTTTGCTGAGGACGGCAGTGGGGCCGGGGGCTATGCGAAAACAATGAGTGAGGAATTCATTGTTGCGGAGATGGCGCTATTTATGGAACAGGCCAAAGAGGTGGATATCATAATCACTACGGCCCTTGTGCCTGGCAAACCTGCACCACGTCTGATCACGGCTGAAATGGTAGATGCCATGAGAGACGGCAGTGTTATCGTTGACCTGGCTTCTGAACAAGGCGGTAACTGTGAACTCACCCAACCTGGCCGCGTGACCCACGCCAGCGGCGTTCGCGTGATTGGATATACAGACCTTCCCAGCAGAATGCCGGCGCAGTCAAGTCAGCTTTACGGAACCAACATCCGACATTTTCTGGCTGAAATCTGCCCAGACAAAAACGGGCAGATCGAACTTAACATGGATGACGATGTTGTACGGTCCATGACCGTCACTCGTTCTGGAGAAATCACCTGGCCCCCACCGAAGATCGAAACTGCAATACCGGCTGAACCATCCAGTTCTCCGCCCCCTAGTATTGTTACAAGCCCAGTTAAGTCTCCTGAAAAACAAAACAACGTCACCACTCTGATCGGTCTCGGTGTGGTTATGCTGATCATCCTCGGCGTAGGCGCTGTCGCGCCCAGTTCCTTCATGAATCATTTCACAGTGTTTATTCTAGCTATCTTTGTCGGATGGCAGGTGGTCTGGAATGTTACTCCTGCACTACATACTCCTCTGATGAGCGTGACCAATGCCATTAGCGGAATTATTGTGATCGGTGCACTGCTTAAGATTGACGCGGGATCTTCATTGGTTGTTCTGCTCGCAGCAATTTCCTTGCTGATCGCAAGTGTCAATATCAGTGGTGGATTTCTGGTGACCCACAGAATGCTGCGGATGTTTCGAAGAGATATCTGAACGTGTCTACCAGTATCATCACCTCAGCCTACATCGCGGCCAGCGTATTATTTATTCTCAGCCTCGCGGGGTTGAGCCATCAGGAGCGCGCTCGGCGAGGCAACCTCTTCGGAATCCTCGGGATGGCGATAGCCATCGTTGCCACAATTTATAACCCCGCGGTAGGTAACTACGCACTGGTAATTATTCTGATGGTGTCTGGAGGCGGAATCGGGGCGTTAGTCGCCGCCCGCGTTCAGATGACGGCTATGCCGCAGCTGGTCGCGTTGCTCCACAGCTTTGTTGGACTGGCGGCTGTTTTAGTTGGGTTCGGAACCTACATCGATCCTACAGTTGGATATTTTGGTGTAGAGAGGACTATCCACAATATTGAAATCTACTTGGGGGTGTTGATTGGAGCAGTGACGTTTACCGGGTCTGTGATTGCTTTCGGCAAACTTCAAGGCGTTATTACCAGTCGCCCTCTCACCCTCCCTGGACGACATCTAATCAACATTGCTATAGGACTCGCCTGTTTGTGGTTGGGCTGGGAGTTTATTTCCCCAGGCGGCTTAGAGGCTGGGCTCAATCCACTCATTATTGCCACAGTACTCGCACTGATTTTTGGAGCACATATGGTTATGGCCATCGGCGGTGCAGACATGCCGGTCGTGATTTCTATGCTCAACAGCTATTCGGGCTGGGCCGCTGCAGCAACTGGCTTTATGCTCGCAAATGATCTGCTGATCGTGACGGGCGCACTGGTGGGAAGCAGTGGAGCAATATTGAGCTACATCATGTGTCGCGCTATGAATCGACAGTTTCTTGCGGTGATTCTCGGAGGATTTGGTGGATCAGTCAGTTCGAGTTCATCGTCGGTTGGCGATCAACAGGTCATTTCGATCAGCCACGAAGAATCCGCACAGTTACTGCGAGAAGCCGACAGCGTGGTTATCGTTCCAGGATATGGCATGGCGGTTGCTCACGCCCAACATCCCGTATCAGAACTGACCAAGGTTCTACGCAGCAAAAATACCGATGTGAGATTTGCCATACATCCAGTTGCCGGCAGAATGCCAGGACACATGAACGTTCTCCTCGCGGAGGCAAAAGTACCTTATGATATCGTGCTAGAAATGGATGAAATAAACGATGATCTTCCGGATACGGATGTGGTTCTCGTAATCGGTGCGAATGACATCGTCAATCCGTCAGCACAAGAAGACCCCGATGGTCCGATAGCAGGAATGCCTGTACTCGAGGTTTGGAAGTCAAGCGCCACTATAGTGTTGAAACGGAGTATGGCAACAGGATACGCAGGTGTCGATAATCCCCTCTTCTACCGGGATAAAACAAAAATGCTATTCGGCGATGCCAAGGACAGTATGGACAAAGTTCTCTCTGCCTTGAAATAGGCCGACCCCCATTTGCGTTATCTATCGGTTCAGGGCTGCTTCATGGTGCTACCAATTTCAGCCGGGATTCTTACCAAAAGGACCCCGACATCTTCCAGTGCCGCCATTTTGGCTTCGGCCATACCTTTACTTACCACTTGCGACAATAGTACCCACATGACCCATCCACTTACTCGGCGGCGCGGATGACCGGGCGGGTAGGATCTGTGATCCACTCACTCCACGACCCCGCGTATAACCGCGATCCATATAGGCCAGCTACCTCCATCGCTAAAAGATTGTGACAGGCAGTCACACCTGAGCCACAACTGTGGACAACCTGATTGGGGGAAGTATTCCCAATCAAGTCGATAAACTCCTGTCTTAATATTTTGGCTGATTTAAAGCGACCGCCCGAAAGATTGCACTTAAATGGTCGATTGATAGCGCTGGGTATGTGGCCTGCAATGCGGTCGATTGGTTCTTCCAGACCGAGAAACCTTTTGTTTTCTCTTGCATCGATGATCAATTGACCTGGATCATCAACGGCCCGCATTAGCGAATCAGCGTCAGTCCAGTGATTCTGTTGCGGCCGGCCGGTAAACTCAGCCATTGGATAGGCTTCAGTACCATCGGCTAAGACTCCTCCCTCGTTGATCCAAGCATCTAGACCGCCATCAAGCACGTAGACGGATTGATGACCGAACCAGCGCAGCAACCACCAGCATCGAGCTGCCATCGCGCCTGGTCCATCGTCGTAGGCGATCACCGCCGAATTGTCTGCTACCCCCCACTTGCCTACCGCCTCCTGAAAAAGGTCCACAGCGGGGAGTGGGTGACGACCTGTTCCAGCTCTAATGGGACTCGACAGATTCTCACCAAGATCCAAGTGAATAGACCCTGGAATATGGCCTCGTCGATATGAAGCGATACCGGCTGCCGGGTCGCTGAGCACATACCGACAGTCCAGGATACGGGTATTTTCTTCCCCGTGTATTTCCATCAATGATTGGGCCGAGATTAGCATCTGAAAAGATCTGGGAATTTTCTGGACTGTGGATTGAAGTTTAACATTCAGCTATCGTCGTAGTTCTGTCACCTTCTGATCGGCGACAGCGGCCATCGACGGATTCGATTCAACTGTACTGAGTCAGAAAAAATGATTATGGCGGAGAGGGAGGGATTCGAACCCCCGGACGGTTGCCCGTCAACGGTTTTCAAGACCGCCGCATTCGGCCACTCTGCCACCTCTCCGGTCTAGACTGATTGTAGCCCATCCTCTTGCTATAACCTTTCAGCAGATTGCATGACAATCAAGCGTTCATAGTTCTACAAAAGCTTGATTTTTGGAAGAATGGCCCTATCCTAATGTCTGTATACGTTTGCGAACTAACGCCAACATGGAGCACTAGCACGTTATGTTTAACAGAGTACAAGTCGCCTCTCTCCGACCAGCCTCCAGTGCTGTGGAATATAGCAAGGTCCTCCGAAATACCTATGGACTACTCTCTGCCACCCTGCTTTTCAGTGGTGCCGTCGCCGGACTCTCCATGGCATTTAACTGGCCACATCCAGGTCTTGTGATTACCCTGGCTGGTTATTTCGGTCTACTTTTTCTGACTCGTCGGTATCGAAATTCAGCTCTTGGGTTGTTGTTTGTATTCGCTCTGACAGGATTCATGGGACTGACCTTAGGGCCTATCATCGACTTCTATTTGACAGCTGTCCCGAACGGTCACCAAGTAGTGACGACCGCCTTAGGCGGTACGGGTGTCATTTTCTTGGGTCTGTCAGCCTATGCTCTGCAAACCCGCAAGGACTTTAGCTTTTTGGGTGGAATGCTGTTTGCCGGCATCCTGGTAGCATTTATCGCTGGATTAGGTGCCGTGGTTTTTGGAATCCCCGCACTATCCTTAGCGGTATCCGCAATGTTTATCTTGCTGATGAGCGGGCTCATTCTATTTCAGACCAGTCAGATCGTACACGGCGGTGAAACAAACTACGTCATGGCGACCATCACACTTTA
>ERZ651768.809-NODE-809-length-23223-cov-2.510067_pt1 | contig 23223 bp, 21 predicted proteins | sample MGYA00514754_ERZ651768 | MGnify/ENA metagenome assembly ERZ651768
GTAGAAGTGGTGAACCGGAAGCTCTGGGCCGCCCCTTCTTCAAGGGGGCGCAAATAGAAACCTAGCCAATGGTTCCGATTGGCAGTCCCTGGAAAGTATCTACGCAGATAGTTGGTGGAACCATTGAGGATGTGGGGTTGAATGACCGAGGGTTTGCACGAGTGCTGAAGATGGGTTAGTTGACCAAGGCCTTCTGTTGATGTTTGGTCAGGATTGGTTAGGGGCACAACACAGACGCGTCCTAGTATCGAGCCGTGGTCTTCGGAAATACTCGACCGAAAAGCTAGCGGTGCCCAAACGCCTGACCGAAGATGAGGTAGCGAGGTACCAGCGCGAGGGTTATCTATCTCCCCTCACGATGTTCGACAAGGTTGAGATCTCGGAATTCCGTCAGAAACTTGAATCGTTCGAGGCGAGCCAAGGTGGGCCGATAACCGGTGACATGCGTAGCAAGTCCCACCTGATATTTAAATGGGTGGACGACGTCATGCGCGATGACCGGATCCTCGACCCTGTGGAGGATTTAATCGGTGGTGACATCCTCTGTTGGCACACCTTCTTCTGGATCAAAGAACCTGCAACCGAGTCCTACGTCTCTTGGCACCAAGACCTCAACTACTGGGGTCTTGATACCGACCAACTGGTCACCGTCTGGCTTGCTCTGTCGGCGGCCACCTCGGAGAGCGGTTGCATGAGCGTAATACCGGGAAGCCACACCAGTGGGTTCATGCCCCACCGGGACGGTTATGGGGAACAAAACATGCTCACCAGGGGTCAAGAGATCGCTGTAAATGTGAACGACGCTGAGATAGTGGCCATGCCGCTCCAGTCTGGGGAAGCATCTCTCCACAATGGTCGATTGGCTCATTCTTCGCAGCCAAACAGGTCGTCGGACCGTCGCATTGGACTTTCGTTCAACTACATGCCGACGAATACCCGCCAAACGCTTAGCGACTGGGACAGCGCCGCCCTTGTTCGCGGCAATGACGCCTACGGGCATTTTGCCGAGCATAATAACGATGCAGCGCGTGCCAACTGCACGCTGCGCGGTCTGTTGCGGTTGAAAGAAGGTGTGGCAGGTAAGCCGTTGCCGATTAAAAAGGTAGAACCTGCGAGCGAAATCGTCAAGCGCTTCTGCACCGGTGCAATGAGCTTTGGTTCTATCTCGACCGAAGCGCACGAAGCTTTGGCGGTTGCGATGAATCGCATTGGTGGTCGGAGTAACACCGGTGAGGGTGGAGAAGACCCAATCCGATTTCAGCCGCTACCTTCCGGCGATTCCAGGCGTTCGGCCATCAAGCAGATCGCATCAGGGCGATTCGGCGTCACCATCTGGTACCTGACCAATGCTGATGAACTACAGATCAAAATGGCCCAAGGGGCGAAGCCGGGCGAAGGTGGTGAATTGCCGGGTCGCAAGGTCGATGAGAACATTGCACGAATTCGTTTTTCGACGCCCGGGGTTGGATTGATCAGCCCGCCACCCCACCACGACATCTATTCGATCGAGGATTTGGCGCAACTGATCCATGACCTCAAAAACTCGAATCCTTCGGCACGCGTCAGCGTCAAACTGGTATCTGAGGTCGGTGTTGGCACAATTGCGGCTGGTGTGGTCAAAGCGCATGCCGATCATGTCCTGATATCCGGCGAATCCGGTGGTACCGGAGCTTCACCATTAACGAGCATCAAACACGCCGGCCTGCCATGGGAACTGGGTATTGCCGAGACTCATCAGACGCTGGTGCTGAACGATTTACGCAGCCGGGTTGTGCTGCAGACCGATGGTGGGCTGAAGACCGGCCGCGACGTGGTCATAGCGGCGCTGCTCGGTGCCGAGGAAATGGGTTTCTCAACTGCTCCGTTGATCGCACTTGGCTGCATCATGATGCGCAAGTGTCACCTGAACACGTGTCCCGTGGGCATCGCGACACAAAACCCGGTTCTGAGGCAGAAATTCACCGGACTACCGGAACACGTCGTGAATTATCTGTTCATGGTGGCGGAAGAAGCACGGCAGATCATGGCAAGGCTCGGATTTCGCCGCATTGTCGACATGATCGGACGAACCGATGTACTTGAAGCACAAGAGGCTATTGATCATTGGAAAGCAGATGGTCTGGATCTGACCCCTATGCTCGAGCCGGTTATTAAACCGCACAAAAAAATTGATGTTCATTGCACTATCGAGCAGGACCACGGGCTGGAACTGGCGCTCGATAACAAGTTGCTGGAGCTCGCACGCCCTGCTTTGGATAAAGCCGAACAGGTTGAACTTGACTTGCCCATCGTGAATACGAATCGCACGGTCGGAACGATTCTGAGCCACGAGCTGGTAAAAAAATGGGGTGAACGCGGAATTCCAGTCGACCGGATGCATATCAAGTTTTCCGGATCGGCCGGACAAAGCTTTGGCGCGTTCCTAGCCCGTGGTATTACGCTGGAGCTCGAGGGTGACAGCAATGACTACGTGGGCAAAGGGCTTTCCGGGGGGCGGATCATTATCTACCCACCGAAAGAAAGCACATTCGTTGCCGAGGAGCAGGTGTTGATCGGCAATGTTGCACTTTACGGGGCAACCGGGGGAAGGGCGTTTTTCCGTGGCCGCGCAGCCGAGCGCTTCTGCGTTCGAAACAGCGGTGCTCGTGCAGTCATCGAAGGCGTCGGCGACCATGCGTGCGAATACATGACTGGAGGACGTGCCGTCATTCTCGGCCCAACCGGGCGTAATTTCGCCGCCGGCATGTCCGGTGGCATTGCCTATGTTTGGAATCCTGCCGGTGATTTCAAGCCGAAATGCAATGATGGCACGGTCGACCTCGATCCCGTAGAGGCGGACGAAGACATCGCCGATTTGCGCGAGTTGATTGAACAGCACAGGAAATATACCGGTTCAATGGTTGCAGAACGCATTCTCAACGCTTGGCCAGAGGTGCTCGGGCAGTTCGTCAAGGTCATGCCGACTGATTACAAACGCGTACTTGACGAGCGCAGGAAACACGACGAAGAGATGGAGGGCACTCTCCACCACGACGAAGCAATTGTCATGTCGACGGTGGATACAAGCCATGGGTAAGCCGAACGGTTGGAGTATCCGAAATTCTAAGCCGACCGGCTTCATGGAGTATCCAAAAAAGAATGTGCCTTACCGTAGCGCGATCCAGCGTTTGGGTGATTTCGAAGAAATCTTTACGGAACCGCATGAGGATCAGTTAAGGATCCAGGGTGTCCGTTGCATGGATTGTGGAGTTCCCTTTTGCATGTCAGATACCGGATGTCCCATCGATAACCTGATACCGGAGTGGAATGATCTGGTTTATAAGGGCCGTTGGCGTGAAGCGCTGGATCGCCTGCATGAAACCAATAACTTTCCCGAATTCACCGGCCGCACTTGTCCGGCCCCGTGCGAAGGGGCATGCGTGCTTGGCATCACTGATCCAGCTGTGACGATTAAAAATATTGAAAACGCGATCATTGATCGCGGATTTGCAGAAGGATGGGTCCGCCACGACCCACCGAATGCTCGCACTGGAAAAAAAATTGCCATTGTGGGCTCAGGACCGGCGGGTTTGGCAGCCGCTGATCAACTCAACAAAGTCGGTCACCAGGTCACGGTATACGAAAGAAATGATCGTATCGGGGGCCTGCTCATGTACGGAATACCGAACATGAAGCTCGCCAAGGATGTAGTTAATCGTCGAGTCGATCTAATGCGCGGAGCCGGGGTGGAATTCGTCACCGACGCAGACGTTGGGCGCAACGTTGACCCCATGAAGCTCGTGGCCGATTTCGACGCGTTGCTGTTGGCGACGGGCGCCACAATACCCCGCAATCTGCCGGTACCAGGAAGGCAACTCAAGGGTGTACATTTTGCGATGGATTTTCTTACGCTCAACACGAAGAGCTTGCTGAACAGCAACTTGGTAGATGAAAACTACATCAGCGCAAAGGGCAAGCACGTCATCGTCATCGGCGGGGGCGATACCGGCACGGATTGCATCGGCACAGCCATGCGACATCGATGCCGAAGCATGGTTAATCTAGAATTGCTGGTTCAACCGCCGGAAGAGCGTTCAAGTGATAATCCGTGGCCGCAGTGGCCGCTGATTTGGCAATCGGATTACGGTCATGAAGAAGCGAGAGCACAATTCGGCAGCGACCCACGTCAATACAGCGTTTTGACCAAGGAATTTGTAGACGACGGTCAGGGTGCAGTATCAGCGCTGCGAGTGGTTGCGCTTGAGTGGACCAAGAATGACGGCAGGTTGAAGATGACGGAGGTCGAGGGCAGCGAGCGTTTATTAAAGGCAGATCTGGTTCTGCTGGCTATGGGTTTTCTCGGGCCGGAGTCTTATCTGGCTGATGCGCTGAACCTCGAACGGGACGAGCGCTCGAACTACCGCGCCGATCACGGCACATTCATTACCAACATACCCGGAGTGTTCACCGCCGGCGATTGTCGGCGTGGTCAATCGCTGGTTGTTTGGGGCATCAACGAGGGGCGCGGCGCGGCCCGCTCCATCGACGAATATTTGCAAGGTTCAAGTATGTTGCCCGCCCCCGGCATCAGGATGAGCATCTCGGCAAGCTGACTCGTCGCTCATCGCTTTTATGGGTGACGTACACCGTTATCGGTCGTTGGCAAAAATGCGTTGGTGTTCAGTAAATGCCGGTACCAGGTATGCATCGCGGCGCCCCGGACGACCATGAACGACATGAATGCCAGCCACAGCGCTTGATTGCCGGTGTCCCTGAAGATGTACCATACGGGTAGGAAGACCAGCAGGACGGACGCAGTCATTACGATTCGCATCTCCCGTGACCGCGTGGTGCCGACAAAGACACCGTCGTAAAAGAACGACCAGACAGAAATCAGCGGTGAGGCGATCAGCCACGGCAGATAGACACGCGCGGTCTCTCGGACAGATGGGATATTGGTTTGTAAATCGATAATCGCCGTACCTGCAATATAATAGATGCCGGTGAATCCGGCCGCGCAAACTAATGACCATCTGAGCGTTCGCCACACAGCTTCCTCAAATCCAGCATTGTTTTTTGAACCAATAGCTTTTCCGGTCAACGCTTCAGCCGCGAGAGCGATTCCATCGAGCGCATAGGCCAAAAAATACTGGAAATTGATTAGCAACGCGTTGGCTGCCAGTACCACATCCCCCATCCGGGCACCTTGCGCAGTGATAAATGCAAACGTGAACATCAGTGCCAGCGTGCGTAGCAATAGATTGCTGTTAATCGAAAACAACCGTCGGTAACGCTCCGATTCTAGAATGTCGGTCCAGTTCCAGTGACCTTCGTGGCGGGCCAGCTCCTGCGCGACGAATGTGAGACCAACGGCTAGGCCAAGGATCTCTGCAATCACAGAGGCGATTGCTACACCTTCAACCTTCATACCGAGTCCAATTACCAACCAAAGGTCCAGCACAATGTTGCTGAGGTTGATTGTCAGTGTCATGACAAGCGGTCCCCGGGCCTTCTGCATGCCAAGAAGCCAACCCACGATAACGAAATTGCATAGCGTCGCCGGCGCACTCCAAATTCGGAGACGAAAATACTCACCCGTCAATTCGCCGACTGCGGTGCTGGGTTCGATCAGGGTGAGCGCTGCTAGAATTATTGGTTTTTGCAGCAATATCAGCAGTCCTGCGAGGAGCAGGGCCATAACAAATGGTTGTCCTAGGCCGGCCCGCATAGCGTCAGAATTGTCGGCACCGTGTGCCTGGGCGGTGATGCCCGTCGTGCCCATCCGCAGAAAATTCAGACCCATGAACAGGACACTGAAAATCATTGAGCCGGCCGCGACCGCGCCCATGTACCAGGCATCACCGAGGTGACCCATCACGGCCGTATCGACCATGCCCAGCAAAGGCACGGAGATGCTCGACAGCGTCATCGGTGCTGCGATGCGCCAGACAGCTTGATCGCCGTAAGGATCAGTCACAAGGTCGGAATTCTGTGTCCCGCATACACCTATAGCCGTTCGATGATTGCGTTGGCGAACGCGTCGGTGCCGAGATCACCACCGAGGTCGCGGGTCTTTTGCCCGTCGGTTAGCGCCTTGTCATAGGCGTTCTTTATCCGTTCAGCGATCCGGTGACTGTCATTGTCATCCATCGTCTCCGCAAAATAATTGAGCATCATCACTGCGGACATTAACAGCGCCAGGGGATTCGCAATGTTTTGGCCTGCGATGTCCGGCGCCGATCCATGCACGGCTTCGAAAATCGCGCCATCGTTACCGAAATTTGCGCCTGGCACAACACCGAGTCCACCGACTAGGCCGGCACACAGATCGCTGATGACATCGCCGTATAGGTTTTCTAGCAGCAACAAGTCGAATTGCGTCGGGTCCTGGACCAATCGCATGCAGGCCGCATCGATAATAGCCGTGTCGTATTCAATATCCGGATATTCCTTGCTGACTGCTTCAGCACATTTCAGGAACAGGCCATCGGTCATTTTCATGATATTGGCTTTGTGAAAGACCGAAATCTTGTGCCGCTTGCGTTGACTCGCGTAGTTGAAGGCCCAGCGGGCGATGCGCAGGCAGCCTTGTTCAGTCGCGACCTTCATGCTCGTGACGACACCGGGTGTGATCTCATTTTCGACACCGCTGTAAAGGCCTTCGGTGTTTTCCCTGACGACGACGATGTCGACATTATCGAAACGAGCGTCCACGCCCTGTAAATTACGTACCGGCCGCACAGCTGCGTACAGATGCAAAGTCTTGCGCAGCTGCACGTTGACCGACTGAAAGCCGTCACCGACCGGCGTCGTGCATGGCCCTTTCAGCGCAACCTTGTGTTCATGAATAGCCGTTATCGTATCGGCGGGCAGCACCTCGTATACCTGCTCGAGGGCAGCTAGGCCCGCCCGGCGCTCGATCCAGTTGATTTCTGCGCCGGCAGCTTCAAGTACGCGTAGCACCGCGGAGGTGATTTCGGGCCCGATGCCGTCACCGCGAATTAGAACAACCTGGCGAGTCGTCATAGGCGCCGCAGTATAGCGAAAATTGGCCGCGGCTCTGCCGGGGCCCAGTCTTACGGGGTTTTTCGTTGGCTAGAGCTTAGGTTGGCGCTATTTCAGCACGCAACTTGCGAATTGCGGCGGCTTCGATTTGGCGGATTCTCTCTGCCGAAACGCCGTAACGATCCGCGAGAGCGTGCAGTGTTTCTTTTTGTTCGGTTAACCAGCGAGCCTGAAGGATTTCACGGCTGCGCTGATCCAGTGATTCAAGCGCATCTTTTAGGGCGGTGCTGGCGTGTTGCGCTAAATTTTCCGTCTCGAGTGCCTCAGCAGGGTCGAGTTCCGAATTTTGCAGATACATTGCCGGCGCATAGGCCGCTTCCTCGTCAGCATCAGGCGTTGGATCGAATGACAGGTCATAGCTACTCAGGCGGTTCTCCATCTCAGTCACTTCGTTCGGCCTGACACCTAAGTCTTTAGCTACCGCCTCAGTTTCCTCGGCGGACAGCCAGCCGAGATTTTTCTTTGCCTTGCGAAGGTTGAAAAACAGTTTTCGCTGCGCTTTGGTCGTAGCGACCTTGACCAGGCGCCAGTTTCGCAACACGAACTCGTGAATTTCAGCGCGAATCCAGTGAACCGCATATGTGACTAGGCGAACCCCTACTTCGGGATCAAAGCGCTTAACCGCCTTCATCAGGCCAATATTGCCTTCCTGGATCAGATCACCGATCGGCAGGCCATAACCCGAATAACTGCGGGCAATATGCACGACAAAGCGGAGCTGCGACATGACCAGGGTCCGGGCGGCATCGAGGTCATTTTCGTCCCGGAATTTGCGCGCGAGCTCGAATTCCTCTTGCCTGCTCAGCAGAGGTACAGCTTTGACAGTCTGGATGTAGGTTTCCAGGCTGCCGACGGGGCCTGCAAGAACCAGGTCCCTTTGGTTGGGCGCTAAAGCGGCTTCAGTCATCGTATTGGATTGTCTCCCTATGCAGCGAGTGAAATTTTAGCACTCAGATGGTTAGAGTGCTAATTATAACATAAGTTCCACCCGAGCGTTAGATATAATCCTTTAAAAATAGTAACTTAGTCTACGTTGGCTCGATTGCGGCCAGGTGTCGGGAGACCGCGGACCAAGCGCCACCCCAGCCGCACAGGAATCCGCCGGTTAGTACCGCCAGCAAGGTCGCCGCATCCAGACCGAGCACCTCCAGCCCGCCTCCGTAAAGGCCGGTCAGCCGCTGTAGCGGGCCGGCGAGCAGCAGGTATCCGGTTCCCAGCAGTAACAGCGCGAAAGCTCCGCCGATTACGCCGTACCAAAGCCCGATATATAGGAATGGCCGCCGCACGAAACCGTCGCTTGCCCCGAGAAGCTTGCAGACCACGATTTCATCCCGACGGTTTTGAATATCCAGCCGTATCGTGTTACCGACGGTTACGATCACGGCCCCGATCAGCATCACCGCTGCAATCCAGACTCCTCGTCGCAGGAAATCCAGTATAGCGTTCAGGCGCGCAACCCATTCCGTATCAATGCGAACCTGATCGACTTCGGGTAAAGCTCGTATTTCCTGTTCCAGCGCTGTTAGCACCTCGGGGCTAGCTGCTCCGGTTGGACGGGCGACCAGCGTGTGTGGCAACGGATTGTCATCGAAAGTATCCAGCACCTTTTTGAGATCAGAGCTTGACCTAAATTGCTCCAACGCCTCGTCCGCCGCGATCACTTCGACCGAATCGATGATCTTGCGTGCCGCTAAATCGTTAGCAATGCCCGTGGCTGTTTCCAAAGGCGTACCAACCTTCAGGTACACGGAGAAATCCCGCACGCTTTCCCATCCTCCAACAATCGCCTTGCCGTTTTGCACCAGCAGATGCAGGCTCGCTGGCAGAGCGAGCGCTACGCCGATGACGGCGATGGTCAAGCTGGTAGTGATGGGTTCAGCACACAGGTCGATAAGCGCTCCTCTGCAATTGCGCAGGTGCAAAAAAAAATAATGCTTCAGGGCTTTCACAGAATCCTGCTCGCGCCCGTCGATGCTGGAACCATCACGTGCTGTTTCCTCGGTCGATAACTTCGCCATCTGCCAGTTCGATTTTGCGGGCGTCGAGTTGTTCGAGAAGAGTAAGATCGTGCGTTGCAATCAACATCGTTACGCCAACCTCGTTGAGACGGCGAAACAGATTCATAATGCCCAGCGAAAGCTCCGGATCCAGGTTACCGGTGGGTTCATCGGCAATCAGCAGCTTCGGTTTAGACGCTATTGCTCGGGCAATGCCGACGCGTTGTTGTTCCCCTGCGGAAAGGCGGCGCGGCGCACTGCCCACCTTATCCAGAAGTCCCACCTGATCCAGCGCGGCACGGGTTCTGCGCGCAATCTCCCGTCGGTTGAATCCAGCAATAACCAGCGGTAGCGCGACATTGTCAAATGCCGGCCGATCCTCCAGTAACTTGTTGTCCTGGAAAACAATGCCGATTTTTCGCCGGTGTTGCGGCACCTGCCGCGGTGCCAATCGCCCGATGTTGCGACCGTCGACAAACACCTGACCGCGAGTAGGTCGTTCAATCAGTGCAATCAGTTTCAGCAGCGTGCTTTTGCCCGCCCCCGAGTGGCCTGTCAGGAACGCAAGCTCTCCGCTCGGCAACTCCAAGGAGACGTTGTGAAGCGCTGCACGTCCTTCGCTGTATCGTTTTGTGACGTTCTCGAAGTGAATCATATCGACCCCTCTACGACATCGGCGTGCGGTTCGAGAAGCGCATCAACGTACTGTTCTGCGTCGAACACTTCCATGTCGTTTGCCTGCTCCCCGATCCCGAGAAAGCGAAACGGAACGTCAAGTCGGTTAGCAATCGCGATCAGAATGCCGCCGCGTGCACCGCCATCAAGCTTGGTCATCGTAATGCCGGTTAAGCCTACGGCCTCATGAAACTGAATTGCCTGATTCAACGCGTTTTGTCCAAGACTGGCGTCGAGCACGAGCATTTTCTCGTGCGGCGCTTTCTCATCCAAGCGCGCCGCTACCCGAACAATTTTTTCGAGTTCCTGCATCAGGCCTGCATGGGTTTGCAGCCGGCCGGCCGTATCGGCCAACACGACATCAATCCGGCGGGCGCGGGCCGCTGCGAAGGCATCAAAAATCACCGCTGCCGGGTCAGCGCCCAATTCCTGAGAAATAACCGGTATACCGTTGTGTTCACCCCAGGCTTGCAGTTGTTCGATGGCCGCCGCCCTATAAGTATCTCCGGCGGCCAGTATGACCGAAAGTCCTTGGTCGCTGATTCGCTTGGCCAGTTTGCCGATTGTTGTGGTTTTTCCCGAGCCGTTAACACCTAACATAAGAATAAGGAAGGGTCGGACTCCCGATGGGATTGGAAGCGCAAGGGCCCGCGGCTGCAGTATTTCCAGCAGGATTTCCCGCAACAGTTGCCGGAGGGATGCGCTGCCCGATCCAGCATCTCTCGGGGAGCGGCGACGCAGGTCGTTGATGATGCGTTGGGTTGCATCGACACCGACATCGGCTAGGAGTAATTGATCCTCTAACTCTTCCGCCAACGCTTCGTCAAATTGCCTGCCGGCCAGCCAGTCCAGTTTGCGAATTCCCAGTCGCCGGTTAAGGCGGTTTTTTAGGCGGCCGAAAAACCCCGTGTCGGATGATTGCGCTGTCTGCGAGGCTTTGCGATTTGTCATGAGCGCGCATGTTAACGAATATCCCCGCAACAAACATTTGGTGGTAGGACCCCGAGGGGGGTTCGGTGTTTGCACCGCCGTGGACCACTTAAATCTTGACTAACTGTGGGGTCGCTGACTTACCTCTGGGCGGTTCAAAAAAAGAGATGACGCTTGTGGCTTGGGACCCCGTATTATACACCTCGCTTATTTGTTCCTTATAGAATGCATACAGAAAGGTTTTGAAATTCAGTGGCATCGGCTGACGATTCATGCTCAACCATTTGGAGCAACGGTGGGTTGCTTTCTTGTCCGTGCAATCCGTGAACAAACTTTTTGAGCATTGGCATGAACGCTTTTTCTGCAGCGCTGATGTTCTCGTCAGGTGAGTTTAATGATGCAACGAAAAGACCGGGGCGAACAGTCAAGCGTTCGAATCATTGCCGGACAATGGAAAGGCCGGCGGTTGAAACTTGTCACGGCAGGAATTCGGCCAACACCGAACCGCATCAGAGAAACGTTGTTCAATTGGCTCGCGCCGGTAATCGAAGGTAGGCGCGGCGTTGATTTGTTCGCTGGTACCGGAGCCCTCGGGATCGAGGCGCTGTCGCGCGGCGCAGCCCAGATGGCCTTCGTCGAGCGGCATAGAACAGTCGCCCGAAGATTGCGTAAAGTACTCCAGGAGTTTGACTGCACAGCGGGGCAAGTCTTTAACACGGATGCGGTTGGGTTTTTGCAAGGGGAGCCGAAAGGGTTCGACCTGGTGTTTCTGGATCCGCCGTTCGACGGTCCGAACCTGGAAAATTTGTGTACACTGCTCGGCAGTCGCGGATGGCTGGCGCCCGAGGCTTATGTTTACCTGGAAACCGGTCATCGGCAGGGCCTGCCTTCCCTGCCAGATTCTTGGGAACTGCTGCGGCAGCAATCGGCGGGCGAGGTGATTTACGCGCTGGCTCAGTGGAAAGGCTAAAGCGGTATGTTTGAGCGATACGGAGTACGGTAGTGGTGACAGGAGCCATGTATCCTGGGACATTCGATCCCTTCACAAATGGTCACGAGGAAATCGTGCGCCGAGCCGCGACCATGTTCAGCCCAGTCGTTGTCGCAGTGGCCGCGAGTCCTAACAAAACACCGATGTTTGATCTGGGTGAGCGAATTGCGATGGCAAAGGAAGTGCTGGCTGATTTGGAACACGTCGAAGTGGAGGGCTACGATGGTTTTACCGTTGGGTATGCTCACGCCCACAAGCTTCACGCCATCATCCGGGGATTGCGAGCGGCATCGGATTTTGAATATGAATTTCAGCTGGCAACGATGAACCGTCACCTTGAACCGCAGGTCGAAACCGTTTTTTTAACACCAACTGAAAAGTACATGTTTGTGTCCTCGACACTGGTGCGCGAAATTGCCAACATGGGGGGCGACGTGTCGGCCTTCGTGCACGTGTCGGTGAATAACGCACTGCAGGCTCGTTGCGCACCGTGATTACATACCCTTTGCCTTACTTAGAAAATTTTCCAGTCGATCCGCTCAGTGGCTCCAGTTCCGGATGAACCTTCTTGAGGGCGGACAAACTTTTCTGAATTTCTAATGAAAACACGCCTAAAGCCAGAAATTCTTGGTGGTTGGCTGATAGTACTGCCGCTGCTCGCTTGTGCAGAATCCCTGCCAAAACAAGCTGCCATAGCAAGCGCTGACCCGTTGGCCACTAAAGCCGGTATGGAAATTCTCGATCAGGGTGGCAACGCGTTTGACGCTGCGGTTGCTGTCAGTGCCGCGCTAGCGGTAGTTGAGCCTGCGAGTTCGGGGCTCGGGGGCGGTGCGTTCTGGCTGATGCATGTAGCGGCGCAAGACCGGAATATATTCGTGGATGCGCGCGAGGTGGCTCCCGAGACTGCAACCGTGAATATGTATCTCGATGAACAGGGCGAGCCGCGCCCCTATGGTTCGCTTGATGGTCCGCTTGCAGCGGGGATACCGGGTGAGCCGGCGGGCCTTGTCTTTCTTGCAGATCGCTACGGGCGGTTGCCTCTGGCACAGAGCCTGGCGCCGGCAATCCGCTATGCCGAAAATGGGTTTTCAGCGTCCCGGCGAACCTTAATGGGATTGCGTTTTCGCAAGCGAGCCTACGAGCAATGGCCAGCCTTTAAAAAGGTTTTTCTGCCGGAAGGGAAAATACCTGAAATAGGCGCAGTTATTCGACAGCCGGATCTGGCGCGAACGTTGCGACGATTGGCTAAGAATGGCTTTGACGGGTTCTATCGTGGTCAGACAGCCAAACTTCTCATCGATGGGGTGCGCGATGCCGGTGGCATTTGGACTGCCGAGGATCTTTTGAACTACGAAGTGATCGAGCGTGAGCCGATAACCTTTGAGTATCGGGGTGTGCAAATTATTTCCGCACCGCCCCCGTCCTCCGGCGGCGTTGCGTTGGCAAGCATCTTCAATGTGCTGGAAGGGTTCAATCTGCAGGACATAGACTCGGCGACCCGCAAACACCTGATTGTAGAGGCCATGCGCAGGGCCTATCGTGATAGAGCTGAATATCTTGGCGACCCGGACTTCGTTGAAATACCAGTGGCGCGACTGACGCACCCATATTACGCAGCTGGGCAGCGCGGTTCGATTCGTCCCGACCAAGCGACCCGCAGCACAAGTCTTTCCGGAGTCCGGCCCCAGAAAACCACGGGATCGCAAACTACGCATATCTCAGTGCTCGATAGGGAGGGCAACCGGGTTGCCGGGACAATGTCCATAAACACTTGGTATGGCGCTGGCTTTATGGCGCCCGGTACTGGCGTGATACTCAATAATGAAATGGACGATTTCGTCATCAAGCCTGGAACACCCAATGAGTACGGATTGATTGGTGCTGCCGCCAACGCGATTGCGCCAGGTAAACGGATGCTTTCAAGTATGTCCCCAACATTCCTCGAGTCCGACCGCGGCCTAGCAATACTCGGCACTCCAGGCGGAAGTCGAATCATTACGATGGTATTGCTGGCGGGTCTCGAATGGATCGACGGGGCAGACGCCTCCGAGATGGTCAATCTCAAGCGATACCATCACCAATTCCTCCCTGATGAGTTGGTATTTGAAAAAGGAGCCCTGTCCATAGACGAACAGCAGGCATTGCGCAGCCGGGGGCATAGATTAAGCGAGACGCGCCGTATTTTCGGTAATATGAACGTGGTCACTTGGGACTATGAAACCGGCAAAGTCGAGGCCGTTACCGACCCCCGGGGCCAGGGTGAAGGACAGGTTCGCTTGTATTAGTCGCGCACCGGCAACAGGCTCGGCGATTTTTTAATCGAACGTCAGCGCTGGCACCTGACACAATAATAACTGGATCTTTGGCCGATCATGGCCTGCCGGATAGATTCCCCGCAATTTTGACACGGCATTCCAGCTCGGTCATACACCATCAGTTTGATCCTAAAATACCCTGGCTTGCCGTCTGCCGCGTAAAAATCACGCAGCGTCGTTCCACCGCACCGAATAGCTTCAGTTAAAACTGCACGAACCCCGTTTACCAGATCATCCATTCTTTTCTGCGAAATACGACCGGCGGCGCGGCGCGGGTGGATACCGGATCGAAACAGCGATTCATTCGCATAAATATTGCCGACGCCCGCGACGATGTTACTGTTCATCAGGTGTTGCTTGATGGTGACGCGTCGACCCTTGGCAGTCGAATACAGATACTCTCCGCTTAAATTCGCACCAAGCGGTTCCGGGCCAAGCCGTGCCAATAACGGATGATTTGCTGGATCGTCGTCGGTCCATAGTAGGCAACCAAACCGGCGGGGATCGTTGAACCGCACCGCTGCACCATTATCCATGACGATGTCATAGTGATCATGTAAAACTAGATTGGCGTCTGGTGCGACGATTCGCATGCTACCCGACATGCCGAGATGCGCGATCGCGGTGCCGCGGCCGGTTCGCAGCAGCAGGTATTTGCCGCGTCGCTCAACTCGAGAGACGACGGCACCGGTCAGCCGCTCTTCAATGTGCTCGGGGATCAGCCAACGTAGACGCCGTTCACGAATCACGACACCTGCAATCGAGCGGCCTGCCAGGCTGGGACTGATTCCTAGGCGGGTGGTTTCGACTTCGGGTAATTCAGGCATGGAGTGGCTCCGTTGCAAGCATAACCGAGGCCCCGGGGGCTTGCTACGCTGCGTCGAGGACACAGAGCGTGAGCCCTACGTTGTACCGCAGAAACAAAGGCTTACGTAGCGCTAAGCGCCGATTCCCACTGGAGTGCAGAGCGTTCCGGAGCTTGAAAATCGAGAGCTATTCGCTTGGAGTCGTTGCCGGCTTCAGCTATAGTCACGGCCGCTTCTCATGTTTTCAACGGCGCGGTTATATGTTGGACTACGCTTACGGACTGTTTCCCGGCCTGACGTTTTGGGATTACGTGGCGATTACGTTCGTCATGGTCCAGGTCACAATGCTGTCGGTAACGCTCTACCTGCACCGGGATCAGGCGCACAGGGCCATTGCACTGCACCCGCTACTGCGCATCTTTTTCCGTATCTGGATCTGGCTGACTTCCGGTATGCAGACTCGTGAATGGGTTGCCATTCATCGCAAGCATCATGCTCTTTGCGAGCGGGAAGGAGATCCGCACAGTCCGGTCGTATTCGGTCTGCGTAAGGTCCTATTAGAAGGAGTGGAACTCTATAAGGAAGAAGGGAAAAACGCTGAGACCATCGATAAATATGGGCGCGGAACCCCCAGTGACTGGCTGGAGAGAAAGGTTATCCAACGTCATCCAAGTTTGGGTATCGTGATGATGGTCGGTATTGATGTGCTTTTGTTTGGGGTGGTTGGTATCACGATTCTGGCCATACAGATGCTTGCAATGCCAGTGTTCGCAGCCGGTGGAATCAACGGCCTTGGCCATCATTCGGGTTATCGGAATTTTGAGACAGACGATGCATCGACAAATATGATACCGGTTGCGATTCTGATCGGTGGCGAAGAATTGCATAACAATCACCATGCGTTTCCTACGTCGGCAAAGTTTTCATTGCGTTGGTGGGAAATTGACATCGGTTGGTTTTACATTCGCATCCTGCAAGCAGTGGGTTTGTGCAGAGTTCGCCGCCTGGCTCCAAAACCAAACGTGGTGGACGAGCCGCGTCACGCAGATTTGGAGATGCTGCAGGGCATTCTAGTAAATCGTATGCATGTGCTGCGGGATTACACACGCAAGGTTACGCTGCCGGTGCTTCGGAGCGAGCGGCGCGCCAACCGAAACAGCCGCTTATTGCGCAAAGCACGGAAACTAGTAGTACGCCACCCTGGCTGGCTCGACGATGTAGCCCAGGCTCGTTTGGCAACTTTGCTTGCCAACCACCAGACACTCCGTATTGTTCACGAGTACCGGGAGCGCCTGACCGAACTGTGGGAGCAGGCCAATGTCAGTAATGAACTTCTTGTGACGCATCTGAAGGAATGGTGCATGATGGCCGAGGCCAGCGGAATTAAAGCGCTGGAAGATTTCGCGACCAAACTCCGCGGTTACGCGCTACAGGGCAGCTAATAGCTGGTTCCGTCGCGGTTTGTTGGCCCAGCAAGCAAAAAACCCGCCATTGGCGGGTTTTTTCATGAAAGCAAAAACCGATCTTACTTATTTGATTTTCGCTTCCTTGTACATCACGTGTTTGCGTATCTTAGGGTCGAATTTGCGGATCTCCACTTTATCCTTATGAAGCCGCTTGTTCTTGGTCGTTGTGTAAAAATGCCCAGTGCCTGCTGATGATACGAGCCGAATTTTTTCTCTCATTTTTCAGTCTCCGGTGAACCGTAGCGTCGCCCTTTTGTTAGATTTTTACCCCGCGAGTACGCAGGTCACTCAGCACTTTGTCTATTCCACGCTTATCGATGATTCTGAGCCCTTTCCGGGACACGGTTAACTTGATGTAGCGCTGCTCACTTTCCACCCAGAGACGATGTGAGTGAATATTGGGCAGGAATCGACGTCTCGTCCTGTTATTGGCGTGCGAAACATTGTTTCCGGCCATCGGGCGCTTTCCAGTGACTTGGCATACTCGGGACATGACGAGCCTTCAATAAATCAATAATTTAGAGTCGCATTGGGCGGCGCGAAGGAGGCGTTTTATACCAATACCGGCTGCAATAGGCAAGCTAACTGGCCCTGCCGAGCTTCCGCGTTTGCAAAGACAGGTTGTCCACACAGCAGTTGAGAAACTGTGACGAGTAATGGCATAGCACAGCACTATCGACAGGTTTACGGTACCCTTTGACTGTTGTGAAGAATCATAAAACAGCAAATTGTAATGACTGAGCTTAAGGGACAGCATATCGTACTAGGGGTCACTGGAGGCATTGCGGCATACAAAAGCCCCGACCTAGCACGGCGCTTGCGAGAACAAGGGGCCGAAGTCACCGTCATTATGACCGCTAGCGCTGAAAAGCTGGTATCGCCGACCGTATTTCAGGCCGTATCGGGCGAGCCGGTTCGCGGCGATCTGTGGGATGAGAAAGCCGAATCGGCCATGGGTCATATCGAGCTGGCTCGCTGGGCCGACCTGATATTGATTGCGCCTGCCACTGCGAACCTGATGGCGCAGCTGGCGGCTGGTTCGGCAGAAAACCTGTTGACTACGGTTTGCCTGGCAACTGATGCTCCGGTGGTACTTGCGCCTGCGATGAATCAGGCGATGTGGCGCAACCCGTCCACGCAGGCAAATCGCAAGAAACTTGAGAGCCGACATGTTCGCCTTATTGGTCCAGAGGAAGGTGAGCAGGCCTGTGGAGACGAAGGCCCGGGCCGTATGACCGAACCAGTGGATATCGTTGCCAGGCTTGGTATGGGCAAAGTCGCTGGAATTCTTCGGGGGTTGCAGGTCATGGTTACCGCTGGCCCAACTCGTGAAGCTATTGATCCCGTTAGGTTCGTTAGCAATAGAAGCTCTGGGAAAATGGGTTTCGCGGTCTCACGGGCGGCCGCTGATGCTGGCGCGCTGGTGACGTTGATTGCTGGGCCGGTGAGCCTGACGACGCCCAAGGGTGTGGCACGTGTTGACGTCGAGAGCGCTACCGATATGTACGAAACGGCTATGGATAGGATCAGCGAGACCGACATTTATGTTGGTGCCGCTGCTATTTCCGATTATCGTCCTGCACAAACTGTTGCGAAGAAAATAAAAAAAACCGCGGACACCTTTACGCTGAAGATGATCAAATCGCCTGATCTGCTTGCCACTTTAGCCGCGCTGGACCACGGTCCATTTACTGTCGGTTTCGCGGCGGAAACGGACAAGCTTGAAGAACATGCGTTGACTAAACTTGAGGTTAAGCGGCTGGATATGATTGTCGCGAACTTGGTCGGCAATGAACTGGGTTTCGATCGCGATGATAATTCCGCCATCATTATGTGGCCGGGAGGTTCCCAAGCAGTTCCGAACATGGCTAAAACTGAACTTGCCCGGCAGCTTGTCGCGATGATCGCAAGCCGATACAGAGCTAGGTCAGGTGTTGAGGCAGGTCGGTTAAAACCAGCGGCATCCTGAGCGGCGCATCGGTTTTGGCAGCACGAAAAATTCAGCTACGGCTCCTAGACGAGCGGCTCGGCCGCGATTATCCATTGCCTGATTACGCGACGCAGGGTTCAGCCGGCTTCGATCTCCGCGCTTGCGTTCATGAGCCACTGCTTGTTGAACCAGGCCAGACCGAGTTGATACCTACCGGCATAGCTATTCACATCAATGATCCGGAACTGGCGGCAATCATTCTTCCGCGCTCGGGACTCGGCCATAAACATGGGATCGTTCTTGGCAATCTGGTTGGACTCATTGATTCCGATTATCAGGGTCAGGTGCTCGTATCGTGCTGGAATCGGAGTTGTCAGCCCTTTACGATTGACCCGGGTTTGCGTTTAGCGCAAATGGTTATCGTACCGATAGTTCAGGTGGAGTTTGACGTAGTCCGCGATTTTGACGCCAGCACACGCGGTGAAGGCGGCTTTGGTCATACGGGACAATCCTGACAACTCAATCTAAGCGGGCAGTGTTCTGATAAAGAGCATTAATCAATCGCTTGGGATTTACCGCGGCGTTGCCGGGCTCTAGTTGATGCGCTTGAGTTGCCTGAAGCGTTGAATGTTGCCAGAAAATTTTGCCACAAGCTTGATTCGTACTAACCGGAACATGTTCAGGTTCTGATCCTAACGCAGAATTGAATTCAGTTTATTGGCCAGTTCCTCATCCATTGATGGCGCCGCTGCATCGGGGTTATAGCGACTAAATAGCTGCACATCCTTTTATCGTCACGAATCCGCACGCAAATAGTCACGTAGTTTTATGAAATTTGGACTGATCTGGATAGCTTGCCGTTTCAAACGCCGTACCGCTGGCGATATTCGGCTACGGCCTTGAGGTTGCCGACATAATCCTCGGCGGTTTCGAGATAGGCGATTAAATCGTCGAGGCGAACAATGCTGGTGACCTTTATCCCCAGCGATTGCTTGGTCTCCTGAACAGCGGAAAGGTCGCCCGCGCCTTTCTCCTGCCGGTCCAGCGCGATCAATACGCCGGCAGGTGCACCGCCGGCTTGGCGAATTATAGCTATGGCTTCCCTTGTGGCGGTGCCGGCAGTGATCACGTCGTCAATGATTAGCACCCGGCCTTCGATTGGCGCGCCGACGATTTCACCACCCTCTCCATAAACCTTTACTTCTTTCCGATTAAAGCAAAACGGGAGGTTGACCCCATGCTGTTCGGCCAGTGCTGCAGCAGTGATTGCCACCAGTGGTATGCCTTTGTACGCTGGGCCAAACAGCATATCGAACTCGACGTCTGAAGCCATAGCAGCGTCAGCGTAGTATTGCCCGAGCTTCGCGGCCGCATAACCGGTGCTGAACTTGCCTGAATTGAAGAAATACGGACTGATGCGACCGGACTTCAGTTTAAATTTGCCGAACTGGAGCGCTCCGACCTCCAGTGCCAGTTCGATAAATTCTGTCCCGTAACCGCGCACTTCGTTTTGAACACTAGGTCCGCTAATCATTCCCTCGAGGCATGAACCAGATGCAGGTAAGCATTGCCCCTTCTGGTAGAGTATCGCACACCCCACCGCGCTTTGACGCATGAGTGTCCGCTGTGCCGGGCGATCGCTTTTGTATTTATGCGAGTAATCAGCTTGAATGCCAACGGAATTCGCGCAGCCGCGCGGAAGGGCTTTTTCAAGTGGCTGCCGCGTCAGTCGGTCGACGTGATGTGTATTCAGGAGACCAGGGCCCAAATTCATCAACTCAATGCGGCAGAATTCAGGCCGCGCCGCTACCACAGTTTCTACGAGGATGCGGAAAAAAAAGGCTACAGCGGTGTTGCCTTGTATTGTCGCCGCGAGCCCGATGAAATTATCCGCGGCTTCGGATCAGCAGAGTTCGATTCTGAAGGGCGTTACATTGAGGCACGATTTGGTGATTTAAGTGTTGTGTCTATCTATCTGCCATCGGGGTCGTCTAGCGACATCCGACAGCAGGCGAAATTCCGCTTCCTCGATGAATTTGGTGACTACCTTGATCGGATTCGCAGCAACGGTCGAATTTATATTTTGTGTGGTGACTGGAATATCGCGCACAAGCAGATCGATCTGAAAAATTGGCGTTCAAATCAGAAGAATTCGGGGTTTCTACCCGAAGAACGTGCCTGGATGACAGAGTTATTTGACGATCGCGGATTCGCGGATGCGTTCCGCGAAGTCAATTCCGAGCCTGAGCAATACACATGGTGGTCAAATCGCGGCAGGTCCTGGGAGAAGAATGTGGGGTGGCGTATCGATTACCAGGTCGTATCTTCGATGCTGAGAAATCGCGTACAAAGCGCGTCCATTTACAAACGCAAACGGTTTTCGGATCACGCTCCGTTGATCATAGACTATGAACTTGATTAAGCCCGAAGGTGGCCAGCAGTGGGGGGCGGCCTTGCGCGTTTATCGCCATCCACGAGTGTTGGCGATGTTATTTCTCGGGTTTTCGTCCGGACTCCCATTCATGCTTGTTGCCGGGACATTGACAGCGCGGCTTTTCGTCGATGGTGCGAGTATGGCCGAGATCGGCATGTTTGCTTGGGTGGGCATCATGTACTCGGTCAAATTCGTCTGGGCGCCTGTGATCGACCGCATGCGGGTGCCGTTGTTGAGCCGTTGGCTCGGCCGTCGCCGCAGCTGGATGTTGCTGGCACAGGTCGGAGTTGGCCTGGCGCTAATGGGTCTGGCCTACAGCAAACCGGCCGTGGATCTTGGCGGATTCGCGTGGCTTGCGGTGCTGGTGGCATTCGCGTCTGCAACCCAGGATGTCGTCGTGGATGCCTACCGCATCGAGGCGGTTGAGTTGAAAGTGCAGGGCGCAATGGCAGCCAGTTATCAGCTCGGTTACCGCATAGCCTTGCTCGTCGCCGGCGCGGGTGCCCTTTATATAGCGCAGTTCGCGTCATGGCAGATGGCCTATCAGGCGATGGCGCTACTCATGAGTGTCGGGATCATAACCGCATTGTTAATCAACGAACCGGAATCATCCGGCAGCATATCCAGCGGCGGTGGCCCACTCGCACAGTCGCAGCCATTATCTGCGTGGTTTGCTGACGCAGTGATTGGACCCTTCGTCGAATTCTTCAGCCGCAACGGGCGCTGGGCTCTGGTATTGCTTGCATTTATCGGCGTTTACCGTATCAGTGACATGGTGCTCGGCGTCATGGCCAATCCGTTTTATATCGACATCGGGTTCTCATTGGCAGAAATTGCCACAGTAACCAAAGTGTTTGGATTTGCGGTAACGATAGCCGGCGCGGCAATCGGGGGAGTTGTCGTAGCTCGTTATGGGGTCGGCAGTCCACTGGTGTTCGGCGCTGTACTGCTCGCAGTCACTAACCTGTTTTTCGCTGGGTTAGCAGCTTACGGAAAGGCAGTATGGTTGTTGTTTGTAACCATAGGTGCCGATAATCTTGCCGCAGGTTTTACCGGCACAGTATTTATCGCATACTTGTCTGGCCTGACCAATGTGGCATACACGGCGACCCAGTACGCGCTGTTCTCGTCGGTGATGACGTTGCCCGGCAAAATCATCGCCGGTTTCTCAGGGCAAGTCGTTCAAGCTGTCGACTGGTTCAGCTTTTTTCTCTATGCTTCGGCCATGGGCCTGCCAGCCATTCTATTGGCATTAATTGTGACGCGGCATGATGACCTATCGAGCCGATGAGCCACAGGAAGTGAAGCATCTGCAGCACCGGTGATATGTCTAATCCCGGTGTTCAAAGTTCCTGGATCGACAGATCATTTAGCCTTGAGTGTTTTTACCTGCCGTAAGGTATATCGGGTATGCGCTGGTATACCTGCTCGTGAACATTGTGCCCTAGCTTCGCCGCCCGAGTTTCAAATCGCGTCCTCGTTCGCTGGGGGTGAGGCATTGAAACCGCGACCATCTTTGAATTGTTTTTGACCATTGATGCGATCTGCTCGGCGTAATCGGGCCAGTCGGTGACCGTGTGAAAGCGGCCGCTTGGTGCTAGTGAGGCTGCCACCAAAGCTACAAATTCCGGCTGGACCAGCCGCCGCTTGTGATGTCGCTTCTTCGGCCAAGGGTCAGGGAAGAACAGGTTGATCGATCGCAGGCTGGCCTTGGGAATTTGGTCCCGGATAACAGGTACAGCGTCGTATTGGATCAGGCGCAGGTTCGCAATTTTCTGCCTGTTTACCTCGAGCAAGCAATGCCCAATGCCCGGTTCGTGGACTTCAATTCCCAGGTAATCCAGATTAGGATTTTGCCGCGCTTGCTCGACCAGCGCTTCACCGTTGCCAAAGCCGATTTCGAGGATGCGCGGAGCCTCGCGGCCGAATAAGGCTGCGAGATCGAGTGGAGCGGGCGAATACTCGACGCCATACCTAGGCCAAAGTTCGGTCAGGGCACGCCGCTGCGCTGCGGTCATCCTGCCCCGGCGCCGCACGAAGCTGCGAATCATGGTCAAGCCCTGTGACCTGCCTTGATTATTCGTTGCCCGAAAGCTGTTTTCTTTATTCAATGGTCCGGTCATTACTGAACACTATGAGTTGTACTGTCGGATCGGGCATCTTTTGCAAATAGCCTTCGCTGCAAACTAAACTGAATTGCGGGAAATTCACTGTAACGGATATTTTCATAAAGTTGCGGCAAAAAACGAAATCAAATTGCAGCTAAATTATTTATCAGCATCTTTTAAGTCAATTTAAATGATAAATGCATTACGGAGTTTTGAGCTGGGGTTTTTCCATGGGTTAGGTTTTATGATTGCTATCCTTTTATATGACAACCATAACTCTCCGATTCATTAGCTGGTGTCAGTTCATTGTATAGTCGATACATGAAAAACTGCACCGCATTACTGTCCGTGACAGCGTTAATCCTGACCAGCTGTCTGGCTGACCACAATAAACCCGTAGGGGTTGCTGCTGTGGATGCACAGCGTGTCATCAACGCAGACAGAGAGCCACAGAACTGGCTCGCACATGGCCGTACCTATGATGAGCAGCGATTCAGTCCGCTGACTACTATCAATGCTGACAATGT
>ERZ651768.810-NODE-810-length-23201-cov-10.669607_pt1 | contig 23201 bp, 22 predicted proteins | sample MGYA00514754_ERZ651768 | MGnify/ENA metagenome assembly ERZ651768
ACCGACCGGAACGGGGAGCACGGTCAACGGATCGCCCGGCACCACCGAAAACAGGAACTTGCGCTCCCGTGGGACAACCAGACCGAGTCGACCACCGGCCACCTCCAGGATCCGACCCGGGCTCTCGAGGCGTGCCACCTCCACTCGAAGCACCCGGGCCCGTTTGTGGCCGTCCTCCAGCCGTTGCTGGAGTCGATCGAACTCGAACTGCCCGCTCACCACCACGCTGTGGAATGCGGCGAGGGTGAGCAGCGTGGCGAAGAAGCCGAAGACGGCAAGGGCGCTGGCTACCCCGACGGCCGAACGAGCCGTGGTCCGCTCGGCCACGCGTTCGCCGGTCCGGCGTTCCAGCGCAGTCCGGGGCGGTCGGAGGACTGCGGTCATCGGCGTTCCAGCACCCTCAGGCGGGCGCTGGCCGCCCGGGGATTGGCTGCCGCCTCGACGGCGCCGGGAACCCGGCCACCACGACGCGGGAGCACGGCCAGCGGCGTCGCACCACAGGCACACGGAAGGCGGGGTGGACAGGTGCAGCCACCGGTCGCGGCCAGGTCGAAGCACCGCTTCACGATCCGGTCCTCTCCCGAGTGGTATGAGAGCACCGCTCCCCGACCGCCGGCCACCAGGCGCCCGATGGCCTCCTCCAGGGAGTCAGCCAACTGCTCCAACTCGGCGTTCACCTCTATGCGAATGGCCTGGAAGGTGCGCTTCGCCGGGTGCCCACCCCTGCGCCGGGCCGGTGCGGGGATGGCGTCGCGGACGACCTCGGCCAGGCGGGCAGTGTCGGCGACCGGGCGGGCTGCTATGACCGCCCTGGCGATACGACGTGCGTGGCGTTCATCTGCGTTGTCGATCAGCATGCGTGTCAGGGCCCGCTCGTCGTAGCAGTTGACGACGTCGGCTGCGGTGAGCGACTGGCGCCGGTCCATTCGCATGTCCAACGGTCCGGCATCCCTGTAGCTGAAGCCTCGCTCGGCATGGTCCAACTGTGGGGAGGAGACGCCGAGGTCGAACAGGAAGCCGGCAAGGCCATCGATGGCCATCTCGTCCAGGACGCCTCCCAGGTCGATGAACGCCGATCGGCGCAGTTGGATCCGATCGCCGAAGCCGGAGAGGCGCCGCTCCGTCGCCGCGAGGGCCTGGTCGTCGCGGTCGAGGCCGACGACACGGAGGTCAACGCGGAACTCCAGGATCGCCTCGGCGTGGCCGCCACCGCCGACCGTGGCGTCCAGCACGACGCCACCCGGGACGTCGGCCAGGGCTGCCAGGACCTCTTCGACCATCACCGGCTGGTGGTGGAACCCGGTCGGTCCCCTCCCGCTGTCGTCATCGCGATGGTCCGCCATGGTCCGTTCCGCCGATCCGGTTGCCGAGACGATCCCGACCCCGTCGGCTCGTCCTTCGACCGTCCCCCGATCGGCTGGCGCACGTCGGGATGTCTCCCCGAATCGGGCTGGATGGCAAGCGGGCGGAGTAGGGGCCTCCCATCCTGCCGACCGGGGGACGGTCCAGGGACGAGCCGGTCGTGGACCGGCCGCCGTGGTCATCTGGTGTCGTCGTTCACGCTTCCTCTCGGTCGGATGCCCATCGGTCAGATCCCGATTCCCTGCAGGAAGGCGTCGGCAACCGACCTGTCCAGGTCCGGAGCCATTTCCGACCACGTCGTGGGATTCCAGATCTCGATCCAGTCGATGGCCCCGCAGACCATGACCTCGTGTTCGAGGGAGGCGAGGGTGCGCAGCTTCTCTGGAATCATCACGCGACCCTGGGCATCTGGCCGGACCGTTGTGGAGTTGTACGCCAGGCGACGACGTACTTGGGCGTCCACCGCTTTGGTCCGGATCTGCTCCGCCATCCGGGACAGCATTTCGTCGAAGCCTTCCGGGGTCCAGAGGGCGAGGCATCCCGCATGGGGCGTGAGGTAGGCGGCACCCGAGAAGTCGCTGCGGAACTTGGCCGGAAGGACCAGGCGACCCTTCTCGTCCAGGGAGTGTTCGTGGGTTCCTACGAATGCCATGGCCGTTCCTCCCCTTCCCGTCTCGTCCGGTCGACGTCCTGTCGGAGCGGCGGAAGCCTCCGGGATGCCGAAGCGTCACTCCGATCCCCCACTTCTCTGACATTAGTCACCACATTACCCCTTTTTCTCCCACCACAGCAAGCGATTCCTCCACCGGGGGCACACGGGTGGCCGTTCACGAACCTGACTTCCGGATGACCCGAAGCCGAGGGCCGGAGATGACGGGATCCAGCGGTCCCGTTGGGGGCCCCGGCCCGGTCAGGGCAGGTGGGAGAGCAGCGCCGCGAGCAGTGGATTCGACCGGACAGGAATGGCACCGGCCGCCGTTGCCAGATGCCGCTCCGCCTCCTCCGGGGGCGTGAGGCCGAGCAGGTGGACCAACTCCGACCCCGACCACTCCAGGAGGGCCGCACACTGGAAACGGGCCCCCGAGCGGTCCCGGCGCTGGCTTATACCCACCGACTTGCGCCCCCCGACCAGCACCTCGCCCGGTCCCACTCCGGCGAAGCAGACCAGGTCGCCCCACGGCCCCGGTTCCAGCGGACCCCGGTGGACCGCGCCGTCGATGCCCAGGTCGGCCAACGCCGCGCTCCACGCCTCGCCCAACCACCAGGTGGACCGACCCACGTCCTCATCCCACAGGACGTCGTTCCGGGGCAGGAGGACGTCGACCCAGAGCACGCCGTCGGGTCGGAGCAGGACCGCCCCGCCACCGGAGCGTCGCCGGACGACGTCGATGCCCGGGCCCACGCACACATCCCGCTGGGCGCTGCCCAGCACCAGGGTCGGTCGGTCTATCTCGTGGACCAGCACCGACCTCGCTGCGATCAGCCCGATCGGACCATGCCGCTCGGCCACCGTCCCCGTCGGACGTTCCAGGATCCAGCCCGTCGCAACGCCCTCCACCATCGCCGTCAGTCGACTGTTGGAAGGCCGCTGCGTACCCCCTCGGGGAACCGTCGGGCCCACTCCAGCCAGATCAGGACGTCCGCCACCGTCGGCGGGGCATCCGGATCCCCGTACTGGGTGATGGCCCGGAAGCGGGCGTAGGGGACCGCCGGCACAGGAAGGAACGGGGGGCGATGCCACCAGCCCCGGCCGGCCAGCCGGAACGCCTGGCGTACGGACACTGACCAGAGCCTGGGACGGAGTACCACGGCAACCAGGATGCGGACCATCCACCCGTTCATGAACCGACCGCCACGTCGGCCCCGGCGCCCCACAGCCGGGCATGGTGCCAGACGGCCGCAGCACCGAGGAGCGGCCCGTCCGCACCCAGGCCGGCGGGAACGATCCTCGCTCCACGGGTGAACTCGAGGCCGCACTCGCTGTCCAAGCGCCTCTGCGCCGCATCGAAGAACGGGGTACCGAATCCGAGAGCCACCGAGCCGGCCACCACCGCCAGCCGCAGGTCAAGGAGGTTCACCACCGTCGCCACCGCCTGTCCGACCAGGTCGCCGGTCCGACTACGGACCTCCGGAGTCGCCATGGCAGGGGGCGCTCCGGTCTGGCGCTGGATCGCCGGTCCCGAGGCGACCGCCTCCAAGCAGCCCCGGTTGCCACAGGCGCAGGGTGGCCCGTCAGGGTCGACCACCACGTGGCCCACGTGACCGGCATTGCCAGCCGCCCCGTCCAGGAGGCGCCCGTCCAGGACCACGCCGCCGCCGACCCCGGTCGACACCACCATCGCCAGATAGTTCCGCTCACCCACCGCGGCTCCACACCAACCCTCGCCCAGGGCGAGTGCCTTGGCGTCGTTGTCGACCTCGACCGCCGCTCCGGTCCGCTCGGCCAACCGCGCGGCCAACGGGAAGTCCCTCCACTGCCCGATGTTCAGCGGAGATACCAACAGGCCACCCCCGGTCATCGGGCCACCGCAGCCCACGCCGATTCCGACAACCGGGCCGAGGGCCAGCAGTGGGTCGACGATGCCAATCAGCTCCTCGAACAGCGCTTCGCCGTCGACACCCGCCGTGGCAGCCCGCCGGCTGTCGAGGATGCGGCCGGAGGAATCCACCAGCCCGGCCTCGAGCTTGGTCCCGCCGATGTCGACGGCCAGTACGGGCGCAGACCCCTCGCAGGCCACTACGACAGATGTCATCGCGACCAAGGCCCAGGGAGCTACCAGGCCATAGGACGCCCGAATCAGGCGCGGCCCTGGTCCCCCCGGCGGAAGCGATCGCGCATCTGCTCCCGTACCTTCGCCCGGGTCCCCCCGACGGCATCGCGTAGGCCGGTGGCCCGCCCGGAACCGACGGCCGTCCGGAGGCCGACCCGGCCCACCTGTCGGGCGTTGCGCTCCAGGGTGAGAGCGGCTCCGAGCATCACCAGGAAGCCGACGAATGCCAGCAGGAAGGAGGTGGACAGGGTGGCGACCATCACCGTGACCCCGGCCACGAACAAGACGATCGCCCACTTCATGCTGCGAAGGGGCTGCGTGTAGACCGTGGTCTCGCTCACCTCACGCACGAGGTCGGGATCGGTCTCCAACAACTGGTCTTCGATCTCGCTGAGGATTCTCTCCTCGTCCTCGGACAGTGGCACCTGGCAGTTCCTCGCCTAGCCGGTCGTGTGACTCTCCGTAAAGCATCGCACAACGGGTCTCCAGCGACAACGCGCCGACCCGAGGATCTCAGTCCTCGGGACCCCACTGGCCATCGCCCCGTTCCCGGGGACGCAGCCCTTCGGGGCCCACCGTGGTCGCCGGACCGATGGATCCGACCCCGAAGCGGTCGCGGATGCGGTCGACCGCCTGTTCCGCCTCCAGCCAGCCCGGATCCCCGAGGTCCTCGAACCGGAGTTGGCGGACAGAACCATCCCGGAGGCCGCTGAGCGACACCCCCAGCAGGCGGATACCCGACGTCGTGTCCAGCGACTCCATGAGGCCCGTGGCGACCTCCAGGATCTCCACCACGAGGTCAGTGGCATCCGGGAGGGTCTGCGACCGGCTGACGGTGGTGAAGTCCGGAAAGCGGACCTTCACCGTCACCGTGCGCCCCGCCACGCCCGCCTCCCTCAGCCTCCGCCCCACCGCATCGACCATGCGGATCAATTCGCGCCGCAGGTCCCCGGGTTCGGTCAGGTCACGGGAGAAGGTCTCCTCATGGCCGATCGACCTCACGGACTGGGCGGGGTCCACCCGACGCTCGTCGATGCCCCGGGCCAGACGCCAGAACTGGGCCCCGGCGGCCCGACCGAACGATGACACCAGCGTCGGCTCGGGAACGGCGCGCAGTTCGGCCACCGTCCGGACCCCGAGTCGCTGGAGGCGCTCGAGCGTGCGCGGCCCGACTCCCCAGATGGCCTCCACCGGCAGCGGATCCAGGAACTCCCGGATCCCGTCGGCCGGCACCACCTGGACTCCCCGACCGGGAGCCGGGCCGTCCGTTCCGGCAGTCGGCTTCGCCTGTGCACTGGCCAGCTTGGCCAGGAACTTGTTGGCTGCGATCCCGACGCTGCAACCCAGGCCCTCCTCTGCCAGGACGTCGCTTCGGATGGCCGCAGCCACCTCGGTCGGTGGCCCGTGGAGTCGCACGACGCCGGAAACGTCCAGGAACGCCTCGTCCAGCGACAACGGCTCGACCAGCGGCGTGTAGCGACGGAAGATCAGCATCACCCGGCGGCTCACCTCGCCGTAGTGCCGGTGATCACCCGGGAGGAACACCACGTCCGGGCAGAGGCGCCGGGCCCGCGTCGACGGCATGGCCGAGCGCACCCCGTAGGCCCGGGCCTCGTAGGAGGCCGCTGCCACCACCCCGCGCTCACCGTCGCCGCCCACCACCACCGGAAGGCCACGCAACTCCGGTCGCCGTACCAACTCGACGGACACGAAGAAGGCATCCATGTCCACGTGGAGGATCGGGGTGGGCTGGGTCACCGGCGGAGACCGTCAATCGACACCGGCGTCGAGGCGTTCGACCACCAGGTCCGATGGGTTGGAGCCGCGGGCCACGTACCCGAAGTGTGGTACCCCGTCGCCCGGATCCTCCGGCAGGAAACCTGACATCCACGCCGTGACCGGCTCGCGGACCCACCGTGGTGCGGTCGCCAGGAGCCGGCGTGCCTCGTCGGGGTCCGCGAAGCGGGCGTCCTCCACGATGTCGTCCGGATCGTCCAGGACCAGGTCGCCGTGCCATGAACGGGCCAGGTGGACCTCCACGCCCAGCAGCATGTAACGGTCCGGGAAGTCCACCGTCACCCGGTAGAGCGCTTCGGACCACCCGTCCACGGTCAATCCGGTCTCCTCCACCACCTCGCGCGACAGCGCATCCAACGACGCCTCGCCGTGGTCCACCACCCCACCCGGAGGGGTCCACTCCAGACGACCGTCGCGACGACGGTTGGCCACCAGCAGGGTCGAGCACTGCTCCGTCAAGAGGCCGCCCACCACGTGCCACCGTCGAGCCGCACCGTCACCCACCGGCGCAGTCTGGCACCTCCCGGTGACAGGCCTCCCGACGGCCGGGCCGCCCTTCCGGATGGCGATAGCCTCCGGGCCGTGAACGACGTTCGGTCCCGAACCGTCGGTTCCGTCCCGTCGGCGGCACCCTCGACGACGGCCCGGCTGCTGGCGCTCCTGGCCATCCTGGTGGCCGGCGTCTGCGGCGGGCTGGTCGGCCACTCCGTGACGAACCTCCAGTGTGCCGACGAATGCCCCACGCTCGCCGGGTCCATGGGGGTCCTGGGCGCCGGCCTGGCAGCCGTCGGGGTGGGCATCGTCGCCGTCCTCGCCCTGCGTGCCATGTCCGAATGGCGGACCGGCCAACTCCAGCAGGCGGCCCGGGACGACCACCCGGTCGACTGACCCCTACCAGGCTCCATGGCCGACCCCGCCGCCCTCCGCGACCTGGCCCTGGACATAGCCCGGGCCGTCGCCCCGGAACTCCGTCGCCTGGCCGGGGTCGTCGACGTCTCGGGGACCAAGACCACGGTGACCGACCTCGTCACCGAGGTCGACCGGTGGTCCGAGGAGCAGATCGTGGAACGCATCCTGGATGCCCGCCCGAACGACTCGGTACTCGGCGAGGAGGGCACCGGGGTCGACGGAACCTCCGGCGTCCGATGGGTGGTCGACCCGATAGACGGCACCACCGACTTCGTATACGGCCACCCGGGGTTCTCGGTGTCCATCGGCGTCGAGGTGGACGGCCGACCGGCCGCCGGGGTCGTCGTCGACCCCCTCCTGCAGGATGAGTTCTGTGCGGCGGTGGGCCATGGAACGACCCGCAACGGTCGGCCGGTGCGGGTGAACCAGGTCGACGACCTCTCCTCGGCCCTGGTGGCAACGGGCTTCGGATACGACCCCGGGCGACGTCGCCGACAGGCCGAGGCCCTGGTGGCCGTCATCGGCAATGTCCGCGACATCCGACGCTGCGGCGGGGCGGCCACGGACCTGGCCTCGGTGTCCTGCGGCCGGGTGGATGCCTACTTCGAGCGCGGGCTGAACCCCTGGGACTGTGCGGCCGGCATCCTGCTGGTAACCGAAGCCGGTGGACGTGTGACCGACCTGGAGGGCCGGCCGACCACCGGGGAGATGGTCGTGGCCGCCCCGGTAGGCCTGCACGGACCACTCCTCGACCTCCTCCGCTCCGCGGGTGCCGAGGTGGCCTGATGCGTACCGGATCGCCCGATATGGGACAGCGGTGCCCTCCATGGGGCAGCATCTCCCCATGAGCACCCGCATCCTGACCGTCGAGGACGACCAGCGGATCCGCACCGCGGTCCGCCTGGCCCTCGAGGAGGAGGGGTGGGACGTCGAGGAGACGGCCAGTGGAGAGGAGGCCCTTGAGGCCTTCACGCGTACGCCGGCCGACGTCGTGCTGATCGACATCATGCTGCCCGGAATGGACGGCTTCGAGGTCTGCCGGAGCATCCGCCGCCTGGGTGACGTCCCCATCGTCATGGTGACGGCCCGCTCCGACAGCCACGACGTGGTGGCCGGCCTGGAGGCCGGCGCCGACGACTACCTCCGCAAGCCCTTCGACCCCAAGGAACTCTCGGCTCGCATCCGGGCACTGCTCCGCCGGATCCGACCTGACGACGACAGGCCGACCCAGATCCAGGTCGACCAGTTGGAGGTACTCCCCGAGGCAGGCGTGGTCCGCTACCGCGGCGAGGAGGTCCACCTCACACGGACCGAGTTCAGATTGCTCCTCGAATTGGCCACAAACCCCGACCGCGTCCTCAGCCGCGAGGACCTGCTCGAACGGGTCTGGGGCTACGACTACTTCGGGGACGGTCGCCTCGTAGACGTCCACGTCCGGCGCCTGCGCATGAAGATCGAGCCCGACCCTGCCAACCCCCGCTACGTGGTCACCGTTCGTGGCATGGGCTACAAGCTCCAGACCTGAGCAGGGTCGGACGTGCCGATGACCGACGACACCACCCGGCTGGGGCTCGGTGCCCAGATCTCGGTCATGTTCGCCATCGGCGGGCTGTTCATCTCGGTCCTGCTGGGCGGAATGACCCTGCTGCTCACCCGCCAGCAATTGCTCGACTCCAGGGAGGACGCCGCTGCGGCCATGGCAGTGAGCAACGCCACCCGGCTCTCCAACCAGCTCACCCCGGACTCCTCCATCGAGGACCTCCCCACCATCGTCGACTCCCTGACCAGGATCGAAGGTGGTCAGAGGATCATCCGGCTCGCCGACGACTGGCTCCTCGCACCCGAGCTGGACCGGGCCGACCTGCCGGAATTGCTGGTGGCCCGGCTGGCCGACCGGCGCTCCGGACAGATGCTGGCGAGGGTCCGGGGCGAGCCACGGTTCGTGGTCGGCATCCCGCTGGTCGCCTTCGACGCCGACTACTACACGATCAGCGACCTCTCCGAGGTCGAGCGGACCCTGGACGACCTCCGGTTCGTGCTGCTGGGTACGGGCGCCGTGACCACGATCCTGGCCGCCCTGCTCGGGTCCTGGGCCAGCCGTCGGACGCTCCGCCCACTACGTCGGGTCCGGGAAGCCGCCGAAGCGATCGCCGGTGGGCGACTGGACACCCGTCTCGGAGCCCAGGCCGATCCCGACCTGGACCGACTCTCGGACTCCTTCAACGAGATGGCCCGGGCACTCGAGGGGAGGATCCAACGGGACGCCAGGTTCGCCTCGGACGTCAGCCACGAGCTCCGCAGCCCGCTAACGACCCTCATGGCCGGGGTCGGGGTGCTGGAGTCACGCCGGGGGGAACTCTCGGAACGGTCCCAGACCGCCCTCGACCTGCTGGTCGCCGACCTGGAGCGCTTCAACAGGCTGGTCAACGACCTACTGGAGATCTCCGGATTCGACGCAGGGATGGCGGCCCTGGACCTGGCCGAGGTCGACATCGCAAGGTTCCTCGAGGCGACTGCCCGAGGTACCGGGCGGATTCCGCTCCGGCTGCCCGACGATTCCAGTTCCATCGTCATCGTCGCCGACAAGCGCCGCCTCGCCCGCGTCATGTCCAACCTCCTTGACAACGCCGAGCGCTACGGCGGCGGAGCCACGGCCATGGCCCTCGAGCACGACGAGTCGCTCCGGATCATCGTTGAGGACGAGGGTGCCGGCGTCCCGGTACGGGAGCGCGAGGCGATATTCGAGCGCTTCTCCCGCGGCTCGGCCGGAGGACGTCGGACCGACGACGGCGGAACGGGACTCGGCCTCAGCCTCGTGGTCGAGGACCTCCGCCTTCATGGTGGCCGGGTGTGGGTGGAGGACCGCCCCGACGGCCGACCGGGCGCCCGCTTCGTGCTCGAGCTGCCCCTCCCCGGGGAGGGTGCCTGATGGGCGTTCGTAGCCCGGTCACCGCCCTGTTGGTCGTTGCCGTCCTCGCCGGCTGCGCGATCCCCATCGACGATCAGGCCCGAAACCTCGTGGCCGAGCTTCCCGACGCCCTCCTGCCCGCTGCGTCGACCACCACCGAGGCCCCGGCCCCCACGGAGTCGGTGCAGATCTACATGGCCCGGCTGACTGAGGACGACCGGATGATCCTGGAGGTCGTCGACCGGGAGATCGCAGGAGACGGATCCATCAACGTCATCCTCGACAAGGTCCTCGCAGGGCCCACCGCCGCCGAACAGGAGTCCGAGCTCATCTCCCCGTTCGCCGAGGGCTCCACGGTGATCGGCACGGTCCTCGTCGATGGCCTGCTGGAGATCCACCTCGACAGCCTGGACGGCTTCCCCCAGGACGACAGCGCCGGCAACCGGCTGGCCTTCGCCATGCTGGTCTGCACGGCGGTGAACCTGGTTGCCGGTGCCGAGATCGACCGGGTGGCCATCCTGCTCGCCGGCGATGAGGGCCTCGAGGCCATCAACGTGCCGGTCAGCGATGGCGATCCCCCCGAGGAGGGGGCTCCGGTGACCTGCGGGAACTACGTCGGCTTCCTGGCCAACCAGGTCACGGATCCAGGCGATCCAACGCTCCCCTCAGGTTCCTGACCGCCTGGCCGATCCGCTGTTCGTTCTCGATCAGGGCGAAGCGCACATGGCCCTCGCCGCCCGGGCCGAAGCCCAAGCCGGGTGAGACGGCGACGTTGGCCTCCCGGACCAGGAGGGAGGCGAACTCCACCGATCCCATGGAGCGGTAGGGCTCCGGAATGGGGGCCCAGGCGAACATCGTCCCCTTCGGTGGCTGGATGGCCCATCCGATCCGGTTCAGGCCGTCACAGAGGGCATCCCGACGGGACTGGTAGATGCCGCACACCTCGGAGGGATGCTCCGAGGCCTCGTTCAGGGTCACGGTGGCCGCTATCTGGATCGGCTGGAACGTGCCGTAGTCGAGGTAGGACTTCAGCTTGGTGAGGGCTGCCACCACCCCGGCGTTGCCGACCATGAAGGCCACCCGCCACCCCGCCATCGAATAGCTCTTGGTCATCGAGTAGAGCTCGACAGCCACCTCGTCGGCGCCGGGCACCTGGAGGATCGAGGGCGGTCGGTAGCCGTCGAACCCGAGGTCCGCATAGGCGAAGTCGTGGACCAGCACCACGTCACGCTCACGGGCGAAGCCCACGACCTCCTCCATGAACGCAAGGTCCACACAGGCCGTCGTGGGATTGTGGGGAAAGGAGAGGACGATCACCCGCGGCCTGGGCCACGAGTAGTCCCAGCCATCCTTCAGCATGGCTATGAAGTCGCCGTCGGTGGTGAACGGCATCTCCCGCACCTCGGCACCGGCGAACAGCGGCGAATAGCGGTGGATCGGATACGACGGGGACGGGACGAGGGCGGCGTCGCCAGGTTGCAGGAGCACCCACATGAGGTGGGAGAACCCCTCCTTGGCGCCGATCGTGTTGAGTACCTGGGTCTCCGGATCCAGGTCGACGTCGAAGCGGCGCTTGTAGAGGTCGGCGACAGCCTCTCGCAGCTTCGGAATCCCGCGACTTGACGAGTAGCGGTGGTTCCGGGGGTTGTGCACCGCCTCGCAGAGCTTCTCCACGGCCACGTCGGGCGAAGGCAGGTCGGGGTTGCCGAAGCCCAGGTCGATCACGTCCTCGCCGGCCCTGCGTGCCTCCACCTTGAGCGTGTCGATGATCGTGAACACGTACGGCGGCAGCGAGGTGATGCGCCGGAACTCCATCGCCGGAGCGTACCCGTGGCCTTCCACCCCGGAGGCCGGTCGGAGGAGCCGGACCGGCCCGATCAGCTGGTGGGTGCGCCTACCTCTATGCGGGCCTTCAGGTCGTCGATCGCGGCGTGGACGACCTTGGCCTCCAGGCGACGCTTCACGAAGCCGGGAAGCCCGATGATGAGGTCCACGTCGAGGTCGTAGACCACGAGCGCCGCGTCGGCATCCCCCTCCACGGCGAGGAACTCGTAGCCACCGCTCATCCGCCTCAGAAGGTCTCCCTCGACGAGGCGCCACGAGATGCGAAGCGGGTTGGAGCCGTAGGTGTACCGCAGGGTGTAGTTGGTGCTCCGGCCCATCGCAGCCGCGCGGAAGGCCACGTCACCCGGACGCCCCAGGTCGTCGCGGACCAGGACCTCGGCCTCCTTGATGTCGGGCGCCCACTCCGGAAGCCGCTCGACGTCGAGCACCGTCTCATAGCAGCGCTCCGGGGTCGCCCGCACGATGATGCGCTGGCTGGCGTGATCGGTCATGGATGGCCTCCTCACCGCCGACACTACCGGCCGTCGAACTCCCGGTGGTGGGTTCCTCCGGCCCCATCGGACCGGGCCGGGACCTTCCGGCTTCGTGTTGGACCGTCAGCCCGTCAGCCCAGCTCACCGTCAGCCTGTCAGCCCTTCAGGGTCGCACCGTCGATCCCGTCACGGAGGCGGTCGGCCAGGACGTCGTAGGCGAACTCGGACACGGCCCTCTCCCGGCCTCGCCGCCCCATCTCCGCGCGACGATCGTCATCGCCCAGCAGGCCTGCCAGGGCGTCTGCCAACCGGTCGACCACTCCAGGGGGCCCGACCACCAATCCGGTACGACCATGCTCCACCGCTTCGGCCGAACCACCGCTGTCGCCGGCCACCTGGACCACCCCTGCGGCGGCCGCCTCCACGAACACGATGCCGAACCCCTCCTGCTCCAGGCCTCCCCAGCGGGTCCGGCACGGCATGGAGAACACGTCGCCGGCCCCGTAGAGCCCGGGCAGGAGTTCTTCCGGAACACGGCCCAACAGGCGTACCGGCGCGTCGGTGGATGCCACCAGGCCCTCGAGGCGCCGCCGATCACGCCCCGATCCGGCGATGGCGACCACCAGGTCGGGCTCCCGTCGACGGAGGCGTGCCGCGGCCCGGATCAGCGTGTCCATGCCCTTGCGGGGGACCAGCCGGCTGACGCCGACCACCAGCGGCGCATCCACCGGAAGCCCCAGGTCGGTACGGACAGAGGCCCGTTCCCCGGCATCCAGGGGACGGAAGCGGTCGGTGTCAACCCCGGGGGGTACCACCACCGTGGGCAGGTCGCGATCGGCGGCGCGCGAGGCCTCCATGGCCGGATAGTTGCCGGCACAGATCACCAGCGAGGCCCCGCTGAGGACCCGCGCCAGCAGCGAACGACCGACCGGGAGCCGACCGGGCACCGTGACCTCGGCACCGTGCAGGACCACGGCGTAGGGGCGGTCCACGCGGGACGCGGCGTACCCGACCGGGAGGGCGGGATCCCATACCACCAACTCGGCATCGTGTCCGGCCGCCAGCCGTCCGACCCGACGGGCCACGCTCCGCGTGGGCAGCAGCACCGGCTCCCTGGAGCGACTCAACGTGAAGGCCTGGTCGGCGTCGAAGGCGTCCGCCCCGGCGTACGGCGTGGTGTGGACGGCGACGTCGTCCGGGGGGAGGCGTCGCCAGAGCTCCCACAGGTAGGACTGGATGCCCCCGACCTTCGGCGGAAAGTCGTTGGTCACCAACAGGTGTCGCCTCACGGCCCCACCCTGCCCCTGATCACCGCCATCTCCTCGGCGACCAGCGGATCCCCGTCATCGTCCAGGTCCCCCAGGAGGTCATGACGGCCCAGCGCCGACGCGGCCCAGGCCGCGTGGGACCGCAGGATCGGATCGGGATCGGCCAGGAACGCCACGAGCAGCCGGACGGCCGTCGGATCGTCGCCGGCCGCAGTGTTCCCGAGGGCCACCAGGGCGTTGCGTCGGAGGTACCGGGGATCCCGCTCCGCTATGTACCAGCGCCCGAAGCGCTCCAGCAGCTCGTGGTCGTCGGCTTCCAGCACGTCGACCGCTTCCACGTCAGCCGTCGGATCCTCGGTCCCGTCCGCCACCACCTCCGACCGGCCGACCGGACACACCTCCTGGCAGTCGTCACACCCGTAGAGCCGACCGCCGAGGGCCTTCCGGTACACACGCGGAATGGACCCGGGTGCCTGGACCAGCCACGCCAGGCACCGCCGGGCGTCGACCACCCCCGGCTCCACGATGGCCCCGGTCGGACAGCCGTCGATGCACCGCCTGCAGGTTCCGCAACCCTCGTCGACCGGGTCCGATGGCGGCAGTGCGGCATCCGTCACCACGGCGCCGAGGACGAACCAGCTGCCCCGCCCGGGGAGCAGGACGTTGGCGTTGCGGCCGTACCACCCGATCCCGGCCCGGACGGCTGCCGCCCGGTCCACCAGGGCGTTGTCGTCGGCCACGACCCGGGCCGCCCATCCATCAGCCCTGAGGCGGTCGGCCAGGTGGTCGAGGCCGGCACGGAGTGCTCCGTAGTGGTCGTGCCTGGCGTAGGCGGCGATCCGGAGGCGGCCGGCACCGACGTCGGCCAGGCGCGGTGCCGGGGTCCGCCGGGCTCCTACGAGGATGGACCTCGCACCCTCCAGGATCCGCCTCGGGTCGGTCGACCGGGCCGGGTTGCGGAAGGTGAACTGCATTCCGCCGTGCAGGCCCTCCGCTCTACGTCTCTCCAACTCTGAGCGCACCTCGGGGAACGGCTCGGCACCGGTCACCCCCACGGCATCGAGGCCAACGGATCGCCCCAGCGCGAGGAGGTCGGCCTTCAGCAGGTGGGCGGACTCCTCCATCGGGCCATGGTCGCACGGCGCCGAGGGGTGGGGCGATCAGCGGCCCGCCGTCAACTGCTCCGAGTGGCGCAGCGGCGGTACCAGCCCGGCTTCGCCCAGCATCCCGATGGCCCGGAACCCGGCCAGGTCGACCACCACGGCATCCCCTGGCCTGCGCCCACATATGAAGGTCACCACGCAGTCGTCGCATGTGTCCGTATGGCGCTCGGCGCAGGTGCCGCAGTCGATGAGCAGTGTGTCGTCTCGCATGCCCTGCATCCTCCCAGCGGGGTGTGACAGCCGTGTCCGGAACCGGTCCTTGACGCACGAACACCTGTTCGGTTGACTGGACCGGTGACGAAATCGGTGGCAGGCCCGCTCCAACGGAGCCTCGAGGACCTCGGCACCCCGCTCGCCGACGTGACCTTCTGCATCGTCGACCTGGAGACGACCGGAATCTCACCCGCCGAGTGCTCCATCACCGAGATCGGCGCCGTGAAGCTAAGGGGCGGCGAGTGCCTCGGCACCTTCCAGTCGCTCGTCGACCCGGGGTGCGGGATCCCGCCGTCCATCACGGTCCTGACCGGCATCACCTCGGCCATGCTGGTCGACGCACCACGGATCGCCGAGGTCCTCCCCTCCTTCCTCGAGTTCCTCGGCGACGCCGTCGTGGTGGGCCACAACGTCCGCTTCGACCTGGCGTTCCTCCGGGCTGCGCTGGCCGGGGCGGACCGCCCGCCGCTCTCCAACCGTTCGATCGACACCTGCGGCCTGGCCCGACGCCTACTCGGGGAGGAGGTACCCAACTGCCGCCTCGACACCCTCGCATCGCTGCTACGCCTCGACCACCGACCCTCCCACCGGGCGCTGGACGACGCCCTGGCCACCGGTGACCTACTCCACCTGCTCATCGAACGTGCCGGGGCGCTCGGTGTGACCGGGCTGGACGACCTGCTCCTGCTCCCGAAGATGGCCGGCCATCCGCAGGCCGCCAAGCTGCGCATGACCGAGTCCCTCCCACGATCGCCCGGCGTATACCTGTTCCGGGGTCGCCGTGGCGAGGTCATCTACGTGGGCCGGGCAACCAACCTCCGGGCGCGGGTCCGGAGCTACTTCTCGACCGACACCCGGCGCAAGACCGCACAGATGCTCCGTGAGACGACCCGTATCGACCATCGGGACTGCACCGGCCCACTCGAGGCCGCCGTGGCCGAGATCCGCCTGATCCACGAGCACGAGCCGCGCTTCAACCGTCAGGGAACAACCTGGCGTCACTACGCCTACGTCAAGCTCTCCCTCGGGGAACGGTTCCCGCGGCTGTCGACCGCCCGGGTCCTGAAGCAGGACGGCGGACTCTACATAGGGCCGGTCACCTCCACGTCGGCGGCCCGAATGGTCATCGATGCCATCCAGGCGGTGGTCCCGCTGCGTCGCTGCACGACCCGACCGGCGCCAACCCCGGGCACCGGACCGTGCGTGCCGGCACAGCTCGGGCTGGCGACCTGCCCGTGCAGTGGTCAGATCGACGAGGACGGCTACGCCGCGATCGTCGCCAGGGCGGTGGCCGGGCTCACCTCCCGACCCGACCTGTTGATCGACCCCCTTGCCGATCGGATGCGGCAGTTGGCAGCTGAGGAACGCTTCGAGGAGGCGGCGGACCTCAGGGACCGGACCGCGGCCCTGGCTGGAGCCCTGGGCCGCCAACATCGCCTGCGCCGGCTCCGCGAATCGGGGCGGCTCCGGGTCCGGGTGCAGGACCATGGTGGCGCCGAGTTCCAGGACGGACTGTTGGTACATGCCTGGTGCGGCGAGCCAGACGGCGATCTCGCCCTGCGGTTCTCGCCGGCAGCCGACGACCGGCCGGTGCCGGGCGAGCCGATCCCCCGCGACCTGGCAGACGAACTGCACTGTGTGGCGGCATGGCTGGACGGCGAGTCCCACCGACTGCGGCTGGAGCACTGTGACGGCACGCTGGCCGATCCGCTGGCCAGGATCCCCACCTTCAGGGCACCGCCGGACCCCCGCACCTGATCCAGCCACGGAAGGGTCCGTGGGTACCGTGGACGGCGTGAGGATCCCGATGCGCACCCACCTCCGCATCCACGGGCTCGTTGCGATCCTCGTAGCTGTTTCCATGGCATGCACCGGATCCACCGTTCCCGACGGATCCCCCGTCCCCGACGATGGCAGCGACGACAGGCTGGTCGACGCCGACTGTCCGGGCGAAGAGGTTCCGAGCGACCTGACCGTCACCTGCCACCGCCTGGAACTCGAGGACGCGTCCCTCTCGGTCGTCGTGCTGCATGCGGCCGACCCGACCGGTGCACCGGTGCTCCACCTGCACGGGGGGCCCGGCGGGCGCGCCGTTCTCGACCGGTACCGGTGGCTGGCCCCCCGTTCCGGGATCCTGGAGGGGCACGACGTCATCCTGGTCGACCAGCGGGGCGGCGGTGACTCGACGCCGTCGCTCGACTGCCCCGAACTGGACGACGGGCCGGTCGACGGATTCGACGGCTACCGCGCCTGCCGGCAGCGCCTGGACGACGGTGGCGTCGACCGGAACTCCACGACCGTGGAGAGGATCGGCGCCGACATGGTCACCCTCAGGGAGGCGATGGGGCTGGACTCATGGCACCTCCACGGCGTCTCGTTCGGCACCCGGATCGCCCTCGAGCTGCTCCGGATCGACGGCGGGGCCGTGGACTCCGCCGTGCTGGACTCACCCCTGCCCCCCGAGGTGGACGCCTACGACGACCTGCCGGCCGGCGTGCTCCTCGCCCTCGAGGTCCTCGAGGCGGGATGCCCGGACTGGGATGCCTGCCCACACGGACTCCTCGAACCGCTCCGAGAGGTGCTGGCCGGCCTGGCCGACCGGGCGGTGGCGGTGACCATCCGATCCGGCGAGGCGGTGCACTACGACGACGTCCGGTTCGTACGACTGGTGTCGGACGCCCTCGCCAACCCTGTCGGTCCGGCCGTGGTCCGCGACGCCATCCCGCTGGCCGCCTCCGACCGGCTGGCCGAGGCGGTGGCACGGCTTACCGAGATCGCCTCGACGGGCCGATCCGTCGGCGACCCGGTCTCCGAAGGAGCCCAACTCTCCTCGGAGTGCGCTGACGAGGTGCCGTTCAACGCCATGTCCGCCACGACCACCGGCGACCCGATCCTGGATGCGGTGGCCGGCGCCGGCAGCGAGGTGCGCGCCCTGTGCGCCCTGTGGGACGTACCGGCCTCAGAGCGGGTAGTCGACCGGGCGGTCACATCGACGGTGCCGATCCTGGTTCTGTCCGGCCACCTCGATCCGATCACCCCTGTCGCATGGGCCCGACGACTGGCAGACGGTCTGGAGAACGCCACCTTGGTCGAGTCCCCCCGGTGGACCCACGTCCCGTCGATGTCGGACCCCTGCGCCGCCCACCTGGTGGCCCGGTTCCTGGCCGGTGACCGGACGGTGGGGCTGCCCGACTGCTGATCCGACCGCCGCCCGCACCGGCTCCCGGTCGCGCACCAGGCCGGGCGCCCGGCCGGTGACCGGTCGTCGGTCCGCCGCCGTCTGGCCGGTCAGGTGCTGATGGAGTCCAGCGCCGCCGCCGCCGAACCGTCGTCGAGCGCGGCGATCGCCCGCTCCACGCCGTCCGCTATCCCGTCGGCGATGCCCGCCACCACCAGGCCGGCTCCCGCGTTCAGCGCCACCATGTCGCGACGCGGCCCCCTCTCGTCACCCGCGAACATGGCCAGGGCGATCTCGGCATTGCGTTCCGGCCCACCCCCGGCCAGGTCCGAGGCGTCCGCCAACGACATTCCGATCTCGACCGGGTCCAGCGTCCACTCCCGGTCGACCCCCTCGCGCAACTCGAGTATCCGCGTTGGGCCGGTAAGCGCGATCTCGTCCAGGGCGTCGTGGCCGGTGACCAGCCAGGTGTGCAGCGACCCGTTGGCACGGAACACCTCGAGCATGCGGTCGGCCAGCCCCGGGTCGGCAGCACCGATGACCTGACGCTTCGGCTGCCCGGGATGCGAGAGCGGACCCAGCACGTTGAAGACGGTCGGGATCCCCAGGCCTGCACGGATGGGGCCGGCGAAGCGCATGGCCGGATGGAAGGTCCTGGCGAAGGCGAAGCCGATCCGGTGCTCGGCGACCTGGGCGGCCAGGCGCTCCGGCGTGATCTCTATGTCCACACCCAGGAGCTCCAGCACGTCGAAGGCGCCGGAGGTCGACGACGCCCGTCGGTTGCCGTGCTTGCAGACGGTGGCGCCTGCGCCCGCCGCCACGAAGCAGGCCATGGTCGAGACGTTCAGCGCCGCCTGGCGACGCACCACACCCCCGCCCGTTCCGACGATGTCGATCGTCCCCTCCGGCAGGGTCAGGGGTTCTGCCGCCGCGACCATGGCCTTGACCAGCCCGGTCGTCTCCTCGGCGGTCTCGCCCTTGACCTTCAGCCCGACCAGGAAGCCTGCGATCTGCGCCGGCTCGGCCTCCCCACTCAGGATCTCGGTGAGGATGGCCTCGGTCTCTTCGGCCGACAGGTGCTCACCTTCGCAGAGGCGTTCCAGGAGGCCCGGCCAGCCGCCATAGTCATCCAGAGCCACCCCTCCGACCCCGCAGGTCAGGCCGTCCGGCGGCGACGGAGGATCCGACGGCGATCGCGTTCGGTGGTCCCTCCCCAGATGCCGGTCGGTTCCCGCCGGAACAGGGCGTGGTCGAGGCAGTCGCTGCGCACCTCGCATCCGTCGCAAACGACCAGGGCGCGCGCCACGTCGGCCTCCTCGGCCGGATCCGGATAGAAGATCGAGGACTCCAGCCCGCGGCAGGCCCCGCGCAGGTACCAGCCTTCGACAATCCGGTGGTCGGCCGAGGTAGTCGGCCGAACGGCCACCGGAATCGGGGCCTCGACGAGTGCTTCCATGTCCGGAGCGTTGCTAGTGCGCCCAACGGGGCGACGCAAGGGAAATTCTGCTGCCAGACTGGAGCCGACGGTGAGCCGACCGGGTGGCCGCGGCGTGGTCTCCACGCTGAGGAAGGTCGGGGCTCCGCAGGGCAGGATGCTGGCTAGCGGCCAGTCGGGGCGACCCGCAGGAAAGTGCCACAGAGAACAGACCGCCGATGGCCCGGCCCCTTGGGATCGGGCACAGGTGAGGGTGAAACGGTGCGGTAAGAGCGCACCAGCGGCCGGGGTGACCTGGCCGGCTAGGCAAACCCCATCCGGAGCAAGGCCGAACAGGGAGAGGGCTGCCCGCCCGCTGACACTCCCGGGTAGGCCGCACAGATGGATGGTCACCCATCCGGACTCCCGCAAGGGGCCGGTGGACAGAACCCCGCCTACAGGCCGGCTCACCGTCACCCATCGTTGGTTCATAGGGGCAGAACTCCACCTATAGGCCGGCTCGCGGCTCCCTACTTGTACGAGGACCCAGGCGGTCTGACAAACTCGACCCATGAGACGGATGGCGCTAGTACTGACCATTGTGCTGGTTACTGCTGCCTGCGGCGGTAATAAGGAGTCAGTAGCTCCGACTACAACCGTGATCGCCGCTACGACAGCGTCTGTGACTACCGCTCCATCAACGACCACAACCGTGGCGGCGACCACAACTATGGCGGCGACCACAACCGTGGCGGCGACCACAACTATGGCAGCGTCCACAACCGTGGCGGTAGCTACGACCACGGTGGCATCCACGCCAACGAACCCCGAGCTGGATCAGGCCTTCGCAGTAGCGGTCAGGGAGTACATCGCTACCAACTGGGCGGGTTGGGCTCAGGGGGAGAGCCTCGGTGAGTGCCTTGCTGCGAACGCCTCAGACATCGATGATCCAGCAAAGCAGGGCGTGATCGACTTCGGGCTCGATGACGTCTTTAACCACATCTCGCGAACTGACGGTTACAGCTTGGGGGTCGTCTGGGACGACTGTGCGGCAACCCCTACTACCACTGCCGCACCCACGATTACAGCGGCGCCTACAACCACGCCATCAACGACCACTGTTGCGCCGGTGTCTACAAACCCCGAGCTGGATCAGGCCTTCGCGAAAGCTGTCGAGGACTTCATCGCTACCGACTGGGGCGGTTGGCCCGACGGGGTGATCCTGGGCGAGTGCCTAGCCGCGAACGCATCGTTGATTAGCGATCCAGCGAAACAAGGTGTAATCGAGTACGGACTCGAACAGGTCTGGGACCACATCTCGCAGACTGCTGGTTCCAGCCTCAACGTCGTCTGGGACGACTGCGAGACCGTCGTCGCATCATCGAAGGCTGAGGCTGCAACAGCGGCTGTCGCCGACAGACCCGACGCGCTGACGTTTGCCCCCTTGACAACCCACGGCCCGTTTCCTGCGGGGATTGAGGCAGCTCTCCAGGCCGCAGTTGACACCGAGTTCTCCGCGGCACTGGAGAAGGCGGGAATCTCTGTTGCTGTATCTACCGATGACATGTTGTGGACCTATGCATCAGGCAGTGCATCATCGACAGCGGAAATGTCCCCCAACACGCCCATGCTGATTAGGAGTACCTCCAAGGTCTTCTTGTCGGCACTAATCCTGAACCAGATCGAACAAGGCCTCTTCGAACTGGGCGACACTCTCGAATCGGTTCTGTCCGACCATCCCGACTACCCGTCGATCAACCCAGCGATATACAACCCCGCCGTCACAGTCCAAGAGATGCTGAGTATGAGATCCGGAATAGCTTCCCGAGACGAAAAATCGGAACTCGCCAGCTCGGTCTACTCGAATCCGGTGTGGAACCCAGTTGACGTGCTGGGCCTAACACCGTACCCCTGGGTAGAACCCGGGAACTTCGCGTATTCCGACTCCACCAGTGTTCTGCTCGGCATGATTGCCGAACACCACGGCGGTCAAGACCTCAATATCCTCTACCGAGACACTCTGTTCGAACCGCTTGGCATCACGGCAGGGCTGGGCCCAAGAGACGGCATCCCGGTCGACACCGCCCACCCATATGAGCCGCTGGGGCCCTTGGGCGACATGATGGGTATAGAACTCAGCGGGTTTGGAGACCGGATCGACACCGAGATTGCCGCCGGCTGGACGATCGATCCGGCGGCTTGGTATATCGGGTCAACGAGACTTGGTTGGGCCTCGGCCGGGATATTTACCACCGCAGAAAACATGGCCCGATGGGGTTACGAGTTGTACAGCCCCAACGGATCGGCCATCTCGGAATCGAACCGAACAAAGCTGCTCAACTCGTTCGGCCCTGAACTAGTCGACTTTGAGAATCGAATGCAGTACTACGGCTACCACGTCACAAAATCCGACGTCTTCTTAGAGGATGGGACGGTATTGACCGTGTACGGGCACCCAGGAGGCGGCGGGAACTTCGTCTCCAAGTTGGCCTACTCCCCGGAACTTGACCTGTCGGTGTCCGTCTTGACCAACTCTCCCATGAGGTTCGGAGGGGCCTGCCCCGACCACTCACCCGACGAATCCCAACGGCAAGGCCCGCAGCGATGTGTCGTCCAGGAGCTATTTGCCGCATTCGCGAACGCCGCTCCAGCCGGCTCGTTCAGTGGCCGAGACCCTGGGGATGACGAGACGGCAGAGGCAGATCTTGTCGAGAGTTCTGCTGCTCAATGCGACGAGAGGGTCTTGTTCCAGTACCCACCAGCCGATCTCGCGGCCATCGAACTGATTATTCCAATGGGAAATATGAACGATTCCCATGTCACCCCAGTCGACCATGCGTACTTCGTCAACTTCCTCCAACCCGAAAGAGAGATCGATGTCTTCTCCCCTGCGGAAGGGATCGTCACCAAAATCCAGCGGATGACTGCATCGATAATGGAAGGCGTGGACGAGGCTATCGATGACCACCGCATTGAGATTGACCATCCCTGCTCGGTCTCGAGCTACTTCATCCACGTCGACAACCTCGCGCCTCGGCTCCAAGCAGAAGGACCACCACCAGGCGGTTTTGTGCAGGTCCAGATTCCAGTTGAAGCAGGAGAACTCATAGGGACATACACCCAGAACCTGGACTACAACATCGTCGACCTGAATGTCACCCTCGACGGGTTCCTCGTGCCCTCCAGTTACACGATGGAACCCTGGAAGATTCATACACCCGACTACTTCGACTACTACATACCAGAGGTCCGAGAACAGTTCATCGCGAAGAGCCCACGCACAATCGAACCAATCGCAGGACAGATCGCCTACGACATCGACGGGCGTCTTGTCGGCACCTGGTTCCAGAAAGACACAAACGGATACGCCGGCGCGGATCGCAACCGCTATTGGGCAGGCCACCTGACCTTCGCCTACGACAAATTTGACCCTCGAGCGATCATGGTCTCGGTTGGAACCTTTGACGGGAGATCGACGCAGGGCGCCGTCACAGGCAATAGCCCTGACCCCGCGGACGTAACAATCGAGTCGGGCCTCATCCTCTACGAACTCGTGCCATGGGACTATTACGTCGACGGCACATACTGGAATGGATGGAACCTGGTGAAGGGTCCAACCCTCGTACCGAGAGCCGATTCGTACGGGGTGATCGCCGTTGAACTAGTCGGAGACCGCGAACTGCGCGTAGAAACATTCCTTGGACTAGCGCCAGCAGATATCGAAGGTTTCAGTAGCGCCGCATTGACCTACGTACGATGATCCCAAAGACGGTTGATGAGAACAAACTCGTGTCAGCGAGATGGACCCAACAAAGAGAGCGCTGAACAACTCCTGATCGAACCTGGTCTGGACAGAACCCCGCCTATAGGCCGGCTCACCGTCACCCACCCCCCCCTGCG
>ERZ651768.813-NODE-813-length-23194-cov-4.153177_pt1 | contig 23194 bp, 21 predicted proteins | sample MGYA00514754_ERZ651768 | MGnify/ENA metagenome assembly ERZ651768
ACACCGTCCGGGTCGTACTTCGCAGATGGGTTGGTAATAACTTCTACTTTCTCGATCATGGATGCCTGCAGGTTGTCGACCATGGAGCGACGATGATTCCCCACCTTTTTACCATCGATCAGGATTGTCACATTGGCATCACCGCGGAGCGTAATATTACCATCGATGTCTACGGCCACAGTGGGTACCTGATTCAAAACATCTTCGCCTGATCCTCCAGAAGCGGCCAAATTCTTACCTACCGTAAAAATTTGTTTATCAATGGTTTGAATGAACTGGCTTTCTGCAAGAACATCGACCTGTGCTAGGTTGACCGATGAAATCTTAAGCTGAATTTCCCCCAGGCTCTGTTCAATGCCACCGCCTTCACCGGGAAAAATATTTATGGGTGAGATCTCTTTTCTTGCATAGCCGATGAATTCTACCACTGCCCGATATTGTCCTAAGGGTACTTCGCGAATGTTAAACCTGCCAGTTCGATCTGATAATCCTCCAGTCACCACTTCATCAGAACGCATGTTAACCAGAGATATTGAAGCGTATTCAATGGGCTGGCTCGAAGTGGAATCCACCACCGAACCATTAACAACGCCGATGGCGGCCATTTTTCCTCTCGCTCCTGGCCATTGTCCCTGCAAGTTATCGGAGGAAATATTAAAAGCCAGAAATACTATTAAAATGCTGCTATAGCGGATGTGGAATTTCTTCATTTATTAATATTATGTTTTAAATGATAGTTAGGCTAATCAAAGGCCGGGAAGTTAAAAGTTCTTACCGTACATCGTTCCAGTGCACTTCCATTGTATGATATTGAACCTTTCTTCTACCTTGGATAGGCACAGGAAAATTATATGTAGCGGTCTGTCCGGGCTCTAACGCAGAATCTGCTATCACTCCGGAGTCGTATATGATTCGTGCTCCCTTGACGAAAACAGAATCCCTTCCTGCCTGTTTCGTGGTCTGAGTGAATAAGTTAGAGATGACCCGCACAAAATCGGCTCGTTTCTTGCCAATGTTTTTTACTCGACCGGAGAAGATCTGCCGGTCTGGGTAGATGTTAACAAAGGGATCTCCAAGGAAAACAATCTTGGGACTTGGTTCTTCATGCTTATCCCGCCGAATGACCATCTCCTTTTTTAAGACCAGCTTACCTATCTGTGTTTTTAGCACAAGGGTAGAATCAGACTCTTCCAAAATATCGCCCATCACTACGGTTCCATTCCGCAGTTCGATCCTATACTGGTACTCCGGTACCTTGATCAGATCAAGCAGTTTCCTGCTCACGTTAGGCATTTCTTGTTTATTTTCGAACGCGGCCACAATACTCTTAAGAGAATCTATCTGATTTTTTAGAGCTCTGAGGTTGGATTCATACTTAAAAAATGTGTCTTCGAAAGCCAATTTATCCACACGGTCAAATGGACGAACCTGGGGCAGAAGTTCTTTAGTACTCTTGGTCTTAAGCGGAGTATCCAAACCATCAATTGATTTCTGATCGTTTGTCCCTGCTGTGGTATCGGTCACAGCATGCTTTTTGGTTTCAACATCACCAGTTTCGATGGCAACTGTACCGGTATTTTTTTCTGTTGAAATTGCTATTATGATATCTTCCACATCCTTATCTGTTACTGTAACGGTCTGGTCACCGCTCCCTTCGTTCTTATGCTCCGCTTTAAGGGTATAAGTTCCTGGCTCTACCTTTTTAAACTTGAACTCCCCCTTGCGACTTGTTTTTTCATCTTTGATTTCTTGTCCGTCATTGTTGAGAAGGGCTATTCTTGCCTTTTTTACTCCTTTCCCATCGGCCGTTTGAACAATTCCAGAAAGCTTATAATTATCCTTTGAGAAAGCGATCCCTAATACAAAACAAAGTAGCAGGATCCGGGTCAGTTTAGTCATGCTCTCTCCGTTTAAAGTTTGCTTTATACGCCATCCGGCGAACCTGTTCTGCCCATATTTTTTCTTCACCAAGCATATAAACCATGTCTAAAATATTATCGTAGTAAATATAGTTCTCTTTCTTTTCAAGCACAGGTAGGATCTTGGGTATAACACTGGAGTCTTTGAATGTTCCTAGATTATCAATGGCTTTTTTTCGAATATCGATGGGATAATCGTCACTCTTGGCGATTTCGATCACGGCTTTTTTTACTTCTGGATCATCAAATTCTCCTAAGGCTGATAGCATAGTATTTAGAAGAGTATAATATTGTCTTTTACCAGTATTGTAAGTGTTGAGCAAGGCTAGAACTAGATTTTCTTGGCGAACCCCGGCCATGGTATTGATAGCAAATTCACGAACTTCCAAGTTTGTGTTTGGATCTCCCAACAGTTCAGCAAAGGCGATAGCAACCTCATCCGGGTTCTTCTTCCCGAGGATCTCCACTGCCTTGTTCCGTATTCCGATTCGAACATCCGGGTCTTTTGCAATGGTTGTCAGTACAGGTATCACCTGGTCATTGCCAAGAGCCCCTAATGTTTGGGTCATTAGATTTTCAGTTCTACTCATGTTTGCCTTGGCTACTTCGTAAAGATCTAGAAGAACCAATATCTGATCCTTAGTACGGACCTTGTGCAGATTTTCTACCAGGTTCACATGAAGATCATTGGTTCTTTCTTCTAATATGTGCATGGCTTTTACCATGGCCATACTGGCTTTTGGGTTTTCTCGAAAAAGAGCTAACATTTCTATAGACGCTTTCAGAAAGGAGAAATCGACAGCGCTGGTGGTCTCCACCATGTTTGCTATAGCGTTCAAGGCCATGGGATGCTGTGTGTCGGCTAAGGTCCTGCCCGCTTCTATCCGAGCTTTGGGGTGCTGGTTGTCATCATTATATAACTGGATCAATTCATCAAGAGCCTGAACGTTCCCATCCTGATATGCGCTCCGTAGTTTTTGGATATTGTTCAGGAAGTTTGGATCATCAGGATCCATGATGGATTTTCTGCCAAAAAAATTCTTTATGGTAGCACATCCCTGTAATAGCATCAGGCATGATACGGTTAATAGAAGCAGTCTACGCATCATCTCCCCATGAATGTATGGAAAGATCCTTTCCATCAAAAACTGCATAGGAAGGATTATATACCCAGTCTCCAAGAACGGCTAGTTTCCCTTGGTTTACTTGTATCATTTCGCCTAAATGATAATGACCGCAGATCATATAATCAAAACCCTTATCAAACTGGTTCAGAGCCGCTAGCTTTAGCTCGTTCCTAATATCTAATTTAGATTCTTCAGAGTGTAAAGGTTGGCGACCACTTCTTGAAATTTTCCGGGCTATTTTGTAGCCGATAGTTGGATGAAGCCATCGAAAACACCATATAAAAAATGGACTACGAATGATCAGTTTTAATAATCGATACCCCCAATCCCAGCTCAGGATACCATCACCATGTGTGATAAAAAAATTCTTACCACTCACTGAAAAAGTAGTATCATCAAAATATGTTTTATTCATGATTTTCTTTTTCATAAAGTCCATAAGCCAATAATCATGGTTGCCCGCGATAAATCTCAGGTCTACACCCGCTTTCTTTAGTTGATAGGCTTTGTTGTAAAAGTCAAAATAAGCCTTTGGCACCATATCAGGGTATTCAAAATAAAAATCAAACAAGTCTCCTACAAAAAATAGGGTTCCTCTCGTTGTTCTAACATAATTCATGAAACGAAATAGTTTTTTCTGACGCTGTGTCTCATCTACAGAGTCATTCAGCATCAGATGGATATCGGAAATGAAATAGATAGGTAAATCCATGACAGCGAAACTAACTTTTTCAGTTTAGGAGTGGCAAGCACAGTAAAATAATGGAAATCATTCAATAATTGACGATTTATTGATATTTCCAGTATTTTTTAACTAGTACCAGGAACCAGTGTTCTAAATAATGTGTTAACAGTAAAAAGTATGCTTAGAAATTTTATTCTCACGCTCGCATTCATCTCAATGGTTTGGGGACAGTCATTTGGTAAAAACAAGGTTCAATACCGTGATTTTGACTGGTCCTTCATTCAAACCCATCATTTTGATATTTATTTTTATGGTGGTGAACAGAGCCTGGCAGAGTTTGCTTCAAATGTGGCTGAAGAAGCCTATAATCAAATCTCTAAGCATTTAAGCTGGGACCTGCGGAAACGTGTATCAATTCTGGTTTATAATTCGCATAATGAGTTTCAGCAGACCAATGTAGTAAGGACCTATATGTCGGAAGGAGTTGGCGGCGTGACGGAATTATTTAAGAATCGGGTGGTGTTCCCATTTGCGGGGAATTATGAGCAATTCCGACATGTAATTCATCATGAACTGGTTCATGCGATTCTTAATGATATGGTTTATGGTGGGAGTATGCAGAATGTAGTCTCCAGCCGCACTAAACTTCGTGTTCCTATCTGGGCGAACGAAGGCTTGGCAGAATTTCTAAGTTCAAACTGGGATACAAAGGCTGATATGGTTCTTCGCGATATAGCTATCCATGAACGTATTCCGACAATAAAAGAACTAAATTATTTTATGGCATATAAAGGTGGCCAGTCCTTATGGCGATTTATTACAAGTAAATATGGTCGTGAAAAGGTAGGGGAGATTTTCCGGTCCATGAAGAGGGCTCAGAATCCAGAAAAAGGATATCAGCGTGCCATGGGTATGAAGTGGAAGGAGCTCACAGAACACTGGCATAAATATTTGAAAAAAGAATACTGGCCCGATATTGCAGATCGTGAACCTTTGGAGGATATGTCTGAGAAGCTAACTGATCATAAAAAGAATAGAAATTTTTATAATGTATCGCCAGCTCTTTCACCGGATGGAAGCATGGTAGCCCTGTTAACAGATCGATCAGGATATTTCGATATCTATTTGCTGGATGCCCTGACCGGGAAAAAGAAACGGGTATTGGTACAAGGAAGCCGCTCTGTTGATTTTGAGGAATTGAAGTGGCTACAGCCAGGTATTTCATGGTCTCCTGATAATCGAAAGATTGTGTTTGCTGCCAAAGCAGGCAAAGGGGACGTACTGCATATTATCGATGTGAAAAAGAAAAAAACAGAAAAGGTCAATATTGATTTGGATGGTGTATTCTCAGCTGCATGGAGCCCGAATGGAAATGATATAGCGTTTATTGGCAATAACGGCGGTGCCAGCGATATTTATATTTACAATTTGGAGCAAGAAAATTATCGACAGATCACAAACGACCGTTTTTCCGATTCATATCCATCTTGGAATCTATCTGGTACAGAAATTGCTTTTGTTTCTGATCGGGGGGATTATGTTAATGGGAGTTACGAAGGAAAAATGGAAGACCATAATTACCACCAGACCGATATTTATATATTGAACGTTGAAACTGAAATAATCCAACGTATTACCGATACACCTGAAAATGAAGATCACCCGATCTGGGCTAATACAAAGCCTGCTTTGTATTATACTTCAGATCAAAATGGAGTGTGGAATCTATATATTCATTCCTTGGATTCTAATGGTGTACAGGATAATCAAGGAACAGGCCGTTATGCCATTACTAATGTTTTAACTGGTCTACAACAACCAACCATATCGAGAAATGATGATTTATTAATATTTGCTGGTTACGCTGGAACTGGCTGGGATCTGTATAGTTTGAGCCGCCCATCTAATCTCCCGCCGATAACGGTTGCACCAACACAATATATATTGAACAAAAATTCAAGTGATGAATCGGTTACAGACCTACGCAAAAGCAAACGTACCATCAGATTGGAAGATGAAATGTCGGCAAATTATTCGAAATGGATATTTTCTCGGAATTACGAGAATTATAATACTGCTATTTTGGATAAAAAGAAGGAAGCTTCTGAGAGTACAATTAATGACACCTTGGTTGATGGTTGGCATGTGCCACAAGCGTATAAAACAAGATTTACTCTAGATCTTATTAGCGGGAACTTGCAGATCAGCAATGTTTTTGGTGCAACTGGCATGACATACTTTGCCTTTAGCGATATTCTTGGAGACCATCAGATTGCCATTGGCACGGAAATGGTACTGACGCTGGAAAATAGCGATTATTACTTTTATTATGGCTACCTAAAAAATAAGACTGACTACCATTTTGCAGGTTTTCAAACTGCTAATTTTTTCCAAATTGGTTTATATACACTCGGTCGGCTCCGTCATCAGGGATTCCAGACATCAATTTCTCATCCATTCAGCCACTTTCAGCGGGTGGATGTAGGATTATCCTGGCATAATGTTGTCTATGATATTTTAGATCAGGTTTATAATCCAGTCCTAGACCAGCGGGAGTATGTTAAAAGATCACCTTCTCAAGGATTTTCAACTATTTTGCCGACATTCAGTTGGGTGATTGATAATTCTGTTTTTGGATTCACTGGTCCTATTGATGGGTATAGGCAGAATACGTCAATAATAATAAGCCCAGGTGGTAGTAAAACTGATATGTCATTTCAAACTATGAAAATAGATGTCCGGAAATACTGGCGTTTTGGCAGGGATTATACGTTTGCTGTGCGTGGGTTTTTTGGTCGCAGTCAGGGCGATGATGCCCAGAAATTCTTTCTTGGTGGTATGCCCTATTTGCTGAGTGGGCGTGGTGAAACCAATGGGATCGAAGATAATGGCTACTACCGTAATGTTCTTACGGACACATCAAATACATCAATGATCAGTGATATCTATTTTACTGAATACGCTTTTCCGTTAAGGGGCGCTAGGTTCGCTGAACGAATCGGTACTCAGACTGCATTATTCAACTTTGAAGTGCGTTTTCCTTTCATAAACTATCTTGCATTGGGTTTTCCACTAAAGGTTGTACTAGGTAATATTCGTGGTCATGCATTTATGGATATGGGAGCAGCTTGGGATGATTTTGATGAATTCTCAAATAATGAGTGGCCAAATAAATATGGTTTAAATAATTTAGGTGATTATTCGCCCTGGGTGGTTACAGTCGGGCTGGGGGTGAAGATAAATCTAGGATATTTTTTATTGAGAATTGAGTCTGCCTGGGATAAAAATCCTAATGGCTATTCCAAACCTCAATGGTATTTTTCCTTAGGTCCGGACTGGTAAAACCTCCTGCTTGATTCCATCCGTCGCGAAAGGCAATTTCTTATCCTTTCATGGCTAAAATAAAATCTAAGATACATTTTCTCTGTTCCGCTTGCGGTGATGATTTTCCAAAATGGTATGGTCAATGTCTAACATGCAAAGAATGGGGAACCCTTTCTGAATTTAAGGTATTGCCTAAAAAGAACGGACACAAGATTGAGCCTCGTGAGTCCAAATCACTTTCCAGCATTTTAACTCAAGAGCCAAGGAAACGAATCCCAACCAGGCTTAAGGAAGCTGATCGTGTTTTAGGCGGGGGTTTACTACCTGGATCTCTACTCTTACTTGGGGGAAATCCTGGTGTAGGAAAATCTACCTTAGCCCTGCACATTTGCTCCGGGATCAAACGCAAGGCGCTTTATATTTCTGCTGAAGAAAGTGAAGAACAGGTTGCACTGCGAGCGAGGCGGTTAAATGTAAGTTCGGATCAGCTTCACCTTTCAGGAGAAAATGATTTAAATGGTATAATATCTCATATTAACAGAATTTCACCTGAAATGGTTATTATTGATTCCATCCAAACCATCATGAATTCAGAGTTGGGTTCATTACCTGGTTCTCCCAGTCAGCTTCGAGATTGTGGGCAGCATTTTCTGGAAGTCAGTAAGCGAAAGGGTATAATAATTATGATCATTGGTCATGTAACCAAAGAAGGAACTATTGCTGGACCAAAAATGCTGGAGCACATGGTAGATACAGTGCTGTACATGGAAGGAGATGATCGCTATGATCATCGTATTTTACGGTCTGCAAAAAACCGATTCGGTGCAACTCATGAAGTGGGGATTTTTAATATGGGCGAACAAGGGTTGAGCGAAGTTGTCAATCCGTCTGAAATGTTTTTGGCTGAACGAAGTAGAGAAATCCCCGGAACTTGTATTTATCCATCTTTAGAAGGGACCCGACCTATTTTAGTCGAAGTTCAAGCATTAGTTTCCAATGCCAATTTTGGCACACCCCAGCGAAATGTGAATGGTTTTGATTTTCGCAGACTGTCAATGCTTATAGCTGTTCTCGAAAAACGAATGGGATTGGTTATGGGAACAAAGGATGTTTTTGTAAACCTAGTAGGCGGCCTACGGGTGGATGATCCGGCAGCAGATTTATCTATATTGTGTTCAATGGCATCCAGCGCTATGGATAAAGCCATAGATGAAAATATAGTTTTGTTAGGCGAAATAGGTTTAACTGGAGAAGTTCGTTCAGTCAGTCAATTGGAATATCGGTTAATGGAAGCTAAAACACTTGGCTTTAAAGAAGCAGTTGTGCCTATAGCCAGTTTAAATGAAAAAGTGAAAATGATAGAATTAAAAATTCATTCTGTCCGCTCAGTAAATAATGTATTTAAAGTGTTATTTTAAGATATAAGATCATTGAGGTGATTCTAGGGTGAAAAAATTTGAAATATTCTGATTGGGTTTTTTCCAGTTGCAGTGATTCGGGAATAAATGAAATTTTCATTAACAAGTACTGACGAAATCACATCTGCTAGAACAGGCATTTTAGAGACTGATAATGGTTCTGTCGAAACGCCAGTATTCATGCCTGTTGGGACAATAGGTGCAGTAAAAACTTTTGCTCCCCATGAGCTGGAAGGTTTGGGTGCTCGGATTATCCTTGGGAATACCTATCATCTTTATCTACGACCTGGAACAGATGTTATACATCAAGCAGGCGGATTACGAAAGTTCAATAACTGGTCGAAACCAATTATAACAGATAGTGGTGGTTTTCAGGTCTTTTCTCTGGGTCGATTAAATAAGATAACCGATGATGGAGTGGAATTCCAATCGCACTTGGATGGTAGTAGGCATACCATGACACCAGAAATTTCCATGGAAATCCAGCGAAACCTAGGAGCCGATATTATTATGGCCTTTGATGAGTGTCCACCGGGAAATGCGGATAAAGAATCTATCAAGTCAGCTGTAGTTCACACCGCTAAGTGGATGAAAAGATGTAAAGTTTATCTTGATGAAAATCCACCTCTATATAATTGTGAACAAACACTTTTTCCTATTATCCAGGGGGCAGTGGATGAAGATTTTCGCAAAATTAGTGCTGATGAATTGATACCTTATTCTTCATGCGGGATGGCCATTGGTGGCCTGGCTGTAGGAGAAGAAAAAAATGCCATGTTTGATACAATTGAACATTGTGATAGTTTTCTGCCAAAAGATCAACCGAGATATCTTATGGGTGTGGGTCGGCCATCGGACCTGATCAATGCAGTTAGCAGGGGCATGGATATGTTTGATTGTGTTATGCCTACCCGGAATGGCCGAAATGGGCAAATTTTTTCAGACCTTGGTGTTATTAATATTAATAATGAAAAATACAAAAAGGATTTTTCACCCATTGATGAAAACAATCCCCATGCATTTGGGCGGATTTTCTCGAAAGCTTATCTGCGACACCTCTTTAATATCAATGAGATACTAGGTTTGAGGATCGCATCTACATTAAACCTTTCATACTATCTGGATCTTATGGCAACTATGAGACAAAAGATTCAAGCGGGTGATTTTAGTACCTGGTCTAAATCTTGGTTCAGATCCATGGAAGATAAGAAAGGAATGTAATGCCAAAAACCAAGATTCGGGTTGTTGATGCTTACGTATTCCGCCAGACGAATAATGGCTTGCGGTTTTTAATATTAAAACGAGCTGAGACGAAGATATATGAACACCTTTGGCAGGGTGTAGCGGGTAAGATCGAAAAAGGTGAAAAGGCCTGGCAGGCAGCGATCCGCGAGCTTAAAGAAGAAACAGGATTTGATCCGGTACGAGTATTTGTTGCCGATCATGTTAGCCGGTTTTACGAGATCCATGGTGACCGTGTCAACATGGTTCCTGTTTTCGGAATTGAAGTAGACAGTATTTCCGTAAGCTTATCTAAAGAACATTGTGAATTTAAATGGATGGATTTTGAGACTGCCAAAAACACTTTAATCTGGAATGGGCAAAAAGAAGGCATTACTGCCGTATTTGATATGTTAAACTCTGATGATGATCGAATCAGATGGTCAGATGTAAAGATTAAATAGGAAGGACAACGATAACTCAAAGTAATTTCTTGTAGAGCTTTTTGTTTTAAAAAAGGAATAATATGTTACAAGAAGGCACAAAAGCACCAGATTTTACCCTGGATGACCAAGATGGGAATCCAGTTAGTTTAAATGATTTTGATGGGCAGAAAGTATTGCTCTGGTTTTATCCTAAAGCAAGCACCCCGGGATGAACGATCGAAGGCCAAGAGCTCCGGGATGAGTTCCAGAATTTTCATGATAAAAACACTGCTGTATTGGGCATGAGTGCTGATTCTGTGAAGAAACAGAAAAATTTTTGTATCAAACAAGAATTTCCTTACCAATTGCTTTCAGATCCAGATAAAAAAACTATCCGTGCATATAAGGCGATTGGAATGAAAAAAATGTATGGTAAGGAGTATGAGGGAATCTTGCGTATTTCTTATCTTATTGATGAAAATGGAATGATTGAAATAGCCTATCCAAAAGTGAAACCAAAGGAACACGCACAACAGGTTCTGTCCGATCTTGCTTGATTAATAATTCGTACTGAATGGATCAGATTATCCTGGTTGCAACGTGGCTAATGCTGGGCTATGCTATTGTTGGTAGTATTGATGGTGTGTATTATCATCTATACAAATTTAAACTATATGCCCACTCGGAGTCTCGATATGAACACATACTGCATACCGTTCGCGTCCTAACGTTTTCATTGGTATTATTACTACTGTTTGTAAAAAACTACGGTGGTATTTACCTATGGTTCGGAACGGGATTGGTTATTGTGGACTTGTTGGTGGAAACCCTTGACATATATTCTGAAGAGATGAGCAGAAAACATCTCGGTGGTCTGCCTCGAACAGAATATTATATTCACATGATGACCAATGGGCTGCATTTTGGGTCTATGGCTATGATTATTGCAGCCAAACCTCTTTTTGCGTGGAAATTGAATTCTGAAACAGTTCTGAATCTATATCCTGAGTTCACGTCAATGATTTCAGTCGTTATGATCCCAGGAATAGGTATTTTATTTATCTTGCACGTTTATCTTTATTTTTTTCCTGAGGGAAAGTTAAAAATAGGATCTTATTGAGCCTGAAACCTGCGTCCTTTTTATTTACAACTTTAGGTACAATGCGCCATCTCTAAAACCTATTTCATTTGTTTTATCATTTAGGTAGCCCATCATTACTGAATGTCCTTGAATTTTTAATTCAGATTTCCCTTTTTCATAATGAGTAAGATGGACAGGGGACTTTCCTAAACAAATTGCAGCAGTGTTTTCCGGGCAAATCCCGAAATGATGATTCTCGAATTCTTCCAGATTTTCCCAATCATTTCGTAGTTGAAAACCATTTTTTTGACCCACACCGGAAAAAGAGAAGATTATATCGGGATTAGACTCTGTGTATAAACACCCAGCGTAAATCGGCAACATAGCTTTGAATACTACCCAGGCAGTAGAAACAGGTTGCAAGTTACAGAATAATTTTGTCCTGGCTTTGAGATCTAGGGCCTTCTGTATACTGTTTGTATTGACAAGCAGATTATAATGCGATAAACGAATTGAATTGTTCTTATCAATAAAAACGAGTGCTTCATCACTGAGTAAAGGTTTGTATTGGGGGTCAAAAGAGATAGGGAAGGATTTAATTTCACTAATCAGGTTGATTTTCGCAGGGATTTTCTTGGAAATTTTTATTATTTCATCAGTAGAAATATTTTTTTCGTTTTCTATAAGAACACCAACAGCCCCCAAGTGCCAAATCCCAAATAACAATATCTCTGATTGTGGGAATTCCAATTGCTGGACAATTACGCGTTCTTTCGGTTGAATCCCTAGTTCAACCAGCCAATGAGCTGTTTGTTGAACTAATTCATAAAACTGAAGGTTGGTAATATTTTCCTTTTCGTAGATAACCTGATCACTAAATTTGATATTCTGACCTTCAATTAATGACTGGGTACTGGGATAGGGAACCATATATTCAATAGGTTCAACATTGCCGATACACTGCGCTTGATAGATTTGATCAGCAAGACTAGCTGTCATGGGTTAAGTTTACTTGTCTGGCTTGATCTTGCGTATAGATTCAAAAGTGTTTGTAATCTTTGTGTAATTATTTCCTGCAAGTCGGCCTACTGGATTTAATTTTTCTAGATTAATCCTGCCGTTTTCGTATACGCCATCATCAATATGGAACATGACAATGGTTCCCATGACAACAAATCCACTTCCAGGGGATCCATCACCCACTTCCACAACCTGATAAAGTTTACATTCAAAACTGATCAGTGATTCTTGAACAAGGGGTGGTTTTACCCTATGGGATGGGCCGGGAGTGAGTCCGGATTCATCAAATTCATTCACTGTCGGATCGAAATCTGTGGCACATACTACCATCTGATCCACAAACCCTTCTGATACAATATTAACCACAAACTCATTTGTATCCTGAATATTCTTCAGTGTATCCTTGATTTTTCCATCGTATCCGCGACGACCCGGAGCAAACATTATAGTGGGGGGATTGGAACAAACACCATTGAAATAGGAAAAAGGTGCCAGGTTCAGGATTCCATTTTTAGATACGGTGGATACAAAAGCAATGGGTCTGGGGATAATGGATCCGATCATCAATTTATGGGATTCATGGAATGAGTGCTCAGCGGGATCAAACAGCATGGATATTATAACCAGGAATATGGGTAATCACTATCATCCACTTTTTTAGCCTGAGTTGTGATGTAAAGAGGTTTGAAAGTATCAATCATCACAGCCAGTTCATTAGTTTCCTTTGCACCCAGAGATTCCTTGATCTTGCCGGGCTGGGGACCATGAGGCAGTCCCCCAGGATGGAAGGTGATAGAACCTTCTTCCACACCTTTACGGCTCATGAAGTTCCCTTCAATGTAATAGAGAATTTCATCCGAGTCCACATTACTATGAGCGTACGGTGCAGGCACAGCATGGGGATGGTAATCATATAACCGAGGAACAAAATTGCAGATTACCAGCCCTGGTGCTTGGAACACCTGATGAACCGGCGGAGGCTGATGTATCTTACCAGTGATAGGCATGAAATCATTTATATTGAAGACCCAAGGGAAAAAGTAACCATCCCATCCTACGATATCAAAAGGGTGGGTTCGATATCTATAGGATTGATAGCCATCTTGAAGCCTAACCTGAATATTAACTGGACCATCAGTTTTGGGTTTTATGTAATCAGGTGTGCGGATATCTCGTTCAGAGAAAGGAGCATTTTCCAGGAGTTGTCCATGTCGGTTTCGGTAACGTGATGGTGTTTCTACAGGACCTGAAGTTTCTATAATAATCTGCTTCATAGGTTCATTGATTTCAAGCTGCCAGATAACCCCTCGGGGGATTATTGTATAGTCCCCAGGTCCTAAGTCTAACCTGCCAAAATTGGAATGTAGAAAACCTTTGCCTTCGTGGATGAAAATCACCTCATCGTGATGACCGTTTCGATAATATATATCCATGGAAGAATTAACGTGGGCTTTATAAATGGTAACATCACTATTAAAAAAAAGTGGTATCCGAGCACTAATCGCATCCCCGGAAGAATCCAAATTGTGGGTAAAAAGATGATGATGACGATGTTCTTCTTTCCAGGAAATCAAACTAATTTGTCTGAATTTTCCAACCTTGGATATAGTCGTAGGCGGATTAATATGATAAACATTAGAATAAATCCAACTGAACCCTTCACGGCTGATCAGTTCTTCCCAGTAAATATTGCCTGATTCATCTGGGAACTGAATATGCCGTTTTTCTGGTATCTGTCCTCTTATTTGATAGAATGGCACGGCGAATTATACGATTTTGTTTTCTAAAACACCCAATCGTTCTACTTCCATCCGAATAACATCTCCCTTTTGTATCCATCCATCGGTATTTTCTGGACGAAGTTCAAGTATACAACCTGTGCCTACTGTTCCTGATCCTAGGTAATCACCAGGGAGAAGTTTTGCATTCATGGATGCACGCTCTATCATGGTTGTGAAAGGATGGTAAAGATCATTGGTATTACCATCGGAAATGAGTTTATCATTCACATGGCAGGTCATCCGTAAATTTAATTTTCCATTTTTATCCCAAGCATCTTCTAATTCATCAGGAGTGACCATATACGGGCCAAAACTGGAAGCAAAATCTTTTCCTTTTGCAGGACCTAAATTCATAGCCATTTCTTCCCTCTGTAGATCACGGGCTGACCAATCGTTACAAATTGTATATCCTCCGATGTAGGGATCTGCATCTTCTTTTTTAATGTTGGAACCACCATTAGCGATGATAACGGCAAACTCCAGCTCAAAATCTAATTCATTAGTTCCTTTTGGATAGGGAATGTCTTCCCCGTGTCCGTAAAGCGCTGCCGGGTTGGAAAAATAAAAGATAGCTAGCTTGAACCAATCCGGATGCATATCCAATCCCCTAAGTTTGCGTGCGGATCGAACATGCTGTTCAAATGCATAAAAATCTCGGAAAGATTGAGGGTATAGTACTGGAGATAAAAGTTGAACGTTTTTTTCTAAAATCGCAATAGGCTTCCCTCCGCCTGAATGGGATTGAAAGTTAATGTCTGGTAAAAATGTATCTAATTGTCTGAGTTTTACAAAATGCGTATCCCAGTTTTCCAAGGCTCTTTTTAAAGATGATGGGATTTCAAAAAAACTGGAATCCCCATTATTTTCATTTGCCCAAATGGACGCACGAATTACATCAATGATGTATTCATCTTTTTTAAAACCAAAACGTGGCTGTGGACCGTTGTCCAGGGTGTAAGTCACAAATTTCATTTAAAGGTTTCCTCTTTTTTCTTGTTCTCTTTCAATGGATTCAAATAATGCTTTGAAGTTTCCTTTCCCGAAACTGTTGGCTCCCTTTCTCTGGATTATCTCAAAGAAAAGAGTAGGCCGATCTTGCAATGGTTGTGTGAAAATCTGGAGCATGTAACCACTCTCGTCAACATCTACCAGAATACCTAATTTTGCCAGCGTTTCAATATCTTCTTCGATTGGTCCAGTTCGACCGTTCAGGTTATCGTAATAAGATCGTGGGGTAGGAAGAAAATCAACACCATTAGATCGCATCATTCGAACTGTTGCAATGATATCCCGAGTGGATAAGGCAAGATGCTGGACTCCGCCAGTCTCATAGTAATCAATGAATTCCTGGATTTGAGATTTCTTCAGCCCATCTGCTGGTTCGTTGATAGGCATTTTCACAATCTCGTTATCATTGGCCATCACGATAGATCGAAGAGCAGAATATTTGGTATTGATATCCTTATCATCCACGCTCCAAAACCGGTGCCAGCCAAATACCTTTTCATAAAATTCGCAGACAGGCTGCATCTTACCATCCGGCTGATTTCCAACAACATGATCAATATGAACCAATCCCATCGGATCTGCTTTCAAACCCTGATCATTGAATTCAAAGCCAGGGAGAAATGAGCCTTTATAATTATTCCGTTCAACAAACGTGTGGATCGTATCTCCAAATGTTTGGATGGCAGAAACGACCACTTCACCATTGATATCTTTGATCTCTTGTGGATTTATGGCACTTTTGGCGCCACGTTCTAAAGATGTTTTCCAGGCTGCTTCAGAATCATTTACGGTAAAAGCTACGTCTTTGATGCCATCACCGTGACGATCGATATGGGCACCAATCTCGGTATTCTTTTCCAATGGAGATGTAATGACCAGATTAACCCGGTCCTGGTTTAGAACATAACTGACGCGATCACGGCTTTTGGTTTCCAATCCTCGGTAAGCCAAAGGCTGGAATCCCATGGCGGTGCGGTAATAATGGGCCGTTTGTTTTGCATTACTTACATATAGTTCACAGTAGTCAAATCCATTAATAGAGTATGACATATCACTCATAAGATTTCCTTTAAACTTTGAATACATTTTTGGTTTTCTTCTCGAAGCCCCACAGAAATGCGGATGCAGTTGGACCAACCGAATGCGCTAAGTGGGCGGACAATAACACCATTTTCCAACAATTTCTGAGTGAGCTTGGATGCCCGTTCTTCCGAATCCCAAACAGTTGTTATAAAGTTAGCGGCGGATGGAACTTGCTCGATGCCAAGGGCCTCAAATTTTTTTGTTAGATATGCCATCCCATCGTTATTGGTCTTAATCGTTTTCGCTAAAAAGCCTGTGTCATCCAATGCAGCCATGCCTGCGGCCTGCCCGATGAGTGATGGCTCAAATGGCACTTTTACTTTCATTAGATTATTGATGAGTGAATCATGAGCAAAACCATACCCGATCCGAATTCCTGCCAAGCCATAGGCTTTAGAAAAAGTGCGGAGTGTGATTACATTATCGTAACGATAACTCATGGAGTCTGGGTAACCTGGAGAATTTTGGGCAAACTCGTAGTAGGCTTCATCCAGGATAATAAGTACACGTTCTGGTACGTAAGTATAAAACTTATCGAATTCTTCCCGGGTCACATAGGTGCCCATGGGATTGTCCGGATTGGCAATGTAAATAATCTTGGTATAGTCGGTGATCTTGTCGGCGATGGCTTCCAGTTCGTACCGATAATTTTTCATAGGGACCCAATGAACACTTCGTCCGGATGCATTAGCTAGAACACGAAATCCGATAAAGGAATTAGCGGCGCTTATGAGCTCGTCATCACTTAATAAGAATGTTCGCATGATGGTAGACATGATCCCTTCTGAACCAGCACCAAGAATTACATTATCCATCTTAACACTGAAAGATTCAGCTAGTTTTTTTCTTAGCTCATAACCAGTAGCATCGGGATAACGATGAAGCCGCTTAAAGGAATTTTCAATGGCAGCTAATCCTTTTGGAGAAGGACCTAATGGATTTTCGTTGGATGCCAGCTTAATGAAATCAGTTATCCCCAGTTCCCGGTGTGCTTCGGTGATGGGTTTACCAGGCTTGTAGTTGGTCAATTGTTTGATGTACGAAGGAACCAGTGCCATGATTAAATCACCAAACGTGTTTCCTGTTTAAAGGTAGAGAGGACAACGGATGTTTTCAGATTCTGTACATTAGGCAAAGCAGATAATTGATGCAGAATCAATTTCTCGTAACTGGATATATTTTTAGTAGCGATCTTTAAAAGGAAATCTGCTTCCCCAGTGATATGATGGCATTCCAATATCTCTGAAATATCGACCACAGCTTTGAAGAAATCTTTTACAGGGACTACCCCATGGCGAGCAAGTTTCACTTCCACATAGGTAAAACAGCCATACCCGGCTGCTCGAGGATTCAATAATGTGATATATTTATCAATAATTCCTGATAACTCCAGTTTCTTGACCCGTTCCAGGGTGCTGGATGGGGAAAGCCCCACGCGATTGGCTAGTTCCGCGTTGGTGATACGGCTGTTCAGCTGTAGTTCATCCAATATTTGTATGTTTTTTTTGTCTAATATCAAATATTAATTTTGTAATTAAATAAAATATAATAATAATATATGGTAATAATTTTAAAATACCAAATATTATACCATTATTATATTGCTCTTATAAAAATATGTTAAAGACAATAAACTTTAATCGCTTAATATGCACAAACTATTATGACAATTAAAGGTCCGTTGATCCACGCAAAATTTATTGAACGCCCTAATAGATTTATCACAATTATAGAGATTGATGGCATTCAATACCGAAGTCACTTACCGGATCCAGGACGGTTAAAAGAATTGTTGATTCCCGATGCAGATCTTATGGTCCGAAAGGCCCCAGCCAGTTCAGAGCGTCAAACTCAATATTCCACTGTTATGGTTAAGCACAAAGGACAATTAATATCCCTGGTTTCATCATTGCCTAATCAGTTTGTTAAAGAAGCGCTGGAACAAAAGAAACTTTCTATGTTTAAGAGTTTTACATTAATTCGTCCAGAAATAAGTGTAGGAAGTCACCGTTTTGACTTTCTGCTAATTGATCATCAGGAGAACAAGTTTTATCTAGAAGTAAAGTCAGTTACCTTTGTTAAAAATGGTGTAGCCCAGTTTCCAGATGCGGTTACGGAACGTGGTACAAAACATGCCTTAGCTTTAAAGGGATTAGTTGAATCTGGAGAAAGAGCAGGAATCTTATTTGTGTGTCAGCGGTCTGATGCAACATCATTCCGCCCCATGTGGGAACGGGATCCAAAACTAGCACAGGCAGTATTAACGGCTAGTCAAGCTGGGGTGAAGGTCTGGTGTATCACTTTGAACGTCAGTGAGTCAGAAATGACATTTTGCAAAGAGATACCTGTAAATTTGGCCTTGTAAGATTCTTTTCAATCAAATTGATCTTGATCAAAAAATACACAATTAAATATTTTAATCTTAGCGGGCTTCTTTTTATCTATTCCTGTGCTGCGATTCAGACACCACCTGGAGGGCCAAAAGATATTATTCCTCCAAAACTAGTTCGTGCCATGCCCGCTGATGGGTCTGTTTATTTTACTGGTGGTCAGGTTGAGTTGATTTTTTCCGAATATCTTAAAGAAAATTCAGTTGATAAATCGATTCGTATTTTACCAAGTTTATTGGAACCACCAAAAATAAAATATAAAGGTCGAGCTTTGTGGGTTGATTTTCCGGATTCCCTAATGGAAAACCAGACCTATATTATATCAATCAGCAGAGACCTTCGGGATGAGCATGGTGTGCAGTTAAGCCAGGGTCTTCAGATTGCCTATGCAACAGGTGCCGAAATTGACCAGGGTCAGATAAGCGGTAAAATATATTATGACAAACCTGCTGCTGTTCATCTTTGGAAAATCAAAGCAGAAAACGACCTGACTCAATTTTATAAAACCTCCCCAGATTATGTAACGGATGCGGATGACGAAGGATATTATTCATTTAATTACCTATCGTCTGGTGTATATAAATTGATAGGAGTAGACAGATCATCTGCAGGATTATCGCTTGACCCAAAACGAATGATCTATGGATTATCTTGGAAAGGTAACGTTCAGCTTGATTCAGTCAAAATTAAAGATGGGATCAATATGCGTATCGCAACTAAACCCCGTACAATTAAGTTAATGAGAGGAGAATGGCGTGATCAGAACTGGGGTAAACTCTTTTTTTCTGATGATATTTCAAATTATGAAAAATTATTATCTGTCCGAATTATAAGCGATAGTTCAATTTTAGTACCCAAAACTTTTCTTGATGAATTGGATGAAAAGATTCTCCACTTTATTCTGCCTAATCCCCTACCGAGTGATTCCCAGATTGTTATTAATATCGCGGCCGTATCTCAGGGAGAAAAAACTATTATAGATTCTGGGAAGGTAAAAATGAAAACATCAATGGAACCAGATACGTCCTATCTTGATATTATTTATCCAAAAAATGGATTTGAGATAAAACCTGAGGAAGATCAGATTGTACCGTTGGATATTTACTTCTCCCGGACTATGATCGATTCTATTAGCAATAATGCATTACAGTTGTTAGCAGATACCATCGCTATTCCATTTGTTACCCAGTGGTTATCACCTCTTCATCTTCAGATTGCACCAATGGATAATTGGAAACCACGATCCAAATTCTCTATTACTATAGTTCGGGATGGAATTTTCCCTTCCTTTGGTCGAAGTTTGCAAGATTCAATCCAAACTATCCATATTGCGACTACCAGCTTTTTAGGATTCGGAAACATAATTGGATATATAGAAAAGCCATATCCAAAACCACTGATTGCTGAATTAATACCCTTTGAAAAGGAACAATGTAAACAAAAGACTGTTGTAAATTCTAACTCTGGATTTAAGATCAGCCATGTCCCCGAAGGAAAATATTCTCTATTATTTTTTCAGGATTTGGATGGTGTCCGTGATTATTCCTATGGCCAAGCGGACCCATTTCAGCCTGCAGAATGGTTCCAGTTTCTCCCTGATACAATATCTATTCGTAATAACTGGGATATGGAATTAACCAATATTCAATTCGATCCAGAACCATAAATGTATTGTGTGATTTTAGCAGGTGGTAGTGGTACGAGATTTTGGCCGTATAGCCGAAAAAATCGGCCAAAACAACTTTTAAAAATCTTTGGAGATCAGTCCATGCTCCAAATAACGGTTGATCGATTAAAAAAACTGAAATCAACAAAGAAAATTTTTATTATTACTCGAAGTGAACTACGTGATTCCATAGAATCAGAAATAAAGGGTATAAACCCTGAAAATATTATTATTGAGCCAAGCGGAAAGAATACAGCTCCGGCCATAGGATTAATGGCGTTAAAAATATCTCAAAATGATCCAGATGCGGTTATGGGTGTATTCCCCGCAGATCATTTAATTATAGGACACCATGATTTTCAAGAATCTATAAATCAAGCTCATCACTTGGCTAAGAAGTTTTCTAATTTAATAACTATTGGGATCAAACCTACTTTTACTTCAACAGCATATGGATATATTCAATTTGAGAAAGAAAAAAATAAAGAAGATATCGATGTTTATCGGGTCAAGACATTTGCAGAAAAACCTCATGAAAAATTGGCCAAGCGTTTTATAGCCAGTGGTGACTTTTTATGGAATGCCGGTATTTTTGTTTGGAAAATCAGTACAATATTAGCATCCATGCAAATGCATATGCCTGAGTTATACGAATATTTAGTAGAAATCAAGAAATGTATTCAAAAAGATGAGTCATTCAACCATGTATGGAAAAATATCGTTCCAGAGTCCATTGATTATGGTTTGATGGAAAAATCAGATAATATATTTGTGATTCGTGGAAAATTTGAGTGGAGTGATTTAGGATCATGGAATGCATTGTATAATCTTTTTTCAAAATCCAATGATGGGAATGTAATCCGCGGGTCAGGCATGGTACTAAGTGGTGAAAATAACCTGGTACATTCAAATGGTCGTTTTACTGCTATTGTTGGTGCAGATGATTTGGTTGTTATTAATACAGAAGATGCAACCTTGGTGGTTCCCAAGGAAAAGGTAGAAAACGTAAAGGATATAATATCTTGGCTTGAAGAACAAGGTCGTGAAGATTTGCTCTAATGACACATGAAAAACTATTAGAAGAATTTGAATTACTTAGTGAGAGGTTAGGTTTAAAGATAATTAAGGGGAAAGGTGACTTTGCGGGCGGAAATTGCACTGTTAATAAAGAAAATGTAATTGTGATTAATAAAAATAAACCCATAGAACAACGTTTAAATATTTTGGCAAAATGTTTTATAGAATATGATCTTGATAAACTATATATCGTTCCTGCACTTCGAGCATACATTGACAGGTGCCGGACCTTAGACCTTTAATTTTCTTGATTTACAGGGGGTCAGGGTTTTACACTAAGCCCCTTCCCATTATAATTATTACGACCATATAAAGGAATATTAATGAAACAATATAGATCTGGAGACATTAGGAATCTTGCGATTGTAGGTCATGGTGCCTCTGGTAAAACCTCGTTGGCAGAAAGCATGTTATTACTTGGTGGCGAAGTAAACCGTATGGGTACCATAGAAGCTGGTTCAACTGTGTCTGATTATCATCCTGGTGAGAAAGATCGAGAAATATCTATTCACTCCACTCCGTTGCATATGGAATGGGCTGATAAAAAGTTTAATATGATAGATGCTCCCGGATATTCTGATTTTATTGGCGAAGCTATTGGTTCCATGGCAGTTGTGGATATGGCGATGATAATAATTCATGCCGTTAGTGGTGTAGAAGTTGGAACTGAAATTATGTGGGACACAGCTTCGAAACTTGGTATTCCCAAGACAATAGTGATCAACGGCCTAGATCGAGAGCACACCAAGTTTGATTATATATTAAATCAGACTAGAAAGATGTTCGGGAAAAATGTTTTCCCCATGCATTTACCTATTAATCCTGGGCCAGGTTTCAATCAGGTAGTGGATGTGTTACGCCGGGAATTAATTACCTATAACAATGATGGCAGTGGTCAATATCAGGAAAATAATGTACCTGATGACTTTGAATCGGAAGTAAACAGGCTCCATGAAGAACTTATCGAATTTGTAGCTGTATCAGATGATTCATTGCTTGAAAAGTATTTTGATGAAGGCGGCTTAAGTGAAGAAGAAATGCGTAGTGGTATTCACCGCGCTATTCAGGACCAAGCATTTATACCCCTTTTCTGTACATCTGCTACAGCTAATATAGGTGTGGCTAGGCTCTGTGATTTTATCGCAAAATATGGAGCATCGCCAGATGATCGCAAAGTAGTTCGGGCCCTTGATGAAAGTGGAAATGATGTAGATGTTTCATTGGATGGCAGTGATAACGTTATTCAAGTGTTTAAAATGATTTCGGAATCCCATGTTGGTGAATTATCATTATTTCGTGTCTATTCAGGATTGGTTAAAACAGGGGCTGACCTTTACAATACCAACCGAAAAAACACTGAAAGATTAGGACAGATGTTTGTTTTGAATGGAAAAAATCGCACGCAGGTAAATTGTTTATCAGCTGGCGATATTGGTGCTGTGGTTAAGCTCAAAGATACTCATACAGGGAACACACTTTGTTCCGGTAGAAAGGTACAAATGCCAGAATTAGATTTACCCAATCCTAATATTCATTCCGCCATCAGTTCAAAAGCAAAAGGTGACGAAGAAAAATTGGCTGTTGGATTAGCAACTCTCCATGAAGAAGATCCTACATTCGTTTATCGCGTTGATAGTGAAATAAAACAAACCATTATATCTGGACAAGGGGAATTGCATTTAAAGGTGAGTACGGAAAGGCTAAAAAGACGGTTCAATCTTGAAATCGATCTTGCCAGACCAAAGGTTCCTTATCGGGAAACAATTAATGGTAAGGGAGAAGCCAAGTACCGCCATAAAAAACAATCAGGCGGAGCTGGTCAGTTTGCAGAAGTATGGATGCGGATAGAACCAAAGCAACGGGGAGAGGGAGTTGAGTTTAGTCAGTCCCTTGTTGGTCAAAATGTAGACCGCATCTTTGTACCTTCTGTTAACAGAAGGTACAAAGATGCGGTCTACATTTTGACCAA
>ERZ651768.814-NODE-814-length-23184-cov-3.344311_pt1 | contig 23184 bp, 13 predicted proteins | sample MGYA00514754_ERZ651768 | MGnify/ENA metagenome assembly ERZ651768
AGCGAAGTCGCTGACCACGAGGAGGTCTTGGTCGGCGTCGTCATCGAGGTCGACCAGTGAGCTGCTGTAGGTTCGACGGAAGCGCTTGGCCGTTAGCCCAGCTGCCTCCGTCATGTCAGTGAAGTTACCGTTGCCATCGTTCCGGAGTAAGTAAGCGGGATGCCCATCATTGGCGTCGTAATACGGAGTCGGCATCTGGCCACCCTCGTATGCGTTTTTGTAGTTGGCGATAAAGAGGTCCAGGTCGCCATCTCCATCGACATCGCCGGCTGTGAACGACTTGGGCTGTTCGAATGTGGCATCCACAATCCGGTGTCCGGTGGTTGTGAATCGCCCCTCAGCGTTTCCTTCAAATAAGAGAGGGTAGCGTGCGATGTCGACCCCGATGAAGTCGACATAGCCGTCGTTCGTGAAGTCCGCCAGGATGGCTGCATCGGCGAAGACGTGGTCTGTGTCGTCAAGGAACGGCGCCACTTCGAACTGGCCAGCCCCGTGGTTCCAGAGGACTGAGTTCGCGCCGCCCAGGATGATTTCTGATAGCCCATCCCCGTTGAGGTCGTAAACGATAAGCGGCTCCAAGGGAAAGCGGGTCGCTGTCCGCGCAAATTCGAACACCTTCTGGAAAGCTGCTGCTGCCCGCCGGTCCAGCACGTCGAGGTGGGACACCGCGATCTGGTCAGGAATTGGGAGGTCCTGTGCATCGACCCGCGGGGACCACGTGATGTCCAGGGTCGCTTGGAGAATCACGCGGTGCGGTGGCTCTTCGCGCGCGGCGTGGATGACGGCGGACACTTCAGACTGCGCGGGCCGGGCGCCTTCGGCCGGCACGAAGCGACTATGGTGCCACTCGGTCTGATCAATCACGTAACCCTGCTCCGCGAAGTCGTCTAGGCGCGCTTTCCACGCCGCGGACGACAGTTCGCGGTGGGCCGGTCCGAACCGGACACGCGTGATACCAAGCGCCAGTGAGTCATGGCTCTCGGCCTCGCCGAGTACCAGGGTAGCCAGTGGAAATCGTTTCAGAATCTCGTATTTGTCGTTACTGCGAAGCAGTTCGTCCCAGAGTCGGACAATACGCTGCTCGTAGTGCTGAGCCTGTTCCTCAGCTTGCCACAGGGTTTGGTCCAGCTCCTGACGTTGGTTAAGGAGCTGCTGGACCTGCTGCGCGGCAGGAACCGCCTGGGAGAATGAGAGGATGCCGATTACGAGGAGGACCCCCGTCGTCACGACCGCCACAGACCAAGTGCTTCTCATCGTTTTCTTCAACAATTCGTCTCCAGCCCACCATCGCCGAGAACTACTGTGCTGTCAAGCGCATAGAGGGGCTGTTTCACCTGTTGCCAGTGGAAAGACGTCTGAAAAAACCAAAAAAAAGGGGCGGCCCGTAGGCCGCCCCTTAGTTGTTCGTCGGGCAGTTCGACTACCGTCCTAGTAAGTTAGACGGAAGCTGATCTGCCAGATCCGCATGAACCCAGACTGCCCGGTGATACGGCCAAAGCTCGAGGAGTTGAACGCATTCGAGTTGATTCCTCGGAACTTTGGAGTGTTCGTCAGATTCAGGAGCTCGAATCGTACCTGAGCCACGGCACCCGCACCGATTTCAGTGTCCTTCGCAACGACCATGTCAATGTTCTTCCGGAACTGACCACGGTCCTCTGTGATCGTGCGCGGCGCTGACCCCATCACACCCTTGCCAGGATCGGAGAAGGCAGAGGCGTTGAACCAGCGAGCGGACGCTTGCCCCGACGAGGCCACGCGGGCCGAGTCAGAACCAGAGGTGCTGGCGGCTCCGACCTTGTTAGGTCGTTGCCGGCCGCACGCGCCACCGCAGTTGGTGGAAGACATCCCACCACTGACAACGGCGTTGAGCGGAGAACCACTAACCAGCTCGACAACCGCGGACATGGTCCAGCCCTGGAAAATGAGGCTGGCAATGCCCATATCGTCGCCCGGCCCTGGGATCCTGATGATCGGAGCCAGGATGACCCGGTGCGGGGAGTCGAAGATGCTTGAGGCATATTCACCAACACTCATGTTGAAGGCGTTCTGCGGCGTTGCCGTTCGGCTGGCATAACCACTGCTCTGCCCCCACTGATTGTCCTTCGTGCTGCTCAGTGTGTAGCTCATACGGCCACCCCAAGCACTGCCGCCGGTCCGCTTGTCGAGCTTGAACACCAATGCGTTGTACTGGCGTTTGCCGCCCGAGTTCTGCTGCAACCGTTCGACATTCGTGAACTGCGGGAAGTCCTTGATCAACTGTCCGCGCGAGATAGTCGCACGGTCTTTGAACTCACCCGCGCCAGCGGCTCCGTAGAAGGGATTGGCCACGCTTTCACGCAGCTTGTCCGGATCCCATCCACCGGCGCCTGGGTAGGCAGCCCTGGCAGCAGCCGGTCGGATCTGGTTGATATTGGGTCTGCAGGAGCTGTTCGATCCGCAATAGCCGATATCACGTCCAGTCGAACCGGTGTAGCCGACTGTCAGCGCCATGTTGTTGCCGATCTCGCGCTGAACGTCGATCGAGTACTGATGAACTTGCCCAGAGGTCTGGGTGTCGTCCACGTACGCGATGCTGCCACCGATACCAGTCAGAAGGCCTAGCGTAGAGCCCACCGGCGTCTGCATCCCTGTCGGGAACGGGTTGGTAAGTGACCTGATTGGAAGCTCACTATTGGCATTGGACTGGGACAGCGAGGTCGCTCGCGTGAACCCGACCTGGCCTTGGTTACTGTTCGAGAAGTTCCAAGGCGCGTAGAACAACCCATAACCGCCTCGTAGGACCGTGCGGTCGTCGAGGGAGTAGGTCATTCCGAGTCGAGGTGACACTCGCATAGCCTCCATGTTCGAGTGCTGTTCCGGCGCTCCGCCGACACCAGCAAACTCGAGGCCGCCCTTGATTTCCCTACCCAAGGCCGATTGAACCGTCACGCCATTGGCGTTCAGGACGCTGTTGATCGGGCTTGCGACATCCCGGTTCAGACGGTAGGTGAAGCGGTTCTGCTTCTCCCGCATGCCGTCTTCGTGGTCCACACGCACGCCGAAGTTCACCGTTAAGCGCGAATTCACACGCCAGTCATCCTGGATATACAGGGCCCAGTAGCGAAGATAGAGGTCTAGGAGGCCACGGTTGGCATCCACACCCCCGGAAGCCGGAGCGCCCATGAGGAAGCTCGCGAACGGGTCTCCACCGACACCGTCATTCTGCGTGAACTTCTCGTTAAAGGAGAAGCTTCCCGCCATGCGATACCGGGTCGGCGTATGAATGCCCATCTCCCGGAGGTCGCCACCGATCTTGATGCTGTGTTGGCCGGACAGCTTCGAGAGCGCTACGTTGATCGCGTATGGCGATTTCCACACACGCCCTAACGAGCCGCCGCTCTTGCCAACGTCGAAGTAGTTCACGTTGCCGCCCAAGGAGATGCCGGGGATCATGTGCTGTCCCAGCTCGGACTCGAGCGCGCTCGTGAAGGAGGAGTCGAAGCCCAGTCCCGCGGCGCCAGGCGCGTAGGTGCCAGGCGTCGTGTTGTCGAGCCAACGAGTCCAACCGTAGCGGGTCGTGAGCACGGTGGTGTCGTTCAGGATGTTCGTGTTGTTCATCACCAGCACGTGCGGACGCCGCTCAAGATACCAGGCACCACTGGACGAGAAGTAGTCGCTCTTTGCGGTGCCAGGGAGGATGTAGGAGTACGACGGTTCGTCCGTCGAGTTGTAGAGATACATCCCGGACAGCGACCAGTCGTCGCTGAACTTGTGCTCCATCTTGAACGTGTACATGTCCGCCTTGTCGATCGTTTGCGAGTTGTCGGCTACGTTCTGCGTGCCATCTTCCTGGCTCGCGCTGTAGTCCTTGCCGCTGATCGTCTTGGTCGGCCAGAGTGCCGTAATGGCTAACGCCACCGGGCTCAATGCCGCGTGACCGGACATGTCGGCGTTGGTGAACTCAGGCGTAGCAATCGAGCCTGAGCCGGTCGCCGGGCACTTGGTGGTCGCGGTAGAGAGTCCACGACACCAGGGGTTCCAGAGACGCGTCGCGGTGCCACTGATGGTCGACTTGGAGAAGTCGCCCGTGCGCTGGTTGACACCAGGCCAAATCTGCTGCTGGTGCCGCTGGGTGAAGGAACGGTAGCCCTCACTCGCAAACCACCAGAAGGTGCGGTTCCGCGCGAGCGGGCCGCCAACGCCACCACCATACAGCTTGTAGTAGGCGTTATCCATGCCGGAGCTGGTCTTGGTCCCACCACTCTTCTTGGTGAAGAAGTTGAGCGTCTGCCCCCAGACCGGTCGGGTCTGGTAGAAGCCGCTGCCGTGGAACTCGTTGGTGCCGACCCGACCTGTGGTGTTGAACACACCGCCACCGGTCCGACCCATTTCGGCGTCGTAGGTGTGAACCTGTACCTTGACGTCGGAGAGCGACTCAATCGTCGGATTCAACACCGCGCGATTGTTTAGCTCAGTGATTGGAACCCCGTCCAGCAGGTAGTTGTTGTTGCGGATGGCGCCGCCACCTAGCGAAATACGCGAGGCGTTCGACTGGTCCTGCTGGCGGTTGAACTGCGGGTCGCCGACCGGATTAACCGTCGGGATTGTGACTGCAACCAAGAAGGCGTTGCGGCCCGGGGCCGGCAGCGTCTCTAGGATTTCCCGGTCCAACGTGTCGCCAACCGAAGCGGTTGACGTCTCGATGAGCGGGGCGTCAGCCGTGACAGTGATTTCTTCTTCGACCGTGCCAACTTCCAGCAGTAAGTCGATTGTCAAGGCTGTCGCGGAGCCGACTGAGATTCCACGCTGCTCGTAGGTTTTGTAACCGGGCAGCGACGTGCGGACCGAGTAGGTCCCTGGAGTCACAGCGGGGAACGCATAGTCACCAACAGCGTTGGTGATCGTTTCACGGGCTACGGTCGTGCCCTCGTTGGTCAGTGTCACCGTCACGCCGGGGATAACCCCCTGCGCGTCAGACACGGTGCCACGCATCGAGCCCGTAAACTGCTGACTCATCGCGTCGGTTGCTCCACCAAACAGCAGGAGCGCGCTAACGACGAGCAGTAGCGACTTTCTCTTCATGCAGTTTTCCTCCTCAAAAGAACAAACGCCGAACGAAATGAACGAAACGAAAGAACCGATTTGAATCCACATTCCATAAAACCCACGGTGTTAAGTCTCGTTTCCATGCTAACGCAGGAAAATAGACAATACCGCAACAGCTATATATGCAAAAGTCGAGCCACCTCATGATACTTAAAAACAGGCCTAAAAATGCTATTTTTTTTCTTGCAAGGTTCAGATTAACCAAAAAAGAGGACTTATCTTCAATTCTTTGGATCTCTTAAAAACCCTATTGTTTCTGAGGCATTACGAAACACTGAATTCAGAAAAATGGATATTTAAGATGTTAGCTAAATTATTGATAATAAACACCTTAAACAAATAACACACTACATTCGTTAATTGATCGCTCGTAGGAGCCATGCTAGCCATTACCACCCGTTCACCCAGCCAATGCGTCTGGGAAAAGTAGCAATACAGCTCAGCGTGTTCCCAGTGTGCTGAGTTGTCGCCTTACCTGCTGTAAGGCGGTCGAAGTCTCGTCGGTGCGGGCATTTCCGAGGTAGCGTTCGAGGTAGCGGCGCGCGTCTTCCTGGGCGCCCGATTCGACCATGAGAGCCGTGAGGTCAAGGAGGGCATCGACGTCGGCAGGGGTAAGGTCGACTGCTCGGCGCCAGGCCACGAGTGCACCGGCGACGTCGGTCGGCCTGAGTGCCGCACCGAGAAGTCGCCAGCCCGGCGCATACCCTGCGTCCGCACGTGTGGACTCTTCAAGGGCGAGAATCGCTTCTGTCGTATTGCCATCCTGCAGTTCAATCACCCCCAAGTTTTTCCAAATTTCAGCATTTGGCTCGATTTCTAAGGCCCGCCGAAATTGAGCCCGCGCGGCATCGACACGGCCCAACGCGCCGTAGGCAGCCCCGAGTCGGTTGACGTCGTCCGCCCACGGTGCGTCCACGACAACGAGAGTCTCGAGAATCCCAGCTGCGCGCTCGGGCTCCCCAGCATTTAACAACGCGAGGCTGAGACGCTCGAGAACCGCATCAGTGCCGAGGCTGAGGCCGACCGCCGCATCCAACACGGTGACCGCTTCAGCCGAACGTCCCAAATCGATCAACAGAGTCGCGGTTGCGGTATATGCAGGTGCGAATCGCGGGTGTTGCTCAATCTGTGCCATGAGAATCCGAAGAGCATCTTGCTTGCCCTCAGGGGCTGCAAGCACGGTAGCGAGTTGGCGAAGCACCTCGCGCCATGCGAGGTGCACGGCAAGCTGCGTCTTCGGGTCGTCAGCCTCGGTGTATACCTGGTTGAGGGGTTGACGATTCATGCGGCTCGCGGTGTAGCCGAGTGCCTGCAAGCGAGCCTCAACCTCGCTATCCAGTGCGACGCGGGCGGATGCAAGTGCTCCGAGCGTTTTGAGCGGAGCCAGGTCAGCTTGCATGCGACTGGCTTGCGCGGTTTCCTGCGCGAATACATTAGTCCTCTCATCTGGGTCTGCTTGGAGGTCATACAACTCAGGGATCGGTAAATCGATGAACTTCCACCTGTTCGCGACGATACCCGTGAGCGGAGCCCAGTTGCGAGTCAGGTTCGCGTTCAAGGCCTCGAAATAGATCAACGGCACGGGGGTGTCTGCTGGGAGTTCCATGCGTAGCGACCGTCCGTCCAGACCGGCCGGGGGGTCGAGTGCAATCAAATCGAGCACCGTCGGTAGAAGGTCAGCGTGCGAAACCGGCACGTCGCGCACGGCCGGTGCAATGCCCGGCCCTGCGATAATCAGCGGGACGTGGAGCGTCGTGTCATAGGCGAACAGGGTATGGGTCACCTCACCGTGTTCGCCCAACCCTTCACCGTGGTCACCGGTGACGATGATCAGGGTGTTGTCGAGCATGCCGGCCTGTCTGAGCCGAGCAAAAAAACGACCGAGGGCGGCGTCAGTAAACGCAACCTCGTTGTCATACGGCTCGGACACGTATCGTTCCGGTGCGTCATACGGATCGTGGGGATCGAAAAGATGGGCCCAGGCAAACCACGGCGTCGGCTCCGCGGAGGTCCCAACTTGGTCGGGGACCGTCACAATCCAATCACCGGCTCGACGAAGGACCTCAGGAGCTCGGCGCTGGACGAAGTTGGCGGCGAACGACGTCGCGACCTCATCAAAGCGATCGTTATATTCGTCGAATCCTTGGGCCAGGCCGAACCGGGCATCGAGCACGAACGCGCCAATGAAGGCGCCAGTCCGATAACCAGCCGTGCGAAGGATTTCGGCGAGCGTGGTCCGCGCCTCTGCCAGGCGGTAGGATCCGTTGTCGCGCACGCCGTGGGCGGGTGGGGCGAGCCCTGTCATGATCGACGCATGAGAGGGTAGTGTGACCGGTGCGTGGGCGTAAGCGTGTGAAAAGCTGAGGCCGCGTGCCCCAAGGGCGTCGAGGGTTGGGGTCAGACCGGAGACGCCGACCCGGTCGGCTCGTAGGGTATCGACCGTGACGAGCAGAAGGTTTGCACCGCGCAGAGCGCCGCTAACCGTGGTCGTGGATTTAGTCCGTGTCAGCTGCCACCACGCGGCTATTACCACAACGACTGCGAGTCCGGCCACCACGCCCCGCCACCACGTTCGGGTCACGTGGTCACTGTATCAAACCACCTCGCGATCCGGTCCGCTGACAGCTCACCGGTCGTTCTTCAACTCCACGACGATGACCTCGATCGGTTGGCCGGAGTTGTTGACGTCGGCATGTAGTGTGCCGGGCTCATCGTGCGTGAGCCAGTAAGCATTTCCCGCTTGCCAATGGACCGTTTCCCGTTCGCCAGAATTCTGCACGATATCGAGATTCCCGTCGGTCAGGGCGATAAGCGCGCGGGAATGCTCGTGACGATGCATGCTGAGCGGTTGATTCGGCAGGATAATACTTTTCCACACCTTAACGTGGTCATTCTCGAACTGAGGGATACGTCGAGTTGTGGATGCCGATTGTTGAGCAACAATCGCGACGGCAGGAATGAATGCTAGGACAGCTAGCCAAAGCAGTGGACGATTTCGCATGATGCAAACTCCAAGTCAGTGTGGAAAGAACGTGAAACGCCAGTCTATCTCACTGCCGTTGAGATGTCGGTTGACGCCTGGCTGTCGGCCACGGCAGAGTGTTAACCGTGGTTTTGGGTGGTAAGAAGCGCCTCCGCACTTCAGGAACCAAGCAGCCTAGCAGTGTTGTTACCTAAAATGTCGGCCCTGGCCTGGTCGGAGATCGACAGGCCGGCAATGCCGTCGAGCATTTTGCGCAGGCTGCCGATCTTGTGAGGATAGTCACTGCCGGCAATCACGTGGCTGACACCGGCTGCGAACCAGATAGCCGCGACGCCACCGAGCGACGGGACCAGTGCCGTGATCTCCGACGGTTGCACGAAGATCGATGCACCGATGATCGTGCCCACGACTATTGCCGTCGTAGGCACGAGAGTCAGCGAGCGCTTAAGCTCACCTGGAGGCGTGCCAGTCATTGGACCACTCGGGAATACTGAAACAGGACGGGGCGGTTACTGGGACGGGAGACGAAACGACCCGACACACCGTGGTGTCCGATGCGCCGGGTCTGGTAAAACGGTTAGGCGGCCGCTGTTGCGTTGACGCGGAGCACCTTCGCGAACGATTCGGTTGCCTGCTCCATTTGCTCCAGTGTGCCGATGGAAATGCGCGCCCACTCCTCCTCATACGGTGGGAAGTTCCGACCAACCAATACGCCATTTTCGCGGTTGCCGTCACGGAATTCCTGCGCGTTCATCCCGGTCTTGACGAAGATGAAGTTGGTCTGCGAATCGGTAGCATCAAAGCCCGCGTTCTTGAACCAGTCAATCGTGTACTGGCGCGCTTCAGTGTTGCGGGCTGACTCCTCGTTGAGCCGCTGTATGTCGAGGATCGAGATGCTGCCGGCGATAATGCCAGGTGTGTTCACTGTGTTGCCACTGTGGAACTCCCTGAGCTCGCCGATCATGTCCTCGTGAGCGATGCCGTAACCCGTCCGTAGGCCCGCCATACCGTGCGCCTTCGAGAAAGTACGCGCAGCCAGAATCCGATTGTTCTGCACAGCATGTGGAATCTGCGTCTCGTGACGCGGGTCGGTCACGTAGTCGTGATACGCCTCATCCACGAGGATGCGCGTGTCGGGTGATGCCGTCAGGATCTTGTCGATGCATCCGTTGATTTCATCGGCTGGATACACCGTCGCCGTCGGGTTGTTCGGGTTGTTCAGAAACACCATCCCGGCGCCTTTGGCAGCTTCTGCCATCTCGTCTAGGTCGAGCATGAGCCGGTCGTTGAGACCAACTTCGACGACGGCATGACCGAGGAGTTGAGCATACTGTGTGCACTCTTCGTAAGTCGGCGTCGCCGTCACGAGTGGCTTGCTCGAACTCGTGTAGCGCATGACAGCTGTCCGGAGCACTTGGGTCGAGCCAGTGCCGAGAATCACGTTACCAGGCTGAACGTCGAACCGCTGGGCAATTGCTTGCACCAGGTTCCGCATCAGCTGGAACGGATAGCGGCCGACTGATGCACCGTCCGGTGCAATGTGCTCGCGGATCGCGTTGAGCACCTTATCGCCTGGACCCAGCGGGTTCTCGTTGTTGTGCAGCAGTAGTGGACCTTCCTGTGCCAGTAAGGCTGGTGTCCAAAACGAAGGCAAGTCATACGCTCTTGGGATGTAGGCGCCAGAGAGCGCTGCTGCGCCTCCGACCCCGAGAGTCTTCACAAATGCGCGTCGCGAAAACGACATGGAGTCCTCCTCGATACTGGAAAGTATTCCCGGCTTCTGTCCGGGCAGAGAGTGTCTAGTCATCTGTTGTCTCACTAGCGGCACCGTGTTCTAGGCCAGTACCTGCTTGAAGACTTCAGCAGCTCGGCGCATTTCGCCGATTGTGCCAATCGAAATACGGGCATGCGTGTTTTCCATCGGTGGAAAATCCCGACCGACGGCCACATTGTGCTCGGCGCACGCGTTACGGAACTCGGCCGCTGGACGACCGATGTTAACGAACAGGAAGTTCGTCTGTGAATCAGCAGCCTCGCAACCGAGGTCGTTGAATACCCCAATCGTGAAGTCGCGCGCCTCCTTGTTGCGTGCGCGCTCCTGCTCGACATGCTGCGGGTCGTTAAGAGAGGCCACGGCCGCCGCATTGGCTAGGTTGTTGGAATTAAACACGTGCGTCCACTGCGCCAGGGTTGCGATCGTCTCCGCGTGCCCGATACCGTAGCCAAGCCGGAGGCCAGCCATGCCGTAGGCCTTTGAGAACGTCCGAGCCACGAACACGATAGGTGTTCGAAGCGCCAATGGAATCGCCGTCTGGTGTGCCGGGTCGGTTACGTAATCGTGGTACGCCTCGTCGATCAGGATGCGCGTATCCGGTGATGACCGGCGAACCTCGGCCACGAGGGCCTCGACATCGGCAGCTGGCATGACGGTTGAGCTCGGGTTGTTTGGATTGCACAGAAAGACTAAGCCCGCACCACTCGCTGCGCGTGCAACGCCTTCCGAGTCCAGCCGTAAGTTCGCGTCAAGTGACACCGTGCGTACAGGATGCCCATGCCGCCTGGCTACGCCGACAGCCTGTAGATAAGACGGGTCAGCTGTGACGAGTGCCTTATCCGGACCGGTGAATGCCAGAGCCGCGTTCTCGAGAATCTCCCCCGAGCCAGTGCCGAGCGTGATGTTTTCCGGGCGAGCGCCATACTTGTCGGCGATCGTCTGCATCAGTTCACGATGACTCGGTCGGAAGTTGGTTGGGTAGCGACCAGCCTGCTGGTTGAGACCATCGAGAAGCGCTTGATAGGCCGCCGGCCCAGGCCCCAAAGGATTTTCATTGCTGGAAATGACGATGGCATCTTCACTCATCCTCGTGAATTGTGCCTCGTCTTCGTAGTTCAGGCCGTTCCGCCACAATTCAAGCGCTTCACGCCCTCGGGATGCAATGAGACTTGGTGAAACCGAGTCGGCGCGGTCGACCCCAAAATTGCCAAAGAACGCGCGACGCGAGAGCGACATAAGATCCTCCTCGAGTGCCAAATTACATCAAAAACCGTTTACGAATCTCTTGCCTCTTCGGTGCCGCGATGGCACTCGGGTGGGCCACCCCACTGAACTCGATCCTAACTAAGACCAGCAACTCTAAAACAACGACAGAGCCTGGCATTCTAGAACGAGCTTGTCATTGAAAGCTAGCGGAATAACTAATAGCGGTTCTCATGTAGAACCGTAGGACTTTGGTGGCTCTAGGTCGCCAAAACGTGTTTCCCTGTGTAGAGCAACCGTAAGACATTGTGATGAAACCATTTATGCGGCTTTGGGATAAGGGGGCCGCTGGGCAGTCGAGAGTTGCATGGTTCAACAGACCCCGCTATGACAATGTGGTTCTGCGGACTAAGAAATCGAATTCTTGGTAAGAGCCGTTACCGGATTTGTTACTCTGAACGGAGATGAATAACCGCGTACGCGTGTTTGCTCCGTCCAGTGCATCGAATCTCGGACCAGGGTTCGATGTGCTCGGGCTCGCGCTCCTAAAACCCGGTGACATCGTTGAAGCGGAACTGAGCGAGACACCAGGTGTTGAGATTGTCGAGGTAACGGGTGATGGGGGTGCCCTGTCTCGCGACCCTAAGAAAAATGTTGTTGGTGTAGCCGCCGCTGATGTTCTGCGTCGGCTTGATGGTCTTGAAGCCGATGAGCCACTCCAGCGCGGTGTTCGGTTGTGGCTTCACAAACAGATGCCACTGGCCAGCGGCCTGGGCAGTTCTGGCGCAAGTGCCGTCGGTGGTGCCGTCGCGGTCAATGAACTCTTCGAAGCGCCGCTGTCACGTTACGACCTGGTTGCGAGTGCGCTGGTAGGTGAACGCGTGGCATCTGGAACACCGCATGCCGACAATGTCGCGCCTAGCTTACTTGGCGGTATTGTGCTGGTGCGCAGCTATGACCCACTGGAGTTGATTAACCTACCCGTTCCAACGGAGTTGCGAGTCATTGTCGTTCATCCCCACTGCTCGGTGTCGACTGCAGCCGCACGTGAGCTCACCGCCGACCGGACGTATGCGCTTGACGATGCAGTGGCGAACCTCAGGAATATTGCAGCACTGGTTGACGCGCTCCATCAAGGAGACCTCACACAATTTGGCCGGAGCATCCTCGACAGACTCGTAGAACCAGTCCGAGCGCATCTGATTCCCGGATTGGCCGATGTCAAGAAAGCGGCACTGTCACAGGCTGCGCTCGGCTGCTCGATCTCGGGGTCAGGTCCGTCGATGTTGGCGTTCGCTGGGAGCGATCGTGATGCTCAAGCGATCGGCGATGCCATGCAAGCCGCATTTCGTGATTCCGCTGGACTAAAGTCCGACGTGTATCTCGGACCAGTCAACCGTGAGGGTGCTAGACGGATTGCGTGACAACCGACCATCGGTTTCTGGCCGATGATTTCTAGCCTTCCGCAGCGGCTTTGGGTAAGGACGCACGGTGTTCGCATGCGCCGACCGCGGCGCACTTCACATGCCGCCTCGGTAGAGTGCATTGAAGAGCAATTTGAACGTGGCGTGCGGCTGACCGCGGTGCTGCGTCCGGAAACCGAGTAGCACCACGCGACCGGCTTCGACATCGGCTTCCACGACAGCCGCACGTCCGCTGAGTACATGCTCACCTAGTAGCCACCCACTTTTCAGGAGACCCTCTGTTGGGTAGGTCGCTATGGCCCTAACCGAAGACGGTGGTTCGGGGGTGCCGCTTACCCGTCGAACCCGAGGATTCACCGGGCGGCCAAGCGAGAACGCGGGACTACGGGAAAAAAACGCTGTCGTTTCCTCTGGCATGCCGTAACCGAGCGGATGCCCGGGGTCGACTTTAAGGTGCAGTAATGTTCCCGGAATAAAAAAATCGGCGTCGGATTGTCCCGATGTCACTTCGCGAAGGGGTAGGTCAAAGATTGCAAGGGGTAATTCAGTGGCTGAGTCCATCGCGACAAGTGTCCCACCCTCCACAACGAAGTCATACAGGTTCGCCAGGCCACGGATGGTCATACCACCGGAGTACTCAGGCGGCATTCGGTCGGGTGATAGTCCGTGCAGCATGCCCGTGTAGGTTGCGTCGGGCAGAAGAATCACGTCGTAGTTAGCGCGCAAGTTCCCTAGGCGCACCTCAGCATCGTGCAACCGGTCGTAGGCAAACTCGAACTGTTCGAGTACCCAACGTGTCCACCCCTCGTCCATGTTGCCGCCCCAGGCGTGATACAGCCCAACCCGCGGCTGCCTGAGTGGGGTGGTCTCGGCCAGCGGCGCCTCAGTGAGCGCCGCAACTCGTAGCCCGAGTGATCGCGCCACGTCTTCCATGCGAGCATGCGTACCATTACCGGCAACGACTAAGAACGTTCCTGGTGGCCACAGCCTGGTGCCGAAGTTCTCGGCGCTGGCGGTGCGAGAAATGTTCTCCCCAGCGGTTAGAAGACGGTTGACTGCCGTAAAGGCATCGTTTGCCTTCGGGTCGATCGCATAGGCGACTGTCGCCAGTCCTGAAACCGACCCGTTCGGTGGAGAGGCACGCTCCACTTGCTCGAGCGCAAGTAGGGTGCTGCGTTCGCCAAGTCCCGAATGCTTCTGAACACTGACCCCCATCTGATACGGCAGTGTCCAACCGCTAACATCGTAGGGCCGGTCCGGTGGCCCACCCGGGTACATTCGTCTATCGGGATAGACCTGTGGTGTGAGCAAGTCAGTGAGATGTGGTCGGAACGGCTGGGCACCCGGTATGACGTAACTACCGGCCGGATAGGACACACCATCGAGCGTGAAGGGTGCGTTCGCCTGTTCCACGTCGATCGCACCCTGCCGAAGAACGTTCACTAGTTTTGCCGCCGTGCCTGGGTCCCATTGGTCGGCTGAGATGACGTAAGTTTCGTCCTCGCCATCGGCGATTGCTTCGCGGCCCATCTGATAAATGTTGGAGAGCCACTCGGCACGACGCTTGGCTCCGATGTCGAGGACCGCCATAGAGCCAGTTAGCATGTACTCACAACTGTCGCGTAGGTGCCACTCACCGCCCATATAAGGGTTCGGGTAGAACGCTGAAGGTGCAGTCGTTGACTCACCGTTACCAAAAGTGGCTGGAAAGGTGGCCGGGTCGTAGACGGTGGGGGCTGGCGAGGTGTGCGACGTCTCGGTGAGAATGCCCACCATGTTGTGAAAGTATGGTGCCGTGCGCATCCCACCGTTCCACCAGGTATCGAAACCGACGCGGGAAACCACACCCGTTTTACCCTCTTGATCAAAACGGCGACCCATGGCCGAGCCGACGGCGTTGATGCCGCGCATAACGAGTGGGGGAATATTCGGATTCACCGGTTCAGCAAATGGCGGAATGAAGATGCGGGATGGAAACGGTCCAGATTGATGTTGGTTGTAGATGATTTGGGGAAACCATTCGTGATACACCTGCCGACCGATGTTCTGGCTCTCGGGCTGGTTAAACATGAACCAGTCGCGGTTATTGTCGTGGCCAACATACTTCTGGTAAAGCTCTGGGAGTGGCGCTCCCTCATACTGGGTGCCGACGTGTTGCATGTACCATTCGGCTACCAGCGTTGTACCGTCGGGATTCATATTTGGGACAAGTAAGAAAATGACGTTGTCGCGGATGACCTGCATTTCCTCGGTCTCTTCCGTCACTGCCTTGTAGGCCATCCACGGCGCGGTCTGCCCGTGCGCTACCTCAGTTGAATGCAGACCAAAATCGATCCAAACAATCGCCTTCCCCTCATCAACCAATGCCTGCGCCTCGTCTCCGCTGACACGCGCCCGTGCCAGTTGTTGCGAGATCTCTTTATATCGAGCCAGATTCTGCATATTGCTTTCCGACGAAATGATCGCCATGAGCTGTGTGCGGCCTTCAGCAGTCTCACCAATGTCCACGAGCTGCATCCGGTCGGTCGCCTTGTCCAGCACGTGAAAGTACTCGGCAATCTGTTCGTAAGTTGCGAGTTTGTAGTCGGTACATGGCGCCCAGCCGATGACACTTTCGGGCGTCGGTGTGACCGACTCCTGTGCCGGGGTTATGGTCGGAATCATCAGGAACGGAATAAGGACGAGTAGGTGAGACCAGCGCTTCATGAATCCTCCAGTTAGGCGTATCCTCTTCGCTCAGGCTATCGGGATTGGTGGGGAGAGCGCAACGTCGTTTTCCTAATTGTTCTTGGGGCTCCTGTTTCCGCCCTGGACCCCAGGTTCCTCAACGCTTGGAAGAACTCGTTTTGTATCCCGCACGAGCCCGCGTGAGCTCCGCCGCGATCTCAGCTGCCAAGTCCGGTGGTGCGAGGACGCGGGCGCTCGCGCCAAAGCTAAGGATCCAGCTTCGAAGCGGTTGGTCGATGCAGACCTCGAGCGATAGCCGAAGCGAGCCGTCGGGTTCGTCTACCACCTGCTGCGATGTGTGCCATTCGACCTCGCGCACGTAAGGGGCCCTCTTCGCCGTAAACTTGACTTCGACGTGTTGCGGGGATCCTTGCATCATACCGAGGGAGTGCGCAAAAGGCTCAGAGGACAGCTCCTGGGACGGCTCGAATGTCGTCTCAAGCAGCGACAAGTGTTGGACCCGCTCGACCGCGAAGGTGCGCATTTCGTTGTACTCCGACACGTAGGCGAATAGATAGAATCCGCCCTGGAAGTGCAGGAGTCGGTAGGGCTCGACCAGGTAGTTCTTTGTCCGCCTGCTTGACAATGAGTGGTAACGCATCGTCACCTGGCGTCGCTCCAGCGTGGCGGTGATCAGCCCAGCGATCGTTTTATCAATCTTGCTGCCACCACGGCGTCGTCCAGTTCTTGCTTGAAGCACGGTAGGCAGCTGGTCGAAGAACTTCCGCATACTTGGTGGGAGGACCGCCTCAAATTTAGCGAAGGCGGTGGTGAGGTCTTTCTGGAACGGTGCACCGGCGAGGCATTTAAGCAAAGCCCGGCTGAAATAAAGCGCGTAGAGCTCGGGGAGGCTGAAGCCGGGGAACAGGTCCCTGAAGGGCTTTGTGTCGAGTTTCCAGAAACGTTTATTGTCGATAACTTCGTCGTAGATTGGAAAACCGGCTGTCTGTAAGGCTATGAGATCGCGCCGGATTGTTCTTGTCGTCACCCTCGTCTTTCGCGCGAGGCCGGCAATAGTCTCGCGACGTGACGCCTCGAGTTCCCGCAGGATGTTCCATTGCCGGATGACTTCGTTGCTTCGCGGCATGATTCAGAGCCTTAAAAAACCGTCACGTCACCAGTGCTCACCCTGTGTGGTGCCACCTCAGCAGAACCAATTCTAGGCCTTGTTCCGGGGTAGAACCCAAAGTGTAGCAACTAGGGCCAGCGATCACAGACCGTTCACCATCAGGTCCCCGATACTCTTGTTAAACCGCGATGGATCAGGGAGGTCAGAACCTTCGGCTAGCAACGCATAATCGAGCAACAAATGCGCGTAGTTCACAAGTAGCGGATCGCTCTGGTCCGCTTCGAATCGTTCCTGCAGCTTAGAGGTGATTGCATGTTTCGGATTAAGCTCAAGAATTCTTTTCTGTTGTGCGCCTGCGCCAGTGCCCTGACTCCGCCGAAGCATCCGTTCGAGCGTGGGGCTGATGTCATCATCAGCGCTAACAAGACAAACCGGTGAAGCTATTAGCCGGGTGGACAGCCGTACTTCCTTAACCGCATCGTCCAGTGTTGTCTGCAGAAATTCTAGAAGGCTAGCGAACCGCTTCCGCTGCTCACTCAGGTTTGCTTCAGCCTGCTTCCGATCGTCCTCGCTGCCCAATTCCACCGTGCCCTTCCCGATCGATTTGACTGGTTTCCCGTCAAAGTCTTGAACACGTTCGGCGACCAACTCGTCTACTGGGTCCACCAAATAAAGCACCTCATAGGCTTTAGCCTGGAACGCTTCGAGGTGCGGCGAGTGTTCAACGACTGCTCGCGATTCGCCGGTCAAGTAATAGATTTCTGTCTGCTCCGGTTTCATTCGGGTGACATATTCATCAAGTGTAGTTAGAGCAACCGGGTCGTTCGATGACTGGAACAGTAGCAGTGGTAGCAAGCGGTCCTTGACGTCTCCATCTCCAGCCACGCCTTCTTTCAAGACTGCACCGAACTCTCCCCATAAAGTCTTAAATTTGTCGCGATCAGAATCGAGCATCTGTTGTAGATGTTCCAGGACCTTGCGGCTAAGCCAATTTTGCATCTGGCTAATGTGTCGATCCTGCTGAATCATTTCACGTGACACGTTGAGTGGTAGATCGGCGGAGTCGACTATGCCCTTGACGAAGCGGAGGTAGGGGGGCAGTAAGTTCTGGCAGCGGTCCATGATCAGCACTCGGCGCACGTAGAGCTGTAGTCCGAATTGCTGGTCCCGGAAATACAAATCAAATGACGCATGCCTCGGGAAAAAAAGTAACGCCTGATATTCAAGGCGTCCCTCGGCTCGGAGTGACAAGCGATCTAGCGGCTCGCCCCAATCGCGCGCGACATGGCGATAGAACTCCGTGAACTCTTCGTCCTTCACCTCGCTTGCCGGCCTTGTCCAGATCGGCTGCATTGAATTAATGGTGCGCTCCTCGGGTGCTGTGTTGGCCTCCGCACCGGGCGTAGGGATCATGGCTTTAATGGGATAACTAACAAAGTCGGAGTAGCGCTTCACCAGGCCCTGTAGGATCGTGGGGTCGGTAAAATCGCCGATGCCGTGGTCGGCATCCACGGGCTTCAGGTGGAGGGTGACCGTTGTGCCGCGTGAGAAGCGGTTATCGTCAGCGAGTTCGTATGTGCCATCTCCAGTCGATGACCAGCGCGTCGCTGCTTCCTCACCGGTCCGGCGTGTGATGAGCGTGATACGGTCAGCCACCATAAAGACTGAATAAAAGCCAACGCCGAATTGGCCGATGAGTTGTGCCGCATCACCCGATTGAGCCGATTGAAGCCGTTCGACGAGCTCACGAGTTCCGGACTTCGCGATCGTCCCGATGTTCTCAGCGACCTCGGCTCGGGTCATCCCAATCCCGTTGTCTTCGATGCTGAGGGTCCGGGCGTTCGAATCGGTTACTAAGCGGATTTCGAGAGTCTCGTTAGCGGCTAGGAGATCATGATTTGTCAGGGCCTCGAGCCGGACCCGGTCCAGGGCGTCCGAGGCGTTCGATATCAACTCCCTCAAAAAGATTTCCTTTTGGGAGTAAAGCGAGTGGATCACAATATCGAGCAACTGCTTGGTTTCAGCTTGGAATTGGAAAGTTTCCACCGACCCAGTCATTAGTTCCGTCCTCCGGACAGGCCTCCATCGGCCTGAAGATTCCTAAATTGTACTCACTTGTCGTGGGCGAAGAAAAGGTGCGACCTACCCTGTCACACCCTCTGGCTATAGTCGCGTTAACTAAGAGGGGGAAAGTTATGAGGATTAAGAACCAACTTGGAGCAGCTGTTTTTCACAGTGTTGCCGGTGAGTGCACGGTCGATTTGGGGACGCGACAGCCAGTCAGTCCTGCAACACACCAGCTGGAGTTGGCGTACTCGGCTGGCTTGAACCTTAAGATCCAGGAGCCCCTCGGGGTCGCGGCTACACCCCATGGAGATAGGTCGGTTTGTGTAATCTGCCAGGACTTCCCGGTGATGATCCAAAACCAGAGTGGGCACGGAGCGGACTTGTATCACAGTCTCTGCTTCCGCTGCTATCACACTCAAATGCAGCGAAAACGGATAGCACAACGTAGGCAAAAGCGGGTCGTTTTGGATGGACTTTCAGACGACCTACTCGACAATCTATATCACCGGCCGCGCAAGCCGCTCACGCCGAAGTATCGCGCGCTAGAGCAAAGACGTCGGCAAGCGCAGATGGCGGCGCGGCGTGAGCGCAACGAGACAGCAATCAATTCGAGTCGAACAAGTCGGGTCGCTCGCGCGGCAGCACTGGCTGGCCGAGCGGGGTGAGAGAAGCTGAGGCGCTGCCCAGGCCAAAAAATTCCCTCGCGCTTCTACCGAACTGCTGACTTAACTGGGTCTGCCGCACGCGGCTACGAGAGGCTAGAACCGAATCTGCCGGGTGAGCTTAATCGCGAAGCCACGGTTGACAAGTCCGGGAAATCCGCCCACTAGCGTGTCGCGGGTTTCCGTGTAAACGACAAAGAGGTCGCTTCCTGGCTGGTACTCCCATCGGTAGCGCACGTTCGTACCCACGGAATCTCCATTCGAGCTGTACTGTGCTAGTGCTTCGACGAACATTCGAGGCGTCATCGTAACAACCGCGCGTAGGCGTCCGATCTTGGTCTCGAATTGACCTTGCGGCAGGTCGATGAAATTCACAGCCACGCTTGGCTCGATTCCGAACTTCGTTCCCAACTTCATGCGCCCACTGAAGCTGACTTCCGAGCGTTTGCCACCGTAGAATGTGCCGGCCTGGAAGCCTAGGCTACCGGAGATTAGTCGTTGTTGACCGATTGTGTACCGCGACTGCACCGTCTCAAAGTCATAGCCGCCTACGGGGATCACGACCCCGCTAGCGATCGTAAACGGCTCAGTCAGGAACTCATACTGACGTGAGTAATGGTTACGCCACCGTTCGCCGTTTTCAAACTGAAGATCGAATCTGGCGATCGCCTCACGGGTTTCGAGTGCGCCGGTTGAGGCGGAAGTAGTGTATTCAAGGCTCGCTTGGAGAGTGTATTTCCGCACCACATTGCTTGAGATGTGCCTCGGGCTGAAGCGAACTTCTCCGAAGCTACGCCGGAAATCCTCTCGGCGCATGAATCCAATCTCGGGGCTAAAATCTTTCCCTACCTTGAGATGCTCAACAACGAACCCGTATCGGTCACCGTTGTTTTCCATTCTTGTGCGATAGCTGGCGTCGTCGCCAGTTCGCCCCTGGGTCCGTGTCTGAGCGTAGTAAGCGTCAATGAAGAAGTTCGAAAAGAACGCAAGTCGGGTATCGAGACCGTAGACCGAGTTCGACCCGGGCCCGTCAAGTGCCTTTGAGCGGTGGGTAGCGATCACGCCAACTGTGCTGCGGTTGAAAATGTCTCGTTTCAGTCGGACGACAGAGAAGTTCGTTGTCTTAACGGTGTTCGTGGGACCATCATCAGTCTGGATGTTTAAGAGTCCAACCGCATAAGGCCCGGTCCGACCCGTCACTCGCCCGCCGCCGAGAATGGGAATTGGCTGACCTTCGTCTAGGCCGATTCTTCGGCTAAAGAACAGGAGTGGTGCGTCGCCCGATGGCAGGCTAGAGAATCTCGGTCCTGCCCCCCCAAAATAGAAGATGTCGCGACCTTCAAGGAAGAATGAACGCTTTTCTGGAAAGAATAATCCGAACCGTGTCAGGTTCACCTGCATCTCATCCACTTCCACCTGAGCGAAATCGGTGTTGTAGGTGAGGTCGGCGGTCAGTCCTTTCGTTAGGCCATACTTGATGTCTATTCCAGCGTCGCCTTTCAGAGTATTAGTGAACGCCGGTGTTGCGGCATGGTCGGTCATGACCGTAGAGATGCCGTAAGGCTTCAGTTCGAGGTTGGTCGAGGACGACGGTGTCTCAAGCCCGACGAGCGTAGCGGATGACGAAAATTTCCAGATGCCAACACGTCCGTACGATGCTGGGATTGGACTTAGTAATGAGATTTCCTCGTAGCGAATCAGCTTTCGCCGGACGTTGATGCCCCAGACCTGCGGACCGTCTCCCGGGTAACGAAGCGATTTGAATGGGATCGCCATTTCAATGCTCCAACCGCCATCGAAAAAGGCAGACCGCGTCTCCCAGGCCGTATCCCAGTCCTCATTCTCAGAGCGTTCGTCAGTTACGAGTGCCTCGTACACGCCTCCGAGGACGTTGGTCTCAAAGTAATACCCATTGCGCCGGTCATAGAAAGTGTCGAGTGTCAGCGTAATCGTGTCATCTCTGGCGATCCCCAAATTACCTCGACGCATTTCCTTTGCTACGATTCGTTCCGGTTCGGAATCCCAATTGCGCACGGAAAAATAGAACGTTGTATCGTCAAAAAACACCCAGATGTTGGTGTCTTGGGTTGGCGGCTCACCCTCGCTCGGTTCTTGCTGGACGAAGCCCCCAATACTCGGCACGCGGGTGTAGATGTCCTCGTCGAGCCGCCCGTCGATACGGAGTGATTCGTCGAGTCTCACCGCACGAAGCGTCACACGCCCCTGTTCATCACGTGCGACCATAGCTGGTGGGATCGGCGGCGGTGGGCCATCGATATTCACCATGACATTGTCCTGCCCGGAATCAGCAGAGACAGGAACAGCCTGTGCAGCCGCATGCGCCACACTTGAGAAGACCAAGCAGCAGTGAAGCACTACAACGAGTGGAGAACCATTACCGTGCATCAATCGCGTCGTTACTGAAACCAACATTCAAAGGTGGACTGAAAGAGCATGTTTGCATTCGGATTAGTCAAGAAAGCGACATCCTAATCGACCAAATGGGCACGAGAGATGTCCTTGGAAAGATCCCGTCTGTACTTCAGAATCTAGTGTTAACGTCTTTGTAATCCGTTCACCGGTCAACGCCGGAAGCCCTAGAGTATATCGGGCTCTGTGCAATTCTGACTAACGTCCACAGGGGTCATTCACTAATTACCAGACTCCTTCACGTATCGGGCAACCTGTTCGTGCGTGGCAAACCAGACACCACCCTTGACTTTCATATGACGGATTAATCCTTCTAGGGCTGCCACGCGGGAACGGTGGCCCATGATGTGCGGATGCATCGTGAGAACAAACAATCCTCCCTCCTTCCAGGCTACGTCAAACTCGCTCCGGAACACCTTAATCATTAGTTCGGGTGCGGGTAGGGAACCGTTTGTGTTACCCCCGAAATACGGGAAGTCGTCAAGGATTCGCTCAATTGGCAGCTCCACAACTCCGCTCGGCTCACCGTCAATCAGAATCTCATACGCATCGTCACTCGCCATAAGCGAGCTGTCGTAGAGAAAGCCGGCATCCTTGATCTGCTCCATCGTGTAGTTGCTAAACTGCCACGAGGGTGCACGATACCCGACCGGCCGCTTACCAATTGCTACTGTGAGTGTATCGATCGCTTGGTCGAGTAGGCGCTGCTCTTCCTCTTGGTCGTCCAGCAACGGTAGTAGTTCGTGAATCCAGCCGTGGACCCCGATCTCGTGGATCTTGTAGCCCAAGATGCTTTCGACCATCTGCGGATGTAAAAGGTGACTGACAGCCGGAATGAAGAAAGAGGCAGGGATATTCTGTCGTTCCAGCATGCGCAAGAGGCGCGGCAGGCCGTCCACTGCACCATACTCGCCGCGCGAGATAACCTCAGAATTGAGATTGCCCCGCGAGAGGGTTGCTGAGGCATTGTCGACATCAAAGCTCAGGGCGACAGCAACTTGATTGCCTCCCGGCCACGATTTGGGTTTTAGGCGTCGGCCGGCACTGACGTGAAACATCTGTGCCTTAATTTCGTCAAGACTCAGACTGATTCCTGGAAGTGGGGGAGCATCCGATTGTGCAAACAACGGCGAACTAAAGGCAAGAGCGGCGCACACGGCCACCAAGACGAACGGTGTTTTCATAAGAAACTCCTCGGCCGGCTTGACTGTTTAAACGAATCCAAGGAAAGGCCCAACGACGAGCATGATCACCGTCATCCAGATGACCCACACCGCGCTGACCAGTGCACCTGGGGCCAGCATCTCGTGCATCCGGTAGTAGCCTCTCGAATAAGTCAAGAGTGCTACTGCATCGAGCGGTAGCAGGAACGCGCATGAGGCGGTGAATGCAACAGGTAGTGCATAGAGCGCGGGGTTTACGTCGGCGCCGATGGCGAGTAGCGCGATTGGTGGAATAACGACCGCATTGACTACTGGACCAATCGGCAGCGCTAGGTGAATGACCACCGTGAACGCGCTAATGGCAAGGAGCACAAAGACGATGTGCCAGTTAGTGACCCCACCGAGCGCTAGGCCTACGAGCCAAGTGGCCAACCCGGTATTGACTGAGGCAGTGCCGAGCGACGTCACTCCACCGATCATCAGCATGGTGTCCCAACCGGTCGCGCGCTCGGCCTGTTTCCAGGTCAGCAGTTGTATGCCTGGGAAAAACATTACAATCGCGCCGCCTAAGCCAACGGTGAGTACGTCGAGAAATTC
>ERZ651768.815-NODE-815-length-23173-cov-6.140371_pt1 | contig 23173 bp, 24 predicted proteins | sample MGYA00514754_ERZ651768 | MGnify/ENA metagenome assembly ERZ651768
CAGCCTCCCGTCCACCCAAATGAATTCCTGAGACTAAAAAAAGCCGGAACCATCTTATGCATAGACGGGGGTGCGGACAGATTGCAGGAACTGGGGTTCAAAGCGGATTATATACTGGGAGACATGGACTCCATAGCCGCTATGGATAATTGGATGCATGCTGAAAAAATTATCCTGGAAGACCAGGCCCGGACAGACCTGGAAAAATCATTGACCTGGTGTGTGGAAAGAGGCATAAGACAAATGAGTCTTGTAGGCTGTTCCGGCTACCGGGATGACCATCACCAAATGAGTTTCCTGCTTCTATCGATATTTTCCGACCAGATACAAATGGAGATGGTGACCAATTTTTCAACAATTTATTGTGTTCATGGCTCCCGGGATTTTGAATGTACACCAGACCAGATCATTTCCTTAATCCCCAAGGATTATATAACGAAAATAAAAACAACTGGTCTGCAGTACCGGTTAAACAACGAAAACCTGCAGTACGACTCCCAAGGCATCAGCAACATTGCCATGGAGTCCCGATTCTCGATTCAGACCAATGGCCCGGTATGGGTGATACTGAATCATCCTGAATGATCGATCTTCATTTCATAGACTGGCTCATTCTCGGTGTCTATTTCACCGGAATCATCTGGGTAGGATTTTTTCGATCCCGGGTTGACTCTGCCTCAGAAGAAACATTCATCCTCGCCGGCCGGAAGTTAAGCCTGCCTGGATTCATCGCCACTCTGGTCACAACCTGGTATGGGGCAATTCTGGGGGTAGGCGAGAATACGTATTTGTACGGAATCCAGACATGGTTCATCTTTGGTTTGCCCTACTATGTTTTTGCCGCCGGGTATGCTTCCTGGGCCGCACCCAGGATCCAGCAGGCAAAAATGATTTCCATTCCGGACCATTTTCGTTTTCACTTTGGTGAGGGCTCCGGAATTATCAGTGCACTGCTCCTGGTCTTCCTCACCAGCCCTGCACCCTATATTTTAAGTATGGGGGTGCTTATCCAATCCATGTTTCAAATTGAATTCGGTCTTTCATTATTGATCTCTACGGTATTCAGCGTGATTTATGTCTGGAATGGAGGTTTTCTGGCAGTGATCAAAACGGATATGATTCAATTCCTGCTCATGTTCCTGGGGTTTCTCCTGCTGGTAATATTCTCCTGGATTGATTTCGGCTCTCCGGCAGCCCTGTATCAATCGCTTCCTGAACTGCACCGGGATCCCCTGGGCGGCAATTCGGTCCAATACGTTCTGGTGTGGTTTTTTATTGCTGTCTGGACCATGGTCGACCCCGGATTTTATCAGCGCTGTGCCGCAGCAAAGTCACCGGAAATTGCGAGAAAGGGTTTATTCATTTCCATCGGGTTCTGGTGCCTGTTCGATTTTTTGACTGTCCTTTCAGGGCTGTATGCCGTCATGGCAATCCAGACGGACAATGCCCTTTTTGCATTTCCCTTACTGGGTGTGAAAGTATTACCGGTGGGAATACTGGGTTTATTCATCACAGGTATTTTCGCAACAATCATGTCCACAATTGATTCATTCAGCCTGATCAGTGCCATCACATTTGGGCGGGATATCCTGTGGCGAATCCAAGGACCCAAATCGCAAACAAATTCTATTCCCCTGGTAAAAAAAGGATTGGTGATCATTTCCTTCATTGCTCTATTCCTGGCGTTTGCTGTCCCCTCTGTAGTGCGGCTTTTCTATACCCTGGGCTCTGTACTGATCCCGGGACTCATCCTTCCCTTTCTTTACACCCTTTCCGGCCAAGCCGGGATTCTGCGGGGCTCTGCTGGAAAAATATGGATCCTGCTGCCGGTTCTGCTTTCCATGGGCTGGCTTTTCTTAAGCTATATGATAGAGGAACCATTGCTGGGGATCGAACCGTTTTATCCCGGGTTTCTATTATCTATTCTTCTGGGTTTATATTTTCAAAAGTACGCATCGCAGAATAAATAAAAAGGTCCCGTTTCGCGTTAGTCTCGGCGAAACCCATGTCTGCTGATTCTTTCTCATCCTGTCGAGTTTTATCTATAAATCTACAATAAGACCTACTAACAAAAACATTGCTACACAGTTCGTAATTAGGATAAATATATCTAATTTCTATTGAGAGGTTTTCTTTTCATAAAATGAAATTGACTATTACCGAAGGTCGGAAAAATTTCCAAATTGATCCTGTATCATCCGTCTGTTTGGCTATTCCTTACGAATATAATGGTTCCCAACCAAATTTTTATAACACACCTCTTGGGAGCGCAACCCCGTTTCAACAAAATAATTTTGTCGGGAAGGTGAAAAATAATAAAGGATGCAATGTGATGGTTATTAATCAGAATATTCATTGCACTGGAACCCATACGGAATGCGCTAGTCATATATTAAACCAGGATATCTGCATCCACGATGTATTGTCCCCAGTATTTATCCATACAGAATTAATTTCTATTACTCCAGAAAAGTGGACGGAAACCGATGAATCGTATCATTGCATTGTGGATACTAACGATCGGGTGATTACAAAAAAGAAACTTACGGAAAAACTTCGTTATCCTGTAGATGGATTGGTGCTACGTACGTTACCCAATGATCAGGAAAAATTGAATCGTAAATATGATTCGGTAAATACAGCATTTTTTACCACTGAAGCTATTTCATATTTGGATGAATTAAATATAAAACATCTGGTTGTTGATCTCCCGAGCATTGATCGTACCGATGATAATGGAGAACTGGGCAACCACCATCATTTTTTTGAACGTGTGCCGCCTTTTGAAAAGACTATTACTGAATTGGCTTATATTCCTAATACAGTTGAGGACGGTTCGTACTTCATGCTGATCGAAATTCCGGCCATGAGACTGGATGCAGCACCATCTAGACCATTTTTATTTAAATTTGAGGAGCAATAATGAATCAAGTAAAACCCTATCCTTATCAATATTACCAAGATTATTTAAGTCTCGAAAAAATCTTAAACAGCCAACATCTTCTTAGTCAAAAGTATGGACATTCTGCGCATGATGAAATGTTGTTTATTATAGTGCACCAGGTATACGAATTATGGTTTAAACAAATTCTATATGAACTGGATTCATTGCTGGAGATATTCCGTAAGGATGAAATTCAAGAATCTCATATTTCCCGGGGAATTTCCCGGCTGGAACGAATTATTGAAATCCAAAAAATATTGATTGACCAGATTAATGTTTTGGAAACAATGACCCCTATGGATTTTTTGGATTTCCGGGATTTTCTTATCCCTGCTTCGGGATTTCAAAGTGTACAGTTTAGAATAATCGAAAATAAACTCGGATTATGTCCCAAAGACCGTTATTCTTACGGAGATACCAATTACCGTACTTATCTGAATAAATTGGATCAGAAAAAAGTAAGAGAATCTGAAACGACTCTATCGCTTTTTGATCTGATGGAAAAATGGCTAGAGCGAACACCTTTTCTTGATTGGGGCTCCACTTCCTTCTGGAGCGAATATGAATCAGCTGTTCAGGCAATGTTAAGCAATGATAGACATCTGATCGAAACCAATGATAAGCTTTCGAAGTCTGAAAAAGAGAAACACTTATTAGTATACAATAAAACAGAAGCATCCTTTGGTGCAGTTCTGAATCCAAAAGAGCATACCAAATTAGTAAAAGAAGGGAAATGGCGATTGTCTCACAAGGCAACTCAGGCTGCCCTATTAATATATCTGTATCGAGACCAGCCTATCCTATATAATCCCTATCAATTATTAACCAAAGTTTGCAATGTGGATGAATTATTCACAACATGGCGATATCGCCATGCACTAATGGTATCCAGAATGATAGGACGGAAAATTGGTACTGGCGGATCCACCGGATCTGACTATTTGAATAAAACAGCCGAAAAACACCGTATTTTCAGTGATATCAGTGAATTGACAACATTTTTAATACCCAGGTCAGCTTTACCACAATTACCACAGGAAGTCGCAAATAACCTGGGATTCTTTTATCATGTGAAGGGGAAATAATGGATTTAAGCCTTCAAGGAAATAGAGCAATCGTTTGTGGCAGTACAGATGGTATCGGCAAAGCATCAGCACTCATGATGGCGGAGCGGGGCGCAGAAATTACCCTGGTCGCCCGGGATAGAGAAAAACTGTCCGCGGCGCTCAAAGGACTTTCGATATTACACGGACAGAATCATGATATGGTCTGTGCTGATTTCAATCGATCAGGAGAACTAAAAGAAAAAATGAATGCCTATATTGATCAAACCGATGTTCCGATTCATATTTTGATAAATAATTCCGGCGGACCCCATGGCGGCGCACTGATTGATGCGGAAGAGGATGAATTTCGCGTGGCCTTCGAGCGACTGCTAATTTGCAACCAGATCTTGGCAAAAGCTGTTGTACCGGGTATGAAAGAATTGGGCTCTGGTCGGATTATCAATATTATATCTATGTCGGTCAATCAAGTCATACCAGGTTTAGGTGTATCTAATACAATTCGAGGCGCAGTAGCGCAATGGGCAAAAACTCTGGCTCTGGAGTTGGGCGAATTTGGAATCACAGTGAATAATATTTTGCCGGGATATACGGCAACCAATCGATTACAGGATCTTGCAGAAAGTAAGGCAGATTCCCAGGGCGTTTCTCCGGAAGATATCACTGAGGCCTGGGTTGCAAATACATCCCTTCGTCGCCTTGGAACCCCGGAAGAGATCGCCAGCGCCGTTTCCTTTTTGGCATCGGATTCAGCCAGCTATATCAATGGTCATGATCTATCTGTAGATGGCGGACGTTTCGGTGCTTGATGGGAAAACGGATCGAATTTGAGCAGATAACTAGGTTAGATCCGGAGTGGGTGCGCGAGCACATAGCACGTTTCATGGCAGAGGATACCCCGAATGGGGATGTAACGACGGAAGCGATTGTAACGGAATTGACTCCTGTTGCGGCAAAAATGGTTGCCGTAGATGATTTTGTTTTCTGCGGTGCACAGGTAATCCCCTACTGTTTTCCTGAATCCTGCAGTGTAAAAATTTTCTGCAGCGACGGCGATTCTGTTTCGTCCGGGCAGACCTTTGCAGAAATCAGAGGGTCAGCAGTACCGATCCTAACCCATGAAAGGGTGGCCTTAAACCTCATTCAGAGATTATGCGGGATCAGTTCTGAGACAAAAAAGTACTGTGACTTGGATCTGCCCGAGAATTTCAAAGTCATGGATACACGTAAGACAACACCAGGACTGCGCCGTTTTGAAAAATATGCCGTGGCTGTTGGCGGCGGATGGAATCATCGTCTCGATCTATCCACGGGTATTCTGATTAAGGACAATCATCTAAAGGCCACCGGAAGCGTAAAAGCGGCTGTTGAACGGTCCCGAAAACAAAACATGAAAAATCTACCCATTGAACTTGAAGTGGACACGCTGGAACAACTAAAGGAAGGATTGGAACTGGATGTGGACGGCATTCTTTTGGATAATATGAGCACTGAAATGGTGAAGGAAGCGGTGAGTATCATACGGGACCGTCCTGGTGGGGATGCGATCTTTGTTGAAGCCAGTGGCGGTATCAACTATAAGGCCCTTGAATCCTACGCCTGGACAGGTATTGACGGCGTTTCTATGAGCACTATTACAGCCCAGGTGTCACCTGTGGATATTAAATTGGAACTAATAAAAGAAAAAAACTAAATATTGGATGTGTGCCATCACAAAATGGTTTAGGCTCCGAATATTTGCTACTGTACTAGGCATATTACTTCTTTTTTCTCTTTTTTAATTATGTTTTTTCTATGCAGATTTTGGTAGATCTATAATTAATTCTCCATCATTTATTACTTTCAAGTATTTAATTTTTTATTGACTGTTACAATAATCGATTATTAAAATTGTTACTTAATATTTAAACTATTTGTTTAATATTTAAACTATAAGACTAAATTAAAGGAGAGATGAGTGCCCATATTAAATAGATCTCAATGGTATAATTTAACTCGAGCTAAAAATTGGGCCTCTGTTCTGGGTGGATAAAAAACTTAGAATATTATTTTTGTGCCCTCCCACCTATGACAGAAGCAGTTCAAAAAATGCTTATACTGGATAACATGGTATCCTTTGACCAAACACATTTTGACAGGTTTTTTTAACAGACACAAACTATTTTAATGAATACACAATTAATAAATATTCGGTCCCAGAATAAAAATTTAACTTTGCAAAATGGTTCTGTATTGAAGACGTTCCAAATACTTAACTGTTTTTCTTTGGATGAGCCCATGCTGCGAGTTAGAGATATCTGCGAAAAAACATGTATGAACAGATCAACGGTTATTCGATTTATGAATTCACTAATCGAAACAGGGATCGTTGAAAAACATGATGAACGATTTTATAAACTTGGAATAAAATTATTTGAACTAGGAATAAAAGTTGATGTTCCGAGCTCGTTAGCTATAAAGGCACATCATTATTTGAAAAGGCTTGCGGATTCTGTGCAAGAATCGGCACACATGGTGATACGAGATAAGGTAGAAGTATTATACATTCTAAAAGAAGAGTCATCACAAAGTATTCGAATAGCAACGTCATTGGGATCAAAAATGCCAATGTATTGCACAGGGGTTGGCAAAGGAATTCTAGCCTTTATGGATGAAGATTATATGTCTGTTTATTACAGATATCAAAAGTTGAAAAAAAGAACAAAAAACACCTTTACTAATAAAAAGAAATTAAATCTGGAACTAGCATCCATTCGTAAATCCTTTATTAGTATTGATAATGAAGAATTTGCAGATCATTTATATTGTGTAGCTACACCCGTATTTGACTCAAATGAGAATCCCATTGCAGCGATAAGTGTATCGGGACTTAAAGATCGAATGATTTCCAAAAAAAACGTGGTCTTTGATGAAGTCTTAGAAACAGGAAAGAGTATTACAAAAGAAATTGGGGGTGAATACCCAAGAATAATTAATAATACAAATATAGGGGTGGAAAATGGCATTTGACGGTAATGCATTCGTAGATGAAATGAAAAATGAATTAATCTCATCAGGAAGGGGATTAAGGAATGCAACCTGGATTGAAAAAGTTGCCCGGGGAGAAGCAACCAAGGAAGAACTCGTTGGGTGGGCACGCCAGCACTATTGGGGTGTGACATACCATACAAGAAGATTTTTAAGTGTTTGGGTAGGACGAATTCCATATGAAATGACTGATGATGTTATCGAAAATATTGCGGAGGAGGTTTTGGGTACAGAGCAAAAGAATTTATGGGGGGGTGAAGGCAAGAGTCACTTGGAATGGCTGTTTCATTTCACCCGAGGTTTAGGAGCTCCCGATGATGTAATTAAACTAGCAACACCCAATGCTGATGCTATTCTTTCGGAAAGTATTCTCTTCAACTTTGCCCATCAGCGACCATGGTATGAAATGATCTTTGGTGCGTTGATGGGAATTGAAAACCAGATACCGGAAGCATATACAAAAGCTGTGAAAGGTTTTGAAGAACACTATACGGATGTGTTGGATCCGGATGACTACAAATTTCACACGGTCCACATTGTTGTTGATGAAGATCATGGCGGTGGTATGGGTGAATTTGCAGAAAAATACCTGGATACAGATGAGAAACGGCGCAGTGCCAGGGCTGCTTATTTTGCAGGCGCTGAATCTGCCCGGAGATGCTGGGATGCATTTGATGGTGTTAAATGGTAAAAATTTCACGTACCTGGATTTAGGAATAATTAATCCTAAATATCCATAACCCTAAAAGAGAAAGAAGAAGAGAGGAGATTAGATATGGCAAATATTGTTTCCGTGGATGATTTCATCATAGATGAATGGTATCCTGGTTTTAAACCTGAATATGGTCATTCTGCATGGTGCACTGAACCTATAAATACCTTTAAAAAAGAGGATGAGAAGCGTTTCTGGTTTTTGGATTTTCACTGGCCAAAAGGGTTATCTCCCATGGGGATTACTTTCCTGGAAGATGGTTATTCATGGTCGACCCAAGCTGCCGCGCAAGGATTACCTTTACCTCCTGGGAAAGGAATTGTCCAGCGCTTGGGTGGAACGCATGTTTATGCATCTGAAGTCCCTGTTACATCAGAATGGGAAATGGGGTTTCGGGGTGCACGGATCGGAAAAAACCTACCACCTTTCCTGCAGAACTTTCCTGATATCTGGAAAGACCGTGTTTGGGAACTGGATATGGGACTGGAATATTTTGAGAATTATGATTCATCCGGGAAATCCCTTCAGGAACTGGGTCAATATCTCATAGATGCCAGAACATTTCATAAGCGTGCCTGGGAAATTCATTTTGAAATGATGTACCCACTGCTTGCGAATTATCTTGGATTCTATGGTGTCTGTGGTGAATTAAACATCGATCCGGGCGAAATATCCAAGTTTCTTCAAGGATACGATACAAAAATCCTTGAATGTGACCGTGGGCTCTGGAAATTAACCGATAAAGCCAAAGATACGGGCATTACGGATATTTTTGAATCCAATGATGCTGAAAATCTGAAGGCTGCCTTGGATGGAGATTCCCGTGCTTCCGCATGGATGTCTGACTTTAACGCATTTCTAGAGAACTATGGTTACAGAACAGAAGGTATTTCTGACATAAATCTTGCACCCTGGATAGAAGATCCTACATCTCCATTGGGAACGATCAAAACATTCCTGATGAAGGAAGAATCCCATGATTTCGAAGCTGCAAATAAAGCATCTGTGGAAGAACGGGAAGCTGCTATTGAAGCTGCAAGATCCAAACTTACTACTGAAGAACAGGAAAAGTTCGATGGTGCACTGGGTTCTTGTCAGCATGCCAACTTTGCATGGTGGAATGATGAACACAACTATTACATTGACTTGCGGGCCACTATCCCAATGCGAATGGCTTGTCTTGCGCTCGGTGATGCACTTGGTTGTGACCAAAATGATGATACACTGTACCTGTTCTGGCCGGAAATGATGGAAGTTATGAATGGCAGTAAAACGGTTTCTGAATTCACTCAATTGATCAAAGATCGTCGTGATTATTATGATCATTGGGAAGCTAAACGTCCAACCATGCCAAAAGTGCTGGGGTTTATTCCCGAAGAAGTTGCAGATCCGATCATGATCGAGATCTTTGGTATGCATCATCACTTCTTCAATGCCATGAAGGCTGAAGGACAGGACGTCCAAACACTCACTGGTGTAGCTGCTTCTAAAGGTACGGTAACTGGTAAAGCCCGCGTACTTCACAGCGCAGGCGAACTGCACAAGATCGAACCGGGCGAGATCCTGGTTTGTGAAGCAACATCACCAAACTGGACACCGGCATTTGGTAAGATCGCAGCTTGTGTTTGTGATGGTGGTGGTACCCTGACCCATGCATCCATAATTAGCCGGGAATATCGTATTCCTTGTGTTGTTGGTGTTGGTCTGGCAACCACAGTAATCAATACTGGTGACGAAATTGAAGTGGATGGCACCAAGGGTGTCGTAACTGTATTCAAGAATCAATAATTGAATACATCGGAAAACCGCTTCATTGTTTGGGTCGATGACCTAGATGATAATGCAATCTCTATAGCCGGGTCCAAAGTGGCCCGGCTTGGAGAGTTGCGAAAAATGGGTATAAAAGTGCCTGATGGGTTTGTTGTTACTACTGATGCATTTTATATGTTTATGAAATCCAATGACCTTGAAAAACAAATATCCCAAAAGGTGCAATTAATCACTGATGCAAATGATCTGGATCAAGTCGAGACAATCTCTGAAAAGATACGCCATCTCATTGAAGTATCTGAAATACCGGACGACTTGTGTAATGCCATAAAAAATTCTTATCAGGAATTATCATTCAAATGTTCGGATATTAATCTTCCTACAGCAGTTAGATCTTCAGCAACAGGGGAAGACAGTGCTGATTCTAGTTTTGCCGGACAGTTTGATACATATCTTGGAGTAACGGGTAGACAGCGATTAGTTGAATCAGTAAGAAAATGCTGGGCCAGTTTATTTACATCTAGGGCATTATCTTATAGACTACAAAATAATTTGTCTCATGAAAATAGCCCGATGGCAGTAGGTATATTACAACTTGTTCATGCCCGTGTTTCCGGGGTGGCATTTTCAATACATCCTGTTACCGGATCAAAAGACCGGATGGTAATCGAAGGTAATTGGGGATGGGGTGAAGCTGTTGTCCAAGGGGTTGTAACGCCCGATCATATTGAAGTAGGCAAAACAGACATGCGATTATTAGAGCATCAAATTGCGGACAAACAAATTGTGTCCGCCTTCGATTATGCAGAAGGAATGGTAATTGAACGAAAAATGCCCAAACTGTTCCGGGAAGCACCCATTTTGACAGAAGAAGAAATCACGACAATTTGTAAAACTGTAAAAGACATCGAAGATAAATATAACTATCCTGTAGATGTTGAATGGGTAGTTGATAAGAATAGAAGAGAAGGTGACCCTGTAACAATTGTACAGACACGACCTGAAACTGTTCATTCTAATGAAGAAAATGAGTCTGCATCAAACAAATGGGACCCTGTGGCTTATGCGACGAAATATGCTTTTAAAGGTTAGCTGGTTTCATTTATTCATTCATTTTTAATAATGGAAAGAACCGATCTCCAGCAACAAGCAGCAGATTTATTATGGGAAGCAGAGCAGACTCATACTGCCATTGATCCCTTAACAGAATTGCTTCCTGATCTGAGAGTATCCGATTCCTATACAGTTCAATTGATAAATATCAGTCGAAAATTGGATATTGGAAGATCGATCAAGGGCCACAAGGTGGGTCTTTCATCTAAAGCCATGCAAAAAATGATGGGTGTGAATGAACCTGATTACGGTCATTTATTAAATGACTTTTTTTACAAAAATGGTGATACAATCAATACAACAAAATATTTTATTCCCCGTATTGAAGTCGAACTGGCATATGTTTTGGGAACGACTCTTCCCGCACCCAACTGCACAGTAAAGGACGTTTTGAATGCGACCGAATACATCCAGCCGGCTATTGAACTTATTGATAGCCGAATCAAGGATTGGAAGATCAAATTAGTGGATACCATTTCTGATAATGCATCGTCTGCTGGACTGATCATGGGTGGAGATAAAGTTAAAGCAACGGATTTTACTCCAAGATTGGTGGGTGCCAATCTCTCTAAAAATGGAGAGATCATCGCTACCGGAGCCATGGGTGGCGTTTTGAATGATCCAACTATTGCGGTAGCATGGCTCGCAAATAAAGTCCATCAATTTGGTGTAACCCTTGAAGCAGGCCATGTAATTTTACCCGGCTCCTGTACGAAAGCATTCGATGTAAATCCAGGAGATCAAGTCGCTGCCGAATATGACGGTTTGGGTAAAATAGATGTGGGCTTTTCATAAGATATGTCTAAAAAATCTGCAGCCATTGTAGGTTCCGGAAATATTGGGACAGACCTGATGTATAAATTGCTTCGGTCTGACCATATTGAGCCCCAGTTCATGATCGGGATCGATCCTCACAGTGAAGGGTTAATGCGTGCAAAAAAATCCGGACTGGAAGCATCTCATGAAGGTGTGGATTGGCTTTTATCCCAAAATACGGTACCTGAATTGGTTTTCGAAGCGACGTCGGCTTATGTCCACGTTCGAAATGCACCCCGATATAAAGAAGCAGGAATTCACGCTATTGATCTGACACCAGCAGCGCTGGGGCCATATGTGATCCCACCAGTAAATCTTACAGAACATGTTAACGAGGAAAATGTGAATATGGTAACTTGCGGTGGTCAAGCAACTATACCGATGGTTCATGCAGTTTCTCGTGTTGTGAATGTGGAATATGCGGAAATTGTGGCCACCATTGCATCCAAATCTGCAGGCCCAGGCACACGGCAAAATATTGATGAATTTACAAGCACCACATCCAAGGGTGTTGAAGTGCTGGGTGGCGCAGGAGAAGGGAAGGCCATTATTATTTTAAATCCAGCTGAACCGCCACTTATTATGCGGGATACGATTTATTGCTCATTACCTGATGGGTTTGATCAGGACGCAATTACAAAATCCATCCATGATATGGAAATTGATGTTCAGTCCTATGTGCTTGGATACCGGCTTATTTCGGAACCACAATTTGATGATACGCGGGTGGCTATTTTTATCGAAGTGGAAGGTGCCGGAGATTTCCTGCCGACTTATGCCGGAAATCTCGACATCATGACTGCAGCTGCTGTGAAAGTGGGAGAAGAAATTGCAAAATCAATGAATGAAATGGTGAAAGCATGAGTTTTTCAGATACACTTGATGTTCGCCTCACGGATACATCCTTGCGAGATGGCTCCCATGCCAAAGCCCACCAGTTCACGGAAGATCATGTAAAAAGTGTGGTCACTGCGTTAGATGACGCAGGTATGCCTGTTATTGAAGTTACCCATGGCGATGGATTGGGTGGATCATCATTCAATTATGGCTTTTCCAAGGTCGACGAAATGACATTGATCAAAACGGCGATTGAAGCATCCAAGAAGAGCAAGATCGCTGCCCTAATGCTCCCGGGATTAGGTACCAAGGATGACATTGTAAAATTCAAAGATCTTGGTGGATCCATCATCCGGATTGCAACACATTCTACTGAAGCAGATATTTCGGAACAGCATTTTAAATTGGCCCGGGAAATTGGATTAGAAACGGTTGGTTTTCTCATGATGGCCCACACCGTTTTACCAGAAAAATTGGCCGAACAAGCTAGGATAATGGCAGATGCCGGGTGTCAGTGTGTCTATGTTGTGGATTCAGCCGGAGCGTTGATCCTGGAGCAAACTACAGACCGGGTGGCTGCGCTTGTTGATGAATTAGGCGCTGATACTCAGGTTGGTTTTCATGGTCATCAGAATTTGGGCATTGCAATTGCGAATTCGGTTTGTGCAATTCGTGCTGGTGCTGTACAAATTGATGGAAGTACCCGAAGCTTTGGTGCTGGAGCTGGAAACACGCCCCTGGAAGCATTTGCGGCTATTTGTGAAAAATTAGATTACGAAACCGGTGTAAATGTGCTCAAAATGTTTGATGTGTCGGAAGATGTAGTTCGTCCTGTAATGGATAGTGAATGTGTACTAGATCGTCTTTCATTAATCATGGGATATGCTGGTGTTTATTCCAGTTTCCTGAAGCACGCATACAGAGCTGCAGATCAATATAATGTGTCCGGCGCGGATATTCTATTGGAATGCGGTGACCGGAAATTGGTAGGTGGCCAGGAAGACCAGATCATTCATATCGCTGCAGAATTGGCAACCAAACAAAATGGGATATCCTGATGGTTGATGGCGCACCCAGATATGATAAACACATTTTAGTATGCATCAAAGAGCGTGCAGAAGAACATCCACGGGGATGCTGCCTGGAAAATGGTGGGATGGATATTCGAAAACGGTTTGTACAATTGGTGAATCAGTACGGATTAAAAGGAAAAGTAAGAGCTAATAAGACCAGTTGCCTGGATGTTTGCGAAATAGGCCCCAATGTGGTGATCTATCCTGATAATATCTGGTATAATGGTGTAAAGGTCGAAGATGTGGATGAGATCTTTGAAAGATCCGTTTTAAATAATGAAGTGGTGGATCGGTTGGTTGCCACTGAAGAAACATGGGATAGATGGCGCACACTTCGGGAAGAATCCACACAAAAATTGAAGGCATTGGTTTAATGAATTATCAACATTGGGCTGATTACTTGCACAACGCCGAACGGAATGTGGCTAATGTAGAACCTATTACCGATTCTGAAAAAAGTTTGTCTGTAGAAGATGGATATGAAATTCAAAATAAGGTGATCGGCCGTCGGCTTAAAGATGGTGAAACTATCATTGGTGTGAAAGCAGGGCTTACATCCGTAGCAAAGCAACAGGCTATGGGTGTTAATGAACCGGTTTACGGAGTGATCACGAATAAAATGCTACTCAAATCTGGAGAAAAAGCGGATCTGTCCCGGTTTATTCACCCAAGGGTTGAACCGGAGATCGTTTTTACATTGAGCCATGACCTTTCAGGAGATAACTTGACCATAGATGATGTGATAGATGCCACCGAATCCATTTGTTGCGGATTAGAGATCATTGACAGCCGGTACCGGGATTTCCGATTTACTTTGGCTGATGTAGTAGCGGATAATACGTCCGCGGCTGCTTTTGTATTGGGTGAAAAACAGGTGGTTCCTGACTTTGATCTGTCGTTGACCGGATGTTTATTGGAAGTAGATGGCGATGTTGCCGCCACTGCAACGGGAGCTGCAGTTTTAGATCATCCTGCAAATGCGGTTGCGCTGTTATCAAAGTGGCTGCATAAACAGGGGAAAGGTTTGAAAAAAGGATGGACGATCCTGTCCGGTGGATTAACCAATGCGTATCCATTAAATCCGGGTACAACCATTGAAGGAAATTTTGCACATTTAGGATCGGTATCGGTCCAATCATAGGAGAAATCGTTATGCCGTTAATTCAAATTCATTTAGCCGAAGGTAGAACTGAAAAACAAAAAAAAGAACTTATGACCGGTATCACTGATCTTACTGAAAAAGTGATTGGCGCACCACGAGACTCGATCCGTGTTTGGATTAATGAATTCCCAGATACGGATTATATGGCTGCTGGGGAATTATTGAAGGAAAAAAGAGCCAGATTAAAAAAAGGTAAATAATGAAACACATTCCCCATTTTATCAATAATAAACCAATATTCTCTCAAGGCGATAAAATCTTTGAATCTGTCAATCCAGCTACGCAGGAAGTATGGGCACAAATAGCCCATGGCGGGAAAACAGAGGTAGACCTGGCTGTGGGGGCCGCTAGAAAAGCATTCGATGAAGGCCCATGGCCTAAAATGACTGCAAAAGAACGTGCAAAAATTCTTTATAAACTTGCTGACCTGGTGGAAAAGAATATCGATGAACTGGCTCAAACAGATACTATGGACATGGGCAAACCAATTATGCAATCCAGATCGAAGGATATCCCAAGAACTGTGGATAACTTCCGCTTTTTTGCCGATTATATAAAATTATCTGAAAATGAATCCTTCCCAATGTCGGATCATTATCATATATACACCCGTTATGATCCTGTTGGAGTTACGGCTGCGATATCACCATGGAATTTCCCAATGATGCTGGCTTCCTGGAAAGTCGCACCAGCACTTGCATTTGGGAACACAGTAGTTCTAAAACCTGCTGAACAAACACCTGTCTCCTGCTATAGAATGGCTGAATTGGCAGCAGAATCTGGAGTCCCAGAAGGCGTTTTTAACATTGTCCATGGGTTTGGTCCACAAGATGTGGGCGAATATTTAACAACTCACCCGGATATTGATTTGGTTACATTCACAGGTGAATCAAATACAGGCCGCGCTATTATGAAAGCGGCTTCTCCTACACTGAAAGGTCTCAGTTTTGAACTAGGTGGGAAAGGCGCAAATATTATATTTGAGGATGCAGATTTGGATGAAGCGGTTGATTGGTCAATTAAGGCTATATTTACCAATGCAGGTCAAGTTTGTCTGGCAGGTTCTCGTTTGTATGTCCAAAAGGATATATATAAAGAATTCCTAAGTCGTTTTCATATAAAAACAGAACAGATGGTTGTTGGAGATCCCATGGATCAAAAGACGGAAATTGGTCCCCTATCTTCCGAAGAACATTATAAAAAAGTTGTCGGCTATCTGGATCTAAAAGAAGAAGAGGGATTCACTATCCTTAGTGGTGGAAAAGGGAAAGGCTGGTGGGTAAAACCAACCATACTTACCGGTGTGAAAAATAATATGCGTGTTTGCCGAGAAGAAATATTTGGTCCAATAGTTGGAATACAATCCTTTGATACAGAGAAGGATGCCGTGCAACTTGCAAATGATACCAATTATGGTTTAAATGCCATGCTTTTTACTGAAAATGTAAGAAGGGCGCACCGTGTCGCTGCCCAGTTAAGGGCGGGAACCGTGTGGGTTAACTGTTTTTTTATTCGAGATTTGCGCGCTCCTTTTGGTGGTTTTGGTGATTCAGGCATAGGACGTGAAGGGGGAAAATACAGCAAAGAATTTTTTACTGAACCAAAGGCAGTGGTTATGCAAATATAGGAGTGTGTAAGAATGAGTATTTATCGATTAGGCCATATTGAAGCCCGCGTTCCAGATTTAGAACTTGCAGCAGCTTACTACACAGAAGTACTGGGCTTAATAGAGGTTGCCCGGCAGGGTGATCATGTATATCTGAAAGGTTGGGATGAACATGACCATCATTCTGTTATTCTTACTTATGCACCCCGTTATGGTGTGGAGCATATTGCTTGGAAGTGTGACGATATTGATGATCTCCAGAAATATGAAAATAAATTAGAAAAGTACGGATGCCACATAGAACGGATCCCTGCAGGACAGGAATTGGCCATGGGTGACGGACTTCGATTTGAAACACCGTCTGGCCATGTGATGGAATTGTACCATGAAATGGAAAAAGTGGGGAATGGTCTACCTAAATTGAATCCGCCTCCGGTACGGGATGATCTGGTGGGTATTGCACCCCCAAGGTTGGATCATACATTACTATTAGCTGAAAATGTAGGAGATGCCGGACGATTCATGCAGGAGGCGTTGGACTTTCGCATGACGGAACAATTGGTCAATGGAGAAGGCCATCAATTGATCGTCTTCCTTGAACGAAGCCATACACCGCATGATGTTGCATTTGCCACTGGAACAGATGGTGGATTGCATCATTTTGCCTTTCATTTGGATAATTGGATGGATGTAGGGAATGCTGCTGATACCCTGGCCTTGAATGGGATTGAGATCGATATTGGTCCCACACGGCACGGATTAACCCGCGGGCATACCATTTACTTTTTCGATCCATGTGGAAACCGGAATGAAGTCTTCAGTGGCGGCTATTATGTGGACCCGGATTTCGAACCGATTACTTGGACTGAAGATCAATTTGGCAAAGCGCTATTTTATTATGAAGGCCGCATTAACGAACAATTTGTAAATAGACATACCTAATGTCTGAGAAATTCCCAGATACCCGTACTGAAGCACCTGCCTATCTGGCGCGTTATTTAGAGCGAAAAAAAATCGAATCTATTTCAAAACCTAAAGATAATGGGGAAGATCCAACTTGGGTCACCCGGGCTCGAGAAAAAGCCGAAGCCCGTGCTAGCCAGGAAATGGAATTAGACCAGGCACCACCGATTCGCTCTGAAGGCTATGCGCGTGTAACCGTAAGTCCCAGAGAATTAGTTTTTCCAGATTCATTTCAGGAAAGAATGGCGGGGACTGTAGATGTTCGTTTGATTCGTCATGGTGAGACACAAGGATACGGCACCAATGCGGGATTAACTCAATTAGGTAAATGGCAGGCGCATCGTAAGGGACAAAACCTGGCACGTGGGCTAAAGGATGAATCCAAAGCAGTCATGATTTCTGCAGATACTGCAAGGGCAAGTGAAACGGCCGTGAGCGTTCAGGAAGGATTGAACCAGGGTATAGCGCGATATAATATTGAAAATGTGGAAATTGTGGATGTTGTCCCTATGGACAATTTCAGGAATCTTCAAGTCTGGTGTGATGGTGAAGAGAAAGATCCAACTAGTGCCTTTATAAAGTATGATACAGTATTGGAAAAATATGAACGGAATAAATCCGGTGATCGACCCGGGTGGCTGGATGAAATTGACCGTTTTTGGAAAGTGCAAGCCGGTGGTGGAGATCCTATCATGTATTGGTTAAACCAGCCATTACAATTCTTTGAACCTCCTGCTATTGTAGTTCGTCGATTCTGGCGAGGAATTTTTAAACTAATAAATGAAAATACAGATAATTTAAATTTGCGGGTTTTCATTTGTACCCATTCGGGCCCAATTCGAGCTTTAGCGACTTCTGCAGTTGGGCATGATCCAGGTGAACCACATAACTTAGAAGATGTACGGATTCGGGTCTTTCCAGATAAAGAACATGCAATTTTGACCTACCGGGGCAGGGGAACAGAGATTGAAGTCCCTACTACGAATACACCATCTTGGTTTGATCTAAAGAATAAAGATTAACGGTTTTGACTCTCAGTTCGTCTTTTTTAAAAGCATAGTACCGATAGAAAACTCTTAAAAGAAACATCTGTAAATGAAATATTCCGGGCTGATGCTTGATTTTGGTGGAGTTATTCTGAAAACCCCATTTGAAATGCATCGGTTGGTTGAAAAGAAACTCAACTTTAAAGAAAATACCCTTAACTGGTATGGTCCATTTGACCCAAAATCAGATCTATTATGGTTAAAGATGCAGGCGAATAAAATTTCAGAACAGGACTATTGGCGAGAAAAATCCAGACTTATTGGTAACCTGATTGGAAAGCATTGGACCTTAAGAGATTACATGACCTGTTGTTATCATGGATTTCAGGAGAGCGACATCATACGTAAAGAAGCTAGGGAAGCCATTATAAAGGTAAAGGAGAGTGGCCTTTCTGTTGGGATTTTAACTAATGAAATTGAATATTTTCATGGTAAGGAATGGATGGATGCGCTGGACATACTTAAAAATGTGGAATACCTTGTTGACGGTTCCAGAACAAAGGTGTTAAAACCTAATTACCGGGCGTACCAATTTGCGATCGAGTCCTCCGGACTTAATGCCAACGAAATCATATTTATCGATGATCAAATACGCAATGTTAATGGTGCGAAAAAGTCAAGGTTACATGCGCTTTATTTTGATGTTACTAAACCTGCCCAGGCCTTCAAGATTGCCTTGGATCTACTTGGTGTTTGTTAATGGCTCTTAAGAAAAATCAATTACGCTTCCTAGCCAATAAGCTGATTACAGCACGATCTAAAAAAAATCCTATTCCGGCCTTATCCAATGAATATAGTCTTTCAATGGAGGATGCATATAGAATTCAACAACTAATCACAAAACATAAAATAAGAAAAGGTCAAAAAATAATTGGCTGGAAACTGGGTTATACATCATTAGCAATGCGGGAACAAATGAATGTTGCAGAACCCAATTATGGACCTTTGCTGAATGGTATGATCTTATTTTCAGGATCAAGTGTTTCAAAAGAGTTGGTACAACCCAAGGTTGAACCGGAAATTGCAGTAAAATTTGGGAAATCACTCTCTGGTTCGGTTACTTTTGATGAGGTTGTCGATGCAGTTGAATCTGCTTATGGAGCATTGGAAATCGTGGATTCGGTTTATGATTCCTATAATTTTAAAATACAGGATAATACAGCTGATGGATCTTCAGCAGCCCAATTTGTCCTAGGTCCGACTATCGAAAAATATTCACTTGAAAAAACTGAAGTAGTTTTTTTGAAAAATGGCAATATTGTTGATACGTGCAAAGGATCTGCCGCCTCCGGGCATCCATTGAATGGGATTCTATGGTTGATCAAATCTCTAGGAAAACATGGATCTCGAATCGAAGCTGGTCAAATTGTTATAACAGGTGGGCTAACTTCAGCAGTGGATATACGAAAAGGCGATCATATACGCGCCATTCTAGAAGGCTCAAAGGAGGTCGAAGTTTATGGTTATGAATAAAATTATTGTCACTGATGATTGGGAACCTGAAGCATATCTTTTTGACTTTGAGGGTACTCTGGTAACTTTTGAATGGAACCTCACAAAAGGAATATCAATAATATTAAATGAGATAGAATTAATTGGATATTCAATGAATTTGTTTGACGGTAGTCCTTCTTATGTTGATATTCATAAAGTGGCTTCGGTTATAAGCGAGCAAGATGATGAATCAACCATAATGAATGTCATAGCTGAAGTTCATGATCAATTTGATGCAGATGCTTTATCTAGATGGAAATTATATAAGGATGCTAAACAAACTCTGAATAAACTGAAGAATAATGGCAAACTATTGGGTCTGGTCACAAATGTTGGTTCAAAGGCAATAAACTCTGCTATTAAAAAACTTGAGCTTGATGATATATTCGAAATTGTTATCACTCGCAACCATGTTAGCAGACTCAAACCAGATCCGGAGGGTTTGCTTATGGCGGCAAATTCACTTAAAATTGATCCAGATTCGATATTATTTACTGGTGACTCCTATGATGACCTAGGTGCAGCCAAAGCAGCGACCATGAAAAGCTGTTATCTTTCTGGTGGACAGGATAAAATCAATGCCGATGATGGTATCCAACCGGATTTCATCATTAACAGGTTGAAGGAGTTAATTATTTAGGAATTAGAAATATAAGTTTTAGAAGAATGTCAGAAAAAGAATGAATCAAATCATTGTATATTAAAAAAGGAAAAACGCAAAGAATTTATATGAAGTCATCGAAGGCACCTAAACCAGTTGGCGCATATCCTCATAGTCGCAGAGTTGGAAATCTTCTTTTCCTTTCAGGCGTTGGTCCTCGAAAGCAAGGTTCAAACGTAATCCCTGGCGTTGTGGTAGATGGCCAGGGGAATATTGTAGCCCATGATATTGAAGAACAATGCCACTCCGTTTTTCAAAATGTAAAAATCATTCTGGAAGAAGCAGGGAGCAGCTGGAATAATCTTATTGATGTCACAGTATTCTTAACGGATATGAAGGGAGATTTCGATCGGTATAACCAAATTTATGCCGATTATTTCAAAGAAAATCAACCCTGCAGAACTACAGTTGAAGTCATATCATTGCCTACACCCATCGCAATTGAACTTAAATGTATAGCAACCATTGATTAGGAGGCTTTTATGTCTTTGACACCCCCACTTAACTTTGAAAATTGGATCGATGAGAATCGACATTTATTAAAACCTCCTGTAGGAAACAAGGTGGTTTATAGTGGAACTGATTTTTTAATTATGGTTGTAGGCGGCCCAAATTCCCGTAAAGATTATCATGTGGACCCGGTTGAAGAATTTTTTTACCAGATTGAGGGTGATATGCTCCTTAAAATTATTGAAAATGGGCAAATGGTTGATATCCCTATCAAAGAAGGGGAAATATTTTTACTCCCAAAAAATATTCCCCATTCTCCGCAGCGGTTTGAACACACAATCGGTCTAGTGGTGGAATATCAAAGAGAAGACGGCGCTTTAGACGCATTCCAATGGTACTGCGACGAATGTGAGTCTTTGCTCCATGAAGTAACATTAGACTTGGAAGATATTGTTTCACAGCTTCCGCCCTTATTTGAACAATATTGGAATAGTATAGAGAATAGAACTTGCGGTGAATGTGGAGCGGTTCAACAGACTCCTAATTAAGGCAGCATTTGAAAATAGATATCCACACCCATATTCTGCCAAAGGAATGGCCGAATTTGAAAGAAAGATACGGATATGGAGGCTGGATAAGCTTGGACCATCATAAAACCGGCTGTGCTCGCATGATGAAAGATGAACATTTTTTTCGGGAAGTGGAATCGAATCTATGGGATTCCAATGTTCGAATAAATGAAAGCAACAATCATGGAGTTGATGTTCAAGTATTATCAACTGTTCCGGTCATGTTCAGTTATTGGGCAAATATGGATGATGCTTTGGATCTATCCAAGTTACTGAATGATCATATCTCGTCTGTAGTAGATGAATCTCCAAAAAGGTTTATTGGACTAGGAACTATTCCCTTACAGAATCCTGATAAATCAATCAAAGAATTAGAGCGGTGTTCTAAAATGAAACTGGCTGGTGTCCAGATCGGCTCCAATGTAAATGGTAAAAACTTAAATGAAACTGAACTATTTCCGATGTTCGAAGCCGCTTCTGATCTTGACATGTCAATCTTTGTTCATCCTTGGGAGATGATGGGCGAAAATGAAATGAAGAAATACTGGCTGCCTTGGCTGGTGGGTATGCCAGCAGAAACCAGTCGGGCTATATGCTCCATGATTTTTGGAGGTGTATTCGAACGTTTACCGAATCTCCGAGTTGCCTTTGCCCATGGGGGTGGTGCATTCCCGGTTACTTCAGGTCGTATCCAACATGGATATAATGTTCGCCCTGATCTGTGTGCGGTAGACAACCAAGTTGATCCAGTGAACTACCTTGGTAGATTTTGGGTGGATTCATTAGTACATGATGCGGACACATTGGACTTTTTACTGGATAAAATAGGCCCGGATAGAATTGCATTGGGGACGGATTACCCATTTCCCCTTGGCGAGCTTGAACCAGGGAAATTGATTGAATCCATGAGTCTTTCTTCTGAGCAAAGAGATAAATTACTATTTAGAAATGCTCTGGAATGGCTTGGTCTGCCGATTAACTATTTTTCGTGACATATAAAAATTCTAGTACATTTGCGGAAACTCTGGATCAGAATGATCCATTGGGGGCATATCGGGAGAAATTTCATTACCCGAAAAATAAATATGACAATGACCTAATTTATTTTTCTGGAAATTCCCTTGGGCTCCAGCCTAAATCAGTCCGAACTTTTGTTGAAAAGGAACTTGATGTCTGGGGGAAAAAGGGATTGCTTGGTCAGCATAGCCGGTGGAAAAATTTCCATGAAAAACTTCTAGAAAACACTGCCAGACTGGTGGGAGGAGATTCATCAGAAGTAGTGGTAATGAATGCTTTAACAGTCAATATTCATTTCCTGTTAATTTCATTTTATCAACCGACTAAAATCAGAAAAAAAATTATGATTGAAAAGGGGGCATTCCCGTCGGACCAATATGCCATCAAATCCCAAATCGAATTTCATGGTCTTTCCCCCCTAGATACATTAATTGAATTAACCCCAAGGGAAGGCGAATCTATCCTCGGAACTGAAGATATTATAGAAGCAATAAAGGACGCAAACCAAGAATTGGCTACAGTTATGTTTGGTAACCCAAACTACTATACAGGGCAGGTTTTTGATATGCAAGCCATTACGAATGCTAGCCATGAGGTGGGGGCATTTGTCGGGTTTGATCTGGCTCATGGAGCTGGTAATCTGGAAATGAATCTGCATGACTGGGATGTTGATTTTGCCGCCTGGTGTTCTTATAAGTATTTGTGTGCCGGACCAGGTGCCCCAGGTGGCATATTTATTCATAAAAGGCATCATGATTGGACGGGTCACAGATTTGCAGGCTGGTGGGGCCAGAATAATGAAACTCGATTCAATATGGAGCCTGATTTTGATCCGATTAAAACAGCGGA
>ERZ651768.816-NODE-816-length-23161-cov-6.001603_pt1 | contig 23161 bp, 22 predicted proteins | sample MGYA00514754_ERZ651768 | MGnify/ENA metagenome assembly ERZ651768
CTCCCCAACGACACCAAGGCTCCGCATACCGCCAGAGGCCTACGCTGCTGGCCCCCTGCTCGTAAAGCCGGCGGAAAGTTTCATTTGCCTTTTTATTGGTTTGAATAAGTCTGCACAGGGTTTGGGGATTTATAACATGGGGGACATGCCCAAAGAATATAATCCCGCCCGAAAAATATTTGTTTTAATGACGGGTGGAAATCTGCATTGGGCAAAAATGAAAAATAATTGTGATAACAAAAATTTATTGACCAATACCAATAAAAACTATGTAAATTAATTTCCTCACCACTTTATAACAGGAATTTAAATGGCTTTAAAAAAATGGCAAGGCTACAGGTCGGAACTGGCAAGTGAACAATATGATGCAATTATAATAGGCTCTGGCATAAGCGGCCTTACCTGTGCTGCCCTTCTTGCACAAGAAGGGAAAAAAGTCTTACTCCTGGAGAAGCATTTCAAGGTCGGCGGCTGGACCCATACATTCAGGCGTAATAATTACGAATGGGATGTGGGAATCCATTATATTGGAGAAGTACACAAACCATGGTCACCAATACGAAGACTATTTGACCGTATCTCCGATGGTGAGTTGAAATGGCATAAAATGGATGATAATTACGACCGTATCATTTTCCCGGACAAACATTATAATTTTATCTGTCCGAAGACAAGATTTATTAAAGAATTATCTGATTATTTCCCTGATGAAAAACAGGCCATTCAGGATTACATTCAGCTCATTGATCAATCGGTAAAAACCGGGGTATCCTATTTCGGCAATAAAGCACTCCCAAACCTGATTAGTAATCTATCCTATCCATTTATGACCAGAAAGTTTATGTCATTTGCAGGACGAACAACTTACGATGTGATCAGTGGACTCACAAAAAATGAAAAACTAATGGGTGTTTTAACGGGACAATGGGGCGACCATGGGTTACCGCCAAGACAAAGCAGCTTTGCTATGCATGCTATGGTGGCTCGCCATTATTTAGACGGCGGAAACTACCCGATAGGTTCTGCCCGCAGAATTGCAGAAACAATAACAGATGTAATTGAAAAACAAGGTGGCAAAGTTGCCGTAAATGCCGGAGTGGATGAAATTTGTGTAAAAAACGGGAGTGCAGAGTCTGTTATACTTGAAAATGGTGATGAGCTTTCAGCACCCATTATCATAAGTGGTAGCGGTATTTTGAATACCTATGGCAGATTTCTGCGTAATCATCCACATTCTAAAAAATTCAAGGAACGGTTAAAAAAAGTAAAGCAGACGGAAAGTTTCATTTGCCTTTTTATTGGTTTGAATAAGTCTGCACAGGATTTAGGGATAAAAAATACCAACCTCTGGATCTATCCTGGTTATGATCATGATAAAAATGTATCTAATTATCAATCTGACCAAGAGGCGGAGTTCCCTGTAGTATATGTCTCATTTCCTTCCGCAAAAGATCCGGTTTACCAGGAAAAATATCCGAATAACGCTACCATGGAAGCCATAACTCTTGCCCCCTGGAGCTGGTGGGATAAATGGGAAAATGGTGCCTGGAAAAAAAGGGGTGATGAATATGAAGCGGAAAAGGAAAATCTCTCCCAGAGAATTCTTAGTAAGGTTTTCAAGCATGTACCGAAAGCAAAAGATGCATTGGACTATTATGAACTTTCTACACCACTCACGGTAAAAAGCTTGGCAAATTATCCATTAGGTGAGATGTACGGAATCAATCATACACCGAAAAGATTTAAGCAGCGATGGCTCAAACCAAAAACCGAAATAAAGGGCCTGTACATCACAGGACAGGATATGTTCACCGTAGGGGTGAGCAGTGCGTTGTTATCCGGATTGGTGACTGTATCTTCGATCCTTAAAAAAAATATGTTTAAAACACTTTAAGCTATCAGAAATAATATGGAAGCCAAAAAAAAGCGATATTGATTTTTATTTAACCTATTTCTCTGCTTAGAAAACCAAAAATTGCCTTGATCTCGGAATTATTTGTCAGGTAATAAATGCTGTCCCATGAATTCTCTGGCAAATTGAAAAGCTTTTTCTCTTGCCTCTGGATTTCCTCCATATGATGGCCCTCTCTCTGCACAAAAAGCCAACCCTATTTTCTGCAATAATGGGGTCGTCATTGGTATATCCAAAAAATTCATTAACACAGCACCATCTGCTCTCATTTTCAATCTGCAGTCTGTTAAAACGTACCCTTTTTTATCAACTATAACTGGGCCATCACGATCAAAAGAATGATGGGCATTCTCATAAACTGTTACTGCAATATTTTCAGATCCATGAGCTCTTATCTTTGAGACAAGGTCAACACATGCATCAGCTGGTACCCAGTTATCTAACTCTCCAATTAGGATATGAATGGGTGAATCAGTAAAATCCAATATTTCCGGTTCAACAATACACGGTGGATAAATAGATAAATGTGCAGCAAACGTCAAATCTATATCAATGGCTTGTTTCGCAGGCAGCCAACCAGAAAGCAGAGCAACACCTCCCCCTAGACTCCATCCAGTGATGGCGACCTTTTCCTTATTAATCCGTGGGTGTACACTCAATTTTTCAAAAGCTTTATAACAGTCCAAGACCATCGTAGCGGTAGTCACTTCAACCTGGGTACCCACAGTTGATTCTACCTGTCTGCTCTTAAAGCTATTCACCTCAAAAGTTGCAATTCCCATTTCCCTGTACATCTTCAAATATTCAAGATGATGCTCCGCCCAGCCAAGGCTTCCCGCAACACCCATAATAAGTGGATATTTGGTTGAATCTTCTTCGCTAGCATATTCAGGAAAAGTAAGATTACCGAATATCTCCTGTGATTCCTGATTATCTAAATCCGTAATAATATCTTTAAATGAGAATGGATTTGCGCTGGTAAATATAATTTTATCCTGATGAATATTTTGGGCATTTATACCTGCAGTTAAAAAAAATATGGTTATTAATTTGATTTTCATTTTGACTGCTCTTTCAATGTTGAATTTCTATAAATCACTCTGTATTGATGTATAATTTAAATCTAGGCTTCATATCCGGTAACAGAAAAATAAAAAAATATCTATAAATTTTAGGGGGATTCATATCCCCCTAACCTTATTTGATGCGGTAAAAAGAAGAAATATTATTGACACACAATGAAAAACTGATGTAGACTAATACGTACGCGTTAATAATCGGTAAATAAAGTAGTAAAGGAGTACATAATGCAAAAAGGAAGTCTAAATAAAGTCATGTTAGTCGGTCATCTGGGTGGCGATCCGGAAGTCAGGCATATCCCGTCAGGGGTAGCCGTGGCAAACTTCAATCTGGCAACAAATGAATCTTGGCGTGACGCCAATGGTGATATTCAGGATAAGACTGAATGGCACCGTTGCGTTATGTTTAGAAAATCGGCTGAGATGGCTGGTGAACTGCTGAAAAAAGGTCAGCTTGTCTCTCTGGAGGGAAAGCTCCAGACCCGAAACTGGGAAGACAAAGAGGGCGTTAAGCGGTATACCACAGAGGTTCTTTGTGATACCTTCACCATGTTGGGCCGTAAGATGGATAATAATGGTGACCGACCTAAGTCACCCCCCTTGGAAGATGATGAGGACGACTTGCCATTCTAATCAATCTGCTGTTAGATAAAGTAATAAGGGGGTTCGGAAGAGCCCCCTTTTTTATTTTAATTTGGTGAAGAAAAAATAACAAGAAAAAAATGTAAGGTATTATTACTTCAGTTTTTTCACTTCATCATAACTATAGTTAACAGTTTCTTTTGTACCTGTTTCCTTCACAAGATTCACTCTGTATCCATCCACAAGATTTAGCTCCTGCATACCATCAATGTGCATGTTTTTATTTTGAAACACCTGATTCATTTTAGCTCGAGTTTTTGCTTCTTTCACATTTTTGGCAACAACAAAAAAATTACCGTGCTGTTCATAAAGTCCATCCATTAGTTCCGAATCATAAAAGCCTACATGTATTAAATACAGTTTCATAATAAATACCTTTTAATCTAAATTATAATTGTTTTTCTATAGATTTTATTGATTTACTACCAAATAATTTAATTGAAGAGGCACCTATGAAAACAAAAGTATTGATTATAATATTATTAACTTTATTTTTTATAACCGGATGTGAGGATAACATCTCAAAAACATCAAAACAGTCTCAACCTGAATGGGTTGGGAAAATATTATCCCAGACAATCAATGATAACTCACTGGAAGGATCCTGGTCATATTCATCAGTAGTTTCCTATGAAAATGCTGACTGCATTGGTGAGGGAGAAACATATGATTATTCTGGCATTGTCACTTATGGTGAATCAGATGCAGTTAGAACGGAAAGTTTTTTACTTTTATTTTCTGATTTCCAGCAAAAGGGCTACTCAGAAGAAAAATTTCATGATATGTGCATCAAAAAAAATGGAACGATTAACTCTAATGGAAATTGCGAGGGCACATATGATATGCCCTTTGAATACTACCTTACAGAAGATGGATATTGTGAGACATACATTTATGCTCCTGATAAGTCAAAGACATGGTGCGGAACAATTGAACTGGTAGAAAATACAGCCACAATAACCTATTCATACGACTCTGATTATGCCGGAAAGTCTTATTGCAAAATTGTTGAAATGGAAAAACAATAGAATATTGGAGAGTTCGTGAAAAAACATAAGGAAGGCTGTAGCTTCAGTTTCTGGTTTTTTAAAAAAAGATATTTATGCCGGTAAAAAACAAATATAGCCACAAAGACCTGATTGACAGTGGTCTGGGAAAATTATTCGGTATGGATAAAGGCAAAATGCCCACTCCGCCCATGCTGATGGTTGATCGTATTCTGCATATATCCGATACAGGGGGGAAGTACGGCAAAGGTGAAATAAAAGCGGAGATGGACATTAATGAAAAGAACTGGTTTTTTGACTGCCACTTTAAAAACGACCCCGTCATGCCCGGATGTTTAGGCCTGGACGGCTTATGGCAGCTGACTGGCTTCTTTTTAACCTGGATGGGAGGTGACGGACGAGGACGCGCCTTGGGCGTAAAGGACTTAAAATTCAAAGGACAGGTGCGGCCCTATCATAACAAAATCACCTATCAGATCGATATCAAAAAATTTATCACCAAACCAACTTTTATGGCTTGGGCAGATGCGGTTTTAAAAGTAAAAAACGAAGCTATTTATTTTGCCAAGGATTTACAAGTGGGGTTATTTGAAAACCTGACCTGGGACAGTGGCAAGGATCCTGCCTTAGATCCATTCTAATCATTTAGAAAAAGCATATTGCATAGCAGTCTAACAATGTTGGATTGAGGAGGGTGGAAGATTTTAGCCATTTGGGAATGAAGATTTACTTTTACAGCGCCATTCCTACAAGCAAAATAATTACCTGTCCCCGCTCAGGGTACGTGAAATTCCTAATCTAAGTTCCAGATATCTGGAACCTCCGGTTCCTTGTATGGCGGCCTGACTTTTCGGAAAGCTCACAAAAGGAATGCCGATCTCCGGGTGATAATCCCGAAGCTCAATCCGCATAAGCCAGTGCTGTCGAATAGGAATTTTAATTCCTGCACCAAAAACAAAGAGGGTGTTATCCTCACCTGAGACAGACCCAATTCCAATAGAAGTAAAGCCGTATGCCTGATCTTTTCTTTGGAAAGACAGCTCAGCACCCAATACAAACGATTGTATCAATCTGAGACTATCTGTCTCTTTGTCACTCACTTGAGCATTTCCGAAAGCAAGATGAACTCCATATTTTCGGGAGAAATTCCAACCGACATCCATTCCATATCCCCACCCATTGTTGAAGGTATCTCTCGGCATCAAAAGAGTAGTACCGCCACCCACTTCGAACTGGTTAACAGTCCGAAAGCTGGATGCAAGGACCGAAGAGAAAAGGAGCAATACACAAAGACTGTACTGAACTCTCTGTAATGAGAAAAAAACCTGCTTTTGGATGTTATTCAATGTACTAGCTATCTATATTCCTATTCATACCCAAATTACCTATTCTCCTGTGAAACAGAAACAAAAATACTTATTTCAGAAGCCTCTTTGTCCACACAAAACTATGTCCTGAATTTTTGCGAAGGATCTCCTGCCTGAATTGTATAAAGGATGGATTTCCATTATTGTGCAGAAATTGGTTTACCACACATAAAAACAATGCTGGGCGGGGCTTAATTAAACCATACACCAAAGCCCCGACTTCGTAGTCCCCTGCCCAGCATTTCTTCAATTTCTTCAGCATCCTTTCTTGTGGGAATTGGATTGTACTTTTCATAAAGGTCTGGTCTCAGCTTTAAACCATAATGTTTCGCATATTTATTTGACTTGTATCCCTCTTTATGCTGTTCAAATCTCAAAGATGGTTTTCTTGTAGATTGTCCAACATAAACGCAACCATTGCCCTTTATATATTTTGGATTCTTCGTACGAAATTTTCTTAAATCTGCAACGGCTGGGTCTAATTCTATTACATATATATAGTATTGTTTCATTCAATTAAATTACCCTATCCCCCACTTTTTTACAAGGAGGTGGAGTGAAAGAATGAGTGAATACAAATAATTCAGCTTAAAGAGGGTTTGATGATTATCTTTGCTAATATGCACTCACAAGCAGAGCGCCGCACAGGGCACAACATACCGCTAACCACTTTTTCCGGGTCATGGCTTCTTTAAGAAAAATAGCTGCCATAATAATGATAAAAATGGTGGAAAGCTGATTATAGATGGCAGCACGCCCTGCAAGGGTGTATTTATAGCCGGCCAGCCAAAATATTACAGACAGAAATGTACCCAAAAATGACCCCATGATCAGCGGCGGGTGTTTCAATCCTTGTTTGAAAGTTTCGAATAAGGCAGACGACCCTTTGGCAAAAACCAGGAAACCAATGCTCAGTACAGCTCCGGTACTAAATCGTACCAGTGCAATGGGCACAACAGGGTGTATTTCCATAATGGGTTTCAGTAATAAAACTGAAAAAGCAGTGAGGGCCTGGGCTGCAAACCCATACAACACACCCCAGGCAATATCTTCTGGTCTTTTGTTTTTCGGTTTTTCCAGAAAACCAATGATGATTCCGGTAATGACTAAAGCACCTCCGAAATAGGCCTGCAGAGAAATGACCTCTCCAAACATAAGGAATGCAAGCAGAAATATGGATGGCGAATAAGTGGTACTGACAATCGCAATTAAACCAGCTCCCAGCCTCCGCAGGGATGCTAAAAAAAACAGATCACCAACTGCCACGCCCAAGATCCCGCTGATGATCAGTATCAAATATTCATGATGATTGAATGCTGGGAAATCATGTCCCTGAATTATCAGAAATCCAATAAAGCCAATAACTCCAATAGTGTTCTTTAACAGGTTTATCTGCAAGCTGCTCAGGACTCGACCAGATACCTGAAAAAAAATGACCCCGGATGACCAGCATAGTGCTGTCAATATTGCATAGATTTCACCAAGGTTTACGTGTAATCCCATGGGAATAATCACAAACGTAATAGTTAATCCACGTAAAGCCCGGGAATTAACCCAGAAGTGTAGAATTATACACTGAGCCCGTCAATTTCATTCACTCATTAAAACGATATTCCCTGAATTATTTGCACGAACCCAATAGCCCCCGCCAGGGATTAATTCATCAGCTGCAACGTAGCCAGAATCAAAACCATAAATTGTACCATTTATTATGATATTATCCGGATCAATAATCGCACCTATTTCTACAGGGGTACTGATACTGCTGATCAGGTTCCACCCTGCACTTAAGCTTAAAGATAATTCAGTAACAGGTATGCCTGTTATGGTGGTCGTCCCGGTATTATTGAAACGAAGCCAGTATCCATTACCCTGGATTAATGTTTCCTCCGGATCGTAACTGCCATTGAAGGAGTAGAGCGTCCCTTCCACAGCATCTGGAAACTGGATTTGATAATCACCGTCATCAACTATTAAAGGCAGTCCAACCAGATTCCATCCTTCTGTATACTCAACTGCTGTCATCGAATTGAATTCCACTTTTAAACCAACCGGACGGTGGTCGGATACATTCTGGTCATATTCATACCAGCCACCATCGCAATATTCGTCTATTTTAATAGTCTGGACATCAGAGTTGTTGTTCTCGAGTTCATCAAATAATTCATTCGTTATGAGAATATGGTCAAGATGAGAAGGCCACGTCGGATACGACCATCCGGAGCTGGGTCCCTCTGCAATTTCCATATCAGCAAACAGGTAATTTTCTGGATTATCTAAAATCATCTGAAATACATTGTTTTCAGGATTATCAGTTAGGATATCATTTAAATCTCCCAAAACAATCACGTTATTATTTGAGAAATGTGTATCTATATACTCTTTCAATAAATTACTGGCTATATATCTCCGTGTTTCTTCATCACCAGAATCATCGGGATCTAAATAGCCATCACCGCAACATTTAAAGTGATTATTAATAATGATAACGTTCTGTCCCATAAAGTTCATATCCATAACCATTGGTGACCTTGGGAATGGACTCCAATACGGTGAGGTTGTGTAAATCTCATATATTTCATTGATTTCAACTACATCTGTTTTGTAGATATAAGCAAGACCTGCGAACCAGGCGGATTCATAATATCCTTCATAGTCAGTAAGATTGTCAAGCATTTGATCGAACATATCTGTGTCATCAACTTCCTGTATTGCTAATACATCAACGTCAAGGGCTTGAATAATCGCAGTCACATAATCCACTGTGGTCTGACCATTTTTAGGAAACCATTCAATATTCCATGTCAAAATTTCAAAAGTGGAATCTGTCCCAAAATATAAATCCTCAAAATCCTGTGCGGATAGAATCGCTGTTAGGATAAGAACTGTGCTGAAAATCAGATTATCAAATATTTTCATAATTTTTACACTATAGGTGATATTAAGGGTAAAACACGCATCAAATTAAAATTTATGTTTTGAATATTCTGAAAAGCCGCCATCTAAGGTATAGACGTTTCGATAACCCATATTTGCGAAATACTGTGCAGCACCTACACTATTATTACCATGGTAGCAATACATGATTATGAGCTCATCCGGACCTGTATTTTTTTTAAACTCCTCAAGATTATTCTCAGTTAAATGTACCGCATCAGGAATATGGGACTGCATGTAGGATTCCCTGTCTCTTATGTCGGCTAAAATTACTTTACCCGTTTTAATGAGCTCTCTTGCTTCAGTTATATTGATAGTCTTGTAAGTAACCATTTCATTCTCCATGATTATATTAATCTCTCTTTATAATGTTTAAAAAATTGATCGGTGGAAACTTAAGAAATCCTGGCCACTCAATTTTATTCCTGACCGCACTTCAAATTTGCGGGTACAGCTATATCAATTTTTTTAGGATAAGCCCTGTTTTTTCCCTTTTCAGCTGTGACAAATTTATCTTTGACAATATTATCTCCCACATTTGGATTCCATTTTTTCTCTTCACCAATCGTGGAATGCATTGTACCTGAATAATCATGGGCAGGGAAAACCTTTGTATCTTCAGGATATTGAAACAATTTTTTGGTTACACTATCATATAAGGTACCGGGATCACCATCTTGAAAATCTGTGCGACCTGTTCCACCAATAAACAAAGTATCGCCTGTAAATAGCATTCCACAGGTATAGTAGGAAACACAGCCTTTCGTATGTCCAGGAGTGTGGATGGTTTTGATCTCGAATTGACCTACGTGAATACAATCTCCATCATTTAACATAAAATCGGCACCCTGGACCCCAGATTCAGACCCGTAATAAATAGGAGTTCCGGTCTTCTTCCTTATAGTAAAAGCTCCAGTTATATGGTCGGCGTGCACATGAGTTTCCAGAATACCTATTAATTCCAAATTCAGTTTCTTTACCGTTTCCATATCCCGCTCGAATTGCTCTAATACAGGGTCAATAATAACAGATTTTTTATTATATGGATCGAAAAGTAAATAGGTATATGCGCATGACTCATAATCAAAATACTGCCGCATATTTATTTTTGCCATTTTTTGACTCCGTTAACTAATAACAGCTTTTCGCAATATTATAAATTATCTTTTTTATTAAATTAAATTTCAAATTATTTTAATTCTTATCTAAAAATCGTTCTATAGCCTTTTTACCACCAGTTGGAATTGGGTCACCATCACCCAACAATAAACTGTCAAAATTTAGATCATCCAAGACCTTAATGCCTGCCTTGGCCTTTTCTATTTCAGCATATTTTTCAGGTGGCAACAGGGTAACCTCACCTTGCGGTTTCCCAATAAGGGCATCACCTACAAAAAGAATCTTCCTTTCTTCCCAGTATAATGCTGTTTCTCCGGGTGATTTGTTATCTGGAATAACGACCGCTTTTAAAAAACCGGCAAGCATGTCACCATCACCAAAATTATGGTCACTGATCAAATCTTCACTTTGTTCATCAGCAGAATTCATTCTAATCTCAGCATCAAATTTCCTCCGCAATTCACGACTCCAGCGGATATGATTCCGATTAGTAATAAGAATCTGTTGGACAAACCCTAAAGTTTCCATTTGCACCAGATCCAAGTCACTTACTGATGGTGGATCAATAACCACATTCCCAAATAACGGATGCTGTGTGTGAATAAAATACCCATTAAAATTGAGTTTCTTTTCTTCTGAAAATACGGACCAGATATAAACGTCTTTAAGTATTTCATTCATTTTGCTTGCCCTTCAAATTTGGTTGGATAGACTAATCGGTTCTTGTTGAAAATTAATATAGGAATTCGACTGACTGCATCTTAAATATAAATTAAGGTCATATTTTACTCACACAAATAAATCACGGGGCGAATCAACTTTTAATTAAAAAACTTAAGGAAAATACTTTTACGAGGATGGAGCTGTGAGTATTTCTACATCATAACCATCAGGGTCATGGATAAAAATATATTGAGATGAAGATGTTGGTTTTGATTGCCGAAACCACCAACCACGATCTTTAACATCAGAAATTACCCTATCTAAATCATCAACATGAAATGCGAGGTGCCCAAACTGGTCACCGATTGTATAGTCACGCCCATCTTTATTAAATGTAAGTTCAATGTGATAATTTTGACTATCATCAGTCAAAAATACTAAAGTAGCCTCACCACCAAGATCTTTCCGACGAATTTCCTGTAACCCCAAAAACCCACAGTAGAATTCAAGAGACGCCTCAAGATTCCTAATACGAATCATTGTGTGTGCAAGTCGCATTGATTGACCTTTCATGTTAAATCCAATAAATTACTTTAGTAGCACCATCTTCCTGGTCTGCACAAACTCACCAGCACGAATCTGGTAAAGGTATACTCCTGCACTTACAGGCTTGCCAAAGCTGTCTGTAGCATTCCATTGGACGGACTTGTATCCTGCTTCCTGGGTGGTGTTTACCAACTGGGTTACTTCTCTGCCTATTAAATCGTATACAGTCAATGTAACCTGCGCCTGCTTTGGAAGGTCGTAGCGAAGAAAAGTTATTGGATTGAAGGGATTTGGGTAGTTTTGGTGAAGTGTGTATTCTATCGGTATAACTGCCTTTTTCTCCAAGGTGAACCTGGTTGCTGTAGGCACCGTTATCTCACCTGTGCCTTCAAGAAGGTATTCCCCCTTACCACCTTCAGAGGTTAATACCCAGCTCATGTCACCACCAGCTTCTGTTACAATATCATAGCTAATGGTAAGATTAGCAGATGTATTCATCACTTCTATCTCACCAGATTCCACAGCATATTTCATATCTCCATTAAAACGGGCATCAAAAGCTCCTGCTGGAGGTTTTGGAGGTAAAGTGTAACTTAAGGAGTTTTCGGTTGGAATTTCATTCCCAAAGAAAAGCGTTTGTCCATTGATCTTCAGTGTGTTTGATTGTTCAAGAGTCTGAAACGTGCGAACCTTTGCCATCGGAGCAGAAGCAGATAAAGTAATTCTCCCTTCCCCAAAACTTCTGAGCCAGTAACCATATCCTGGTTCAATAAACTCAGCACTAATGTAACCAGAATCAAACCCGTAAATCGTTCCTGAAACAATAAGTCCGTCATCATCAGTAATTGCGTTCACATCAACAGGGAAAGAGATCCCGGAAATAAGGTTCCATCCTTCAGTAATGAGAATGACAATACTTTCTAATGGCAGGCCAGACACCATGTTGGTACCTTCTTCATCAAATCGTAACCAGAAACCATCACCATTTACAAGGTTTTCCGCTAGAAAGTAAGCACCATCAAATCCATAAAATGTACCATCAATGGCGTCAGGATAGACTGATAAATAATTAATAGGCTCTGTATCCACTGGAATTCCAACAATATTCCAACCTGCCAAGTGATCCACGCTAACTTCAATTTCCTCAGGAGATTCTTCAATTACCCTGATAATCCAACCGCCAAAACCATCGGGACCGTTACCCATGCCGGCCATGACGGTTCCATCGCCAGAAATTGTAAGTCCTCTCATTAAATCCCAATCATCCAATCCTGTCATTCCCAGGTCAACGAGATAGTCCTGGAGGTTCACGAATTCACCAGTTTCTTCGGTATAAATACAGGCTTTATACTGTGTCATGCCCTGATAGAGGTACTGCCCGATAACAATATTGTTTTCAGACATATCAAGAGCCTGGCTTCTATTAAACATGGCAGAGTTAGGCGGTACTCCAAGCCCGGTCATTCCATCTTCTTCCGTCCAGATATACCCTTCAGTATGATTCCCACCGGTACCGCTTCCAAAACCGATCACAATTGAACCGTCATTTGCGATGGCTGTTACTTCTCCAGCTTCTGGACCTGCAGGTGAACCAATGAACGTAATATTACCCTGCGTATCCCATATGCACGAACGTCGTGTTCCGGAATTGCTTTGGTTCCATCCTCCAATAAGATTACCATTACCTGATACTGCCTGGGCCTTTTCGCTGTTGCCGCCATACTGACCCAGGCCCACAATTCCTGTGGAGGCGGTCCAATAAAATGCTTCGGTGGAGCAATTGATCCAGCCCATTCCCACGGCCTTGGACCCGTCTGAGGATATTCCCAATCCCGAGCTTAAAAAATTATCACAGGAACTGCCTCCATTTACATTACCAAGGAAAGTCCAACTGTCATTTTCCCAAAGTGCAGCTTCCGTCTTTCCATCGCCATTAACCATTTCACCGATAATCTTTCCGTTTTCAGATATTCCCCAGGCTTCACCATTTCCAAGATTCTGTATCCCGTCTTCTTCGGTCCAGAGTAGAGCCTGACCTCCTGAACTTGTGCCAACAATTTTTGTCCCATCGCTGTTCATTCCCAGGGGTATCGACATTTGGGGAACAGAAATGATCTCAAACGTAACCGGTGGATCAGGCGGCTCTCCGCTGTCGGGAGGGCCGAGAGTGCCATCTTCCAAGAGACTATGGGCATAAACCGAACCATTTTCAGTCCATACTATAAATGTGCATCCCTGTCCTTCGCTCGTATACATATCTGATTTTGAATTTCCAGAGGTTGTGAGGGTTACAGTCTGTTCAGACCAGACATACTCGCCGTTTGAATTAAGGCGAGAGGCATAGATATCGCCGGTCATATTTATACTTTGTTCAATATACACTGCGATCATATCATCCCCAAATCCTGTAATAGAGAGATCCAGATAATCGTAGTTGCCGTTTAATGAAACCACAGCAACACCGGAAGAACCCCAAAGACGATTACCGTTTTCATCAAGTCTCTGGGCATAAACGCCGCGCTGGGATTGACTACCGTTAGATTCAGTCCAGGCTGCCATGAGCTCAGAATTTCCCTCGGCAACTGTTGTCCGTGGATTGGTACGAAAATGGCTGGAATTGGTGGAAAAATCCACGGCGTTTCCCCAGACTATTTCACCTGTTCCGCTGATGCGTTGTGCAATAGCGGACTGGTTTGATCCTGCCATTTGTGTCCACGCACTGAAACTTCCTCCCGCATGATCTCCAACAGACTCCTGGGAGTAGTTCCCCGTGGGAAACACCACTGGACCTACAGCCACAACCGGTGAACCCCAGAGTCCAATTCCAGAGCTGTTATATTTCTGCAGATACAATTTACTATCAGGTGCCCAAAAGGGACCTGACTGATGGTTCCACTGCAGGAGAACATTGGTCCCGTTTACTGTTAAGGGAAGGGGATTTAATAGGTCACCGGTACTGTTTTCAATATGGATGCCACCATCTCCCCATTGCAGTGCGCCGCTTTCGGAAATCCTCTGGATACGCACCGTATTATAATTCTGACACCAGGCTACGGCTACGCTGTTATCAGAGAGTATCGTCAAACGGGGAGATATATTTTCGCTCCCTGAAACTGAAAGAGCCAGGCCTTCATCTCCCCAGGGCATGGAACCATCTGGAGCAATCTTATAAGCATACACCTGCCAAATCCCCGTGCGAGTATCAAGCGTTGATATGATTGCATTATCGTCTCCATCTACAGCAAGGTTCATATGATGCACTGCGATCCAGGATGAATTAGGCTGATCACTCACAACCATTCCGCCGTTACTCCACTGGGGTTCACCATCAGAATTCATGCGCTGGAGGTAAACGTGATAGTTTCCATCACTCAACCAGGCTACATAAGCCCCGCCATCAGAGGTTGCACGAACCTGTGCCTGCACCCCTTCACCTAACCACAACGGGTTATCCGGAGAGGTGGGCCATTGACCAAAGGAAAAGGACAGAATAATGGATATTGAAAGTAAATATTTCATGATTGACTCCTTATTGGTAAAAAAGTTTATCTAAACAGAACTGATTTTACAGTCCTCTTATAAATTATTGATTTATTGTTATTTCTCCACCCTCGCTGGCTCGAACCCAATAACCCGTGCCTGGAATCAATTCTTCAATCAATCCATAACCGTTATCAAAATCCCAGAATGTACCGGGGATTATTATTCCGCCAGGGTCCTGAATGCTGTTAATATTTGTAACCGTGGTAATTCCTGAGACAATATTCCAGCCCTGATTAAGTGAGATTGTCAGCTCGTTTATCGGATTACCAGTAATATCACTGGAACCGGATTCTGGAAACCGCAGCCAATAACCATGCCCCACAACAAGTTCATACTCAGACTGATACTCTCCTACGAAAGAATACAGGGTACCGGATATTGCCTCCGGAAAAAGTGAAGTATAGCCTGCATCATCAACCTCAACCGGTAATCCCACCAGGTTCCAGCGTTCATTATAACTCACAGTTAATGTTACTGTAGACGGACCGGGTGCATCTGAACTCCAGGTAGCTCCATAGATCACTCCATTGTTACCTTCTTCGCTTGAATCATAAGCGGTTGAACCGGAGCCCTCATTGAATTTCCAGTAGCCAACCAGCCCTTCTTCTCCGGTCAAATCTGCGTACATATAATCCTGTACCTGTTGTTCTGTCAAGGCAAGGTTCCAGAGGCTCACTTCATCCACCTGGCCATCCAGGTCAAAATTTGTGGTCTGCCATATCAGCCTGCCAATGTAAAAAGGTAAAAATTCATTGGTGATCTGCCCATATGCTCCCGTTGATCCTGCTTCAATGCCATCTATATACAAGATCATATTACTGCCATCATAGGTGAGAGCAAGGTGGTGCCAGGTCTCTGAGATAATGGAATTTTCTACCGTTACGATGGTAAAGACCCCGTCCCCAGACCTTAGCCGGCCTTCTACTTTGTAATTACCGAGCTGTAAAAGATAAAAATCTGCATCTGACTCATTCCTAAAACCAAAAAAACCATCAAACTGGGTCCACGAGTCGGCATTTGGGCCTCGCGGATATATCCATCCGCTCAGTGTCATTTGATCAGCGTTAGCGATCATTGCCGACTCACCAATGATCTCGACATAGTCAGATTCCCCATCAAAATTCAAAGAATAAGAGTTCTGAGCCTCAATAGTATATATTGAGAGGACGCTGAATATTATATAGAAGAATCCTTTTTTCATGGTGATCCGAAATTTACATATTATCTAAAAAACAAAAAACCCTGCTACTATTCGGGTCCTGAACTAACCCGATATGATCCAGTCCGATAAAAATAATATATCAATTATATCCATTGAACCATCAAGATTGTAATCAACTATTTCATAAGTATCTACATGCCCCAATATCATGTTGGCCAGCAAGAGGATGTCCAAAGAGTTAACGATACCATCCTGATTAAGGTCTCCAAACAGATGGCAGCCCACATCCAGCGCACCCATATTTTGCCCATTCTCTCCTGTGCCTATGCAGGGTGAGCCCTCTTCTAATCTATAATTACCGCTGTCCGGGCTACAAAAGAGTGGGTCAGCATCGATATTTCCTTCACCCTCCCAGCCCCCCGTCACATCACAATAATTGATAGATGGTTCACTCATATAAGTATAGATATCTGATCCTATAGATGCACTATTATCCCAAATGATCGTGTTAGATATATCAGCTGAAGAATTATAATAACAATGGATCCCCCCTCCTTTTGTAGTGGCTGTATTTTCGGTAATAGTATTGTTTGTGATCGATGGTGATGAGAATACGAAACAGCCTATCCCGCCACCTTCCTCAGCATAGTTGTTAGTAATATTATTTCCACTGATGACCGAGGATGTGTACCGGTCAAAAGAGATTCCCCCGCCATAGGATGATGAGTTTGAGCTGATCGTATTATTGATGATCATAGGGGCAGAATAATTACAACTTATTCCTCCTCCATAAGTCTCTGACACATTCCCGGTAATAATATTATCCGCTATTACCGGGGAAGAAGAAGAACAATAGATACCTCCGCCATCATATGAGCTGCCCCCTGTAATTGTGAAACCTCTTAATACCGCAAGATTATTCTCACCCTCAGTGAACGTGACCACACTCCCACTCAGGTTCCCATCGATAATAGTCTCAGATACGAGAGATGTGTCTTCCAAGGTCAGTATTAGGGAACCGACCACAATGTTCTTCCCATCGAAACTGATATTCTCAATATATGTTCCAGGCGCAACCAAAACCGTATCCCCATTGGCAGCATTAGCAATACCTGTTTGAATTGTGGGATGGTCGGCCGGAACATTGATAACAGTAGCAAATGAGAAAGAGAATAATGGAAGAAGTAAGGCTACTTTTTTCATTGTGATCCCAAATCTAACTACTATTCCTACAAACAAAAAACCCCGCTATTTGGCGGGGTAGGAACAGATAATAAAAGGTTCGGATATGTCCCACTAATATTAAGAGATCAGCAATCAGACCATCCTCTAAGGCGATCCTAAATTGCTATTAGTTCCATTCCCAAAACAACCTGTTTCAGTCGGCCAATTTGTATACTTTGTCCTTTCGGCGAGCCTTTTCAGTTACTTTGACGCCGATACTGTCACCTTTCTTGGCAGTTTCCACGGTCTCATGTTCGATCTGGATGGAATCTACTTTCATTTTTAATTCAGTAGTATGTCCCCTAATATGAATCGTGTCACCAACACTAAGTTCGTCTGCCGTGATCTCAATTGCAGCGACCGATATCCCACCAAAAAATTTAGACACATACCCGATCTCTTTTTCCTTCATGACTTATTTTATCTTTGATTCGATTCAATATACTCCACGAAAGAAATAAAGTCAAATAAAGAACTGAAAAATCTGGTAATATTATTGATCACCCCGCGAATAAAACAATCCGCCGCCACCGGGATGGGGATCGACAATTGCTTTACTCTATTTTTATTGTTGTATTCAATCGCCTTTTATAGATACTTTCACTCGATTTTTCATAAATGACCTCTGCACCCCCTAACTGCTAATACGAATTCAGTTTCACGATGGGCAGAAATAGAGTAAGAGTACAAGAACTCCCGCCGAATTTTTAAGTGGCAGGACCCGCGATAGTATAAATCAGATAAAACTGAAAGGAGTTCAATAATGTCCAATACAATAGACTGGGATGACAATGTACAATCTGCTCTAAAAGAATTATTGACAGGGATAGGTATGGTCAAATCTCAAACTGGCCGTCTCATTGATGAGATCGACAAAAGCCTGGCATGGAATGATGAACAACCAGAGATCTACAGCGATGACGATAGAGTGGTCTTTGATGGCCCTTTAGATGAAGAAACCTGTTTAGATTGCCTTCTCATTATGAAAAAAGGTTCAATTTCTGTGAAAGATCTGAAGGAGAATGAGCAGTGGGACCTAAGTCCCCACGCAAACTGTAGACACAATTTCACATATGAGAGCCATCTGATACTTGAAAAAAAAATACATGTTGATAACCTGATCAACAAGCTAATAGATATTCATTCGTAAACCTGATCATATAGAATCAACCCCACTATAACGCGGGGTTGATATTGTGAAAAGGGTAAAATTATTTTAGTAGTTTCTTTTTCTGGCCCGGCCTGGATTCTTCTGCTGTTATAGTGAACGGGTATTATTGCACTGTTGAACAGGATTCATTCATGAAACCATTCAAGCACGCCCTGGATTATCATTGAACCAATTAATACAGAGACCGATAGACCGATCGATCTGATAGGGTCCCCAACCCAGAACCATGAGCATCCAAGAACCCAAACAAATGTAAAAGCCCTTATTGAAAGGGATTTTTTGGAAAAAATATGTTTAACAATATTTTTTATATCTGACAAATTATTTCCTGATTACTAAAAGGAAACTTATAATATTAATTTAAATGACTATGATGAAGAAGAATAATATAGAATTACTAAAAATATTAGAAAAATTCCCAGATGAGAATCCGAACCCGGTAGTGCGGTTCTCAGGGGATGGTATCTTACTTTATAGTAACAAAGGCTCGGAAGAGATCATTAAAGCATGGGATATAAGTGTCGGCGATAAGGCAGCTACAGATATCATGGACAAATTAATGCCTGCAAAGAATGGCCGAACAGAACAAAACTTTGAAATATCCGTAATAGAACAAACATTTCTTCTCAAAGCAGTCTATGTAGAAGAATTAGATTGTATAAATGTCTATGGTTCCGATATCACCGCAAGGAAGGTCATTAACAAGTTTCCCGATCAAAATCCTAACCCGGTGATGAGAGTAAGCAAAGAGGGTGTTTTAGATTATTATAATAATGCATCAACAAGAATTGTTAACCATTTTAAAATGGGGACAGGAAAGATCGTTCCAGAACCACTGATCGAGTTAGTGGGAAAAACCGTGCTCACTGGTAAAATGACCAGGAGTGAGATCGCTGCTGAGCATAACACATATTCAATTGATCTCATTCCCGTTGATCAATTTGGTTTTATTATTATTTACGCCACAGATATAACAGCACACAAGGTAGTAGACAAATTCCCAGATGAGAATCCTAACCCAGTAATGCGATTCACTAACCAGTTTCAATTACAATATTATAATGAGGCATCGGACTATATAATAGAAAGTTGGGGAACACAGTTAAATCACCAGATCCCTGATGATATGGTCAGTGAACTAAAAAATGCGACACGGAATAATTATAGATTAGAAAAAATAATAGGTGATAGAACCTATTATTTCAGTATTGTAGAGATTCCAGAATTTGATTTTTTTTTGATGTATGGAACAGATGTCACTGAGTCAAAGGCCAAGGAAATGATACTTGGGAAACTATCAAAATACTTTTCGCCTCAAGTATATGATTCGATCTTCACAGGAGAGTTAGATGTCAACATCAATACCACAAGAAAGAACCTGACAATATTTTTTTCTGATATCAAAGGGTTCACAACTATAACAGAGAAGCTTGAACCAGAAACATTAACGGAACTTATCACAGACTACCTGACCGAAATGACAAACATTGCTATCGACCATGGTGGCACTGTTGATAAATATATTGGGGACGCGATCATGATCTTCTTTGGTGACCCCACTACAAAAGGAGTGAAAGATGATGCGGTCACCTGTGTTAGGATGGCAATGAAAATGAAGGAAAGACTCAGATCGATCAGGAGAAAGTGGAGATCTTTTGGGATAGCGGAAGGGTTAGATATAAGGATCGGGATCCATACAGATGTTTGTACGGTCGGAAATTTTGGGTCTGAGGATAGGTTAGACTATACTGTATTGGGGAATGGCGTAAACCTTGCTTCCAGGCTGGAGAGTGCAGCAAAAACAAATGAGATACTGATCTCAGAGAACACATATAATATCATCAATAAAGAGATCAAGTGTGAATATATTGATGAAATAAGTGTCAAGGGCAGATCTCACCCTGTGAAGACTTTTCAGGTTGAAGATCTCATACCGAACGAAATAGAGAGTAATGACCTGAATTATGAGACCGATGGATTCTCAGTGATACTGGATGAGGGAAAAATAAAAAATAAAAATGAGATCATTGATTACTTGGAAAGAAGCCTGGACCATCTTAAGAAATAATATCTTAACTTTTTCTGTAGAAAAGAATTCATACCATCCCAACAAACAAGAGGCCGCGCTGCTTGGCGGACCCGGGACAAGGAAAAGGGTCAGACCTTTGGTGTTTTTCCAACGCACTTGTTTCAGCAGATAAAGCCTGAGTAGTTATAATATGAATCTGCATAATTTCCAAACTGCAGCCTGCTAACCTTTTAACCCAAAATTAGATCTGTGAGCAGAAAGATATTAAAATCGGTGATCCTTATCATTTATTCTTTTATCAATATCTCTTGTATGGATAAAAATGATTCAGAGGACACAACACTAAATCCCCAGGATACGACCGTAGTGGACCTGCACGGTCTTTTGCAGGTCAACGGAAACAGCATTGTAGATAAAAATGGCGATGCTGTCTCATTTGCCGGAAACAGCTTCTTCTGGAGCAATGATAACTGGGGCGGAGAACGATACTATAAATCTGAAGTTGTCTCCTGGCTCAAAGAGGATTGGAACACAACCATTGTTAGGGCAGCAATGGGTGTTGAGGATCCTGGCGGGTATTTAGATAATAAGGCTGCAAATAAGAACCGCGTAAAGACCATTGTTGATGCCGCAATAGATGAAGGTCTATATGTTATTATTGATTGGCATTCTCACCATGCAGAGGATAATACCAATGAAGCTGTATTGTTCTTCCAAGAGATGGCAGACCTATATGGTGAACATGATAATGTGATTTATGAGGTATACAATGAACCTCTCGATATTTCTTGGAGCAATATAATTAAACCTTATGCAATATCGGTTATTACTGCAATACGTGGAATTGATCCAGACAACCTTATCGTTGTGGGCACACCTGAATGGTCCCAAAGGGTTGATCTTGCTGCTGCTGATCCTATCACCGGCTATTCCAATATTGCTTACACGTTGCATTTTTATACTGTACATCACCAACAATGGTTACGTGACAGGGCCAGTGCAGCACTTAATGATGGTATTGCACTATTTGTAACAGAATGGGGTTCAATCGGCTACAGTCAAATTGACTCTGAAGCAAATGAGTGGATGACCTGGTGCTTCGACAATAAAATAAGCCATTGCAACTGGGCTGTAAATGATAAAGAGGAAGAGTGGTCCATATTAGTCCCCGGAGCGAGTACATCTGGCGGCTGGTCTGATGATGACCTGACCGATGCAGGTAAACTGGCAAGAAATATTATCCAAAATTGGCCAGAATAAATTGATTAAAAATCACAAATTGGGTTATGAGTTCGATGTTTCCTCTTCTCGCCCGTCATTTTTATATTTAAACAGTTGACAAAGTCCTTACCAGTTTTTTTTCTGATCATTACGGGAATTCATGCCCAGGATAATATGGTGGGTACTGCTAATAAACTGTTTGATCCTGAATTACGTTACAACAAATACACACCCAACAGGGCTGACCGGGTTATTTCCCGGTCAAAATATCATGATCAGCTGCAAGGCTTCTGGCTGGCCCAATGCATTGCAAACTGGACAGGATTGATCACTGAAATGGATAAAGTTGAACCGCCTTTTTATACCGATGACCATTGGGACGGTCCGGATCAGCGGAATATCTGGGGCAACTTTGTTCCTTATGCTGATACCATCGATTTCTACTTTATCTATGATAGTCAGCCCTGGGGAGCTGATGATGATACGGACATTGAATATATGTATCAGCACCTACTTGATATCCATAACGTGAGTATCCTTTCCCCCGAACAGATTAGCAAGGGCTGGTTGCATCATATCTATTCTAATGAAGATGCACCCAATAGTGAGAATTTCTTATGGGTATCAAATGAGACAGCCTATTATTTGATGAAGGGAGGACTACTGCCGCCAGTCACAAGTGAACCGGAATATAATTCCAATTATGAAATGATAGACGCTCAATTAACCACGGAGATTTTCGGTCTCTTTGCGCCTGCACGACCGGATATAGCACTGCAGATGGCTCATCTGCCTATCCGGACAACAGCAAAGAATAATGCTGAGTGGGCAGCGGAATTTTATGTGATCATGTATGCACTGGCCTCCTACGTTGACAGCGAACTGAGCATGGAAGAGAAAGTGGTCTGGCTGGCAGAACAGGCACGCAAGAGATTGCCGGATGAATCCTATGTTGCAGGTATGTATGATTTCATAAAAGCCAAGTATGATGCCAACCATGATAAAAATGACTGGGAGAAAACCCGGGAAGCAATCTATACCCGCTATCAGATAGGCAGCGGCGATGGTTATGTCTATAACCAGCCTTTTGACGCTGGCATCAACTTCGCCGCTAGTCTCGTGAGTCTCTTCTATGGCGGGGGTGATTTGCCCAGAACCATACAGATAGGGTCCCTCACCGGCTGGGATTCGGACAATCCTACAGCAACATGGGGAGGACTACTGGGTTTCCTGTTAGGCAAAGAGGGCGTTGGGCAAGCATTTGATAAACCAAATCTCTCTGACACATACTGGATTAGCAGAACAAGGAGAAACTTTCCCGATCATATACCTGCTGTTGAAGGTGAGGATACTTTTGCGCAGATGGCCGAACGGGGCGTATATATTATCGATCGTGTGGTCATGGAAGAAATGGGCGGCGGTGTTGACCTGAAAAAGGATATCTGGTATATACCAGATAGTGGCGGGATCTACTAGTGTAATATCATTCCCTAATCCAGGTTTAGGTCTCGTAGTGCGGAGTTTGTTTGTGGGATTAGG
>ERZ651768.817-NODE-817-length-23160-cov-3.576182_pt1 | contig 23160 bp, 21 predicted proteins | sample MGYA00514754_ERZ651768 | MGnify/ENA metagenome assembly ERZ651768
TACTTTTTTCTTATTCATAACCGGCCCGCATCCCCTAGCTTAAGAATCTTATTAATTTTTGAGTCTTTTTTTATAGTAGCATCCAGAATTTGGCCTTGTCAAAGCAAATCCATTGAAAAAGAAAGAGATAAATAATCCCCGTCCTCAAATTCGTAGAACAAGGATGTTAACTATATGGTAACAACTCCAATATACACTTTTTCCAGCCTGGCTTCCCTTCCTCATTACATTCCGCATTGAAATATCCTCTTCAGCCGGTTCCGATAATAGCGGTGTCACCATCTGATTTGGCCTTTGCTTCATAAAAAGTGCATTCTCCCTCCACCTGGAACCGACCAAACCCTGTTAAAATAAAACGTTAGCCCTTTTTCCCCGGCACAGATTTTCAGTAATTTTTTCACCTTTTCTGTTGACAGTATGTCGAGTTATGTTAGGATTGTGTACGAAAGTGTCTTAAAACGTAATTTTCTGTCAAAGTTATATGAATTTGGGGAACTCAGTTAATGAACAGTTTTTTAGGTACCTACAACATCAGTCTGGACGACAAGGGCCGCTTTAATGTACCGGCGAAGTTTCGCCATGCCCTGGAACAGTTCGGCCCGCAACTGGTGGTGTGTGTGATGGACCATTATCTAGTCGTCTTTCCCCAGAAAGAGTGGTCTGAAAACGAGGCAAAGTTGAGCGACTTAAATGCTTTCGATAAAACTGACCGAAACCGACTACGCGAGTTTTATTCCAGAGCGACTGAGTGCGAAATGAAATCTGGAAAGATATTGCTCCCTGCCAACCAGAGAGAAATTGCAGGGCTGAATAAAGAAGCCATTCTGGTTGGGATGTCCAAAACCTTTGAGGTCTGGTCCCCCGAGCAATGGTCCAAGCAGGGGGAAGCATAAAAGGCCAGGGCGTTCCATCGACATAAGCCATCTATGGAGTAGCCAAAAATATCATGCCAGCGTACCACGAATCGGTAATGAAAAACGAGGTTCTTCATTACTTGAATGTTCACATGGAGGGTGTAATCGTGGATGGCACACTCGGGGATGGAGGCCATACGGAATTCATCCTTAAAAACACAGCACCCGAAATCCGGGTTTTCGCAATCGACCGGGACCGCTCCGCTATAGAGCGCGCCAGGGAAAGGCTGTCCCCTTTCCGAGACAGGGTGACTCTGGCCTATGGCAACCTGGGAGACCTTAAAAGCCTTGCGGTTCAAAACGGAATCATCCGTATAGTTGGACTGTTGATGGATTTGGGGGTCTCTTCGCCCCAGTTGGACACGCCCGGGCGCGGCTTCAGTATTCAACATGATGGCCCGCTTGACATGCGAATGGATCCCTCCCAGAAAACTTCAGCCGCCGACCTTCTGAAAAAACTTTCTGATGCGGAACTGGTAGCCATTATTAAAAATTTTGGCGAAGAGCGCTACTCAAAGCGAATCGTCCGCGCAATTCGCAAAGAACAGGCAGAGCGTCCCATCACCACAACCGGCCAGCTTTCCAGAATCGTAGCAAGGGCAGTGGCATCGCCCCGCCACACACGGATCCATCCTGCTACAAGAACGTTTCAGGCTCTGAGGATAGCCGTCAATGATGAACTGGAACAACTGAAATTAGCTTTGCAGGATGTGATCGGCCTTCTCAATTCAACCGCCCGTTTGGTGGTGATCTCGTTTCACTCTCTGGAAGACAGGATTGTGAAAACATTTTTTCGAGATGAACAAAAAGGGTGTTCCTGTCCACCTAAAATACCTATGTGTATTTGTGGGAGAACACAGACTCTGAAAGTTTTGACTCGCAAACCCATTGTGCCTTCGGAAGAAGAGGTGGCGCGAAACCCGAGATCGATAAGCGCAAAATTAAGGGTCGCGGAAAGGGTTTATGTTTGATGGAGTTCGCAGGTTTATCCAGGGCTGGCTCCTTGTTTCCTCTAAAGATTTCTGGATGGTTATTTCGATCTCCATCCTGTTCATGCTCGGGGCATTGGCCCTGGTTTGGACTAATGTCAAGAAAATCAAACTGGCCTATGAATATCAGGATCTGGCCAAAGATCATAGAGAGCTGTTGAAAGAAAACCACCTGCTCAATCTTGAACGCGAAAGCCTGAGATCCTTGGATCGCGTTTATCTTCTCGCTAAAAACGAGGTGGGGATGAAAGAACCCAATGCGGATAAAGTTATCACCATTTTCCTTAAGTAACAATCATGGCAAAACAAAATAAACAAATCACGGGAACGTTTCGGGACGGCATTAATACCCGGCTGAAGGTTGTCTCGTTTTTGTTCTTTCTGTTTGGAGCAGCCTTGATCGCCCGGCTCGTTTTTCTGCAGATCATCCAGCATGACACTCTCATAGCGCAATCCGAAAAGCAGTACCTGAGTACGGTTAAAACATATTTCGGGCGTGGGGTGATCTATGACCGGAATTTGAACGAACTCGCGCGCAATGTCGAAGTGGAATCGGTTTATGTAAACCCCTCGGAAATACTGGACCGGAAATCCGCCGCCCGCATTCTTTCAGCCACGCTGAAACTGAACCAGGATCAGATCTATAAAAAGATTTCTTCTAAAAAACATTTTGTATGGATCAAGCGGAAATGCTCTCTCGATGAGGTTGCTAAGCTGAAACAAGCAAGGCTGTCAGGTGTGGGATATGTGTCCGAGCAAAAAAGATTTTATCCAAAACGGGAACTTGCGGCAAGCGTCCTGGGCTTTGTCGGCATGGACAATCAGGGCCTTGCCGGTATCGAGCATGCCTACCAGTCCAAGCTCAAAGGCATTACTTTCAGGCAAGTTATGGAGCGTGATGCCCGTGGAAGAAATATTCAATCTCTCGAGGGATTGCACAATTCCAGACCCAGAAGTTATGACTTGGTTCTTACCTTGGATGAGGTTATTCAGTTCACCACTGAATACCATTTAAAGAAACAGGTCGAGCGTTTTAAAGCGGACTCAGGGATGGCCGTGGTCATGAATCCTCATACGGGGGAAATTTATGCGATGGCCAACGTTCCCCAATTCAACCCAAACCACTACGGGGCGTTTTCCTCCCAAGTCTGGAAAAATAATATCATCGCCAGCTCTTACGAGCCCGGATCGATTTTCAAACCCATTGTTGCCGCCGCGGCCCTGGACAAAGGTTTATCAAGGCCGCAAGATATTTTCTTTTGTGAAAACGGAAAACTAAAAATCGGAAAAACCCAGATCGGCGAGGCTTCCAATCATAAGTTCGGCTGGCTGACCATGCGTGACATTATTGCCAAGTCCAGCAATATCGGCGCAATCAAAATTGCCCAGCAGGTTGGCAGAAAACCTTTTTATGAATACATCCGGAAATTCGGGTTCGGTGAAAAGTCCGGTTTATCCCTACCCGGTGAATCTGCGGGACAACTCAAGGACCAGAAAAACTGGACCACCATGTCTCTCGCTTCTATTTCTTTTGGTCACGAGATCGCTGTCACTCCTATACAAATGGTCAGTGCCTTGGCGGCAATTGCTAATGGCGGAAATCTTATGGTGCCTCATATCATCCGTGAGCTGATTAAAAACGGGCAGCTAATGGAACGATTTAAGCCTGAAAAAATCCGGCGGGTCATTTCTGAAAAAACCAGCCGCCAATTGGTCGAGGTTCTCAAGTCGGTGGTGAAAACCGGTACCGGGAAAAAAGCGGCACTTGAAGGATTTGACGTGGCGGGAAAAACCGGAACGGCTCAAAAATATAACACGGAGACCCGGTCCTACTCCAAAACAGAATTCATTTCCTCCTTTGTTGGTTTTGCTCCGGCGGATTCTCCACGTCTCGTGATATTGGTAATGATCGACAACCCCCGTGGATTGCATGGGGGAAATGTTGTGGCCGCACCGGTATTTCGGGAAATAGCAAAAAAGGCGTTGCGTTATTTAAACGTTTTGTCAAACAAAGAAAGTGTTTTTATTCTTGATCGGGCCTGATGGAACCAACAATTTTGACAAATTGGCTGTCGTATCCTGAAAGTGGTTATCTAAACGTGACTGATAATACTGAACAAAAACTTTCGCATTTAGTCCTGGGTTTGTCCGTTACCAATATTCTGGGAACCATGAACCGGAAAATTCGTAAAATCGTATACGATTCCAGAAAAGTGGGGCCGGACAGCTTGTTTGTGGCCATACCCGGAGGAAACATGGATGGGGGCGCGTTCATAAAAGATGCGATCACCCAGGGGGCGTCGGCGTTTATTACACAAACGCCTCTCGATTCCCTAAACGAACTTGGCTTGGGATCGCGCGATGTTACAGCCTTGTACGTCGAAGATTCTCGAAAAGCGCTTTCTATCGTCAGCGCCAATTTTTACCGCAGCCCGTCAGAACGATTAGCCTTAACAGGAATTACCGGGACAAACGGGAAAACCACCACATCCTATATTCTTGAAGCTTTATTCAGGGCGGAGGGAATCCGGACGGGGGTTATCGGCACCATCAATTACCATTACGATGACAAAAATTTTTCAGCCCCTGTCACCACGCCTGAGTCCTTGGATTTGAACCGGATGCTGGATGAAATGATCGAAGAGAAAATTGAAAATTGTTTTCTGGAGGTCTCTTCCCACGCCCTACACCAAAGCCGTGTTCATGACATGCGTTTCAAAGCGGGTATTTTCACCAATCTGAGCCGCGATCATTTGGATTTTCATGGCGATATGGAGCGCTACAAAAACGCCAAGAAAAAACTTTTCCTGGAAAACCAGGTTCAACACCGAATTTTTAATATTGACGACACAGTCGGGCAGGAATTTTTCGGAGAATTTAAAGCGGGTTCCTTCACCACCGGCATTGACAGCAATGCGGATTTTAAGGCTGAAGATATTGTGCTCACAAAATCGGGTTGCCAATTTACCCTGAAAACTCCTTTTGGAACTGAAGAAATCTACTCCAACCTTCTCGGTCAGCACAATGTCTACAACCTCCTCTCTGCTGTGGCAGGCGCTATGGTTCAGGATATTTCCCTCGGAAGGGTTCAGGAAGTGCTTCGCCACATCCAACCTATTCCTGGCCGATTTGAACGCATTGAAAACAGCCAGGGGATTTCCGTGCTGGTGGATTACGCGCATACCGATGACGCGCTATCCAACGCGATCTCTGCAGCAAAAGCATTTACGGAAGGAAAACTGATTGTGGTGTTCGGTTGTGGCGGCGACAGAGACAAGGGGAAAAGAAAAGCCATGGGAAAAGCCGTTTTAAATGAAGCGGATTATTCCGTCATCACCTCTGACAACCCCAGATCGGAAGATCCTGAACAGATCATTGGAGACATTCTTCAGGGCGTCCCTTCTTCTGCCCGGGAGGGCGACGACTATGCGGCAATCATCAACCGGGAAGAGGCCATTGAGCACGCCATCCATCTCGCTGGCAAAAACGATTTGGTTCTGATTGCGGGAAAAGGTCATGAGGATTATCAGATTCTGGGAACACAAACCATTCACTTTGATGATCGGGAGGTCGCCCGTTCTGCTTTAAGGAAGCGAAACCATTGATGGAAGGTCAAGCACAAGATTGTCTCAATGCTATTGAAGGACAACTCCTGCAAGGAGACCCTGATTGTCTATTCCGGGGAGTATCCATAAATTCCCGAACGGTCTCAAGAGGGGAGTTATTCGTTTGCATTAAAGGAGAGCGTTTTGACGGACATGACTTTCTCGCTGACGTGATTGATAAAGAGGCGCAAGGAATTATTCTGTCCGACCCGAAAAAATTACCGGATAAAACCGGCCAGGCTGTAGGGAAACCATTTGTGATCCAGGTCCCGGACACGCTTAAAGCCTTGCAAGATTTGGCAGGCTTCCAGAGAAAACGGTTTCCGTTCAAGGTTGTTGCCGTTACCGGGACAAATGGAAAGTCAACCACTAAGGAAATGATCGCTGCAATATTGGCAACCAAATTCAAGACTTTGAAGACTCAAGGCAACCTGAACAACCATATCGGCCTGCCTCTGACTCTTCTGCAAAGAGAACCTTCGCATGAAGTGGGGGTTCTTGAAATGGGGATGAGCGCGATGGGTGAGATTAAAAGACTGGCAGAGATCGCGCAACCGGATATTGGCGTGATCACCAATATTTCCGAAGGACATCTGGTGCAATTGAAGAACCTTAAAGATATTCAGTCCGCAAAAGGAGAGTTGTTTGATTCATTGACGGAAAAAGGCACGGCCATTGTCAACGCCGACGATCCACTGGTTCTGGAGCTGGCCCGGTCGCTTCGCGCCAGGACCGTTACCTTTGGCATCGACCAGCCTGCGGATGTGCGGGCAAGTGAAATAGAAAGCAAGGACAACCTGGGGTTTCAATTCAAGGTCAAGCTTTTCGACAAAACTCTTTCCATTCGCCTTCCCTATCTTGGCTACTGCAACATTTATAACACGCTGGCCGCACTGGCAACCGGTTATTCGCTGGGGATTCAGGAAGAGACCATGAGCCGTGGGCTGGAAAATTACCAACACATGTCCCAACGCAATGAGCAGGTTCGGCATAAAGGAATCGATCTTATAAATGATACTTACAACGCCAATCCCCGGTCCATGACCGAAGCCTTGAAAACTCTGGACAACTTTAAAACCCAGGGTCGACGGATTTTCGTTATCGGGGACATGCTCGAGTTGGGGGACCGATCTATCCCCGCACATAAAAATTTGGGAGAAGAAATCGCCCAATCCAAAGCAAACATTCTGGTCACGGTGGGAAAGCTGGCAGGCCTGTCAGCAAAAAGCGCTCAAACCCTTGCAGGAGAAAAAATTCAAATTATGGAATTCGCTGACCATCAGGAGGCGGCTGAGTTTTTAATCCAGGAGGCGAGGAGTGGGGACTGTGTAATGTTCAAGGGCTCACGAGGAACAGCAATGGAAAAAATATTACAAATTTTTATCGCGGATAATAATTAAATATGTTCTATCACTTGTTTTATCCGCTCAGTTCGGATTATTCAATATTTAATGTCTTTAAGTACATCACCTTCCGGTCTGCATATTCCGGAATCACGGCATTGGGATTGAGTCTTATTCTAGGTGGCCTGATGATTCGCGTTTTGCAGAAATTTCAGATACAGGAAAAAATCCGCAGTGATGGACCACAACACCATAGTTCCAAGTCTGGAACTCCAACGATGGGCGGACTGCTTATTCTGGCAACATTCGGATGCTCTACCCTGCTCTGGGCTGACCTGGGCAATCATTATATCTGGCTTGTCCTGCTTTCCGCTCTTGGCTTCGGAGCTATCGGGCTCCGTGACGATATCCTGAAATTAAAAAATGGGCAAGGCATCAGCGCAAAAGAAAAGATTTTGCTTCAGGTCTTGCTGAGCCTGGCGATTGGAATTTACCTGCTGTATTTCGATCCTACCCGTGCAGAATATGCCACGCGCTTATCGGTCCCTTTTTTTAAAGAGTTTCAGCCAGATCTGAGAGTTGGCTACCTGCTTTTTATTGTTTTCATAATGGTGGGAACCTCCAACGCCGTAAATCTAACTGATGGGTTGGACGGGTTGGCAATCGGCCCCATAATTATTGCCACGCTTACTTATACCGGTATCGTTTATATCTGCGGTCACTTCAACTTTGCGGAATACCTTCGTATTCAGCACATCAAAGATGCGGGAGAAATCGCTGTCGCCAGTTCAGCCGTAATGGGGGCCAGCTTGGGTTTCCTTTGGTTCAACTCTTATCCCGCTCAGATATTTATGGGGGATGTAGGGTCCTTATCTCTGGGAGGATTGTTGGGCACCATTGCGGTGATCGTCAAGCATGAACTCCTGCTGATTCTTGTTGGCGGTGTTTTCGTGATTGAGGCGCTGTCCGTCATCATTCAGGTCGGTTATTTCAAATACACAGGTGGAAAACGTTTTTTCAGAATGGCTCCGCTTCATCACCATTTTGAGGAATTAGGCTGGTCAGAACCCAAGGTCATTGTGCGGTTCTGGATTGTCGCGGTGATTTTGGCCATGATCAGTCTCAGCACCCTGAAGCTCAGGTAATGATGGAACTTAAAAACAAAATTCTATGCGTAATCGGACTTGGCAAAACGGGCATCGCTGTCGCTAATTTTCTTTCCCGGCAGGGAGCCCGTGTCACGGTGACAGACAGCAAGCCTCGCGAGCAATTATTAGAGCCCTTGAAACAATTGCGTGCTGATGTGAAAACCCGTTTCGAAAATTCTGAACCGCCTTCTGACGCAGAACTGGTTGTATTGAGTCCGGGAGTGGACATTCATTCGTCGTTTCTTGAAAACGCAAACCAGACAGGAATCGAAATCATTAGCGAAATTGAGCTGGCGAATCGGTTCAATACTGTTCCGATCATTGCCATCACCGGAACTAACGGCAAATCCACCTGCACTAGCCTGATCGCTGAAATTATCAGTCAGTCTGGAAAAACCGTACATGCGGGAGGAAACCTCGGAACCCCTTTTATTTCTTTATTGGATCAGGGCGATGCCGATTACAGAATTCTCGAACTTTCCAGTTTTCAAATGGAAGCCACATCAGGACTTCATCCGATAGTTTCAGTCATTCTAAATATTAGTCCGGACCACATGGACCGGCATAAAGATTTTAAAAGCTATGTTGAGCTGAAAGAAAAAATATTTGCCCACCAAACCCAAAATGATTTTTTGATACTGAATCAGGATGATCCAAATACCCGCAACCTTGGAAAAGGCTGCCCGGCTGAGCGCATTTTGTTCAGCACTCAAACTGAGCTTGATAAAGGGATCTTTTTGCGTGGGAACAGAATTATCGCCCGATTTCAAAACAATGAGAGGGAAATGATATCCCTTGAATCGCTGTCCAAAGGAATGCGTTGGCAGGTCGAAAACATCCTCCCCGCCATTGCCGTCGCTTTGCTTCTCGATGTATCGCAAGAGGCCATTCTACAGGCTTTAAAAAACTTTACGGTCCTTGAGCATCGTCTGGAATGGGTCCGCACCATGAACGGCGTCGATTTCGTCAACGATTCCAAGGGGACCAACGTAGGCTCTGTTTGCAAATCATTGAACACTTTTGACCGTCCTATCATTCTCATCGCAGGTGGAAAAGATAAAGAAACAGATTTTTCTCCTTTAAAGAGCCTGATGAAAGAAAAAGTCAAACACCTGGTTCTCATCGGCGAGACCCGTGACAAGTTTAAAGGGATTCTGAACGGCTCCTTCGGTTATGAAGAAAGCGATAGCCTGGAAGAAGCAGTTCGTTTGGCGAAAGCAAAAGCTGATGATGGGGATGTCGTTCTCCTCTCACCAGCCTGCGCAAGTTTTGACATGTTTAAAGATTACGAGGACCGGGGAAACCGTTTTAAAACGATCGTTAAAAACCTGGAAGGATAATGGATTTTGGCTGCGTCTCAGGAAAATCATTCGGATTCGTTAATGGGCATCACCGTGGCCGTCCTGGTTCTGGTGGGTATCGTTATGGTTTTCAGTTCAAGCGCTGTGTATGCCTTGGAAAAATACAACGACTCCTATTATTTTCTCAAACGCCAGGCTGTCTGGTGCCTTCTGGGAACAGGGGTTCTGCTCGTAGTCAAAAACCTGGACTACCACAAATTGCACCAGTACACCTACCCCATCATGCTGGCAACTTTTCTGCTTTTACTTGCTGTTATGTTTCCGGAAATCAGCAAGGAGGTCGGTGGAGCGCGAAGATGGCTGACCCTAGGGGGGTTTTCTTTTCAACCCTCGGAGCTGGCAAAGTTTGCCCTCGTTCTTTTTATCGCCAAGTCTCTGGTCAAAAGAGCCGACAAACTGAGGAACTTCGCTTACGGCTATCTTCCCAACCTGGTCGTCTTGGGTTTCTTTTTTGTTCCGATTTTATTTCAACCCGATTTTGGCACCACCATAATTATTTGCATGGTCACCTTCACAATGCTTTTTGTCGCCGGTCTAAGAAAAAAGTTTCTGTTTCTTTCCGTACTTGCGCTGATTCCCTTTATAGCATCGGCAATCATGAGTGCGGAATATCGCACCCGAAGGATTATCGCTTTTCTCGATCCCTGGCAAGACCCTTCAAATGCAGGGTTCCAAGCCATCCAGTCATTTTACGCTTTTGGCCTAGGAGGGTATTGGGGAACCGGGCTGGGAGCCAGCCATCAAAAACTTTTTTATCTCCCCGAAGCCCACACAGATTTTATTTTTTCCGTCATCGGGGAAGAACTGGGGTTTTTGGGAACAACGGCGATTATTCTCCTGTTTTCAATATTGATCTGGAGGGGTTTCGTCACCGCTTGCCAAGCCAAAGACCCGTTTGGAACTCATTTGGCAACCGGCTTGACTCTTTTGATCGGGTTTCAGGCTTTTATCAACCTGGGAGTGACCGTAGGGCTTCTTCCAACCAAGGGATTAACCCTGCCCTTCATCAGCATGGGCGGGTCATCAATGTTAATCACCATGCTTTCAGTAGGCGTTCTGCTTAATATTTCGGAGCAAACGGTAAGACATTGATAATGATTGAATGCGAAAACGAGTTGTCATAGCCGGTGGTGGCACTGGTGGCCACCTTTATCCAGGAATCGCTTTAGCTAAAGCGCTCAAGAGGCAAGATATGGATATCGAAATTTCATTTGTAGGAACCCAAAAAGGTCTCGAAGCAAAAGTTCTTCCCCGCGAAGGGTTTGAGTTGAAAACCATTCTCTCAGCAGGTTTGCTTGGTAAAAAACGTCTCAGCCGCTGGATCTCCTGGGTCAAGTTGCCGGTGGGCACCGCCCAGTCCATGTGTTTCCTGATCAGGAAGCGGCCTGACCTGGTGGTAGGTGTGGGCGGGTACGCATCAGGGCCCCTGGTTCTCTCCGCTTGGATATTACGGGTTCCCATTCTTATCCATGAACAAAACTCTATTCCCGGGCTCACCAACAAATGGCTGGGAAAGATCGCGGACAAGGTGGCGGTTTCATTCAAAGAATCGGCAAGGTTCTTTTCCCGGGATAAAGTCACGGTAACAGGAAACATGATTCGCGAAGAATTCTGCCAGCCTCGGGAAGCATTTCCCAAAGGTCCCCGAGGACTCTTCCGCGTACTGGTCCTGGGAGGCAGTCAAGGGGCTCACTCCATTAATGTAGCCATGATGGAAGCATTGGAATCTCTTACTTCCAAAAGAGGAAATATTCATATCACCCATCAGACAGGTGAAAGCGATTTTGCAATGGTGAAACGCGAATATGAAAACAGTGGTTTCTCCCATGATGTCAGGCCGTTTATCGATGGCATGGCGGAGCAATACCGTAAAGCCTCCTTAGTGATTTGCCGGGCTGGTGCCTCGACCCTGGCGGAAGTGACCGCTTGCGGAAAAGTATCCGTCTTAATTCCTTATCCCCATGCGGCCCATAATCATCAGGAAAAAAATGCCCGGGTGCTCGATGCCGCCAATGCCGGTGAATTGGTACTCGACCATGAATTGTCAGGCCCGCGTATTGCCCAATCCATTCTTCGCGCTATGGAAGACCCACAACGGTTGGAGGAAATGGAAGAGAACAGCTATCAGTTAGGCAACCGGGATGCTACGGAAAAAGTTCGCCAGATCTGCATGGATTTACTGGAAGATGCAAATCGGAAATCCGGTCATGCCGGAAAAACACAAGGAAATTATGTTCTGTCATGTTTTTAGGAAAAACGCAACGGATCCATTTTATCGGGATCGGAGGGTCGGGAATGAGCGGAATCGCTGAAGTTCTTATCAATCAGGATTATGAGGTAAGCGGTTCTGATCCTTCTTCAAACCGGGTTACCGATCATCTGAAGGCCTTGGGAGCTGACATCCGCCACGACCACAGTGCGAAAAATGTCAGGGGCAAACACGTCGTTGTTGTATCCAGCGCCATCAGCGATGACAACGTAGAGGTACAGGCCGCCCGGGAGCAATCCATCCCGGTCATTCCCAGGGCTGAAATGCTGGCAGAACTGATGAGGATGAAATATGGGATTGCCATTGCGGGCACCCATGGAAAAACCACTACAACATCGCTGGTCGCCACGGTTCTGGCAGCCGGAAACCTTGACCCTACAGTGGTGATTGGCGGAAGAATCAAGAATATGGGTGGGCACGCCAAACTCGGCGAGAGTCAGTACCTCATTGCCGAAGCGGATGAGAGTGATGGTTCTTTTCTCAAGCTTTCTCCCACGCTTGCGGTGGTCACAACCCTAGACGAAGAACATATGGATTTTTACCGGACAATGCAGAATATGAAATCCACATTCCTGCAATTTCTCAACAAAATCCCTTTCTATGGTGCCGCGATCCTGTGCCTGGACGATGCCAACCTTCAATCCCTGCTTCCTCGAATTGAGAAACGCACCATTACCTATGGTTTGAAATCCCAGGCCAATTACACCGCCCGCAATATCTCCGTGGAGGGATTGAAAACCTACTTTACGGTCTATCACCAGGGTAAAAAACTGGGAAAAATATTGTCCGGGGCTTTGGGGCGACACAATGTGTGCAACACCCTTGCGGCGGTTGCAGTAGGAATGGAATTGAGCATGGATTTCCCAACTATCGCTGAATCGCTGAAAACTTTTACGGGAGTACAGAGAAGGTTTGAAATCCTTAAGCAATCAGAGTCTTTGATAATTGTTGACGATTATGGCCACCATCCAGCAGAAATCCAGGCCACCCTATCAACGGCAAAAGAAGTTTGGCCGGATCGAAGGCTCGTCATCGTTTTCCAGCCTCATCGTTATTCACGCACGAAATACCTCATGGAAAGTTTTTTCTCCTCTTTCAACGATGCCGATCAACTGCTTCTGCTTGATATTTATTCAGCCGGTGAAGAAGCTGAAGAAGGCATCCATTCCCAGAGAATCGCGGAAGGCGTGAAAGAGTTTGGACATAAAAATGTGGAATATATCGGGAGCACGGAATCCGTGATCCCACATTTACAAAAGATCCTTAAACCGGGGGACATCGTCATGACTCTCGGCGCAGGAAATATCGGGGAATTGAGCCACAAGCTCGCATCCCGATTCAATGATTGATCGTTTTCAATAGGAGAGGACCATCATCTATGCTTAACGAAGCTTGGAAACGCCGATTGATTCACATAGCACATTCTGGAACAGGAAATGAGTTTAATCTCAAAACCAGAATGGAGTACCCCAAAACCGTTCTGGGTCAAAAAATTCATCAGAGTAAAACTATGAGCCATTCTTTTCCCTGGTTACACAAAATTAAAGGCAACATCCTAAAAAACGAAATTCTGGCCCCCTACACTTCTATTCAAATTGGAGGCCCTGCGGATGTATTAATTTTTCCTGAAGATGCCCGCGACATTCAAACGATTCTGAAGAATAAAGGATCCCAGCCTCTTTTCATTCTAGGGGAGGGAACCAATTTACTTATCGGGGATCGGGGAATACGGGGAGTCGTTATCTCTTTAAAGGATCGATTCAAGGATATCAAACGTCCCCTGTTCTTCCGCAAGGAAACCGGAAACCGGCGGGCAGTGATAAAAGCGGGGGCCGGAGTGAAGATGTCTTACCTCGCCAAACACGCGGCTCGCTATTCCCTGACTGAAATCGAGCATTTGGTAGGCATTCCAGGATCATTGGGAGGAGCTATCATCATGAATGCCGGGGCAGAAGGCACCGAAATTGGTCAGGTTCTTCGTAGTGTAACCCGGATCACTCCGGACGGGGAAATCCAGATATTAAAACGCGACGAGCTTTCGTTCGAATACAGAAAAACAATTTTCCCGAATGGCGAAGGAATCATTATTGAAGCAGAGCTGGAGCTGGGAGAAGGAAACCGCCCTGAAATTCAGAACGCGATGGATCGGCATCTCTTGCGCAGGTCGCAGACTCAGCCACTAACAGTTCCCAACTCGGGTTCCGTTTTCAAAAATCCTGACGGGGACACAGCAGGAAGGTTGATCGAATCCCTGGGGCTCAAAGGACTTTCTATTCGCAATGCCGGAGTTTCGATCAAGCACGCAAATTTTATTGTTAACAAAGGAGGGGCCACAGCTAATGATGTGACTCGTTTGATTAAGCATATTCAAAAAGAAGTTAAGGAAAAAACGGGCATTGAATTGCAGACTGAAATTGTCACCGTAGGTGAATGAATTGGATAAACGGCAATATTAAACTGGTCTAAACTGGTCCGCAAACAAAGGTCTCCCTCCTTCCTTTGTTCTCCGGCCTTTTTGGCTAAGGGCCGGGGCGGACCTTCTTAAAGGAAATTTGTAACAAGGCTTTTGGATAATTTAAAAGATAAAACTATTGGAGTGCTCATGGGGGGACTCTCTCCCGAGCGGGATGTCTCAATCGTCACCGGGAACTCGGTCATTGCGGCCATCAAAAGGAAAGGATTGATCGCTTTGCCAATTCAAGTCGACCACCAAATTGGGGAAACGCTACAGTCGAACCCGATCGACCTGGCTTTCATCGCCCTGCATGGAACCTTTGGGGAAGACGGATGCATTCAAGGTCTGCTTGAATATTTCAAAATCCCTTATACAGGGTCAGGAGTCATGGGCAGTGCCCTTGCTTATGACAAATTAAAATCCAAGGAGATTTTAAAATCCCATGGAATACCCACAGCGGATTATGAAGTGTTCTATAGAAACCAGAAAGAAAAAATAAGCCGGAGCCTGGGTCTTCCCGTAGTCGTCAAGCCAACCAATCAGGGGTCGAGCCTGGGGATAACCATCGTTAAAAATGAAAGCGAATGGGAACCGGCATTGGAAGCCGCATTCGCTTATTGGGAAGAAGTCATTGTTGAAAAGTTTATTGAAGGAAAACTTCTGGCAATTGGAATAAATGAAATGGAACCCATGCCTATTGTTCACATCCGTCCTAAGTCTGGCTTCTATGATTATAAGGCAAAATACACCTCTGGAAAAACGGAATATATTTGCCCTGCAGACCTTGAGGAAAAAGAGGCAAACCGGTGCAGGCAGATCGCACAACAGGTGTTCCAGGTATTAAGAGGAAGGGGGTTCCCTCGTGTGGATGTCATTCTGGATCGCAATGGAATCCCCCAGGTTCTGGAGATGAATACCATACCCGGAATGACCCCCACCAGCCTTCTGCCAATGGCGGCGCGGGAGATGGGAATGGAATTTGATGATTTAGTCGTTGCAATATTAAAAACCGCTCAACGGGATTACACGGAATAATCATGAGTTTTGCTATCGCAGGCCAAAAGAGTCCCTCCGCGGCGTGGGCGGACCTCCACTCCGAAAGAAAGAAAAAGTTGAGACGTGGAGGCGACCTGAGTAAGAAAGCACCTTCAATAACATCGGGCCGTGATTTTTCCTGGGCAAGAATATTATTTGAATTGGCCTCAAAACTTTTTCTGGCGGGGGTCGTCATTTATTTATTCTATGCAAGTTATAATTTTTTGACTTCCGATCCTCGGTTTCAGATCACTGACGTCACGTTCCGCGGTAATCATTCTCTGTTGGAAAACCAGCTTCTGGAGTGGCTGGGGCAGGTCCATGGGGAAAACCTTTTTGCGTATGACCTGTCTAGGGCCTCTGAAAGGCTCGCGGAGCACCCTTGGATCCTTTCCGCATCTATTCAAAGAAAATTTCCTCAGAAGATTCAAATCGAATTGACCGAACGTGTTCCTTACGCCCGGATCAAATTCGAAAAGGTATTTTTAATGGATAACTTTGGAGTGATCCTGTCGGAAGAAAACCCTGAGTATCGCCATTTGCCATTAATCGTACAACCCTCTAAGGGTGTGAAACCTGAAAACTTTTCCGGGGAAAGGGTCATTCAAAGCCTCAAGACAATGCATTATTTCAACAAACTTTCTTTTTTTGAAAAAAATCCCTTGGACACCGCCGAACTAAAGGGACACTCAAGAATCATATTTTTCACTCGTAACCGTGATCTTCAAATCCAAATGTCCATGGAGACGTTAACAGAAGGAGTCAAAAAATTCATGATTGTCCTCGATACTCTGGAAGATGACACCGTCAAAATCCAGATGGTCGACTTATCATTCAAGGATCAAGTTGTGGTCAGGGATCGAATCTCCACCCACTCAACATTCATGAAGACACCAACCAACTAGGAGGAAATGGGACGCATGGCCAAAAAAAGCAATTATATTGCCGGCCTGGATATTGGAACAACCAAAATCTGTTGCATCATCGGCGAGGTCATTGATGATGAAAAAATAGATATCATCGGACTGGGCCAATATCCATCAAGAGGCTTGCGTAAAGGGGTGGTCATAAACATAGACAGCACAGTGGAATCTATAAAAAGTGCTGTTGAAGAAGCTGAATTGATGGCGGGATGCGAAATCGATTCTGTTTTTGTGGGCATTGCCGGGGGCCACATTAACAGCATGAACAGTCATGGCATCATCGCAGTCAAGGGAAAAGAAATCACGCAGGCAGATATTGACCGCGTCATTGAAGCGGCCAAAGCCATTGCCATCCCTCTTGATAGAGAAGTCATCCACGTTCTTCCTCAGGAATTCATTGTCGACAACCAGGACGGGATCAAAACTCCTCTGGGCATGGCAGGAGTCAGGCTTGAGGCCAAGGTTCATATCGTTACTGCCGCCGTGACTTCTGCGCAAAACATTGTCAAATGCGTCAATAAGGCCGGCCTGGGAGTTCAGGACATTGTGCTGGAGCAACTGGCTTCCAGCGAATCCGTTCTATCCCAGGATGAAAGGGAACTAGGTGTTGGGATGATTGACATAGGTGGAGGAACTTCTGATCTGGCCATTTTTTACCAAGGAGGCATCAAACATACAGAAGTTTTGACTATTGCCGGTGCCCAGATGACGAATGATATCGCCATTGGCCTTCGCACCCCAAATGCAGAAGCAGAAAAAATCAAACATTCCTATGGATGCGCCTACACCCCTCTGGTTCCCGATGGGGAAAATATTGAGACACCGAGTGTTGGAGGACGGGAGCCACGAACGGTTTCACGCCAGATCCTCAGCGAAATAATTGAAGCCAGAACCCGGGAAATGTTTCAACTGCTGGATCATATAATAAACAAGTCCGGCTACCGGGAAATCATTTCTTCGGGAATTGTCCTGACGGGCGGGGCAGCAAGCATGCAGGGCATGGCCGAATTAGCAGAGGATGTTTTCCAGTCTCCCGTGCGCGTGGGAACTCCTATTGGGCTTGGGGGATTGATCGATGTAGTGAGCAATCCCATGTATGCCACCTGTACGGGATTGATCCAGTACGGATCCAAAAGATTTAAATCAGGAAGGAACCGGGAACTTCAAGGAAGGAACCTGTTCGACAAAATTTTTACACGTATGAAAGATTGGGCAGATGAATTTTTTTAAAACCTGGAGGGTAAAATGAGTTCAATAGAGTTTGATTACGAAAGCGATTATTCAGCAACTATCAAGGTCGTTGGTGTAGGAGGAGGAGGCAATAATGCCGTCAACTCCATGGTCCGGGATAATATTCGAGGCGTGGAGTTTATTATCGCCAATACTGATCTGCAATCAATTGAAAAATCCGAATGCCCGGGGAAAATTCAAATTGGCGTAGAACTGACCCGTGGCCTCGGCGCGGGTTCCGATCCGGAGATTGGAAGGAATGCCGCCGAAGAGAGTGAAGCAACCATTCGCGAAATGCTGGAAGGAGCGGATATGGCTTTCATCACCGCTGGAATGGGTGGTGGAACAGGTACCGGCGCCGCACCCATCATTTCGCGTATCGCCAAGGAAGTGGGAGCCCTGACAGTTGCCGTGGTTACCAAACCCTTTGCGTTTGAGGGTAAACAGCGAATGGGACAGGCGGAGGAAGGAATCCAGGAGCTCAAGGAAGCGGTTGACACTTTGATTGTCATACCCAACCAGAAACTTCTCAGTTATGTCGGCAAGCAAACTTCATTCACTGGTGCGTTTGCAATGGTGGACGATGTTTTGAAACAGGCAGTCTGCAGTATCTCTGACCTGATTGTGACACCTGGCCTGATCAACCTCGACTTTGCCGATGTCAAATGCATTATGGGTAGCATGGGCAAAGCCCTGATGGGTAGCGGAACCGCCACCGGAGATATGCGCGCTGTTGAGGCGGCGCAGAAAGCCATCTCCAGTCCTTTGCTGGATGAAGCAACGGTAGATGGCGCAAAGGGAATTCTGATCAACATCACCGGTGGTGAAGACCTCACCCTGCTGGAAGTCAATGAGGCTTCCATGTTGATTCAGGAACACGCCCATGAGGATGCTCATATCATATTCGGAGCGGTGATCGACAACCAAATGGAAGGAGAGATGCGGGTAACTGTTATCGCCACTGGGTTTGAGGATGCGGATGCAATAATAAGGCACCCCGAAAGACCTGCTTTGAAAAAAGTGGTTGGGGGAGAACCAATCTCTGAAGGCGATTCAGGGCCAACGTCCTTCAAACATTTAAAATCCCTGGCCTCCACAATTAAGGAAGAAAATCCGGATCCAGGAAGCCTGACCTCAAACTTTGATATTCCAACATTTCTCCGCAAACACGCGGACTAATGACCGTTCGACAACCGGCGGGCATTTGCCCGTCCACTAGGCGTGGAGCCCGCTCCCGCGGGAGGGAATTAAAGGGCTCGTGAACCCGAGCTAACCTATTGCTCGCCAGATAGAGTTGTTGCACATTTCCTCCGGGCGTTGCCCGGCCTAGTGGTTTATCTTCCAGTTGTAGTACAGGTAAGAAATTTTAATTTTGGAATTATTCAACACCTTTCTTTCTTCTGCGGTGACATACTGGCCGATATATTTTAGAACACCTCCACGGCTTTCAAAATCCTCCGCAAACCATTTGAATATGGCTGAGAGATAAACCCTGTTTTTCCGTTCATCCAGTTTCATCCCTTTTTCGCGGGACCGCAAAAACTTTTCCATCTGGTCATCCAACTGCTCATTCAGCTTTCCAGCAGAATAGGCTTCCCGGCGAAGATCGGGACAACTGACGGAAGCGCAGACGATGGCCACATGGATGCGGGGCTCATTCATTTTCCTGAGAATTTCATGCTCGATGTCGTTGAGAGTGCGCTCTTTGCCTCCCACCGTACCCGCCGCCCGTTTCCAGACCGGTTTAAAAAAACTCCCCACATCCTTGATACTCTCTATTGGGTAATGGTCGGTGATCATTTTCGCCGCCAGAATATTATAGACGTTGATCCAGAAGGAAAGTGTGGATTCACGCGATTCCAGACTCGCCGGACTGTAAGACTCCAGCCTGGTAATCAGGCCGGAGAAAACAGGATCCTTTTTTAAACTGGCATAATTGACGGCGTTAAGCCGAACCCCCTCCAATGTTTTAGGAGTAACATATTTTTTAACCAGAGCATCCCAGTCAGAAAAATCAAAGGCCTCACTATTGGAACAAAAACTAAAAACAAAAAATATCCCCAAAACGGCAGATTGCAAGTACCGGGCAAAACCTATATTTTTCATGAACCTCAATCCTTTTTCACGAATAGCTTAAACAAATATTTTTCTTTTAGTATACTGCCAAAGCGATTCCTTACAAACAGGCTCTCATACAAGGAGTTCTGTTCCTTCAGCAAGAATGTTGAACCCGTTTATGGATAAAGACCATTTATATATTTCTGATCTGGACGGTACCTTGTTACTGCCCGATGGCTCATTCCCGGAAGATTTCAAGAGACGTCTCAACCGGCTGATCGACATGGGAATGCGCTTTACCATCGCAACCGCCCGAAACTACGATTCCGCACACCCGATTTTAAATGGATTGAACCTGAACCTGCCGATCATTTTATTCAATGGTGTTTACCTTTCCGATTTCGACAGCGGCCGTATTTTGGTATATTCCCACTCCATTGAAAAGACCGTTGTAGAAAATATGCTCAAGTTGGCCTTGCCTCGGGGCATCGATCCTTTTATCTATACGTTTGGAGAAAAACACAAACTCTATTACCAGAATGCTACCAATCCTGGTTCCCAAGCCTATGTCAGAAGCCTGGAAGGTGACGGAAGACTTAACCAAGTTAAATGTTTTCAATTTCAAGAAGAGGAAAAGATTTCAGGATTTTTATTGATCGACACGCATGACCGCCTGGAACCCATCTACCAGTCACTTCAGGAAAAACATTTTGATCATCTCAATTTATATTTTGCCGAAGACGTGTCCATGAAAGGCTATTACTGGCTCCAGTCCTTCCACCAGGAGTCCAGTAAAGGAAATATGTTAGAGACCCTTGCCCAGAAATTGGAGATTCCCCTGGAACGCATCGTCGTGTTCGGAGATTATTTGAATGATTTGGACATGTTTCGGGTCGCGGGTCGCGCCATTGCTGTAGAAAATGCCCTGCCGGAAGTAAAAGAATCCGCTCACGAAATCATCGGAAGCAATTTCCAGGGAGCTGTCCTGCAATACCTTGAATTTATATTTCTTGAAAAATGAACCCGTTCAAATTAAACTTCACAGGTACAACCCGCTTTCAAAACAACCTTGGTTATCATGTCTGAAACTGAGCAACCCCAGGAACCCGAAAAGACCGTCTACGAACGGGATAAAACCGCTAAGGAGCGCCAGCCTGCAGAAGGGGGCCCTAAAGCTCCTATCAAACCCAAGCCAAAAATCAAAAAGGCTTTTGTCGCGAAAAAAAAGACTTTCACTACCGACAAGCCCATGGAGCATCGCGTGAGAAACATTCGCATGACTTCCCTGGAGTCTGCAAAAATGATTTGGGAAACTCTTGTCGATTACCAGAATGAACTGGCGCAACAGGAATCTGATGATCCTGACAAGCCTTATCATGACTGGGAAAAAGTGGAGAAATTTTTTACCCGACTCGCTAAAAAATACAGCGTTTGCATGAGCAAGGCGTTAGGCGGTTCAATAGGCTGGGTTTACAAGGAAATGGAGGTAGCTCCACAAATCATGGACCAGGAGTTGATCGATATCATGGTGAATATGGAAAAATTCAAGCTTCCGGAACCCATTAAAACAAAACTAGGGTTCCATATCATTATGGTTTGCGAAAGCCAGATTCACATACACCGGGAAAAACCTAAAGAGGTAGAAAAACCACCCCTGTTTTAAACCGGTATCGGATTCACTCTCCCAGAAAAAACTGATGGATCGTTTCGACAACATATTCCTGCTGTCTTCGATCCACCTCATGAGAGATGGGAAGTGCCAGGGTCTCCTTCGCGGCCTTTTCCGATTCAGGAAAGTCACCACTTTTGTAACCTAGGGATTTGAAACATTCCTGAAGGTGGAGCGGAATAGGATAATAGATTTCGCACCCAATTCGGTTTTCATTTAGAAAAGCTCTAAGTTCATCCCTGCGGTTTCCTACGCGGAGCACATACTGGTTATAAATATGCCGGGGAAACACTTCAGGAGGCAGTTGGACAAACGGGGTCATCGCGGAATCTTTAAAAAGCCGGTTATAGGTCTGCGCGTTTTGCCTTCTTTGCTCGGTCCAACCTTCCAGGAAATTTAGCTTTGCGCTCACCACATCGGCCTGAAGGGCATCCAGACGAAAGTTTCCCCCTGTCAATTTATGATAATATTTCGGTTCTGAACCATGCACTCTGAGAATCTTTAACTGTTTGTAAAGCTCTTCGGAGTTTGTGGTTACCAGTCCGCCATCGCCAAAACCACCCAGGTTTTTTGTGGGAAAAAATGAGAAACATCCCATATCCCCCATCGAACCAGCCGACCTGCCCTTGTACTCAGAACCAATCGCCTGAGCAGAATCTTCAATCACCCGCAGACCATTTTTCTCGGCCAATTGAAGAATGAGATCCATATCCGAACATTGCCCATAAAGATGCACCGGAATAATGGCTTTGGTCTTCGGGGTGATGCAACGTTCAATATGTTCAGGTTTAATATTGAAAGTAATATCATTGATATCCACAAAAACCGGTTTGGCCCCGGTACGAATGATGGAACCCGCCGTCGCAAAAAAAGTATAGGGGGTGGTGATCACTTCATCACCAGGACCAATCCCCAAAGCCATCAATGCAATCAGCAACGCATCCGTTCCAGATGAAACTCCAATTGCATACTTAGCCTGGCAATAAGACGCCATCCTCTCTTCCATCCGGGAAACTTTGGGACCAAGAATAAATTGTCCCGATCGAATCGTTTCCGCAGTCTCCTTTTCCACCTCATTCAAGACCTGGTGATAAGAGGCAGTGATATTCAGCAAACGGACTTCTTTTACCAGGGGAGACGGGGCATCCAGTTTTTCCTGTAACTGCCCGGGAGTTAGAGCGTTTACTGGCGAGCCAGAAAATCTTTCAGGAGAAAGTGTAACCACCGCGTCTAATCCGCTTACCTCCACCAGACGCGCCACCAGCGCTATCTCAAACGGTTCTTCAGATCCCAGAGCCAGATCAATATCATGAGCAGTGGGGGTCAAAACAGCCAGGCTTCGCAAAAGCGATTGAAAATCTCCCTTGCGCTTTGAAGCACCTGCCCCCTCCAAAATGGCAGGAACAGAGGTGGACACAAGCCAGCCTTTGCAACGCTCTTGACGGCACAGGTTTAACACCGCTGAATTCACTAAATTTTCCAACGCCTGGATCAGGCAATCCGTATCGAAAATAATCTGCATGAATTAATTTAAACCTTAGTAATTTTATTGGAAGATATTTTGGCGCAGGCGCTTCGGGAATCCACCACCCAATCAGACTTGCTGACTACCGTTTTATAATCATAAGCGGATTTTTTCAATCAGCACCGGGAATATTTTAGGGGGATATCTATTTATTCGGTAGTTTTCTCTAAGGCAACTCGCAGGCCCTTATTTTATAAGGGCCACTCATGGCCAAAAGCAATTTTTAGAGATGCCCTTTTGCTTATTTTCTGCCATGTTCCAATTCGAACAAACCGCAGGAAATGGCCCCGTATATCATGACTGCCTGAAGCGGGAAACGGGAGGGGGTAACATGTTGAATTTCTTTTCCGTTAACCCAATAGGTGAAGGAAAAAGACTTCTTTTCTATTTGGTTATCTTTGTTAAGCATATCAAATAATTCAGCCTTCATCCGCTTTTTCTTTTCCCTCAGAGGTTTTAATAATCACCTTGTAGGAAATATTCTGGAACAGGTCCGATTCAATTTTTTTGTTCAGTACGGTTCCATCCACCACTGAAAAAACTTGAAAAACACCAGGGCTCCCAGTCTCACGAACGGATGACCTGAGGGCAGGGTTGGAACTTCGGCGATAGGCATGCCCAAGTAACGATCCTTGA
>ERZ651768.818-NODE-818-length-23136-cov-4.018171_pt1 | contig 23136 bp, 19 predicted proteins | sample MGYA00514754_ERZ651768 | MGnify/ENA metagenome assembly ERZ651768
ATCCAAAAACAAAAACGTAAACGAAAAGGACGAAGTAACTGAAACCATTATTTTTTATGCCAAAAGATATGGAACCAAATCCATAGAAAAATTTAGTTGAAAAGGATAATTTAGGTTTTTGATTGGCCTCTTCCATGAATTTAATCATTCCTCTTCATAAGACGGCTACCATATATTAATATGTAGTAAATGCCTAAAAGTAAATACCGTGAAATATCAAGCTTTTCAGGAGAAGAGCTTAATTTTAAAAATCCTTATAAATTACCCTCTCGGCTCTTAAGCAAAATAAAAAAGATCGTTCCTGAACTACCTTCAGGATTTATCTCTGACTTAGAAAACGCAGTTACTACTTACAAGTTTGAGGAAGCTGTGTTTAGGCGAGCGCCGAGTTATACAGATATAAGAATTCAGTTGGATGAAATCTCTTTGCAAGCTGAGATGTTGGCTGAAAATTTAAATAAATTGTTTCCCGGTGCCAGATCTTTTTTACTCCAGAGCCACATATCTAATAATTTGGACTACAAATATCTATCCAGCCTAACCAAGAGCTTAGAGGTATTGCGCTCTGCTTCCGAACACTCAGTTGTAAACTTAAAGGATAAAAAAGGAAGACCCACAAATGCCTTTGCTTTCCTTTTAATCGCTCAAATTGCCAGAACCTGCATTAAAAATACGGATGTAACTCCTTCACAATCCAATCAGAATTTTCTAGATTTGGTGACTCTAGTAGGAGAAGCAACAGGTATTTCTAACTTGGTTGATTTAGTTGATGAATCCCTACATCAAATAAACAGTTAACTGATTAAATGAAACTCTCCTTAACCCTATCCCTCCTGCTGTCGAAAGAGAAAAGAAAACTCTAAACCCTAACCAAATTTCCCTGCTTCAAGATTCCAAAGGGAGTGATATAGTAAATTTTTAATCAGGAGTAAATGATGTCAATAGAAGTAATGTTAATAATTGTAGTGCCTGTAGCTCTTCTAAATATAATTCTCTTTTTTAAGATTTGGGGTATGACAAACAATACAAAAAAAATAATAGTATTTTTAGAAACACAAAGACCAGATTTACAATGGAACAATTATCAGAAAGAATACGTCTGGCGTGATCAAGACTAACTTCTAACCAAGTTCCCTTGCTTCAATATCCCAACTGCTGCTGTTTGCTACTTAATTCCTTACAAATAATCTAAGTAGATAGGAGAAGACCAAGCTCTCTCTTCAATCATCGATAAACAATCATCGTCCTTAGCGGTGCGATCATCTCCGTAGCACATATTGACTTTAGTGCATTCACCGTTTTCATTGTATTCACATCTAATATTCTTGGCGTTAACTGAAGCTGAAGGTTCTTGTATGGCTCTAACATAGAAGGAAACATCCCTTTGATTTTTAGAATAACTGGTATCTTCAAAACTTACTTCACAACCATTTTGGTCTGAACGACATTCAAATACTTTCCAAGGGTCTTCAATGAGGTCATCAACACTTTCATTCGCAGTAACTTGTGGAGAGATTTTAATGACTTCGATTCTGGTAATAACTTTTCTTTCGTCCGAAGGGTTGTAACATTCGTTTTTACAAATCTGCTCGATTTCTTTTTTTGTTATTTTCGAATCTTGATAATCTGGACAACCCGGTTTTTGTTTTAAGGCCCCCACTGCTCTTACAAAAAACTGGGGATTTTCGGTAGTCGAGATTTCTCCTCCCATGGGTATCCGGCTTTCATCATGTAGTAGATCAAACCAAAGAAGAATCCTATCGCCGCTGGTCCCGTAGGTTTCTTTTCTCTTCATAGAATCCCATATGGCTTGTCTATCTCTCCCAGCAGAATGGACCGCTGCTAAGCCCCCTGTAGTGAAAAAAGAAGCTTGCCTTTCTACTTCCAAAGCCCTGAAACCCATCTCAGACACTCCTTCACTTCCGACCAGGTCTATTGATCGAGGAACGGCTTCTGACGTTGGATATATCACCTCTGCTATAGTATCGTTGGAAGGGCCATTGGCCTCGGTGGTCACAAATCTATCTAGTTCTTTATAGCCAGTCCCAGGTCTGGCTCGATGGTTGTCACTGGAAGCAATGAAGCCAAATCTGAATCTTTTTGGTTGCAGTTGTTCAAAGTTGGTAATAGACAACGCGTATTGACCAGAACTTGCTGGTCTATAGTTAAAAGAAGGTATAAAACAATCTTTGCATTGACCTGAATCCAACCAATCCTCGAGTTTAGTTCCCGGGATAGACAAATAACCTGATGCACCTAGAGCCAGGTAATTTGTTCGAGCTTCCATTTCTCTTGTTTTACATTCTGCTTCACTGTTACCCTCAGAAAAGCACCTTGTAGCAATAATCTCTCCAGCTCTCCAACAACTGGGTAAATACTCTGTTGTCGGTTCTGGACAACTTAAAGAGCCATCCTCATTAGCAGAGGCTGCCCGCCAAGACCTATATTCTTCTGAATTTCCATGTCCAGACATAATCTCAAAAAGTATTTGGATATTTTGATCGTGAAATCCTTCTTGAAGCTGTTTGTCTAAACTAGATAGAGGTGGTGTGTAAAGGCCCCAAGCGTTCCCATGTGGTATTACTATCGAAGGATAATTTAATTCATTAAGTTTAATAAAAAGCTCAACAGGAGTATTGGCATATTCATAACAGTTCTCTGGTAACAAAGAAGAATTTATCCCTTCTTCGCAATAAGGAACTCCTGATAATTCATCGATAAAACTAATGAAATTAAAATATCTATGTCTGTTCTTAAAATCGACAAATGCTAAAGGTTTGTATTGCTCGGCTTGGCTTCCTATGGACTGTCTCATTCCATCGGTCGCGATGCCACCAGCTCCGATTGGTCTTAACGGGACCTTTCCTTCTTCAATGTCCAGAAACATAACATTTTTATGGCCATAATGATTTTGAGGATCCGGCCCCACTTGAGTCCATTCATAACCTAAGAAAGTTACCATGTCGGGGTCTTCCAAATCGGAAGGTGCATTGCACTGTCGAACAGACTCTTTTATTTCTTGCCATTTCCTAGGTGTTGAAGCTTCAGCATGATCAGTGGTAACCCAAAAATCTAGCGCTGAACAGAACCTTGCGTAATCACACGCATCCGATATGGGATGAGGTCCTTCCCCGTTTAATATAGGAAGGCTCCACAAAAAAGCATCTGTTGAATAAGTGGTGTGCACATGAGTATCTCCAAACAGTATTTGCTTGGCTGATGCATTATGCTTTTTTTGAGCGCCTTTCTTTTGTACTAAGAGTTTCTCAGGATAGCTATCATCAACCAAATCCCCTCTAGCCTCTAACTCTCCATACCAATTAAATTGAACGCCTAGGGCGTAAACTCCTACGGTGATCAATCCCACAGTAAGAAAAGCTGCAAGTATTTTAAATATTAATCTTATTGTCACTTAGGCTTTTTTCTTTGGTTAGCATCTTCAATAAAATCTTTCATAAACCCATCAACCTTTTTTCCGGGCACTAATTCCTGTAAATTAAAATCTCTGGTAGCAAAAGCCTTTGAATGAGCTTGTTCAAACAACGGCACTCCTCGGTTTTTAAAAAAAAGTATTAAAATCATGCCGGCGATAAAGCCACCAATATGAGCAAAATAGGCTACGCCCCCTTCTCCTGAACCACCTAGACTAAAAAACTGGCTAATTATCCAAAATCCCAAAACTATAGAAGCTGGTACCCGAATAACGGTTATAAAAATAATAATCCACAAAAGCACATTTACGTTTGCTTTGGGATGAAGAAGCAAATAAGCACCTAAAACACCAGCTAAAGCAGAGACGCTCCCTCCGCCTGGTGCAGGGCTTCCTGAAGATAATTCGTCTGAAAATTCATGTAATTTCATAGAAGCTAAAGGTCCAAATTCTTTGCCTATACAATATTCGATTATTTTTTCTTTTGTGTTAAAGGGAGACAAATCATCCAAACCCATTGATTTAATTGCAATATGAATAATATCTTTTGTAGGGATGCCAGTTGAACGCTTTTGTTTATTGAGATAGTATTTTCCTGCAGAGATCATTGATGCAAGAGGAATTAAACCTACTAGTTCACTTCCTGACACACGAATACCACGTTTGCGTGCCTGCTTACGTGTTTCCTCAAAAGCTTTATGAGGTGAGGTCTCATTGAAATTGGTAAGATTCATGGAGACTTGTGCCAAACCATATTCTTCTATAAACCATCCGACTGCTTTACATGCTTTGAGTGTTCCTTTGACTTTTATAGGAACGCCATTTTCATCCCTAACAAATTTACCTTGCTTATTGCGTTTATTCCTGCCCTGCTCTCGCATATCAAGAGCAATATCAGTTGCGATCTTTTTATTTTTCGTATTTAAATTGATATTATATGCAATTAGGAATTCTCGGCATCCTATGGCTGTGGCCCCAGCATGAATATTCAGCTCGCTCGGACCATAATCTGGTCTCCATTCGGGTTGCCTTAATTTATCGGCTAAACCCTCATATTCACCTTTCCGTATATTTGACAGATCTTTCCGGTCAGATCTTTGAGCGGAATATTCATATAAAAATACAGGTATGCCAAGCTCATCCCCGACACGACGACCCACTTTCTTTGATAGTTCTATACACTCTTCAATGGTCACACCATTTATCGGGATAAAAGGACACACGTCAGTAGCTCCCATTCTTGGGTGTGCACCAGAGTGGTTTGACATATCTATTAATTCCGATGCTCTTTTGATTCCTTGAAAAGCAGCTTCCGAAATATCTTCAGGTGACCCTACAATAGTCACTACAGTTCTATTCGTATCTGGACCGGGATCCACATCCATTACTTTCACACCAGGCACCCTACCGATCGCTTCAACAATTCTGTCAATTTTTGTACGATCCTTCCCTTCACTAAAATTGGGTACACACTCTACAAGGCGCATTATTAAAATCCTTCAGATGCGATATTCTTTAGATGATAAATGAGATATATAATACCAATCAGCATTCCCAGAAGCCACCAAGTCGACCTAACTTTTTTTATACGCTGGGGTAATAGTCGCTTGAAATAACTCATTTTCGGTCATATTGATATTCCCGCAAAAAGCAGCATGAAAAAATTCACAAAGGGCCTCATAATCATCCAGATAATGGAAAAATTCGTTAAATAACCAAGTAGGATAAGACCAAACAGTACCTGCGGTCCATAAGTTTGGATCTTCCAAGCTAAACCCGGATTTGTTCGAGCCAGGTAACCGGAAAATATTTGTGAACCATCCAAAGGAGCAATCGGTATCAGATTAAATACTGCCAGTGCGATATTGATCTGTATAAAATACAAAAGCATGACCAGCATTGTCTCAGTCAACAATGCACTCCCAACCAATGAACGCAATATCATACCACCAGAAAAAGCCAAAATGAAATTTGCCAGTGGACCCGCAGCCGCCACTTTCATCATATCAGTACGCGGATCATTTAAGGATCTTGGGTCTACTGGGACTGGTTTTGCCCAACCAAACCCTACGAAAAGAATCATCATAGAACCCATGGGGTCAAGGTGTGCCATGGGGTTCAATGTCAGTCGTCCCATTCGGGCAGCCGTATTATCACCCAGGCGGAATGCGACCCAAGCATGAGCATATTCATGAAAGGATAAAGCAAATATCAGGGCCGGAATGAGCAAAATAAGTGTCTGTGGATCAAGTCGGAAAAGCATGTAATATTTAAGCTCGTGGATGGAATTTTTTGTAGGTTTTCATCAGAGCTTCTTTATCTAAATGGGTATATATCTGTGTTGATGAAATATCACTGTGTCCTAACATTGCTTGTATAAATCGTAAATCGGCCTTACCGCTTCTTAATAGATGGGTTGCAAAGGAATGCCGAAAGATATGAGGATGAATCTTCTCGGGTAGATTAACACTGTCATCACTCAATATAGTCCCTACTTGAAGCTGGTCTTCTTCATTTACACTAATATTTCTTTTATAGAATATCTTTTCAACATAAAAAATATCTATTTTAGCACCCTCAGGTATTACCTCAAATTGGTCGTGTATGTGGCACCAAATTTGTTTACCAACTTCAATGTCACGGTATATATAAAAATGTCTAACACCATTTATTTCTATATAGGTATACGGAAAATCTTCTTCCTCTTTTATAAAATCCTTATCGAGTTTAATTGTCACCGCAGCATACTTTCCATTTTTTCTTTTTGGCTGCTCTATTTTTGAAACTTCACCATCAACTTTAGATTCATAGTCATTAACCATCCAATCAACCCTGGTGTTGATCATCTTGTTTATGCCGATACGTGTAAGGGGTCTACCATTCCTGCTTAAAAATACATTATTAATCTTCCGTTTCCTTACCAAACTTGGGCGATTATTATCTATATAATCGCTTAGTGCCTTTTTAGCTCTTCCCATTAGCGGAACATATCTTTCTTTAGATCCTTTTCCAAATACACGAATTAATTCATGGTCATCTGGTACAATATCGTTCAATGAAAAATTGCACAGCTCGGTAACCCGGAGTCCACATGAATAAAGGATTTCAATTATTGCTTTATCCCTCTTTCCCAAATCATATCCCCAACAATCAATCTTTTCAATTATTGTATCTACATCATCTTCAGAAAGAACATTGGGAAGCCTTTTTGGTTTTTTGGGGGTTTCAATTCTTAGTGAAGGATTCTCTTTCAAAAACCCTTCCATTGTAAGAAACAAGTGGTACCCTCTAATAGCTGAAGCATATCTAGAAATAGTGGTAGGTGATTTGTTTTTTTCATTTTGTGATCTAATAAAACTTTGTATATGCTCTTCAGATATATCGTCAAGACAATGCAAATCCTTGGTTTTTAAATATTTCAAATATCCTATTATATCATATTCATAAGATTTTATGCTATTAGGAGATAGATTTCTTTCCACCCGAAGCATGTACAAATAGTCCTTCAGGTGGTCTTTCATCATCAGTCCATGATAGATGATTCTACCAGTCCACAGAGTATCTGTCCGGTCATGATATGAGCTTCTTGTATCCGTTGTGTATCGTTACTCGGTACGTGAATAGTAACATCGGCCTTTCCAGCAAGCCTGCCTCCGGACCTCCCCGTAAGAACAATGCTCTTCAATCCTTTATATTTTGCCTGTTTTACTGCATTTATGACATTTAAAGAGTTTCCGCTGGTGGATATACCCATCAAAACATCGCCTTCATCTCCTATTCCCTGGACCTGGCGGGAGAATATCGAATCAAAATCGGTATCATTTGCCCAAGCGGTCAGGAAGGACGAATCCGTTGTAAGAGCAATAGATGGAATGGGTTTACGATCATGGGAACTCATACCACCCATAAGTTCTGTGGCCAAATGCTGGGCATCTGCAGCGCTGCCCCCATTTCCACACCAAAGGATCTTACCACCTTTCTTGATGCAGTTTATCATTATGACGGCTGCTTTTTCTATATCTGATACGCAGGATTCAACCATCTCCTTTTTCACTTCAGCGCTGGTTAATATTTGTTCTTTAATAGTGTTCTTCATTTTAATCCTTTGAATGAATAGCAATAGCAAATTCAGCCATAATTTCAGATGAATTTTCTATCGCAGTACCAATTACAATAAAAGAAGCGCCAGCATTTACACGCTCTGCTGCTTCTTTCGGTGTTCGGATACCCCCCCCCACTACCAGAGAAACATTAGTTTCCCGGTCTATCTGTTCTATCGTTTCTATAGGGACTGGATACTTTGCTCCACTGCCGGCTTCCAGATATATTAATTTCATACCCAAATATTGTCCAGCAAGAGCATGAGCAATGGCAATATCTGGGCGATCCATAGGAATGGGTAAAGACCCACTCATAAATTCCACAGTAGTAGCTGACCCTCCATCCAACAACATGTATCCTGTCGGAATTGCTTCTATCCCAAGGTCTTTTACTATTGGTGCCGCAATTACTTGTTCGCCAATCAGATAATGGGGATTACGCCCCGAAATAACGGACATAAAAAGCATGGCATCATAGTATTCATTGATCTGCCCAACACCTCCGGGGAAGAAAATCACTGGGATATTTGCAATATCTTTTATGCGTGCCACCCGGTCATGACTTCTCCCATCCATCATCAGACTTCCGCCAACAAGAATTGCATCTACACCAGAACAATTGGCATTCTCAACCAATGTTTCAAGTTTTTTGTCATTTTTTCGATCGGGATCTATAAGAACAATGAAACCAGCACCTTTCTCTTTGACAATCTTTTTAAGTTTATCGAAAACAATCATTTAATTGATAAGTTCGCTATATTGGACAGATGTCAACAAATTTTCTTTTTCAAGGGGGGTTTTTGGTCTGATCTTGATGAGCCAGCCTTCCCCATAACAATCCTGGTTAATCTTTTCTGGTGTTTCTTCCAAGGATTCATTGATCATAGTTATTGTACCACTGATAGGGGCGAATAATTCCGAGACCGTTTTGACTGCTTCTATTTCACCAAATGATATACCTCGAGTTACCTCATCACCAATATTAGGGAATTCAAAAAATACAATATCTCCTAATTGACTTTGCGCAAAATCTGTTATACCAATGGTGACATCTTCTCCACTGAAATCAGCCCATTCATGTTCTTCTGTATATAATAGTTTGTTTGGTATGTTCAACACACTGTCCTTTTTATTGTTTTGGTTTGTAATTGAATGTTTCTAAGAAACCAGTATTGAATTCTCCCGATTTATAATTATCATCTTCCATAATAGCCTGATGATACGGAATAGTTGTTTTTGGCCCTACAATAATAGTCTCTTCAAGAGCACGCTGCATTCGAATAATAGCTCGAGACCTGTTTTTTGCGTGTACAATGAGTTTTCCTATCATTGAATCATAATAGTTTGGGATTTCATATCCAGCATAGGCATGTGAGTCCACCCGCACACCCTTCCCTCCTGGCATATGAAAACTCGTGATTTTGCCAGGCGAAGGTATAAATCCATTTTCCGGGTCTTCCGCATTGATACGGCACTCAATAGAGTGACCTCTCAGTTTATAATCCTGATGATACTCAGGGCAGGTTTCACCTGCATGCATTCTGATCTGTTGTTTGATGAGGTCCATTCCAGTCACCATTTCTGTCACAGGATGTTCTACCTGAATCCGTGTATTCATTTCCATAAAATAAAAGTTTTTATTCATATCCATTAAAAACTCAATAGTCCCAACTCCAACATAATCTACCGCTTTCGCGCCTTTTATTGCCATTTTACCCATTTTTTGACGTAATACATCATTAACCGCAGGAGAGGGCGTTTCTTCCACCAGTTTCTGATGCCTCCGCTGGATAGAACAATCCCGTTCTCCTAGATGAATTACATTTCCATTGATATCAGCCAGAATCTGGACTTCAATGTGACGTGGGTCTTCTATTAATTTTTCAATATAAAGATCGCCATTACCAAAAGCAGTTAGTGCTTCATGCTGAGCTATTGTATACATTTTCTCGATCTCATCAGCATCTTTTACCAGTCGCATACCACGCCCGCCGCCGCCCGCTGTTGCCTTAAGCATGACAGGATAACCTATATCATTTGCCAGTTTCATTGCTTCATCTGAATCAGATAGTATATTATCCCACCCAGGAATTACAGGAACCCCAACCGCTTTCATTGTTCCTTTAGCCTTTACTTTGTCACCCATTGCTTCAATGATTTCTGGGGTCGGTCCGAGAAAATTAAAATCATTTTTTTCGCATACTCTGGAAAATTCGCTAGATTCGGCAAGAAAACCATAACCAGGATGAATAGCATCAGCATTAGTTATTTCTCCAGCAGTAATTATCTTAGGAATATTTAGATAACTCTCGCTACTAGGTGGTGGGCCAATACAAACTGCTTCATCCGCAAATTTTACATGTAGGGATAATTCATCTTCTGTGGAATACACTGCCACGGTTTTAACGCCCAGTTCATGGCACGCTCTTATAACTCGCAAAGCTATCTCACCCCGATTAGCGATCAGGATTTTTTTAAACATTGAAAACTTAGGTTTGATTGATCACAAAGAGGGGCTGGTTATATTCTACTGGGTCCGCATTGTTGATTAAAATTTCGGTAACTGTTCCACTCATTTCAGATTCAATCTCATTCATTATCTTCATTGCCTCAATAATACATAAGACCTGTCCTTTGTTTACTTGATCACCCTTTCTGACAAAAGGTGGCTTATCAGGTGATGAGGAACTATAAAAGATACCAGGCATAGGAGATAACACATCTCGTTCATTCGAAACGGAAGAAGTATGTTCATCACCATTCTCATTTTCTTTATCAGATGGCTTATCAGACATAGTTTTTCCTGAGGAAACCTGATCACTATCTTTATTTCTTATTATGACAGGAACATCTTTTACTGCCCGGAATCTTCTTCCCCAAAAGGTCACTTCAATTTCATTTATGTTCGAGTTTTCAAGAATATAAATGATCTCTTTTAGCTTATCTTGCCACATTGTTATCTCATTTAAAACTTATATTTTGGCTCTTTCAATATATTCGCCATTGGTGGTATTGATCTTAAGATAATCTCCCTCCTCAATGAACAGGGGCACATTCAATGAGTATCCTGTTTCAACCGTAGCAGGCTTAGTAGCTCCAGTAGCTGTATTACCTTTGAATCCAGGTTCGGTCTCAACGACATTTAACACAACATTTGCTGGAAGGCGTATATCTAATATTTCTGTACCATCAAAAAGTACGTCAACATTTAATCCAGCAATCAAGTATCGCATATTGTCCGCAACAGTGTCAGCATCTATATTTAACTGATCATAGGTATCATTATCCATGAATACGAATAAATCGTTATCCTGATAAAGAAATTGCATTTTCTTAGCGTCAACTCGAACAAATTCTAATCTGGTCCCGGCATTAAAAGTTTCATCTATATTCTTTCCCGATTGAATATCTTTCAGTTTTGTTCGCACAAAAGCACCACCTTTACCGGGTTTGACGTGCTGGAACTCGATAATTTTAAATCGTTTCTTTTTATGAAAGATCACAGAACCATTTCGTATATCTGCAGTTGTAGCCATTAAAACTTCTCGTTATTTAAATCTTTTCAGATTATAATATACAGCGTCAGCATAACTGTTCAAACGTAGGTATAATCAGATACATATATACTATACAAAAGATCGTTCGATAAAACTGATAATCTTTTGGTGATCAAGCTCCATCTGTGTTGAATCTGGTATTTCCCTAGCATATTTCACCAAATCCGCAATTGATAAAGTTTTTACCCAGTCTGCAAACATTTTATCATTAATAGGAAATAAATTTCTATTCTCATCTATCTCCTCTGTAGTCATTTCTAAAGCTCGTATGAACGTGGAATATTCTACATATTCTCGTGAAATATGTGATAATTCAGCATAATAGTCCTTTGCAAAGCCATTAATATTCAACTCTCCCAAACGTCGTATTGCTTTTTCTCGTGGAGATTCACTGATCAGATATTCAGTACGCTGGTATTTTACATTAATTCTCTGGTTCCATGTCCAATATATAAAAGCAATAAGGATGACAGCTAATATTCCTAGTACAGTTAATCTTAAGGGAAACACACTGCGAACTGGCACCGGTCCTTTTATGGGTCTAAAATCTGAATTTCCAGTAGTGGTTAACAAAGATAGAATAGTTAATTCAATAGGCTCAGGTGCTATGGATGATATTACGGTATCACTATCATTTAAAATATCTATTTGGTATCCCGGTGTTTGAAATTTCCCTGTATCCCAGAACACCAGCTCAAAAGTAATGCCCGTAACAATCCCTTTATTGTAAAGCAACTTTTGGGTACGAACAGAAACAGTATCATTTTGTAAAAATAACTCTGGGAATTGAATCCGTCGATTCTCAGCATTATCAACTAAAACGGTCCAGTTAACCACATCTCCAATATAACCCTGAGTAGTATCGAGTTCTGATGAAACAATAGTAGACTGAGCAACCACGTTTATATGACTTAATAACAGAATTATAATGTACCAGGTCACTATCAATACCTTTTTTCTCTACGCTTGAAAAACCTCAAAAGTGGGTCAACAAAATCCTGATCAGTTGCAATTGATATCATATCAAAGCCAATACTTAATGCCTTTTTATTAAAATCATGCATTTGACCAATGATTTTTTTCTGTAATTCTTGTCTTTCGGTATAAGAGGAAGTATCGACCCAAAACATAGAACCCGTTTCTGGATCTTCAATCTTCACCAGACCTATTTCAGGAATATCCAGTTCAGCTGGATCATAAAGATGTATACCAATCAAGTCATGTTTCCGATTAGCTATTCGGAGAGCGTCCCAATGGTTATTATCTAAAAAATCTGATATAATGAATACTACACTTTTACGCTTGGCAACTTTTAATAGAAAATCAAGGGCATTTTTTATTGAAGTACCTTTACGCTCTGGCCTTACATATAGTAACTCCCTGACAACTCTAAGCACATGACTTTTACCTTTTTTTGGTACTAAATATTTTTCGATTTCATCTGAAAATAATATAAGACCAACTTTGTCGTTGTTTTTTATCGCGGAAAAACCGAGGACGGCAGCAATCTCTATACCAATATCCTGTTTCAAATCCTGACCCGATCCAAATCTTCCTGAACCTGAAATATCCACAATTAGAAATACTGTAAGCTCCCGTTCTTCTTCAAATATTTTCACAAATGGACTATTTGTTCGAGCTGTAACATTCCAATCAATCAAACGAATATCATCGCCAGGTTGATATTCACGAACTTCGGAAAAGGTCATCCCACGACCTTTAAAGACTGAGTGGTATTCTCCTCCAAAAAGGTCATTGACCAATCCACGTGTGCGAATCTCGATTCGTTTCACCTTTTTCAGGATCTCACGAGGAATCATGGATGTATCAGGGGACTTCTATAACTTCAAACAAGCGATGAATTACATCTTCAGATGTCAATTCTTCCGCTTCAGCTTCATAAGATAGAATGATTCGATGGCGCAGAACATCTGCACCAATATAACGAATATCTTCCGGTGTTATATAACCGCGATTTTCTGTGAATGCACGAGCCTTGGCAGCACGAATCAGATTAATCGTTGCCCTTGGCGATACGCCAAAGTCTATAATCCCTACTAAATCTTCTAGTTTATATCTACTAGGATATCTTGTTGCAGATACAAGATCTAAGACATAATCCTCAACTTTCTCATCAACATAAATATCATGAATAATTTGCTGAGCATCAATGATATCCTTTGCGGAAACAGCTGGCGTAATACTATTCAAGTTAACCGATCGTATATTATGGCGTATTATATGTCTTTCAGCATCTCGATCTGGATATTCTACTCGTAATTTAAACATGAAGCGATCTACCTGGGCTTCTGGTAAAGGATAAGTACCTTCCTGTTCAATGGGGTTTTGAGTAGCTAAGACCAAGAATGGGGCGTCAAGTTTAAAGGTGTTTTTCCCAATGGTTACCTGTCTTTCTTGCATCGCTTCTAACAATGCACTTTGTACTTTGGCTGGAGAGCGATTTATTTCATCTGCAAGAATAATATTGGAAAAGATCGGCCCTTTACGAGTCTCAAATCCTCCGTTTTTCTGGTTGTATATCAACGTGCCTAATAAATCAGCTGGAAGCATATCTGGTGTAAACTGAATACGCTGAAATTTTGTATCAATTAGTGTAGCAAGCATGTTTACTGTCAATGTTTTTGCCAAGCCAGGGACACCTTCCAGTAACATATGACCATTGGCTAGCATACAAATTAAAATCTTATTTATTAATGTTTCCTGACCAACAATAACATTGTTTAAATCATTTTTTAAAGGACCGACAAATGTGGACGTCTTTGAGATACGTTCATTGATCTCAGTAAGACTGAAGTCACTCATATATAATTTATCAGGAAGTAATGTGTTTTAAGGTCGGAATCTCGTTTATGTCTTTCCCCAAAAATTCGATCTCGAACTTTACAGAAGGAGAAAGTTCATGTTCAGGGAATCGCTTTAGAAATTCATTATATTCGAACCGGGCTTTATCAAAATCATTTAATGCATTAGCATAAATATATCCAATCATGAACTGAGCATGAGGTTCCTGCTTTGACCCAGAATAATTAGCAACAATTTTTCTATATTCCTTAACTGCCGTTTCAAAATCACGCAAATCATTCATATATATATCACCAATCATATACTGAGCTTTTGGGGACAGCTCATTTGTGGGAAATTTCTCCAACATATAGATCAAATTCTGTATGGACTCTTTTATTAATTTCTGCTTTCGTAATATTTCTGATTTATTAATGACCCATTCAGGAAAGGTTTTAAGTTCTTTCTGAGCCTGATCAGCCTGAACTGAGCCCGAATAATTAGTGACCGTTTTTTGTAATGATTCAAAGGCTGAATGTGGATCATTTTTCCAATTTTTAAATATGGTAGCAAGCTTATATTGGGCCAAGGAAGCCAAACTATCCCTGGGATATTCTTTTAATAAAGATTCCAAGTCATTGATTGCCAATTCAACCTGGTTTTCATTAAGACTTTTCTCTGCCTGATCCAATAATTCCGGAGCACTTTTTGTACATCCAACAATAAACAACACTCCAGATAAAATTAATGGTATTTTTATTTTCATTATCTTTCTGTAAAAAATTATGGTTGAATTTAGAATCACTGTTCGAATCTCAAAAGGTTATCATCCTACTTTTACACGTTTGAATTGCAAGGGTTCCAAATTTCACAAGAATAAAACTAAAAAAGGTATTGTACACCTAAATGAAATTTCCTCCTTGCTGGATTGTTAAACTGCACAGCATAATCCAGACGTGCTGGGCCTAAGGGTGTATTAACAGTTATGCCAATACCTCCATCCCATTTAACAGCCTCTATTGAAATTGAATTGAACCTCTTCGATAAAATACCTCCATCAACAAACAAGTTTAAACCTATAGATTTGTAGAGAGGAAATCGATATTCAATATTTGTCATGAATCGGATTATCTCACCAATTGGATCCTCGCCTGATTCCTCAAAACGTAACACATCCCAGCCACGCATACTTGTACTGCCGCCCAAATAAAATTTTTCGTAACTATAATCAATAAAATCCTTCTCTTTCCAATCATAGATAACCCCGCTTTTTAGTCGAAATGCAAATACAGATTCGTCCCCTACGGGGACATATTTCTGGATGGAAACATCAGCCTTTAAAAAGTCGCGCTCTCCTCCCAGAAAATATCCAGTTGATTTCAGATAAATATCAAATAAATATCCACTGCGAGGGTTTAGGTGGACATCTTTCCTATCAAAATGAAATCGCATAGAAATTGATCTTTGTTGCAATTTTTGTAATGAATCTTCCTGATCACTGAAATACTCCCATACTGCGTTATTTCCGAAGAAAGAACGTTCATCCAGGTTCACCTGTTGTGATATTTCCAAGCCATAGCGCTCAATGCGAGGGAAATTATTTCTTTCCTCCTGATAGTTTACCAATGTTTCATAAAACCCAGTAACCTTCGTTGGCCAGCGAATTAAAAATAACCAATTATTAAACACAGTAATATCATATCTGAATCGAGGTTTATTAAATTTTGTTTCCCAAGGTATACCAACCATCAATTTCGTGGAAAAATTTGTAGTACTATTATAAATGGATCGATTACGCCATTCAATAAACCCTCCAATAGCTGGTAGGGGTTCAGTACCTTCATAAAACTCCACCGGTTCGTATCCCCCAACTGAAACCCACTCTCTCTGTTTAAAACGGTTTAATTCAATAACAATATTGACTAATGAGTCTGAATCAGCAACTTTTACTGGAATTAAATTCACCATTGAGAATATACCCGTTTCTCTTAACCTCCTTTTTGTAAGATCCATTTTTGAAAGAGAATAGACATCGCCTCTATTATACTTCAATTCCCTAAAAACCTGAACACTATCTACTCCTTCTTCATCGATGAATGTACGGTGAATAACTACATCTGGACCCTCATCTATTATAATGCTAATAGCTACTGAATCCGATACCTCATCTTGAATCTTAAGTTTAACAAATAATTTACCAAATTCATGATAACGATTTTCTAAAAGAGTAAAATTCTCATTAATCCTTACAGGGTTATAAGGCTGATTCACGGTAATCCCCAACATAGATTTTAATTCATTATTAGAAATGAGTTTATTCCCATGAATATTTACATTTGAAACAAAAAATCGTTTTCCTTCCACTATATTAAAAAAGAGATCAGCAAAATCGTTTTCGATTTGGTATGATCCCTTTATGATAGCATTTAAAAAACCCTGGGAATGAAAATAGTTCTTAAGGGTAAGTGCATCTAGTTTCACCAACCGAGGTTCTAGTTTCGCACCTCGAAATAACCAACTGGATGGCTTTTGTCTTAAAAGACTTGTTAATTCTTTTTGTGAAATGGATTCATTCCCATTAATTGTCACAGATCTGATCTTTGTTGGGTCACTTTGAGCCAACATTATACCCAGAGGGCCTATGAGGCCGATGGCAAAATAAAAATATATTTTCACTGACTATTTAATAAGCGTATCGATATCGATACTTTAGATGCAAATGTCCTTCATCATCCATATTCCCAACCAGCGATAAATTACGATTCAATTTATATTCCACACCGGCCTGTATTTGAGAAGGATTCGTTAAAGAAAAAGATTTCTTATATGATAAATTTAAATATGTTTTATCTCCAAATCTTCGTTTTGCAGAAATTTGGAAATCATCATCTGTTTCTGGATTCAATAAACCTGCTGTTCCTGTAATATCAATATCATCTACCAAATTCATTATTCCCAATGCTGTCATTTCTTTTATATTTTTTTCTAACTGGGATTCTAAAAGGGACCCTAAAACAGAATAGGCCTGGCTTCCAAAACCAGTAGAGGTCATCTCCTGGTCTTCAAATCGCTTACCCCAGGTAAGAAGTTCAAGAATATCACTTTCTGAAAAACCGCTTGATGATTCTAGTATTAAATCCATATCATCGATACCACCTATTATTCTCAACTCAATTCTTTCATTACCAACCATGGTAAAGGCCACAACATCCATATAAGGATTTACCCCGTTATTGTCAAAACTGACATAACCCTGAAGATCTTCGAAATTATCTTTGTAGGAGAATACCGTCCCATCCTCAACAAATAGTTCACCACCAAAGTTCCAATACTGGTTTCCAGTTTTTGACAAGCTGATCTCTCCCGCTAATAGTGCATCTACCTGTGAATTCTGGAATGTGCCCTGACCACGGATTGGAACATTTATCCGATAGGACATGATTACACCTTCATCTTCAGGCAATGCGACTCCAATATCTTCTGTGGTAAATTCATAGAAAACGATTACATCCGATGCTTCAATCTTTCCAACAATTTCAACCGTGTCTTGGCCAGATATCATCAAGTCCAGATCCCCAACAGTGCCAGTTATATCTAATGGTAAGGTCTTAAAATATAATTCTGTGCCTTCAATCTGATTGACCTTTAAATTATAATCAGGTTCAAAAAACTGGCTAAAATCTATCGAACCTATCACAGATATATTTGGTGTGGAAGGCCAAGAATCCTGTTCGCTATAATCCACACCTTTTCCAAGCAAGGATTTTATTATCATTTGATTTTTCTGCATCGTTGCTTCGCCATTTAAAGAAATTATGGGATCATCCAGTAACATTGTATAAACAGCGGCATTCTGTACATGTGCGTAGCCATCTCTTTCAATTGCATGCGCCGGACCTGTTAAAGATAAAGAGATATCAATATCTCCAGTTACTGAATCCAGTTCAGCCAAGTATGGTGATAAAAAAGGTAATGAGTTTAGTTTTCCTTCTGTATAAAAATCTAAAGTATCACTATTAAAAAATTGGCCATAATTATCTGAACTCAAATTCAAGTCAAGTGGGACCGAACCATACGCTATTATAATTTCATCTTTATTCCGTGACTCAGCCTTATCAATGATTAGTCTGCGCCCGGTATACTGGCCTTTACCATTCACAGTCCCAAGATGTATTCGATCAAACTGAGCATTCTTAATTCCCGTATCAAAACTAAAAACAGTGTTATCCATTGACCCAGATAGTTCGAGTGTACCACTGGCTTGGCCACTTAATTTATAAAATCTGGGAATAAATCTGTGAACCATTGGCATGGATAATCCTCTGAATGTAGACTGAATCGATATCTGAGTTGAATCCTGATGTGTAGTAGAAATAGGTACGATTCCAGATACTTGAAAACCCATTGATTCGCCACGCGTCATAGAGATATCATCTACATGTAACATTCCCCCTTTATATAGGAATGACATTGTCATTTCATCGAATGTTTCTTTCATATACTCTCCGCGCTTTAATGAAATATCAACATCAAAAGCCGATGCGACATCAGCAGACATGAACCAGATCTCACCAAAAATAATCCCTGAGAACTTCAGCCGTTGATCGTCAAAGAATTGTGTTATTACTTGCGCATCAAAATTTGACATTTTCAATCGACCTTCAGCATGCTTTCCCCACTCTAAAACACCATCCATAATCCCATCATTAATATGAAACTCAAATGGTTCAACCACGATAATTGAATCTTGGAACATCAAAAAGATCGGTTTGGAATTAATTAAATAGTTCCCTTCATATGCCAACTGCACACGATCTAACTTGTACTGATCCTCAGATAACCAAGACCCAGATATCTGTAGGAAATCATCACCTGACTTAAAATGACAATTTTCAACAACCATACGGTTTTTAGCAAATGAAACATCAACTGTTCCACTGTCAAAATGCTTATCTCGCCAATTTCCTCTTCCAATTTTTAAATTAACGAACCCGGAAGGGAAAGCATCATTGGTTTCCATTTCTGAGTGAAAGGTAAGTGAATTCAGAGAAAAATCATGATAAATGATATCCCTACACTGTAAATCAGCTACAGCATCTGGATTATCAAGTGTTCCGCGAACATTCATTCTACCTGTTGCCCATCCACCCGAGAATTCATCCATCCAAAATTGATTTATTAATTCTACATCGGCATTTTCTAGATCAGCCACTATATCGAGCTCATTGGTCTTTAGATTAACTGCACCATTAAGAGATAAAATACTTTCTCCAATAATGAGCATCACAGGATCAACTGCAGAGATGACGCTATCGCGATAGACCACTGTGCCATGGAACGAACTTTCACCACCCAAATAGAGTTGGGATTCTAAAACTTCCATTGTCAATTCAATTTGATCTAGGGCATTTTTTTCATCTAAGCTACCTTCTAATATCATCATTCCAGATAACAATGTTTGTTTTTGTTCAACCAGCCAGCGACTCAAATCAAGACTGTCTAAATAAAAATATCCGCTAACACGACCGTTTTCTTCCCATAAACCACTCAAGTTTAGCCTAGAATCTTCTCCCGATAATTTCAAAGACTTAAGAATCCAGCTAGTACCCTGATGAAAAAGATTAAAATCACCTTTCATGGAAAGGCCTAAATTATTTGAAATGGATAATTTTCCTCTGGTATCACCTGAATCAGACTCAAAATCAAATTGGCCTGATAATTGGGAAAATTTTCCTTTCAAAGGTGTTCGACTAAAAAGTTCCTTGGAAATAAAGAATTTATTCATTGAAATGGAGCCAGAAAAAATGGATGAATCAGAAAGATATTTCACGGACCCGTTTAAAGGAACCTGACCAATTTTCCCATCAAATTCTTCAACAAATAATCCCCTGTTATCAGCACTAAACTTCATTCTATCCATTGTGATACCAAATGGATTTGGTTTATCAATATTCAACTTTACGTTTGTTAAATTTACATTCAATATTTCACCACCGGATAGTTTACCCGCAAATATTCCAGATAATATAAATAGTGAATCACTGATCTGAAACGGGAAACTTCCAGAAATAAAAAAACGATCAATATTAAACGGCAACTTTAATAGGGTATAATCTGGCTCTACATCCGCACTGGAAAAATTTTCTGGAATTACAGATATTTCTAATCCCTTTATTTCGATTATATCGAATGTTAACCGTCCAAAAATAGTAGAAATAAAATCTAAGTTTATATTGCTTTGTTTAATAGACAATGTATCATATTCTGGGTGAATGGCAGTGAGATCATATAAGTGTATGGAACTCAGTAGATGACCCGATAAATCAGCAGATGTGATTGACCAATTAGTAGCAACTAGACTCTCATTTATTTTTTCTAAAATCAATGATTCCCATAATACAGCACGAAATAATATCCAATTAAATAACAAAAGAACTATAATAATCGCTGATTTTTTCTTGATATTTCTAACCACGTAAACTTCTTCTAATTGTGAACGAAGTTAGGTACAGGGTGTTCCAAAAACAAAAAAAGCGTCTTGAAAGACGCTTTATTGTCTAATCAATAAACCTTTTTAATCAACCACTTCGAAATCAGCATCTTCGATTTCACCTTCTTTTTTATCTTTTTTATCTTTTTTATCTTTTTCAGATGTTTGATCTGTTGCACTTGCTTCTGTTTCCTTTGCATTATCATACATCTTTGAAGCTATCTGAGACCATGTGGTATTCAAAGATTCTATGGCAGGTTTGATGTCATCAGCATTGCCACTGTCTTTGGCTTTCTTGAGGTTATCAATCTTTTCAGTCAATAATGCTTTTTCTTCGTCACCTAGTTTATCTCCGTACTCTTTAATATTTTTTTCTGTTTCATAGGTTAAATGTTCTGCCTGGTTCATCAGATCGATTTTCTCACGCTTTTCCTTATCTTCCTGTTCATGATTTTTCGCATCATTAACCATTTTATCAATTTCAGATTCAGATAATCCGCTGGACGCTTCAATTCGAATACTCTGTTCTTTTCCGGTTGTTTTATCTTTCGCACTAACATTTAATATGCCATTAGCATCAATATCAAAGGTAACCTCTATTTGTGGAATCCCGCGAGGTGCGGGAGGAATATCCGCCAAATGAAATCGGCCAATGGTTTTATTATCTATAGCCATATCTCGTTCACCCTGTAGTACATGGATCTCTACAGTGGTCTGGTTATCAGCGGCTGTGCTAAAAATTTGGGATTTTTTAGTCGGTATGGTCGTATTACGCTCAATAAGATGTGTATTCACACTGCCAAGCGTTTCTATCCCTAAAGAAAGCGGTGTAACATCTAACAATAAAATATCATCCACATCACCAGCCAATACGCCACCTTGGATAGCTGCACCTAGAGCCACAACTTCATCTGGATTTACACTCTTATTTGGTTCTTTTCCAAATATCTCTTTCACTTTTTCCTGAATTTTTGGGATACGAATAGACCCGCCGACAAGAATTACTTCGTTAATTTCAGAAGCTTTTAAACCCGCATCGGATAACGCCCTTTTGCACGGTTGGACTGTCCGTTCTATAAGGTCATCTACCAAATCATTAAACTTTGCCCTAGAAAGACTCAGGTTCAGATGTTTCGGTCCAGATGAATCCGCTGTAATAAAAGGTAAATTGATATCCGTTTGTTTTGAAGTTGATAATTCTTTCTTACCAGCTTCTGCCGCCTCTTTTAGCCTTTGAAGTGCCATCGGATCTTTTCGGAGATCAATCCCATCACTCTTCTTAAATTCATTAGCAATCCAATCAATAACACGTTGATCAAAATCATCTCCACCTAGGTGTCCATCTCCATTAGAGGATTTAACTTCAAATACACCGTCTCCTAACTCTAATATGGAAATATCAAATGTTCCACCGCCTAAGTCAAAAACAGCAATTTTTTCATCTTTTTTCTTATCTAATCCATACGCTAACGAAGCTGCTGTCGGTTCATTAATGATACGGCGCACATTAAGACCAGCAATCTTCCCTGCATCCTTTGTAGCTTGGCGCTGAGAATCATTAAAATATGCAGGTACAGTGATAACGGCATCTGTGATTTTTGTACTAAGATATTCTTCTGCATCCTGTTTGAGTTTTTGGAGTACCATGGCACTGATTTCAGGGGGAGTATATTCTTTACCACCTGCCTTTACAACAACAGCTCCACTTGAATTTTTATTAACTTGATAAGGCACCTCAGAGATTTCGGTATTGACTTCATCGTGCATTCTACCCATAAAACGTTTGATAGAAAAGACTGTGTTTTCAGGGTTGGTCACTGCCTGACGTTTAGCTGGCTGTCCTACCAGACGTTCTCCGTCTTTCGTGAATCCAACAACCGAAGGGGTTGTGCGACCCCCTTCAGGATTCGTTATAATAGTCGGCTCCCCACCTTCTAAAACAGCTACACAAGAATTAGTCGTTCCAAGATCGATTCCAATAATTTTTCCCATTGTATCTCCTTAAAGTAGAATCTGATAAAATTTACTATACGTTAACAATGAATATTCCATGAAGATTACTAATCCTAATTGACAGATAAGAGATTATTTTCCCCCTATATGACAGAAAACGATTTCTTTTATGTTGATTTAGGAGATCTTTTTTGGTTTTTTTTGGATTTGTTTTTTGTCTTCACGTTTTCACTACTATCTGTGAATTTGAACCCAGACCGAAACGACTCCACCTTAATGACCGTGCCTTCATTATAATTATGTTTCAACATCATCTCTGAAATAGGATCTTCCAGAGATGTTTGGATTTCGCGACGCAGAGGTCGGACACCAAACTTGGGATCATATCCATTCTTTGCCAATAACTTCTTCGCTGATGGCGTAAGTTTTAATCCCAAACCCATTTTAGCTAGGTTTTCCACCAAGTCATTCAGCTGTAAGTTGATAATTTTATATACATGATCTTTTGTTAGAGAATTAAATACGATAGTTTCATCGATTCGATTTAGTAGTTCCGGAGAAAAAGTATCCTGGACTTTATCCAGGATGCGGGATTTCATCTTCTGGAAATTCTCTTCCAATGATTTACCATTAAAACCCAGTCCGCTGGATTTTAATTCCTTTGTTCCAAGATTAGATGTCATAATAATGATGGAATTACAAAAATCTACCTTTCTGCCGAGACCATCTGTGAGTACACCCTCATCAAATACCTGTAAAAGAATATTATACAGGTCATGATGAGCCTTTTCTATCTCATCGAGC
>ERZ651768.820-NODE-820-length-23087-cov-110.963407_pt1 | contig 23087 bp, 20 predicted proteins | sample MGYA00514754_ERZ651768 | MGnify/ENA metagenome assembly ERZ651768
ATCCAATTCGATCAGAATGGGCGAACAAATCTTGAATTATACCGCTGGAAAGGTGAGTGATTGTGGAGTGGATTGAGCACTTGCTTCTGCGGCTTCAAATCGGAATTTGAGGAATGTCCCTGGTTCCAAGTTTTTTCAAACGTTCCGCTAAGTACACTGCAGGGTGGAGGATCCGAAGATCAATATTTTCACTCCTGATTCCGGCACGAATTTGGTACAGGCACCCGGGATTACCGGTGATAATAGTTTTCGCTTTTGGGTTTTCCGTCAAAGTTTGACGAACAGATTCGGTTTTTCGCTTCAGCACGTCTCGTGAGAGGTCAGGTTGAACAAGATTGTAGATTCCTGCAGAACCGCAGCACCAGTTGGATTCTTTCAGCGGTACCAGTTTCACTCCAGGCAAACTGTTCAAAAGTTGCCGAGGATTTTCGTCTACTTTTTGGGCGTGCATAAGATGACATGGTGCATCATAAAGCACTATGTCTTGATCTTCACGCCAGGAAAGACTCTCCAGCAGTTCCGGGAAGCGCGAAAGGAATTCGAGAATATCTATTACTTTATTTTCAAAACCGACCCAGTCCTGTTCGGACCCATTAGTTTCATCTGAAAACAGGTGATGATATTCCTTCAACTGAGCTCCGCAGCCTGCTGCATTCGTGATAATTGCATCAAAATGACGAGGTTCAAAGGCAGCAAGATTTTTCAGAGCAAATTCACGGGCAGTCTTTCTGTCACCGCTGTGAACATGAAGTGCACCGCAACAGCCCTGATTCCCCGGTACAACCACTTCACAACCGAAATGACGCAGCAGTGTCAATGTTGATTCATGAATTGCCGATTCTGAAACATCCATAATACATCCGGAAAACAATCCAACTCTGATCTTAGATTTTCTATTTTGTACAGTGTGTTGTGTTTTTTCTGGAAAAACAGGTGAAAGGATTTGATCGGCATATTTGCGTTTGAACGATTCTCCTGAACAATTGGGCAACAGGTGTTGTTGAAAAACAAATGATTTAGGAAGCAGTTTTCCAATAAATGTTTTAGTAATAAATTGGGGCAATCCTGTGGCAGCATATATTTTCAAGATACGGCTTGCTGCAGTCATTATGCTGGTGTAGCGAAATAACCCTTTTAACAAGAGATTCCGAAGAAACCGCTCTTTCAAACTTTGAGGCGTGTTTTCCAGAATAATTCCGCGCGTTTTTTCCAGCAGTTCTCCATAAGGTACTCCGGAAGGACAAGCACTTTCGCAGGCACGGCAATCAAGGCAGCGGCTTAAAGGATCAATTACTGATTGTTCCAGTTCCAGTTCTCCCTCCCAGAGTCCACGCATTAAATAAAGTCGACCGCGTGGAGAATCTTTTTCATCTTCCAATTCACGATATGTAGGACAGCTTTCCAGGCAGAGTCCGCAATGTACACATTTTAGAATGTTATCAAATTCGGCCTGGCGGAAAAGCTCCTTAGTCGAAACAGCCGTTTTTTTCGAAAAATTTATGCTCATTCGTCAAACTCTAAATCATAATATGGAGCAAAAAAAACACCTGCAGGATCAAGGTGTTTTTTAAGTCTCTTTACCAAAGAATATCCACTGGCCACACCAAATTTTCCCAGATCCATAAAAGAGCATTTCGGTGTAGAACTCACCCACCGGAGCCTGCTGTCAGCATGAATCAGGGCTGATTTTATTTTTTCAAGATGCTGAAGCTGCTCTTTCCGTTCTGTGCTTTTGTGCATAAAATGAATATCACCTCCTGTAGGATGAACTGCAATTTTAAAATTTGCTTTTCGGAAAGTTTCAAAAGGGAAGGTAAAGATTTCTTCAGTCGGCAAAGTTGCAAAAACATGAAAATGTGATTCCTCCATTTTCCATGCATCACGAATCGACGGTAAAAACCCTGTAAACCTTTGTTCTCCCGGAGTGAAAATCTGTCCGGAATATGATTTGCCGTCAGGCTGAATATTCAGAGTCTCACCAAAAACTTCACGTATTTCACCTTCAATTCGGTTTCGATTCAGCTTGTTTCCGGAATATCCCATACCTAAAACCCAGCTTGAGTCTGAAGTAGATAAAGCCTGAATCCAATTCAATGGAATCCTGAGTTTGCGTAGCTCCTTGAGCTGGGACAACCATGCTTCATCCCGGAAAATTCCAAACATCCCATGCGGTTCTACAGGCCGTGGCATAACCTTAAAATTAACAGCAGTGATAACACCCAAACCGCCTTGACTTCCTAACATCATTCGTGTCAGGTCATAACCGGAAACGTTTTTTACCACCTTTCCGCCAGCCTGTACTAATTCACCTTTCCCGTTAATATATTCGATACCGATGATACAGTCGCGAAGCCCGCCCATGTCCATGCGGTTTGGTCCATAATCATTGCAGGCTACTACAGAGCCAACACAAGAATCCGGAAACCACGGATTGACAGGCAGGACCATATTTTTCTCCGCCAGCATTCCCTGTAGAGTCCGGATACTCATTCCTGCTTCCACACCAACGACCATGTCATCCGGATCAAAAAAGCGTGTTCCGTCGAGTTTTTTCAGGGAAAGGATGTCGCCGGGAATATCTTTCTGGTTGCCTGAAATTGTGCTCACAAATCGGGAACCATTTCCGCAGATCCTGAATGGTACTTGCGTTTCAATACGGGAGTTAACCCAATTTTGCAATTCTTCCAAGGAGCCCGGTTCTATTTTGCTCATACTGCTATTCCTGATTTTGCGGCAACCATTTTTGTTTTATTAACGGCAGACAGATTAGGCGGAGGTGTTCCTGCTTTGGACTCAGCACAGCGTCCGGGATGCGGAAAAATCTTTCCCGGATTGAGCAAATTCTCAGGATTAAAAAAAACACGTACATTCTGCATATTAGCAAGCGATGTCTCTGAGTAAAGATCAGACATCCACTCGGCTTTTTCAATACCAATTCCATGTTCTCCGGAAAGCGTACCGCCGTAACGGATACAGGCCGATAATATTTCTTCGCCAATTTTATGTGATTTTTCAACCTCTTCAGGATTTTCATAATCATACAAAATCAGCGGATGCAAATTGCCGTCTCCTGCATGAAAAACATTGGCCACAGTCAAACCGTGTTTTTTACCAATTGCTGTGATTTCATCGAGTACTTCCGGAAGTTTGCTGCGTGGAATTACACCGTCCTGCACATAATAGCTCGGTGATATTTGACCAATTGCGCCAAAAGCTTCTTTACGTGCACGCCAGATTTTGGCACGTTCTGCCTCATCTTGAGCTCGATTGACTTTAGTTGCTCCAGTTTCTTTGAGCAATTTTTCAACTATCTCTGCTTCTGCATCCAGTCCGTCTGCCAAACCGTCCAGTTCCACAATCAGCACAGCTTCCGCATCCAAAGGAAAACCAGGTTTGAGTGCTTTTTCAACGGCAGAAATTGTGATTTTGTCCAGCATTTCCATTGCAGCCGGAATTATGCCGTGACGAATTATACTTGAAACAGATTCGCAGGCATTGCGCACTGAAGTGTATATTCCAAGCAAAGTTACCGCTTTTTCCGGGTTTGGAGTAAGACGGCAAATGATCTTGCTGATGATGCCAAAAGTACCTTCAGAACCAGTTACCAAACCCAGCAAATCCGGTCCGGGCATTCCAAGATGTTTTCCACCAAGTGTGACTAACTCACCGTCAGGCAAAACCATTTCGACACCCAGCACATGATTAACAGTTACTCCGTATTTGAGTGTGTGCGGCCCTCCGGAATTTTCTGCTACATTGCCGCCAATAGTGCAGGCTTTTTGCGAAGAAGGGTCAGGAGCATAGTGGTAGCCGTGAGAGTGGACGTTCTCAGTAATATGTAAATTAATTACTCCGGGACCGACTGTAATTGTGCGGTTAACCCAATCTACTTCATGCACTTCCTTGAAACGCGCCATTTCAATAATCACACTTCCTTCCTGAGGAACTGCGCCTCCCGAAAGCCCGGTGCCGGCGCCTCGTGCGACAAAACTGATCTTGTGCTGATTGAGCAGTTTGATGACCGATGAAAGTTCCTGAACTGTTCCGGGAAACAAAACACCCATAGGTGGTGCAGTGTAAAGAGCCAGACCGTCGCAACGGTAAGTGTAAAGTGTTACTTGATCATCCTTGACCCACTCTTTTCCAAGAATCCGGACAAACTCTCCGCGGATATTTTTTTCAAATGACATGTTCCACGCTCCTCAAAATTAAAATAATTTTGTTAATATATTGTGATGAAAACGATCTTCATTAAAATGTTTTCGCAGGCCTCAATAAAGTTGTTTGGGACATATTGCTGGAATTAAGAATAACTTATTAAAAACACTCTATCAAGTGGTATAATTGTAAGACCAATTATTATTTTTGTCATAAAACAGAATCCACTTGACCATTGTCCTCAGAAAACAGAGGATTCATTGCAGGAATTGATGAGCTTTGCCGACGCCTCCCTACGAACTCGTCATGAAAATTAATTGTCTTTTTCCAAAACAATAAATCATCAGTTGGAATAATCAAATGCTCCTGAAAGCAGTCCGCTCACAACGTCGTTTTGAACAAGTTGCAGAACAAATATCTAAATTAATCCAAAAAGGAAAACTCAAACCGGGTATGCGTCTGCCGCCTGAAAGGGAACTTGCACTTCAGCTCGAAGTAAGTCGTCCGACGGTGCGTGAAGCAATGATTGCACTTGAAATTTCTGGTTTGGTTGAAGTCAGGGTTGGTTCTGGAATTTACGTTTTGGACACTTCAAGTCCAAATCTGAAAATGTGTAAAAATTCTGTTGACATTGGGCCTGGTCCACTTGAATTAATTGAGGCACGCAAAGAAATTGAGGGTGCCATTGCAGAGCTTGCCGCGCAGCGTATTGACACGGGCTGCCTGGAGCAACTGGAGCAGGCAATAGATAAAATGGTGCATGAAAACAAGATTGGTGCTGATGGGGACAGAGAATTTCATTTACTGGTAGCCAAAGCTTCCGGAAACAGTGTTTTGGAAACAATAACTGTATTTCTCTGGGATCAGCAGCAGAATTCTCCGATGTGGACAAAATTGATTGAGCGGATGAAAGAGAAAAAGCTGCACACTGCCATTCTGGATGACCACCAATGTTTACTGGACTCTCTTCGTCAAAAAGATTCCAAAGGGGCTAAAGCTATCATGAGGAATCACCTTAATCATGCTCGAGACATATATTTTGATTTAATGGGAGAAGAAGAAAACTGACTGTCTCGTCAGGCAAGTTTAATTGAGTATTTTGTTAAATTTAAAACATGGCTTTGCATTTTATAAAAGAAAAATGAGTATTTACGGATATACACGTTTAAACAACCACCGTCCAACTCCTGATAAATTGGACACACGAAACCAGGCTGGGATAATTCGAAAATGGTCTGAAAAAAAGGAACTGAAACTCAAAAAGATTTTCCGTGATATTGAATCAAACAGTGCCAGCCTGGAACTGCCAAATTTAAAAAAACTTATCACCCTGATTGTACAGGATAAAGTCACGGTACTCATTGTTGCTCGTTTGGATCGGTTAACGAGGTCAATTCGTCTTTACAAACAATTACTTAATTTATTTGAAAAACATAAAATACGTTTTGTTTCTGTAGCAGAAGGTTTGGATTCGAAAACAAAAAGTGGAAAAATGGTTTTAGATGCACTCAGTATAATGGCACTTTGGGACGCAAAATCAATTCCGGACCGGACCCGCGAAATGATAGAACGAAAACGGGAAATTGGTGAACGTGTAGGCCATGCTCCTTTTGGATATACGTACTGGAACAAACGACTGGCGCCTGTAGAAAAAGAACTGGCTATTGCCAAACTCATCCGGGAAAAGCGGGAGGATGAAAATTTGAGTTACCACAAAATAGCCAGGTTCCTCAATAGCCAGCGACTGAGGTCTAAGCGGGGAGGTCGCTGGTATGCAGAAACGATAAAAGGAATTTGCGAAAATTCTCTTTACAAACGAACTTCGAATATCAAATAAGGAACTGTTTAACGATAAGGTGAGTGTGGGGTGAATTCTTCAATACCTTGATCAATTGCTGCCTTCTCTTCTTCCAGAAATTTTGAAATTGAACTCCTGAATCCCGGATGCTCCAGCCAATGTGCACTGTAGGTTAGTTCCGGAAGAAAACCGCGCTGTATTTTGTGCTCTCCTTGAGCACCAGCTTCGAACAAACTAATTCCTTTCCTGATAGCATATTCTATCGGTTGATAGTAGCATAACTCAAAATGCAAACTCCGAAAATTTCCTTTACAACCCCAATACCGCCCATATAAGCATTTTCCATTTTTAAAATTGATTGTTCCTGCGACACAATCTCCATCAACATAAGCAAGAAAAAGCACCAGCTTATTGCACATAGTTTGATGGATACGGGAAAAAAAGTCTTTTGAAAGATATGGACGTCCCCACTTTTTTTCAGATGTAGAAAGATAAAATTCATACATATAATTTATATGTTCAACCAGAATAGCCTCTCCCTCCAGTACTTCCACCTTGATCATCTGCTGTTGAATTTGCCTGCGTTCCCGTATAATTTCCTTCCGGCGTTTACGTTTTAAGCTTCCAAGGAATTCATCAAAATCCTGGTAAAAATTGTTTTTCCAATGGAACTGGAAACTGTGCCGGATTAGAAATCCCATGGATTCAAAGACTGGCAGCTCTTCTGCAGTAATGAATAAAAAATGGAGAGAGGAACAGTTTCTTGAACGCATGCAAAGCAACGCCTCTTCTAAGAGTTTCTTCCTGACATTACTGGTATCTGCTTCCGGATGCACAAGTAATTTCAGGCCGGTTGCCGGTGTAAAAGGTATAGCAGAAACTAATTTTGGATAATAATTCAGACCATGCTTTTCATAAGCATTTGCCCAGCCCCAGTCAAAAATATATTCGCCGTATCCGTTATATTTTTCGTATAGGCAAACTGCTCCCTGTAACTGCTTTTTTTCCCACAAAGTCAGATGGCAAGGCAACCATCCGGATTCTTCGCCAACACAGCTGCTCTCTTCCAGAGCATTCAGATAATTATGCTCAGAAAAAGGAAACTCGGTACCCTTCAAGGTACTCCACTGTTTGGAAGAAACGGCTCCTATCTTGGGCTCAAACTTGGATTGCACAAATTTTATTTTGGTAAAACGGTGAAAATCAGCAGGACTGTACCAGCAGGAAAGTTCAGGATTTTTTTTCCGAACTCGTTAATCACTAGAGATTTGGTGCATGTACATAAACAATCTTATTGTTACGTACATAACTTACAATTTGAAGTGATGTTTTTTTTATGGTCGCAACAGACTTTATAAAAACAACTTGGAAAGGGATCAACGGGGCTTGAGGAAGGCTCGTATTTAATAAATCATTTTTGTCGTTCGTTAAAGCAGTGGAGTCCTGAATCCCAAATTCGGAGGAATGACGCAGTGCTTTGATATGCATGGGACTCAGTGATTCCAACTGTTCGTCTGACAATACAGTTCCGGCATAGGTGAAATGGTTTGCAATCAACTGTTGGTCGGCATCAAATGCAAAAGCCTTCAATTGTATTTTTTTAATCTGGTCAGACTCATTGAAGGTGTTCCGAATAGATCCTTCGACTACAAATACCGGCAGACGATTATATCCATTTTCTACTAGTCTTGCCTCAAATTCACCTGCAAACTCCAACTGATGCACATTACCGCCGACCAACTGGTAAAAAATGGCTGAATCCAGTAATTTAAGATGTCCTCCGATAATGGCAAGAGACGCAACACCCATTACCACCAACATGGAAAGCAAAACAAATTTTTCATGAAAACCGAATTTAACTTCAGGCAGTTCAGCCGTTTTTTGGGCACTCGAATCGATTTTCTCAAACTTTTTCTGTTCTGTCTTTTTAGTCGTCGATTTATTTAATATTTTTGTTTTAGTATGTGGTATTTGAATTTCATGGTTCTTGAGGATTATTCTTTCCCAGGATTCCAATTCTTCTGTTGTTTCTTTTTTTTGTTCAGCTTTTTTTTGAATCCCTACCGGACTTATTTTTTTTGATCTGACTGAGGAAGATCTTTTAACTCCGAGCTCATCAAGGATAGAAGTTGCAGCATCAGCTGCAGACTTTTTGCGTTTTGGTTTTGGTGAGAGCAGGGACAAGCCTTCTTTGCGGATACTCACAGAAGGACTATCACTTGAATTCTTTGATCTGACTGAGGAAGATCGTTTAACTCCGAGCTCATCAAGGAGGGAAAATTTTTTTGGTTTTCTCGACAGCATTTTAAATCAGTTTATAATTGTATTAATCGTGAGTCATGAGTGATAGTAAGGTACGGATATTATTGACTTTCACTCGTCATCTCGGCCGAAGGGAGATATCTGGCAAAGTGCTGATACCGTACAAGATCCCTCACTTATGTTCAGGATAACACTACAAAACTAGTGACTGTCGAGTTGTAGTATTTTAGTGTATGTTCCACGTCAAGTAATTTCAGAATTGAATTATTGTCGCATATCTACAGAAAACGTCCAGTGGATGCTGATTTTACATTTAAAATAAAAAAAAGCAAGGCTACCCTGAAATATTAGGCGTATGTATTTTAACTTCCTGTGAGGACACCCAGTAAAATGAACTGTGGTTTTTTATAATCAGGATCATTCAACGGAAAGGCTACTTCAATTTTCAGAGGTACTTGAAACAGTGAAGCAGTATCCAGCGTCCACTCAATACCCATACCGGCATTTTCCCGGTGTTTTGCTTTTTCATATGAAATGTTTTCCGACCATATTTTACCCTGGTCATAAAACACAGTACCTTGTATTTTAAAGGCACTCAACATTCCCCACAAAGGTTTAGTGATTAAGGGAAACTTGAAATCCAATCTTGAAGCCAACAGATGGTCGTCACTCAAATTTGTTTGTTGAGGATATCCACGTAATACGGCGGGGCTTCCCAGTTGAAATTTTTTCTGCAGCGGAGATTTTCCCGAAGTAGTAGCGTGAATGATATCGAACTCAAACCATTTCCGATGTCCAACGCGCAATATTTGTCCAAGTTTTGCTTGCCAGCGTACATAAGAAAAATCGCTTTCCATTTCCAGAGAAGGCTGTTCGTTCCAGATGTTCCAGTTAATTCGGTAGGAGTCTATGGGACTGACAGCACCCGTATGTTCCAGCAGAAAAGTGTTTGATTCTCCGGTTTCAATTACATCACTGTTGTCAGGATTGTTGCGAGCCGAAAAAAGAATCTCCCGGGAAAAACTGGAGTGGAACTTATATTCCAGTTCACCGGGATTATTAGAGGGTTTGTATGTGGCCCGGATGCCCTGGGAACGGACTCCACCATACTCACGGGCACTTACTCCGGCCTCCAATCCATGCAATCCCAGGTGTTCACGGTCGAGATTAAAAATGTAGAGTCCTCGTTTATTTTTTGAACCATATCCAGGAATTGCATAAATACGATAGTCATCAAACCTGTATCTTATTCCTACACCAACAGAATTTCCATCTAAGGCATTGTTCCCAAATCCAGGAACTAAAAGCACCAAATGTTCACGCTGTTTTTTCCAGTCGAAACCAAAACGAACACGATAAAAATTATAAGAATGATTATTGATCCTCGATGTTTCCAGCAATCGTTCTTCTGGATCAAGTGAAACTTTATCCGGAAAACCCGCCGTTTGAAAGACTACTGTCTCCTGCTGTTTAATTCCTGGTACCAGCCTGCGAATCTGTTTACCGTCTTTTGTGATAAGTGAAACTACCAGCGGCATTTGAGCAAGTCCAATTTTATTGACATTTACTTCAGTCTCATACAACCCATTGGGCAGAGTTCGAGTAGTTGAATCTCCAAAACTGTAATCCAAAGTTTGTACAGTGCGGAACCACTGTGAAAAAAACCATTCCAATGAACCGTTTCCATCCATATTGTAAGGACTCCCGGAAGGAAGTGGAGGCGTTCTGAGTTGGTGATAATTAAACTTCTCCATTGCCTGCTGAAATTCTTCCAGTTCAATTACATTTTGCTGATAATTTTGGGCAAAGTACCGGATACCTTTTTTAAATGCCTTGTCTCCCAGTGTGTATTCCAACATGGAAAGAACCATTGCAGTCTTGTAGGTAAGTGTCTGCAAATATTTTTGAGAGTCAGGATTTTTTCGGAAAGATGAGAGAATGGGATATCTCAATTTTGGTGAAACAGAGTTTGCCATTTTTTCGAAAAAATGATCCCGGTAACGTGGATTCAGCCAGTCAAGACTATCAAAAATTCCTGCATCTGCACCAAAATTATGTTGAAAAAAACGCAATCCAAAAAAAGCAGGAACCCCCAAATTGAGCCACTGTTGAGTATCCTGGTTGCTCCAGATTAACTCTCCAAACCAAAGTTGCGCCAGTCGCCGTGTCAAAAATCCAAGAGCCTGCCGGTCCAGAAATTCTGACCTTTTGTAGTTCGGCAGGGGGACCAGGACCAAATTGTTCAAAACGTCCACCTGCTCATATTCTGCTTCAACTGCAACTATCCGAATTGATTCCCAGGGCGGTTTGAGTCCATAACGTGAATGCATAAATGACAAAAAACTGGCGCTCCAATTATGTAGAAGTTCAGCTCTTCGTTCATCACCTTCCAAGTAAAATGAAGTCAGTTGGTAAGAAGTTTTAGCAGCTGCAGTGCTTGTATTTTTCACCACAATTGATCTTCCTTCATTTCCGGAAAATTGTTGATGAACTCTGGAAAAAATCAAGGGGAAGTATTTAATCGGTTTCTTTGTAACAGAAAGAGTTACAACTTGCCCCGCCAACAATTTTTGATGACCCGGGGTCGTGATTAATGTTCCCGCCTGAACTGCTTTCCAGGTAACCTCAAATGTGGCAGGTGACGGATTATCTTCAGTAGTTTCCCATTTTTTCTCATTCAATCCAGGTTTTTCATTCCAGGTTAAGAGTTTTGGATGCCAATTTACTGTCAGCAACATTCCATTGACTGCACCTTCTTGTGCGTGTTCGGGGAAATTTGTAGAAAACTCTATCAGAACAGTTGACTCTCCAGGAAAATTTTTTGTATCCGGAAGATTTTTTGGCAACAATATTCGCAGCAGACCATTTGAAGTTGAATAACCAACCTCCAGGTCAGGATTTGGTTCCAGTGAATATTTCAGCGGGTGTTTTTCTACTGATTGATTTTGAGTGAACGCACTCACGGAATTGATCTTTAAGCTTCCGGTACTGAAACCAGTTGGAGTTTTTGGATCTTCGAGATTATCTTGAAAGCGTCTCAGTGAAAAGACAGGTACTATTTTGTGTTTTCTGGTACCCCGTTCATCCGGATAATTGAAACGGTTTCCCGGTAGAGAAAAGAGTAATTCATGAGTCGGATAAGCGTTTCGAGTGAAACGGACTTGCATTTTTCCCACAAGAAGTGTCTTATCGTGATCATAAGAAACGTCTATTTTGTAGTGCGGGGCCTGCGTTTTAAAGTGGGATTCTGCAGATAAAAGCTGAGTTGAAATTACAATCAGCACTCCGTGAACAACTAAAAACAACAACGGGAAACGAAAAACGAAGTACAACAAACTGCGCACCTCGAGTCTCGAACCTGAAACTTTTAAACTTAAAGCTGAAACACCAAAATGGCTTCGATCTTCACCAAAATTATTCAAGATGAAATTCCTTGTGAAAAAATTATTGAAACGGATTCAGAAATTGCATTTTTAGACATCATGCCCTGCGCTGCAGGACACACACTGGTGATCCCAAAACTTGAAGTTGAGCGCTTAGAAGATTTACCTGCAGAGCAGGCTCTGTCGTTGATGCGTACAATGCAACAAGTGGCAAAAGCAGTTAGTACAGCTTTCGATGGAATTGACTATAACCTGATCCTCAACAACGGTTTGAATGCCGGACAGGAGATAGCGCATGTCCACTTTCACGTGCTGCCGCGCGCCAAAGGCAGTCCCGGACCTTTCCGGGAACATGTCCAATATGCTGAAGGAGAAATGCAAGAAGTGGGAGCAAAAATACGAAACTGTCTCTGATGATCTCAATTTTATCACTTTTTTTCAAGAGATGAGTCCAAAGACCTTTGCCGCCATAGAAATTGGCAGTAATGCAGTACGCATGATTGTCGGAGAATTGAGGAGTTCCTGCAGGTTATGTGTACTTGAACGGTGGAGTGCCCACTTGCGTTTGGGTGATTCAGTTTTTGAGTGCGGAGAAATTTCTGAACAATTATTTCAACAGTTGCTGCAGACAATTCAGGGTTTGCTAAGTAAGGTTCATAAATATTCCGACCTCAAATTATCGATAACCGCCACAAGCGCAATGCGTTCAGCAATAAATAATGCTGAAACGGCTGCCCGGATTGAATCAATAGTTGGATATCCTCTAAAAATTCTTTCCGGAACAGAAGAGTGTCAATGTTTAGCGGATGGAGTAAAATCTTTTTTGCCTCCGTCTATGGTTTTGGACTATCCGTTAAAACAAACTTTTTTGGCGGATTTAGGTGGAGGCAGTTTGGAAATATCTCTACTGAAATCAGGAAAAAGTCCGAGCTGCAAGAATGGAGATTATCAGTACAGTATAGATATCGGCTCATTGCGGCTGCGGAAAATGGTCAATCCTGAAAATGAGCTGAAATCAGTAATTACGGAAAAGTTATTACAGTTGGATGAGGTTCTTTCTGCTAATCCTCAGAACCGAACGAATTTGATTTTAACGGGTGGAAACGCAAAAACATTTGCGCGTCTTTATCCGCAAGTTTCAGCAAATCTTCGGCCTGAAAATTCAAGTACGGTAGAGGCAAAAAACTGGCTGAGTATGAATTGGACTGAATTTGAGTGCACCGAACAGATTTTTCAGAGCCAGTCAGCAGATGAACAAATTGAACAATGGAAACTACGTCCGCAACAGACAGAAGTTTTTAATTCTGCTCTGGCGGTCTTCCGGGCAATCGGCAGTAAACTCAGAACTGAGCAGCTGTGCATCCCTTTTTTTGGTTTGAAGGAATCACTACTGTTAAGCCTGGTTTCAGTGGTAACGGAAAAACCTATGGAAGATTTCACACTGGTTCTGATTTATGGGCCTCCAAAAAAGTATAAAATTGGTGCATGAAAAAAATTAGCGTCAACAGGCAACAAAATGATGAAAAAATTGAGAATGATCAGCGTTGTGGATTTATAGGATTAATAGGACGTCCAAATGTTGGTAAATCAACTTTACTGAACCAACTGGTTGGACAGAAAGTTTCAATCACTGCACACAAAGCACAAACTACCAGAAACCGCATTCTTGGTATCCGGACTGTAAAAAATACACAGATGGTTTTCATTGACACGCCTGGAATCCATCCTGCAAAAAAGCTGCTGAACCGTAAAATAGTGGCATATGCGACAGAAACTTTGCGGGAAACAGATTTGAATTTGTGGTTAATTGAACCTTTGCCTGAAACTTCTTTGAAAAAGGATGGTCTCTCTGTTTTGCATCGTGAAGATCAGGAAATACTAAAAATGTTGTCCGGAAAGGAAAGACGGACCGTTCTAGTTTTGAATAAAATTGATACAATTTTACAGGAACAGGCACTTGTCAGCATGGAAAAATTAGCGAAATTGGGAGACTTTGCGGAAATTGTTCCAATCTCAGCGCTGAAATCAACTAATGTTGAACACCTGGTTGAAACCCTGAAAAAATATCTTTCTATCCATCCATTTTACTTTGAAAACAAACAGGTTACCGATGTGTCAGAACGCTTCCTTGCCAGTGAATTTGTACGCGAGGAACTGTTTATGCGCCTGCAGCAGGAAATTCCTTATTCGGTTGCAGTTGTAGTGGAACAATTTGAAGAGGATCAAAAATGTATTAAGATTGCCTGCAATATTTGTGTGGAGCGAGATTCACAGAAGGGGATCATCATTGGAAAAAAAGGTCAAATGTTGAAAACAATCGGGATTGCCGCCCGGAAAAAAATCGAGCGATTACTTGGAAACAAGGTTCATTTAGCACTGCATGTGAAAGTTTTAAAACATTGGTCCAGCAATGCACAGCATTTGCGCAATCTTGGATTTAACTAACTTGCAGGTAACAAGAGTCAAAACTAATATTTTCAGTTCCTGATTTCAGGCAAAAACTTCAATATCAAAAGATATGTGGAATTTAATAAAATTACTGTTTGGCATAGTTATCATTATTTCAGTTATTTCAATGTTTCAAATATCGTGGGAAATTCGTCTAAGTGTTTTTGTATTGATCACTGCTACATTTTGTATCTGGATTATACTGAAAAAAATTACAAAAGTTGTATTTTATCCTGATATTGTTCTTTCTTCAGAACCGTTTCGTAATTCAGTAACTTCTGGCGGCAATGAAGAAATTTCATCTGATCAAGATATCTCTGAATCAGGAAATCTAATTCCTGGTGTTGACGAATCTATTTTTGAACAATTCAGAGAAAAATTAAATTTAGAGCCTCCTTCCGAATCTACCGGAGATTCAGCTATATCCTCTGAAAAAAATGCAAACTCAGGCTTGGTTGCAGAAGCATATGAAAAAGCCAATTCAACAAATGCTCCTGATACTTTTTCTGAAGAACTGGAGGATGTAGAACAAGTGAAAGTTACTTTGAGCAAAGATGCAAAAAATCTTCAAGAAGAACAGGATGAAGGTAACGCAAAAGACACAGTTGAGGAGCAGAGTGACGATGCAGCGGAAGAACAAAACAAAAAAGTTGCTGAAAAACAGGAAACAAAATACAGGGAAAAAGAAAAGACAGACCGTAAACTAGGTACTGGAGAAGAAGCTCTGGAAATTCTTTCTCGAAAACATCAGGAATTAAGAAAACAAACAAGAGATATTGCTGCAGAGCCCAAGAAAGAATTCGATGAGGATCTTTTTGCAGATGAACTGATTCCGATTCCTGGAGGAGAAACCCTTGCTGAACCAGAAGAAAGAGAGTTCAGTGATGAAGACTTATTTGCCCCGGCACCGGCAACAGACAATCTGGAAGATGAGGATGGTTTGGTTTCTTCTTTACGGAAAACAACTCCTCGGGGAGAAAAAAATGCTGAAGCTGAAGGACTGCTGAAACTTGCAACAACATCATGCGAAGCAGGCAGAATGGAAGAAGCCGGTGCCAGTCTTAAAAGTTATCTGGATCTGCTCAAAGAGCTTGGTCAAAAGCCAAGTTCAGACGTGCTGCATTTAGCTGAAAAGCTTGGGATTCCACTTGATTCAACTTTGACTGCGGAACTTGCTTTGAAAACTGATGAAACAAAAACAGAGACTGAAAAAGAACTGGAAAAAAATATTCAGGATGAACCAGAGCAGACCAATTATGAAAGTGTCATGGATGGAATAGTGAAGACTCTTGAAGAAAAAGATTCATATGAAGAAGCTTTGCCGCTGCTAAAGGATCTGCTGAACTACAATCGGCAGCGAGTGAATATTTCAGCAATGGATCCCCTTTACGAAAGAATTGAGCGTGCACATTCAACAATGGAAAATGATGAAGAATTAGTAGCTACCTACAAAGAACATCTTGCAATCAAACAACAGTTGGATGACATTGAAGGTGAGTTGCACTTGCTTGATTTGATCAGTGCCCACTATACAAATATTGGAGATCTGAAAGCATCAAAACGCTATCAGTCAGAAATTTTAAGAGTAAAAGACGGATTAGAATACAAGCAGGCAATGGAAGAAGAGGTACAGTAAAGTACTGATTCAGTGGATTCAACCGACTAAAATAAAATCAGTAAAAATATACGCACCCGTCGGGAGTACGGGAACTTAGCTTGTAGCCGTGGTTTCCTGCTGCAAACTGTATTTCAGCCAGCAGTCTGCAACTGCGTGTACGTCTTTCACGTACTACGTAAAACTCACTGATTCGCGGCGATGTGTCAGATTCAAGGTGGGCAAACATTTTTATTGCCGCAATAGTGTGCTGTTCTGCCAACTGCAGGTAGCGGGGCTGAAGTCCATTCTGCCAGCTGTCAAAATAATTCAGACTCCATCCCATATGACTATCTCCTCCGCTTAACCGGCTGCGAAAGGATTGTTGTGGAAATTCAGGAGTAGTACTTGAACAAGCGTGCAAAAAGATAATGACTGAAACATAAAAAATAAAATATCGCATAAACACTTTTTTTGGCCTGCTGAATGTCTTATGTAAAATTAATGAAGTTTTTGGATATCTTGTTTCAATTCCTCTTTAAAAGAGTATAGTAACCTCCCTGAAATATGTATCGGCCTCCTGCCAAAAACCTTTAAAAAAGTAAGGAACTTCACGATCCGGCTTGCATAATTTTGCTTTTGCCTTCAACTTAAGTCACTAAAAACAAAGATGTTATGCTTAACTGTTAATCTTTACAAATTAAAATTGGCCAACTATTTGCAATTTTGTCTTACAGAAGGACAAAAAAAGCAACTCATTTCGACAGACTTTAACTGGCTAAAATGGAAAAGAAAATTTGGGCTATTGGTGGAGGTAAAGGAGGCGTTGGCAAAAGTTATGTTGCCGGCAATTTGGGCATTCTGCTGGCTCAGAAGGGTCACAATGTAGTTCTAGCTGACTTGGATTTGGGTGGAGCAAACCTGCACACCTGGCTTGGTGTGAGCAATCCCATTAAAGGGATTACAGAATTCATTGAAAGAGACATACCTGACATCAAAAAGTTATTAATACCCACCGATATGTCGGGATTGCGTCTGATCAGCGGAGCCAAAGACGGGGTCGAAATAGCAAATATGAAACACACTCAAAAACGTCGTTTCGTAACTGCCCTGAGACAATTGGATGCAGATTATATTGTGATTGATTTAGGTGCAGGCACTGCATACAACACAGTTGATTTTTTTCTGCTGGCAGACTCGCAAATAATTATTGTAATTCCGGAACCGACATCAATCGAAAATGCCTATCGTTTTTTAAAGAATTCATTTTATCGTCAAATTCTTCACAACAGTGAAAAATTTAGAATGAAATCAACGATAAAAAATATTTTGCGAAAGGACAACCCATTCAACATAAATACCCCGAAACAACTCATTGCTTACATGAATCAACTGGGAGGCAATGCGGCGGTTTTTATAGAGGAACAGCAGCAGTTGTTCATGCCAAGTATTATCCTGAATCAGGTACGTTCCGAAAAGGAAAAAAAGATTGGTGTGGCAATGGAAAAAGCATGTTTAAAATATTTTAACCTGAATGTGAAAATTTCGGGATATTTAGATTTCGATGAAACAGTCAGGCAGTCGGTCATAGATCGTGAACCTTTAGCAAAGAATTCACTGGAGAGCGTGCCAGTACAGCAACTGTCAATAATCTGCGAAAAATTATTAAAGGAAGAGAAGGAAGGAACTAAAAAAAATAATCTGTTATCACAGCTAGCATTATGACTTCTCAGGCAAATAATCCACAGGTTGAAGAAAATTATTATCAGATTCTTGAAGTACAAAAAACTGCTTCATTGTTAGAAATCCGTTATGCTTACGAGGGTAAACTGGAGGAGACTCAATTAGAAGCCTTTGCTGCGTATTCCTTGTTGCCGGAAGATGAGACTGAAGAAATATTACTGCATTTCAGTCAGGCTTTTATGACTCTGGCTAATCCTATTGCCCGGGCAAAATATGATGATGAATTACAACAGGGGACGGTTTCAGTAGAGATGCAGCCTGTCACTAAGAAAGAGCATCTTACTAAAATTAAAAAATCAGTGAGGGTAAAAACTAAAACAGTCCCTCTTCCCCTCATCACTCCTAAAAAAGCAAAAGCTGAGAAAGAGATTGAAATCAAAAAAAGTGTTATCAGAAATATTGTTGAAGAAACACATGCAGAACGACTGGGCAATTACCAAAAACTGTCCGCAAAAAATGAATTAGCAGAAGAAAGTCTAGAAGAATTTTACTCCACTTTCAAAACCCATGGGGGTAAACTTTCATACAACGGTACTATATTACAACAAATTAGAAAAATAAAATCGGTCACTCTGGAAGAACTTGCACAAATCACCTGTATTCGTAAAACCTATCTCCGAGCGATTGAAGACGAAAATTTTTCCAAATTTACATCTGAGATTTATTTAAAGGGCTATTTGCTTTGCTACATTGAGGCCCTGCAGTTGCCCAAGGAGCAAGTTTTAACAGATTATGTTCTTCTCTATAAAAACTCATTTTAGTCTAAAAAGAGTTGAAATGTTTTATGCTGGTACTGTACAATTCAATACAGCATCGTAGGGCTGTTGAACTGAAAGCTTGTGTCAGTTTGGAAAAAGTCAGAGCCGGAAATAAGCCGGGTTCTGTTCTCACAGATGTGAGTCGTGACCATTTATCTAGGATTGCCGTTACCGGCCGCCTCTAGCGTCCTACCCGACCGCCAGGCGGGCCACCTGATAGCGGTTCTATTTGGACTTGCAACGGGTGGGGTTTACACTGCCAGTCTTGTCACCAAGACTGCGGTAGGCTCTTACCCTGCCATTTCACCCTTACCTGTGTTTCCGGAGAAACCATCGGCGGTATGTTTTCTGTTGCACTTTCCATCGGCTCGCGCCGCCTGGCCGTTAGCCAGCACCCTTGCCCTATGTTGCCCGGACTTTCCTCCAGCCCCCCGGATTCGAAAATAATCAGGAAAGCGGGCGGCCACGTATCCGGCTCTGATGCTTACTAAATTAGCATCATTGTGGATAAGAGCAAGCGAACTTCTTTTAACACACTCAGATTTGAACTCAGATGAAAAATAAACGGAAACAAATTATTGTAAATGCTACTCTGGATAAAAGCAAAAAGCGCAGCCGCGGATTCAGTTTCATTGAAGTAATGGTTGTGATAATTATCCTGGGGCTGCTTTCCAGTATTGTTGGAGTGTACCTTTTTGATTCTGCAGAAAAAGCAAAAGTTGATGCAACAAAAACCCAAATCAGGGGTTTGGAAACTGCACTGGATCTTTATCGCCTGCACAATTCACGCTATCCTACTTCAGAACAGGGACTTAAAGCACTGTTGGACAAACCGGAAGTGGGAATGATTCCAAAAAACTGGAACGGACCCTATTTAAGAGGAAATAATTTGCCGGAAGACAGTTGGGACAGTCCATTCCGCTATGTCAGCGTGAACGGTAAAAATTATGAAATTATTTCACTTGGTGCGGATGGTGTTGATGGAGGAACAGATTTGGATGCAGATATCAATTCCAGCGATCTGTAAAAGATTTAGCTACCGTGCCTCAGGAGTCAGCAGTCAAAGACCCAAAGGCTTCACTTTTCTGGAAATATTGGTGGTATTGACTTTAGGAGTTCTGCTGATGGGAATGGCTGTACCTCAGTTCTTTGCCCTGTTTTCGAAAGCACATGAATCCGAATTTAAACATCTAAGCAGCGTACTGAAAATACTGCGCAACGATGCTGTTCTCAAAAGCACTTCTTATTGCCTGCTCTTTGATTTGAAGACACAGCAAATGATGACCACGGAAGAGGATGAGTCTGGAAAATGCGGCAAAGATATTTTGGATAATCCAAAAGTTCTGAAACCTCATGATTTTCCGGAAGATCTCAGCTTAAGTACTGCAAAACTTGTCGGTGATGAATTTTCTTCTTCCGGAACTGCTTCTGATTTGCTGGAGGTCCATATCAACAGATCCGGATTTGTCAGCCCTTTTTTCCTGGTGTACTCTTTACATGATTCCTCCAAATCATGGATAATTGAAAGTAAGGGAATCATGGGAAAACTGCAGTTACGTGAACAGTGAAGTTCAGTCATGGAAAATGTTGGAGACAAATCAGGATCAATCAGGAAAAGAGGTTTTACAATCTTGGAGGTTCTAGTTTCCCTCTCGATCCTGGTGTTTATCCTGATGGCACTTTACCAGTCTTATTCCACTTCCATTTTTGTTCTCTCTTCCACAACAAACTTGTGGAAAGCCATGTCACATGCCCAGAATGAATTATTGAAATCAGAACGTGCAACCATTTCACCTCCTGTTTCAGTCAACCAGGGAGAGTTTGAACTTGATGATCCAATGAGTGGTTTCCGCTGGAAAAAACTTGTCCGGGACACCACACCTCTTCCCGGAATAATGGTACGGCAGGTCAACTATCAATTACTCTGGAACGAGGGAAAAAGCGAATTTACTTATGATGCGGATATTTACGTCAATCCCCAATAACGCCCGAATCAATAATTCTGGATTTTCCCTGTTGGAGTTATTAATTTCTGTTGTCCTGCTCGGACTGGTGATGTCCTTACTTTACGGTGCGTTTTTCCAAATATCAAATTCCTCTATCCAGGTAAAATCAACTTTGAACACCCGCCAGGAATTGCGGTTGCTGATGAAAATAGTTCTAGATGATTTGCAGTCCGTACAATATTTAAAACACTTCTCCAGTGCCGTTCAAAGCAAATCTCTGCGACGAGAGACTGGATTGATTGCAGAAAGAAAACTGGGTCCGGAAAATACTGAAACGGGAGAACTTGAAGAAGTAAGCAGCATTTATTTTCATACTTCAATCAAGTCACGTTTCTACCCGGATGAGAAAGATCATGACCCTGAACTGCATGAAGTCGGCTATTCTCTGGAGGAAAATCCCGATACAAAAATTTGGGAGTTTATCCGCCGTGAAGATTTTTATCTTGACGACAATCTCAGAGAGGGAGGAAAAAGCTATGTTTTGTCGGAAGCGGTAACAAAGTTTGAGCTGGATTTACTTGAAAGTGAGACTGCTCTTGCAGGAGGCGGATTCAAGGAAAATTGGACAACAGTCTGGAATTCTGAGGAAGGAGTATGTATTGATAAAACTGCTGCAGATAATTTCTGTCTCCCCCGTGCAGTAAAATTAACTATGGCTCTCAGGGGTGATGATGGAAACACAGTTTCGGATTCGCAGGTCATAAATCTATGTGTTCCTCCTTGTAATCCGGAAATATTTGAATAGCCTGAAAAGATAATCCTGCACTACAAAGGTTTAAACCTCTTCCAGCCAGTCAACAGGCCCTTTACCCATCCGGACAATCTCTGCTTCTCCGTGACTGAAATCTATAATGGTCGAATTTTCGGCAAAAATAGTCCCGCCGTCTACAATTAAATCCACTTGTTTTTTGTATTTTTCATGTAATTCGTGTGGATCGTCGTACAGTTCATCTTCTGATATTCTCAAACTGATGCTGAGAATCGGGTGTCCAAAGGTTTTAACTATTTCGTTGGTAATAGGATGATTCGGCCAGCGCAAACCAACAGTATTTCTTGGTGTGAGCATCATTTTTGGTACAACTTTGGCGGCCTTAAAGACAAAAGTGTAGGGACCGGGTAATTTCCTGCGAAGCAGTTTAAAAACTTGTGTAGGAATTCCCTGAGTGTATTCCTGGACTTCAGTTTGATTAGCGCAGATGAATGTCAGAGGTTTTTTAGGATTCATACCGTTGTGGTCGTTACTGTTTTTAATTTGCTGCAGGCGCTTCATAGCTTTTTTACTGAAAATGCTGCAGCCCAGTCCGTAAACTGTATCAGTGGGGTAAATTATGACTCCATCATTATTCAAAACATCCACGACTTGTTGAATGAGTCGAGCCTGAGGATTTATTGGATTAATACTCAAAAGCATGTGAAATTTACTGAAAGCTAAGTCAGTGCAACAAACTCAAAGACTTAACAAATTGTCTGCTGTAAAGGAAGTATTAGTTGGCTGGTGAAACATTTCCAGCCGGAAGAAACATATCTTGGAATGCTTAAAATTCTGAGCAATAAAAGAAATTGCTGGCACAACAACCAGTTTCTGCCCCTGTGTTCCCCTGGATGTTTCAGAAGCATTGAAACTCTGACAAAGCGTTTCTAACTCCCAAGTGTACCTAATGACAAAGGATAATTAATAAACAGTGTTGGTGCAATGCCGTCATCTCCTTTTGCAAGGTCAAAACGGTAAATCAGCCCTGAAATAATGGCACGGAATCCCACGCCAAAAGAGGATTTCATTTTTTTATGTAGTCGAGAAATATCATCTGACACACTACCGGTTTCATAAAAGAACGAAGTCTGGAGAACGGTTCGAATTCCACCCAGAACAATCCAGTTCATTGGAGTTCGTTTTTCTGAATAGTTTAGACGGTATTCCAAAACATAGTTTGAACTATTTGCTGCGTAAAATCGCCCCTGGCTATATGCACGCATCCGGTTAAGTCCACCCAGGGCAGTTGCCTTGGATGACTGGTTCCTTTTAAGCCAGTAGTTGATTCGTCTTGTTTCAGTTTTCCGGCAAGCGGCTGTCTCCTTTTCTAAATCACAACCCAGTCCAAATTTATTTCTTACTGCGGTTTCATCCACTAAACCGTTAGCTGTGATGTTGGAACGTGATTGAAATGCGTTAAACAATAGTGTGTGAGTCTCAAAAAATGGGAAATAGGCAGTTATATTAAGATCATTAACAGCATAGTCACTTAAATCATTATGCTCATAATTCGTTTTACTATGCAATAATCCAATTCGAAGTCCTTCACTGGGATCTAAGTGATTATCGGTTAGGTCAATCTGAGTTCCTATTACATGATCAATCCAACTACGTTCAGGGGATTGGATATTGGAAAAATCATTACCGTCAACATCAAAAATTTTTTCTAATTTTGTTCCTCCTGCAGAATAGCTGAGAAGAAATTCCAGACGCTGGTTGTATAATTGAGATTGCAAAGTAACAAAATTACTGTTGAACTTTTCCAAAGTCTGGTAATAATCTTCTTTTCCAGAATCAATGCCACGGTCATATGACCTGAAGGGCATATAGAAATCTGTAAACCCGAGGGAAAATAATAATTTTTCATCAACTACAGGATATTTTGAAAGAGAAAAAAGACTTACTTCAAAATCACCTTTAAATAACGTTTTGGCCATCAGGAGGTCGGTTTTTTTGAAGATATTTGAAATTGAGGCAGCAATAGGAAACCCGGTTCCAATGCCTTCAACTACAATAGGGAGAGGAGCAACCAGCCAGCCTATTTCATTTTCTGCATCACTTTCAGATCTCTCAGGTGGAAATTCATAAGAAAATACTACAGACGGCATAAAAAAACAGAGAAGAAACAATAATTTGGTTTTTCTCTTCAGTAAGGCCCCACTAGCAGTCAGAAATGCAGAAATCAT
>ERZ651768.821-NODE-821-length-23046-cov-3.444207_pt1 | contig 23046 bp, 20 predicted proteins | sample MGYA00514754_ERZ651768 | MGnify/ENA metagenome assembly ERZ651768
CTGCCTATTAAATTACATGCTGATCAACTTTCTGACCTGGGAGGCGCCGCACTAGCAGCACGTTTTGGAGCCTTATCCGCTGATCATCTTGAACACGCTGCTGAAGAAGGTATAGCCGCGATGGCAACTTCTGGAACAACCGCTGTACTACTGCCGGGAGCTTGGTATTTCACTCATGCCACGAAACTGCCACCTATTGAGAGTTTTCGCGCTCACGGGGTGCCAATGGCAATCGCGACCGACTGTAATCCAGGTTCCTCTCCAGCCACGTCCTTGCTACTTATGTTAAATATGGCCTGCACCCTATTCCGCTTCACAATCGAGGAAGCCCTACTGGGTGTGACACGGCACGCCGCAGGTGCGCTTGGTCTTTCGAAACAAATCGGCATGCTCGAAGTAGGACACCGAGCCGACCTCGCCATTTGGGATATCCAAGAACCAGCTGAATTGTGCTACTGGATGGGAGCAAACCCCTGTGTCGAAGTGATTTGCGCTGGTCAAGCGATGCGCAATCATAGGTTTTAGCAGGTATTGCTTCTTTGTACTTCCTGACAAGGAGTGCAGCTAATAATTGTTGAGGGACTGATTAACTGGATACCTTCATCCCATCTCATGCCTTGGTTCTGCAATGACGCCGTCACCGCATCACAAACGTTATACTGACTAGATGTCTATTCCAGTCCGTTCCACGCCTAACACGACAAACCCCTTGCGGCGGAACATCGCCATCATTGCTCACGTTGATCACGGCAAGACCACGCTTGTGGATGCACTGCTTCATCAAGGTGGCGTGTTCCGTATGAACGAACGGGTAGCTGAACGCGCGCTCGACAACATCGACCTCGAGCGTGAGCGCGGCATAACCATTATGGCTAAGAACACATCTGTCCAATATCAAGATGTCGTCATAAACATCGTTGACACACCAGGGCACGCCGACTTCGGCGGTGAAGTGGAACGAACGCTAGTCATGGTAGACGGTGTGCTTCTTTTGGTCGACGCATCAGAAGGACCGCTCCCGCAAACACGATTTGTGCTGCAAAAAGCGTTAGCTCGCAATCTTTCACCGATCGTCGTCATCAATAAAATTGATCGGCAGGACGCTAGACCGAGCGAAGTATTGAACGAGATCTACGATCTATTTATCGAGCTTGGTGCGACTGAAGAGCAGCTGGAATTCCCGGTGCTCTATACCAACGCCAAGCTGGGTACTGCGACCGAGGAACCAAGCCGGGCAGGCAAGAACCTGGAGCCTCTTTTCAAAGCAGTTCTCACCCACGTGCCACCTCCAGCAGGTGATCCTGAAGCTCCACTTCAGATACTGGTTGCCAATCTTGACTCAAGCGACTACTTAGGTCGGATCGCCATTGGTCGAATCGTGAACGGAACTGTGAAACTTGGAGACAACGTTGCTGTGCGTAAACTCAACGGCCAGATTGAGTCTACACGGGTAACCAAGCTTTATGTCTTTGATGGTCTGAAACGCACTGAAGTGAATCATGCATCGGCAGGAGATATAGTTTGCCTGGCAGGTATCGAGAACATCACGATCGGCGAAACTATTTCTGATCCAGAATGTCAGCAAATAATTCCATCCATTGAAATAGATGAGCCGACCGTATCTATCATCATTGGTGTGAACACCTCACCCATGGCAGGTCTCGATGGACAGTACGTCACCTCACGTAATTTAAGCGACCGCCTGGCACGCGAATTGATTGGAAATGTTTCAATTCGCGTTAACGAGACTGATACCGCAGAAAAATCGGAACTGATCGGACGAGGTGAGCTTCAGCTCGCTATTCTCATTGAGATGATGCGAAGAGAGGGCTACGAACTGCAGGTGTCTCGCCCTAAAGTCGTCACACGGCAACTCGATGAACAAACTGTAGAGCCAGTCGAAGAGCTCATTGTCGACATTCCAGCCGAATGCCAAGGTGTGGTGATTGCCCAACTAAGCAGCCGCCGAGGTAACATGATGGAAAGTGTCAAGCAAGGAAACGGAAGAATCCGGCTCGAATTTCGTATTCCTACACGTGGTCTGATTGGATTTCGTTCGCAGTTTCTGACTGATACACGAGGCGCTGGCATACTTAACCACCTCTTTAGTGGCTGGGAACCATGGCATGGACCGATCGAGGATCGACCGACGGGCGTCCTCGTCGCTGACAGGCCAGGCCGAGCAACCGCTTTCGCGTTGTCAAATTTACAGGATCGTGGAATGATTTTTATTACTCCAGGCACAAATGTCTATCAAGGCATGATCATTGGAGAAAATTCCCGTTCGTCTGATATGGACGTCAACGTTACAAAAGAAAAAAAACAAACAAACATGAGAGCCTCGTCAGCTGACGAAGCCATCAAGCTAATACCTCCAAGAATTCTGAACCTGGAACAAGCGATTGAGTTTATTAACAACGATGAGCTTGTCGAGGTTACACCGGCCAACATTCGCTTACGGAAGCAAATACTTGCGGCCAATCAACGACCCAAGCGAGAGCCAATACGCAATCAGGCCAACTAGAAGAATTGCTACTATGCATTACTCCAGCAGACCAGAGATCGTGACAATCAGCACGGCAAGAGGCACCAGATAACGCATTAAGACTAGCCAGACGTTAAACAGTGCATGAGAACGGAACCCAAGTTCCCTCTTGAATGTTTCCACCGAAACAACCCAACCCGCAAATAACGCGATCAAAAATGCGTTAATGGGAATCAGCACGGAAGCGGTCATAAAGTCAAACGTCTCGAAAATGGATTTATCCGCCAGGCCGGTAATGAATGCCAGCGGTCTGACATCAGCAAGGACATTGTCAGACAATCCGGGCAGGATACCAATCAACCAGATAACCAATCCAGCCCAGATCGCTAAGGCGAATCGTCCTCTGTTCCATCGTTCTTCGAGGTACGCAACAACGGGTTCTAGCATCCCAATCGTGGTCGTGTATGCCGCGACAAATAAGAGCAAGAAAAATGTCACGCCAAGTATGTAGCCGAAAGGCATTGCACTAAATGCGACCGGCATAGTGACAAACACCAATCCAGGTCCTTCAGATGGATCCAAACCGGTTGCGAAGACAATAGGAAAGATCGCAAGGCCAGCAAGTAACGCCACCCCTGTATCTACCGATCCGATGACAAAAGCCGCCTTCGGTATAGAAATATCTTTGGGGAGATAAGCTCCGTAAGTCATCATGAACCCAACTCCCACACCAACTGAAAAAAAGGCCTGCCCGAGCGCTAACAAGATGGAGGTCCCACTCAATTCAGAAAAATTAGGACTAAACAAAAACTCAATAGCACTGCTCATGTCAGCCGCAAACACATTGTAGACAACCATCAACAACAGAATGACACCTAACCCGGGCACCATAATCTTCGTCGTGCGTTCAATGCCCTGGCGAAGGCCATTTCCAACGATCACCGCAGTAGCTACTACAACTACTCCTTGGAGAATAATCGTTACCATCGGTGACAAAGTTAATGTTTCAAACAGTGACTGCGCTTCGACTGAGCTAACACCCTTGAACGCGTTAGTGATTGCCTGGCCTGCATAATATAGAGTCCAGCCTGTGACCACGCTATAGAAGGTAAAACCAATGAATGGCACAATCAAACTAAGCTTGCCAATCGCCTGCCAGAAATGACTCGCGTCTTGTAGTTGAATAATGCCTTTGATTGAACCAATTGGACTGAGTTGCCCCATTCGTCCTATCGCAAGTTCCGCCATTATAATCGGCACCCCGATAACGAAAACGAAGGCGAGATAAACTAAAACGAAGGCCGCTCCGCCATTTTGTCCGGTCAAAAATGAAAATCGCCAGACATTACCGAGTCCAACAGCAGCGCCAGCCGTTGCGAACAGAAACGTCCATCTAGAAGTCCACAGTGAATGTTTAATCATGGGCATCACGATAAAAACTGCAACATACCAAACTACATGCAAATATTGGACTAGGTCAGCACGCAACCTAATCCATATTTAGAATTATAGTGTAGTAACAAAGATGGCTATCACCACTTCGGAGTAATTGGTTGTCATTCACGCAATCTTTATGGAATAGTTTCGCATGCTCGAAAAGCCTCTTATTCATTTACGTCATTGTCGTTTCATAAGAGTTTTTCTTGTTGCGAGTCTCGTCGCAGCTTGTTCATTTTGTTCTCGCGCAGACAATATCACTACCAACCACGAGTGGATCGCGGGTTCATTGACACCAGCCGACTCGCCCACCACCCAAGCCGCAATCTATTTCTCCCATTTGGTAGAGAAAGAAACCGACGGACGTGTTCGCATTCGCCACTACGACAGCTCGACACTCGGCACCGGACAGCAGCAAATTGAAGCACTGGCCCTAGGAACCCAGCAGGTGTATGTCGGTTCTGGGTCGGCGCCCTCCATTCTTCTTCCCACTTATGGCGTAATCGATCTCGCATTCATTTTTCGCAATCGACAGCACTTCAACGCGTTCCTCGCATCGAGCATGATGAAAGAGCTGAACCAACGTCTTATCGATGAATTTAATATTAGAGTGCTGGCGATGAATTGGTTTCGCGAACCCCGCTATTTACTACATCGAGATCATTTTATTCAAGGCCCGCAAACACTAATGGGGGCACGGGCACGGGCTCCCAACTTGCCGATGTTTCTTGCTAACTGGAAAAATCTAGGCGCGGTACCAGTGAAGGTTTCCTTTTCCGAACAATATCTCGCTCTTAGTCAGAATCTGGTTGAAATGACGGAAGCTTCGGGCGACGATATTTATCCTATGCGACTGCATGAAGTCGCCCCCTTCATAACAGATGCAGAACTCATGTATCCCCAAGTGTCAGTCTACGTTTCCGAAGAATCCTTTCGCTCTTTGAATTCAATCGACCAAGCCGTAATCTCTAAGGCCGCCTTTGAAGCGGGCAACAAACATACAGATCTCGTCACTCAACGGTTTACACTCGACCGTAATCAAATCGAACAAGAGGGTGGACAGTTCCAAATACTGCCTCTGCAGGCTAAAAATGAATTTTTACAGATGGTAAATCAACAGGTAACACGCATGGAAGCTGATGGCTTAATCCCCTTAGGCTGGTTTGACCGCATTCAGACCCTTCAATGAATCTTTTCTATTGATTATTTTAGAGACAATGAACAAGTACATTGAAAGCTACTCCTCCATCTGTCAGATCATTGCTACCGGCTTGCGTTACCTTGCGTTTCTGACAGTGGTATTAATCGTCTTGTCACTTGGCGCGCAAGTGTGTTTTCGATATCTCCTTCAATTACCACTCGAACACACTGACGAATTGGCTCAAACTTCGTTGGTTTGGTTGACATTCATTGGAGCGGCAGCACTCTATCGCGAAGGAGGCCACATCACGGTGGACTGTCTTTCAGATCTCTTCTCAGAACAAGTATCTCGCTATCTCGCTATTACGGTAGAGGTCACCATCACGTTCATTTTGTGCCTGATTATCGTGCAAATCTTTGAGACCCAATCCGTAATGCAGCGGGTTACTTATGGCACGTTGGGATACTCAAAGTTTACATTGCATTTCCTGCCACTGTTGATTAGCTGCCTGGCAACAGTACTGTTCAATATCGAGGCGATACTGTTTCTACTTCGAAATGACGCAACACCAGCCAATAGGAGATTCATATAGTGGATCTTCTTTGGCTATGTGTTCTCTTTATCGCGCTCCTAGTTATGAGATTTCCGATTGCCTATGCCATGATCCTAACTTCCTTGGTGAGCCTCTGGGCTGATGAGTTACCGATTCTAAATCTGTCACAGAAGATAGCCAGTGGCGTCGACTCCTTCCCTCTACTAGCAATTCCATTGTTTATCTTGGCTGGGAATTTAATGAATACCCTTGGAGTAACGGAACGCATTTTTGGTCTGGCCAATGTGCTCGTTCGCCATATTTCAGGTGGCCTCGGTCATGTAAATGTACTTGCTTCCCTTATTTTTGCTGGAATGTCTGGCTCCTCAATCGCAGATGCTGGAGGACTTGGCGCTGTAGAAATCAAGGCTATGAACGAAGCGGGCTACCCTCCGGCGTTTAGCGCTGCCGTCACCGCAGCTTCAGCCACCATTGGTCCCGTTGTACCTCCATCAATTGCCATGGTGATCTACGCTTTCATTGCTCAAGAATCCGTCGCTGCACTTTTTCTAGCAGGGCTTATACCTGGGCCTTTGATGGCGGCACTATTAATGACAATCATCATGATCTTCTGTCGGAGTGGTTCCACTGCTCCTTCAATGCCACGGGCCACGATGACCGAAACACGCCATGCCATTCGTCGTGCCATTTGGCCTCTATTAGCTCCCCTAATTCTCGTCGGCGGTATTTTATTCGGAATTTTTACTCCAACCGAGGCTGGTGTGGTGGTCGTGTTTTATGTCCTGCTCATCGGTTCGACCGATGCGAGATTTACAGCGACCGATTTGGCATGCGCAATTCGAGATACGGCACGTACAACTTCAGCAACTCTTTTCATTATCGCCGTTAGTATGATTTTTGGATGGATTGTGGTTGTAAAAGATGTCCCAGACTTCATCTTAGCGTTTGTTTCAGGATTCGCTGATAGTCAAACAACTGTAATGATATTCATCATTGTCACGATGCTCGTAATTGGTATGTTCTTGGAGGGCATCCCTGCACAATTGATCACAGTGCCAACTTTTCTTGTACTAGCTGCCCAGTACAACATAGATCCAATTCATCTTGGCGTAGTGGTCGTCCTTACAATAATGATTGGATCTCTAACTCCACCCGTTGGGCTAGTGTTGTACACGGTCATGGCCACTACCAATATCCGCATGACCACTTTAGTGAAAGCTTTGTGGCCATTTTATCTAGTCCTTTTAATTGCAACAATCCTAGTGGCTCTGGTTCCTTCCCTATCTCTCTGGCTGCCGACCACCGCGTTAAACAATTAAGAACTTTCGCACATGCCTAGACATATCCAGGAGATCCAAAAGACATTTCCGATTAAGCACAACTGTATTTATCTAAATAATGCATCCATTGGACCTTGCTCGACTGATGTCACGAGCGCGGTAAATACCTTTATGACAGATGTTCAAGAAAATGGTCGTCTTAACTATGCACATTGGTGCCAACAAGCTGATGAAGTTATCAAGCCTCGAATCGCTAGATTATTGAGTGTGAGGCCATCGGAAATTGCCTTCGTTCCAAATACGACTCAAGGTTTGTCACTCGTGGCTAATGGACTCGATTGGCGAGCTGGAGACAATGTTATTATCTCAAGCATTGAATACCCTTCAAACGTTTATCCTTGGCTTAATCTTCAACCCCGTGGTGTCGAAGTCCAATCAGTCGAACCTTACAATGGAGGAATACGTCTGGACGATCTAGTAAATCTGATGAATTCCAGAACTCGCCTCGTATCGATCAGTTCCGTTCAGTTCTCAAACGGCTACCGAGTCGACCTCGAACAACTCAGCGATATTTGCCAACGACGTAATGTGCTCTTAAATATTGATGCAATCCAACACATTGGCGCACTTGATTTTGATGTATCGCAATATCACATTGATTTCTTGTCCGCAGGCGGACACAAGTGGCTTTTGTCTCCAATCGGGACAGGTATCTTTTATTGCCGGGAATCATCACTAAATTACTTACGACCACCAACAGTTGGCTATCACACAGTGGATAAGCCGTTGGATCACGAGGATTTTTCTCTTGACTGGCGGTCTGGGGCCGCCCGCTTTGAAGAAGCGTTGGTAAATTTTCCAGGTCTATGGGGACTCAATGCTTCCATTGAAATACTCCTTGAACTGGGTATGTCATCAATCGAAACGCACATCCTTGAATTGACCTCGCTCGCAATAGAAGGACTGTCCGAGAAAGATTACCTTATATACAGTTCCACAAAGCCATCCGAACGCTCAGGCATCGTAACATTCCAGCATCCCACAATATCGGCATCTGAAATAGACAGTCGATTACAGCAGGCGGGGATCCATCTTGGTGTTCGCAGAGGAGCGCTTAGAATATCCCCTTCGCTATACAACGACGCAGACGAAATTACAGCATTTCTAAGTGCTTTACCATGAGGTTTAACTGGATTTCACTGTGCAGTTTTTAGTGATTCCTTAAATGTTTTCTAGTACAACGGCTCCTGATATACTCATCTCGATTTCTTGATTTCAGATAAACGCTATGTCAATCAATAGGAGACGCCATGAGAGCGTGCTACTTCACTTCGTCGGTATTCATATTTCTAACAACTAGCCTGATTCTCGGACTGAGCGCACCAGTAGCAGCTCAGGATGGTGAAACTGATAGAATTCGGATTCATATATTTGCGTCGGATGAATCAAGCAGTAACCCGATTGATCTCAATCTTCCAGCAGGAGAATGGGAATTTGCGCCTTTAGCCTTCGCAGAAGAAGGCAGCCAATACAGTTACAGTTCAAGACAAGGTTCTAACGCGATCGAACAACTTACTGAAGGACTCCAGCGAACAGACGAGAGACGGCAACTTATGCAAGTTGTCGAAACAGAGCAAGAAGCTGACATTATGCTGGAAATTGTGGCCACAGAAGTCAGAGGAACCATTAAAGGCGCCAACATCTTTCGATCCGGAGAAACTCAAGGAACAGTATCAAGTACTGTGCGAGAAGACGTTATCCTCGCACGCTTGGTAATTCCCAACATGGTTTTCACGACGGATTTTCTAGGCGCAAAAGATGACAGGTTGCGAGGGCCAGGTGAGAACGCCGCAGCCATGATTGAAGAGTGGATCGGCAGAAACTTGGACGCACTTCATCAATTAATTGGCACGAGCTATTAAAAACCGAACGGAAAACAACTTGTTGAACCATTCGTCGATGTATGACTGACCGATGTAGCGGGAAACGTCAATACTTACTGACGTACCTAGCGGCCGTTACTTGAGAGCGTCATAACCCATAAAGATAACTATTGACCCATCTACGTTAGCACTACACTTCCTAGCGTGGCATCACATCTTCCCAACGCATAACTGGATTCGTCAGGGTTCCGATTCCTTCAACAGAACATTCAGCCACATCTCCTGGTTCCATAAACACAGGTGGCGTTCTGGCATACCCAACACCACCAGGAGTACCGGTGGCAATCACGTCACCAGGTTTCAAAATAATATTGTTCGAAACAAATTGGACCAACTCATCAACACTATGCTGCATCAATTCGGTATTCGCATCCTGCATAAGTTCACCAGAAAGCCGAAACTGAATGTCAAGAGTATGGGGATTTTCTACGAATTCAGCCGGCACAATAAATGGTCCAAGCGGTGCAAACGTATCACTACCTTTCCACACCAACCAGTCTGATCCATAACGGTTATCACCCCGACCTTCTCGATCACCCACATCGTTCATCATCGTGTATCCAAAAATATGTTGCCGTGCCTCCTCAAGAGGCAGATGGCTTGCCGGTTGCCCGATTACGATCGCAAATTCACATTCCCAATCTATCTGTTCGCGTTTAGGTTTCAACAAAATTGGATCGCCATCTCCAATCACAATACTGGCCGGCTTATTAAATAAATATGGATTCTGTCGTGTATCGCTAGCTTCCCTCTCCCAGAAATGATCCATCGACTGAGGAGCTGCATCCACAGCCTTAGCATCGGACATCTCAGCAGCTAAACCAGTCGTCATCTCCGTCATGTGTTCCCGATAATTGAGTGCTGCAGACAGAATAACTTTTGGTTTAACCGGTGGAAAGATGTGCAATTCCGAAAGGTCGTAAACATAGCTCAATTCGTTGGAAGAGCCAATCGTGAAAACGACAGCATCGACGATCGCATGAATGCGGTCCCGTAAACCTATCTCGTAGCGACCAATCAACTCCGTCATGTCGATCGGCATTGGCAACTTGACCCAAAGGGGCTTATGTCGCTCCATAGAAGTGTTAGCGATTACTAGATCGATGACATGCTGATCACGCAAGACGACTCCCAAAAGCTCTCGCCCTTCGTATTCAAAAGTGCCCAATTTGAATGGTTCTGTAGAAGCATTCGCTGGGATTGCTAAAAGCAACAAAAGAAAAACGCGACTTATTAACAGCATAAGAATGAAGACTCCAAACAGTTAATGAGGTGCGCTCTTACTCTGTATAGGTCCAAATAGCTCGTAAGTTGCATTCCTCACCACATGCAAAACATTTAATTCCTTGATAAGTCCTTAACAAACATCGGCCCGAGTGATACAGATAACGAAGTGAGTCATGGAATATACCCATTATTAGACGATATGATATTTTTCTCAAGATGACTGCTACCCAATTAGCAACCGCCGGATTAATCCTGCTTTTTCTAGGCTACCGATTCTATTCGAGATTTCTTGCTGATCGCATCTATCAGCTTGATGCAGAGTTTAGAACGCCCGCACACACGATGCGAGACGACATCGACTATGTGCCCACGCCAAAAATTATTCTCTGGGGTCACCATTTTACTGCCGTCGCCGGTGCGGCGCCAATTATCGGTCCGTCCATCGCGATAATCTGGGGTTGGGTGCCGGCAGCCATCTGGGTAATTTTTGGCACGATTTTCTTTGCAGGCGCCCATGACTTTGGGGCTGTCTGGGCAAGCACCCGTAATCGTGCCCGGTCAGTAGGTGCGTTAACTGGAGAAATCGTTGGTGCAAGAGCTCGTACACTTTTTATGATTGTTATCTTTTTACTGCTCTTGATGGTTAACGCAGTGTTCGCAGTCTCGATTGCTGGGGCGCTACAAGCAACACCAAGCAGTGTTATCCCTGTATGGGCGGCAACCATTGTCGCCATAGGCCTTGGACAGCTAATTTTTCGAATGAAAGTACCAATTCTCTGGCCAACAATAATTGGTACAGTCATTTTGTACCTTGTTATTCCACTCGGAGAACTTGTCCCAATTGAGCTACCCCAAACACTTGTGGGGCTTACTCCTGGCGCACAATGGATTTTAATCCTCTTCGCATATGCGAGCATCGCCTCTTTGCTGCCAATTTGGATGTTGCTACAGCCACGCGCTTACATTAATGGGATCCAGTTATTTGTCGGTTTAATTCTGGTGTATGCCACAGTCTTTATTGCAGCACCGCCAATTGTCGCGCCGGCATTCAATCTGGATCTACCAGCCAACACACCAGACCTCCTGCCGCTTTTGTTTGTAACGGTTGGTTGTGGTGCAGTCTCAGGGTTCCATGGCCTAGTCGGGTCAGGTACGACATCGAAACAAATCAACCTCGAGACCGATGAACGATTTGTGTGCTATCTCGGTTCTGCTGGGGAAGGTGCCCTCGCGCTCGCTGCCATTATTGCCGTAAGCGCAGGCTTTGCCTCGCTGGACGAATGGCGGGGAGTCTACACAGAATTTGGTAATGGAGGTATCACGGCCTTCGTTCAGGGTGGTGCGACGATTGTTTCTAGCGGCTCTGGTCTTCGTCATGAAACCGCTGCAACGCTACTTACGATGATGGCAGTTCTATTTGCCGGCACTACAATGGATACTGGCGTCAGACTCCAACGTTACATTGTTCAAGAATGGGGTGATATCTACGGCATACGATTCTTTCGTAACCCGCATATCGCCACTGCCGTAGCCGTAGCTGCCTGCCTCACACTGGCCTTCGCCGCAGGTGGCCCAGACCTTACAGGGGGAATGGCACTCTGGCCGCTGTTCGGAACGACGAATCAATTATTGGCAGGCTTGACGCTCCTCCTGATAAGCGTAATTCTGGTCAAACACAAAAGGCCGATCAAGTACACATTAATCCCGATGGCATTTGTTACAACAGTGGCCTTACTAGCAGCTATCTATCAACTCGGCGATCTGTACGAAAAGGGGCAATTCCTGTTGCTCGGCGTTGATATCGTGATTGTAATCTCCGCGGTTTGCGTCCTCTTAGAAGCTGGTTCGGCTTTAAAGAGAAACCTGAGAATCTCCTCAAACGAAAAATAGAAGACTGGTCGATCTGAAACCTGCTGATCACTGTTTGTGCGACATCCGTAATTGCTCAGATATCACCGACAGCTTGCTTGACCAACTGATTAACTGCGTTCTATACTTTTGAGCAGTTTCAACAATGCCTAGAACATACGATTCGTCCGCCAACGGGCAGCACGATAAACGAAAGCGCAAGCGTTCGTACATCGGCGGAACATGTTGGGCAAAACGTTAAGCAACCGTTACGCGCCACACTCAATATCCCGCCGACCGTTTATACGCTTCGGCGGGTTTTTTATTTGCATGCTCTGGAGGACTGATGCCTAACTGTCTTGAATGTGATGCCAATATCGTTTTAGACGAAAAAGTTGAAATCGGGGAGATAGTCGACTGCCAAGATTGCGGCACTGAATACGAAGTGCGGTCCATAGATCCCCAACAGATTGATTACGCTCCCAAAGAAGAGGAAGACTGGGGCGAGTAGAAAGGATCCTTCATGCGTCTGGGCATTTTATGCTCCATTGTTAGAACCGAAGAAAAGCTCATTTTCGAAGCCTTTAGGGGTCTCGGAGTCAAATTCGATCGAATCGATGATCGCGGGCTGATTCTCGACCTGGCTAATGGCAACCATCCGTGGGACATAGTCCTCGAACGTGCAGTCAATCATTCCAGAGCACTGCATACATTAAAAATCCTCAACGACCGAGGTATTACAACCGTTAATTCCTGGAACGTTGCGAACACCTGTGGCGACAAAGTTCTAACCAGTAATGCCCTGGTTACACACAACGTGCCAACCCCACGTACCTTGATTGCCTACACACCGGAATCTGCCCTTGAAGCCATCGACCAACTCGGCTACCCAGCTGTCCTCAAACCAGCGGTAGGGTCCTGGGGCCGTTTAATTGCTCGAGTCAATGATCGTTATGCTGCCGAGGCTCTTCTCGAACACAAGCAACGGCTCGGGTCATACCATCATTCAATTTTCTATATTCAAGAATATGTACCGAAAGGTAATCGTGACATCCGGGCGTTCATGGTCGGGGACGAAACGATTTGCGCAATCTATCGCCATAGCGAACACTGGATTACCAACACCGCACGCGGAGCTCATGCAACAAACTGTCCAGTGACTGACGAACTGCACTCAATCTGCCTAGCTGCCAGTCGAGCAGTGGGAGGAGGAGTGCTAGCTGTCGATGTGTTCGAGTCGAGCCGCGGGCTGTTAGTAAATGAAGTGAATTACACGATGGAATTTCGTAACAGTATTAGTGTAACGGGAGTCCCGATTCATGAACGCATTGCTGCCTATACACTTGGCGTGGGCGAAGCAAAGACAACTGCGACGCTATGAAAGTTAACATTTTAGGCGGCTCCGGTTATGTTGGTGGTGAGCTAGTGCGGCTACTCCTTGATCACCCACACGTAACACTGCTCAACATTACCTCCGAACGTCACGCCGGTCGATTAGTGAGTGCGGTCCATCCCAACCTGCGTCGTCACACTTCTCTGAGGTTTAGCCGCATGGACGACCTGGGACCTTGCGATTTACTTTTTTCTGCGCTGCCACATGGAAGTTTTGCCAACAAATTTCATGCCTTCAAGTGCGTCGCACCACGCATAATCGATTTAAGCGCAGATTTTCGTTTGCGTTCAGCAGACGACTACAAGCACTGGTATGGCCACGCTCATCCTAGTCCGGAGACCCTTAACGACTTTGTCTACGGTATCGTTGAAATTCGACGAGACGAAATCCGTAACGCGAACTATGTAACTGGTGCTGGCTGCCTAGCTACGGCCGCTATCCTTGGGCTCTTACCACTTTTTAAGAACGGTCTTGTCAATGATGGGGAACCAGTAGTCATCGAAGCTAAGGTTGGCTCGTCTGCTGCTGGTAACAAGGAAAGTCCTTCAAGCCATCACCCAGAACGCAGTGGAGCCGTCCGATCATTCCAGGCTACCGGACACCGGCACACCGGCGAAATCATACAGGAACTTGCTTATCACGGTACACCGACGGTGCATTTTTCTGCTACGGCCATCGAATTGGTGCGAGGCGTTCTCATCACAGCTCATTTGCGACTCGCAAAACCACTAGACAACAAGGCTCTCTGGAATGTTTACCGTGACGCTTACGACGCGGAACCGTTCATCCGCATTGTCAAGGAAACACGAGGCGTGTTTCGGTACCCAGAACCAAAGATATTATCGGGTTCTAATTTCTGTGATGTTGGCTTTGAAATCGATCCTTTTGGTGAAAGATTGGTAGTGCTTGCAGCTCTCGATAATCTCATGAAAGGCGCTGCCGGTAATGGCGTGCAGGCGATGAACATCATGGCCGGCTGGGATGAGCGTGCAGGCCTGCACTTCTCGGGCCTACACCCTGTGTAAGCGTCCAGCGTGACAGATATTCAATGTTGATAATCAAAGTGGGCGGCGGAGAGGGCATCTACTACGACACAGTCTGTAGCGATCTTGCCAGACTGTACCACCAAGGTCGTTCCTGTTTGCTCGTCCATGGTGGCTCGCATGAAACGAACATCTTGTCAGAAAAGCTTGGCCATCCGCCACGTTTTGTCACGACCGTGTCTGGATATGAAAGTCGATACACAGATCGAAAAACGATTGAAATATTTGAAATGGCCTATTGTGGAAAAATTAACAAGATGATCGTGGAACTACTTCAAAGCCACGACGTGCCAGCCATTGGACTGTCAGGATTAGATGGCAAACTCCTGTTAGCGGCACGCAAGCCCACACTGACAATTGTCCAGAACGGTAAGAAGAAAGTACTCCGAGACGACTACACGGGTAAGATCGAATCGGTCAATACCGACCTGATCCATCTATTGGACCAAGCAGGTTATGTATTAACTGTCTGCCCTCCGGCTATTAGCCATGAACGCCAAGCAGTCAATGTCGATGGAGACAGAGCGGCAGCCCGTATTGGTGAAGCAGTGAAAGCGGATGACCTGGTGATCTTATCTAATGTGCCAGGCCTATTAGAGAAAATAGATGATCCAACAACACTCATAAAGGACATCAAATTATCCGAAATCAATCAATATTTCGAATATGCAAAAGGTCGTATGAAGCGAAAACTCCTTGCAGCTAAAGAAGCGCTGCTGGGTGGTGTTACGCGGGTTACATTGGGCGACGCTAGAGTCGACTCCCCTATTACGCATGCACTTTCGGGAAATGGCACAGTGATCACAAGGCGTGATGACTCTTCAAGAAATTGAACAATCCTTTACGTCCGGGCTTTACCACAAGCGCCCCATCACGCTAGTACGTGGAGCAGGCGTTCGAGTCTGGGATTCCGAAGGACACGAATATATAGATTGTACATCTGGCATAGGTGTGGCAGCGCTAGGTCACGCACATCCTGTGATAGTAGCAGCGGTGCAAAAACAATCTGAACTAATCATTACCTGTCACGAAATGTTTTATAACAACTCTCGCGCAGAATTATTAGGTTGCTTATCAAGACTTCTACCAGAACCTCTGACTAAATTCTTCTTCAGCAACTCAGGAGCCGAAGCCAACGAAGCGGCCATCAAATTCGCACGCGCAACAACCGGCCGATCGGGAATCGTATCGGCCAGGCGTGGCTACCACGGGAAGACTATGGGAGCGCTGAGTGCGAACTGGGACAGAAAGAATCGCGAACCCTTCGAACCCCTTGTGCCAGACTTCGAGTCTCTTCGATTCAATGACTGCACAACCGCGAAGGAAGTGATTACTGAGCATACAGCAGCAGTAATCATTGAGGTAATTCAAGGTGAGGGAGGTGTTCGACCTGCTTCGCAAGAATTTCTAAACACTTTAAGAAAAGCCTGTAATGATTGTGGCGCCCTACTCATCATAGATGAAGTGCAGACTGGCTTCGGACGGACTGGTCGCATGTTTGCATTTGAACATTATGAGGTTATTCCAGACATCCTTACCCTTGCCAAGGCGGCTGGTGGAGGACTACCTATCGGAATTACGGCATTTCACAATAAAATCGATAACCTTGCAAAGTTAAGTCATACCACGACATTTGGTGGCAATCCACTGGTCTGCGCTGTTGCCACATCAGTGATCGAGCATTTAGTGAAGGAGAACATCCCCAAGAGAGCAGCTGAGCGTGGCGCGTATTTTATGGAGCAACTACGTGCGATCGACCATCCAGAAATTCGCGAAGTGCGAGGTCAGGGACTCATGATTGGAGTCGAGTTGAAACACCCTGCAGGTTCCTTCGCACGGAATATGATGGATGAAGGTGTTTTAGCCTTGCTTGCCGGAAACAACATTCTTCGCTTCCTTCCCCCATTAATCATTGACACCACTGACATCGATCAGGTCGTGAGCGCACTAAGGCGGGTGCTCAACTAAGGCGCAAGTCACTGATGGACGATCAACAGGCAGTAACTCTACTTCGTGATTTGTGTGCAACCTATTCACCTTCCACACATGAAGAGGCTGCAGTCACCCTATTAGTCGAGTGTGCAAACGCGTCAGGTCTTCATGCTCATACTGACGACGCCGGTAATTTCGTTGCTGAACGTGGCTTTGGAAAGCGAACCGTCTTGTTGCTCGGCCATATTGATACGGTGCCAGGCTTCATTGAACCTCGCCTTGAAGGGAACTTACTGCATGGACGAGGCACCGTTGACGCTAAAGGACCACTCGCAGCTTTCTTGGTAGCAATCGCTCGAGCGAGCCATCAGAACGATGTGCGCCTCATTACAATAGGAGCCGTGGAAGAAGAAGCGCCTACATCTAAAGGAGCTCACTACATCATTAACAAATATCAACCAGAAGCTGTAATTATTGGAGAGCCAAGTGGCACGTCTGGAATCACACTCGGGTACAAAGGCCGCGTGACACTTGATCTTGACGCAACTCAGGCTCATGCCCACAGTGCCGCGGACAATCGAAGCATCGCTGCTCATGCGGCGGAATTTTGGACACGCTTGGAAGACTGGTGTAACTCGTTCAATCAAGGGAAACGAATCTTCGACCAAGTCGACCCTCATCTGACTAAGATCAACTCACAGACGGATCATTTCCAGGATCAGGTTAACTTAAGCGGAAGCCTTCGCCTTCCTCTTAACTACTCACTTGAAGACCTTAAGACTAAAACCACTGCATTAGCTGGCACATGGGGCAATGTGACACTCAGACACTTTGTACGGCCTTTTAAGGCTGACCGACGTACACCGTTAGTCCGCTCGCTGTTGCGAGAGATTCGAAAAGAAGGACTAGAACCAATCTTTAAATTGAAAACAGGAACGTCCGACATGAATGTGGTTGGCCCTGCTTGGCAGTGCCCAATCGTAGCCTACGGCCCAGGAGACTCAAGACTGGATCATACTGCTGAAGAACACATCAATATTCAGGATTACCTTAAGTCAATCTCAATTCTGACACGCGTATTGGATGGATGGGTCTGAAAGGTGATCCGAAAGCGTTATACCTATAGCCGGATTATCGATCAGCCACGAGCATCACAAGACCAGTCCCTAAAATTGATACTGAGCCTGCTAACAAGGCGTAGTCAATCATTTCAGCCTGGGTATCCCGCGTGGTCACTTGCCCTCCGCTTGAGCCTGCATTTCGCTTAAGGAAGTAGCCGAACAGCACGCCACCAATAACGGACGCTATCACGGGACCAACAATTCCTTGCGATTGTTGAGATTCACTATCCTCAGTGGGTTGCGTAGCGCCCTCTTGGGCAAAAAAGAATTGCCTGTTCCAAGGTGCTGACGGAGGCAAAAGTGTTTCTGAAGCAACGGGAGAAAAGATATTCTCCGGTCTCGTAATCAGCTGTTGTCGAATGTGCTTCAGCTCATTCGAACTGGCATGCCCCAAAAACTCGTCTACCATTTGAGTCGGAAAATTAGTCCTTGATTGTCCTACAACTGGAATACCTATGCTGACAATTGATGCCGCCAACACTAACGCACATAGTCGCTTCCAGATCACTTTCTATCTCCTCGCTTCACTCTGCGTCCTCAGCTTAATAGACGCCGGATGATTACGCATTATAGATCAACCATCCATTATCTTTACAAACTCTAGACGGCCCCATATACCCTGCCGTTGTTGGAATATGGTTAGTCGGGTACACTAACAACGCACTGCGCCTGCGACAGTTGACAACGAAACGGTTATACCGAAACACATCATGTCGAGAAACTGAGTCTTTCCAGAACTACTAGATTGAAGATCGTGCTTTACGCGGACGAGTCCTGAATGATTTACGAGATTGGTGGTCTGATAATTGCGTTCGCCTTTGTGGCCAAAGGCGGCGATATATTTGTCGATTCAAGTGTACAAATCGCCAGCACCTTGCGAGTGCCACGCCTTATCATCGGAGGAACACTCGTTAGCCTCGCCACGACCATTCCAGAGTTGGTAGTTTCAGTTACCGCAAGCTACCTTGGCGATTCCGGCATGGCATTAGGAAATGCTGTCGGGTCCGCTATCGTGGACATGGGACTTGTCACTGGTACAGTCGCACTAATTTTACCAGTGACGGTTGACCGGGCAGTCTTTCGGAGACGAGCATGGTGGGTAAGAATCGCAGCTATTCTGCTTGTGATCGTTTCGTGGAACCAAGTCATTGGACAGCTACCTGGCTTTGGCCTGTTTATTTTTTCTTGCCTGTACCTTTTTGCTGACTATCGATACATTAGACGGAAACAGAATCAGGAATCACGTTCCTTAGACGACGCTCCTCTTGAAAATGGAAGATCCAACATAAATATTGCATTACGATTCATTCTTGGCGCAGCCTTAATCGTTATTGGCAGTCGACTACTCTTGGACCTTGGCACCTCACTTGCGACGAGAATGGGAGTGCCCTCGGTCCTTATAGGACTCTCAGTCGTGGCACTGGGAACATCGTTACCAGAACTAGTAACCGGCATTGCGGCAGCACGTAAGGGTGTGCCAGATCTTTCCGTGGGAAACGTCCTTGGTGCCAACTTGTTAAATATCGCAATGATCGTCGGACTGGCAGGAACAATTAGGCCACTTATCCTATCGGATTTCGTGCAGTGGTATGTGTATCCATGGCTGTTTGTGTTTATAGCGACACTTGGCCTGACACTTGGCCGGTCGGGAACTTTAGGTCGACGAGGTGGAATGGTACTCGTCGGCCTCTCCATCGCGTACGCAACTGGCCTTGCTGGCTACGGCAGCGGTGCGGTTTACTGATCGTCGGTCGTTTCTAAGAAACGTCGAACCTCTTGCATCTCAACAAACTCATCTCGACCAGACCATACCTCGGCAAGTTTTGCATACTGCACTCTAGCATTCTCATAGTCGCCAGTCTTGGCATAGCCACGCGCCAAACCCAAGAGAGAGCGTGGACGATTCGGCAAGCGGAGCAAAGAAGTACTAAATTTTTCAATTGCGTCGTCAGGTTGGCCAAGTTCAAGAAGTATTTCGCCATAAAGTTCATGCAAAGGCTTAATCGGAGATGCCGGTCCATTTGGTGGGCGCATGCTTAATAAAATTCCCTCGGCCTCATCCAAGAGGGCTAAGGCAGCCGCGGCTTGACCTTCATGAACCTTCACCAGGGCACTCACCTGCCGCGATGAAATCTTGGTGTAATTTCCTCCATTACCACCGCGATTAGAATTCTCCGCCACACTTGCCAGTTCCGTTTCTACTTGTTTGAGAATATCTTGGTTACCAGTGCGCGAAGCACTCAGACCGATAGCAAGGAGTTCATGAGGCGGCAAATCATTCGTGACCGGTGCGACTTGCCATTTCTCAGTCTCGACAACGTAGCGAGCCTTCAGTCTGGAGATCGTACCGACACCCATTGCCGGATTACCACTTTCTTCGCTAATTGCTTGGAGAACACTAATCCATTCCCTTGCCTTAGCATAATCACCGCGTTGCAAGTCACCGTACTGTCCCCAATCTAGTGAATGCACACCATCGCCGATACTGTCTCCAGGTTTCCACAATTCGCGCGACACATCGTACGCTGATTGATTATTCATTGACACCCTATCCCACATGCCATGCTGGATAAAAATATGAGTGGGCATGTGACGGGCGTGTGATACTGCCGGCGCGATTTCAGAAAACCGGTATGCGGCGTCGAGTGCTAAAGGTGCGTGAACCGGGTTATCGAATGCATGAATCGTGTAATGGGCCGCGCCAGGATGGTTACGATTGTCCTGAAACAATTTTAACGCGATCGCGCCTGCCCGCACATTGAGCCGCTGACTCTTATCCTGCGTCGCATTCGATGCGCTCAACATTGATAACGCATAGTAAGCTGCCACCTCTGACTCTTCCGGGAAACGCTCATACAAACTCCGCATTTGCTCCATATAACCCACGGCACGCTCCGTGTAGCTACCTTCACCAAACAGAGTTTCAACGGCTACAAGGAAGCCGCGCTCCTTTTCCGTTGGCGCCATCGCAACACGCTGAGCCCTCGTGGCCGCGAGTCGAGCAAGTGCTTTTCGAGGTGATTCAATGTCCTGTTGGGTAAACAATGGATGATTATAAGAAAGCGCTTCGCCCCAGTAAGCCATCGCGAATTCGGGTTCAATTTTCTGAGCGGCTTGAAACTCTTCTCTGGCTTGCTTAAAACCGAAACTATGAAGAATAGCAACGCCTCGCAAGAAGTGTTGTTGAGCTTCGGTTGAACCAGACGTCACAAACTTAATAGTACCAACGTTTTCAAACTGTGCGCTGGCAGAATCGGCAGACAATATTAGAACGGCCGTTAGCAGATAAAAACAGATCCGTTTCATTCGTCACCTTCTCGTTGTTAGTAAAACTATTTCCATCATCAGCAAGAATCACGACGCGCAATATAATATCGTTTACAACCGCTACCGCCTAAGTCAAGCAGTTTTACTCATCAATGGAGTGCTGGTGTATTCATGTTTAAAACGCTGCCAAACAACTCAGCAAAATGGAGCGCTCGTGTATACCTATTTAAATCGTGACCAACCAGCTCAGCAGTTACACTCATTAATTAATCGAACATCGGTGTATCCCTCGTCGCCCGCCAACATGCCGGCATCAAGAGAATATTCGCGCAAATCCTACCCAACACGATGGCGGTGACCGCAGCCATTACGCCGACCGCATTGAAGTAATGAATGGCAATCCAAAGAATCGTCGCAATCCCTACCACCTCGATTGCAGTTGCCCAAGTAATGACCCTCGTCGTTCGCGCGTTCACCAATAACGCACGCTGAAACGAAAGCAGCACAGACAGCGCTGGTAACAGAACTAAAATTTTTAGTGGAGAAATGGCAAACTCAGTCAAGCCAATCGAAAGACCCGATACGCCATAAAACCACAAAAAAGATAAAGGGCTGAAAGCTATCACAGCTAAACAGACCGACGTGACAAGGGCCAAGGCACAGGCGACCTTTCGCAGTGGCCGATACTGTTCCATATGGTCGCCAAGCAATGCGATAGAAGCATCCTGGAACGATAAGCCAAGACTTCGAAACAGAAAGGTTAAGCCGTTTAACACCGGAAGAACAGCCAATGATTCAAGAGCCATCCGACTCTGCCCCATGAAAAACGTTACCATCGGTTGGACTCCCATTGCCAAGAAGGAGCTCAGCGCCAACGGGACATAGAACTTGACGACATTGCTCAATGTCAACCGCTGGCCTTCGGTCTTCCTTCGGTCCATTAAGGCTCGAATTGCTCGCCTCGACATTCTACGCACGGCCAATGCTTCTGCAACCACGGCGACAGATAAAGCTAACGCGCCTACAAGCGCCCCGGGAATGGACAGCCACCACGCTGCAAAGACTGCTGTCGCACCCATCGTTATTAACCGGACCACGGTGCCATACGCAACGCGACGAGTCATATTGTGCCGAATGAGTAGTCCTTGAAGTAAACGTCGATATCCGATCGCTCCTGGCCATGGCAACATCAAAATTAGCGCTTGATGAGTCAGACTTGCCACAGCAATTGGTAGATTCAACCAGAACGCTAACGTGTCAAATACTGGTGGCAGAACAATGATCAACATTACACCGGTCATCAATGCAGAAAGCGCGATCGTGAACCGACGAAAGACAAGGTAACTGTCACGATTGTTAACCAGCGCTGTTGATGCGCTCATTAACATGATGACCGGCGATTCTACGATGATGGCGAAGGCAAACGCGACCCCGTAAGCAGCAAGGTTAGGAGCTGCGTCAGGTAAGCGGGCAATGACGGCAGCTAAGAATGGGCCTTCGACTGCCATCATCAACCAGGTGCCAGCCAAAGGCATCCAGAAAACAAGAATGCGTCGCGTCTTTAAGGGTTCTGCAGTCATCTAAGACCTGGATCGAACATTCGTCCGTTCCCTGCTATGATGAAACAAATGCCTAACACTCTCATGCCACTTCGAAGTATCACTGCTTTTGAAAAGGCAATTGATAATAAAACTAACAATCCAAACTCTCAATTTTATTCTTTAGTAATAGATGGGGTAGAAGATGCCAAAGTTGAAAACAATGTTGTGAAAATTACACTTAGATTCACAAGTGAACAATTTTCAAATAATGATGAAAATTCCTTTTTCGTAAGATTCATTTTATGGAAAACTAGATGTTCATTACTATTCATGGGATCAGATATTCGCTTAGCCAACCAATCAGTTAATCGTGTTTGAATATTATCAGCTCTAAATGAAGCGCAAATCTTACCATTATTCTTTAGTACACGATGAGTTTCAGTAACGGCATCTTCAAGTCCATTTTCTAGATTGTGATATAAGCCAAAAGCTAATAGGTATTTAAATGATTCATTTTCAAATCTAAGTTTTGTTCCATTTAAAATACCATTTTCACCTTTGAAAAAATCTATATTTGTATTAAACAGTTTCTTCAGATCATTTATGGAATTATCTTCTAAATTCTCATCTACGAATACCACTGCATTATCCAAACTTCCACCTTTAATTAAACCGTGATTATTCAATTCAATAATTTCAGAAAATAGACAAAAAGTTCGAGAAGGTGCAAACTGTTCTACAAAATCGTCTTCTAATGAGTACATAGCTGTATATTGAGTGCCCAGAGATTTTACCTTGTAATCCGTCATAAAAGTAACACGAAATATATCTGAAG
>ERZ651768.822-NODE-822-length-23038-cov-3.810984_pt1 | contig 23038 bp, 21 predicted proteins | sample MGYA00514754_ERZ651768 | MGnify/ENA metagenome assembly ERZ651768
TCAGGCCCTCGCGCATCGCTAATCCACACGTTCCCCGCTGGGTCGACATGAATACCGTGCGGGAAGAGCATCAGCCCTCCGCCGAAGCTAGCAACCACGTTTCCTGCAGGGTCGATTTTGAGAACCGGGTCTAGATCGGAGGTAGCACAGGAATTCGAACCACAGCGGTCAATTGCCCAGATGTGTTCGCCATCGGGATCGATGTCGACCCCAGCCGTTGATCCCCACTCACGCGCGTCTGGCAGCATCACCCATCCATCCTCGGTGGTATAGGGATTAGGTAGCTCATTAATTGGCTCAAGTACCGTTGGCTCCGGTTCGACCTCCGCCATCGGAGCCTCAGGCTGGCCACAGGCCACCAGGCCAATCATCACAAGCGCCGATGCAGCACCAACCAGCATTCCTCTCAGGCGATCTCGATCAGGCATAGTCCCCTCCTAAAATTCCCGGAACATCATCTCAACCGTATCCAGCCTTGTCCATCTAGCAGACTCCCCTGTCAGAACCAGCGCTACCGGACAGACGGAAACTTCAGCACAAATACCGAGAGCCTTGGCCGTCACTACCACTCGATGAAAACCGCCGGAGTGAAGGCGGAGCAACAGAGCCAGTGGACCCTCGGCCAATCGACCGGTCTACACGAGCAGCAGTTATGTGGCTAGCAGGCGCTCTACCTGTGCCGATAGCTCCTCGTACGAAAGTATCCCCGGGTTATACAGGTCAACGACCCCTTCACGGTCGATGATGACTAGCGTCGGCGTTGTGCTGACGCCAAAGTCGAGAAAGCTCTGCTGACTCACGGGCACACTCATCCATTCCGGGACCGGAAATTGCTCCTGATAGGCGCCTCGCAAATACTCGAGTTCTTCCGCCGGCGTAGCGTTTTGTCCACGGGCTATATAGCCATACAGTTGCGTCGGGCCGATGATAGCGAGATCGCGCTCACCGTATTGCTCGTACAACTGATCCAAGATCGGCAATTGCTGTTTGCAGTCCGGACACCAGTGGGCCCAGAAATATGCCACAACAACCTTTCCCTTCAGGCTATCAGGCGACAACACTTGTTCGCCGAGGTAATGCTCGACATCGATCACCGGGAAAGGCTGTCCTTCCAGACTAAGAAGCAAGATGTTTTTCTGAAGACGGGTCTCAATTGAGGTTCCCTTATAAGTCTCATGTTGCGCCCGTAAGAACTCCACCGCTCCGCTTCGGTCACCACGCGCATCTTGAACACGTCCGAGCACTTCAATGCCAGCACCCAGTGCAGTTGGAAGTTGCCGTTCCAAGTCCACTTCTCGATCGTTGAGAAGCGCAGAACTACCATCGTACGCCTCACGCGCATATTGCTCGGCTACATCCCAGCGCTGGGCAAAACTCGCGCCGCGACCGAGCCAGGACGCCGCAACCAGCCACTCAGGTGAGGTCTGGTCATGGTACCCACGTTGCTGCTGTAGAAGCGTCTGCGCCGCATCAATCTCTTCGGCCCAAGCCATGTCGCGCATCTGGTTTACCAATTCCGAGATCTCCATCGGTGAACTTTTCGGCGCTGGGGACCCACAGGCCAAGCTCAAAACTACCGTTGCTACGAACGTGAGCTTCGCGATTCTCTTTAACACCATCCTAGAACCTTCCTATCGTTGATGAACGCGCGCGTTCCTCAACTATAACATTTGGTAGCGTTCCGAAAACCTATACACCGACCGACCAAAGGCCGCCGCCGCCACAACTCACAGCACCCATCGCACCAACTACAAGAAGTAGACATGGAAGAACGATACGACGACGAAGCATAGTTTTTTCTTTCCTGCATTGTTATTGGTGAGGTGGACTCGTAACACTGCCAGGCCACAGTATGGCATCTTCGTTCAATACCAGTTGACCGCTTACGGGATCCACGGTGCCAACAGACACGAAGTCCACGGTGTTGCCATCATCTTTGTAACCATGACTGTTGACGATCTGAATCGGCATGTTCGCCCGATCGTTCGTGCCCGGCACAAGCGCGACATGACCCGTCGCTCCATCAAAATTCATTCTTCTGAGATACGTGAGCATGTTCTGGCTGGTCACACGCTCACCCGCCTCTTGAATATCGCGAATGGCGTAGCCCACCGCCAACATGTGGTCGTAGCTTAAGGCTCCATAGAAAAAGGCTTTTGAACTCGGGTCGACAGGCTTGCCTAATCGTTTTTCCAGCGCGTTTCGGAATTGTGACAACTTCGGTGATGGCGTGAGCTCGACCATGGGCGCGAAATAGCCGAGGCTGCCCGCAACGACCTCGGGTGCCTCATCCGCTGAAATCATCTCGGCGGCATAGAACGAATAGCCCGGCTCATTCATCTCAAGCTCATGCAGCGCACGAAATATCATCACCGTGTCCGGTGTCGGGCTCGTATTAACAATATGCCTAATGCCGGCCTGTTTGACCTTGTTCATATACGATTTGATCTCGTCGTAGGGCGTGTCTCGCGGATAACTATATTCCTGAGCGATGTTGATATCCCGTTGCTGGGTATACTCGTGAATGACGTCCCTGGCTCCCAGACCCCATGCATCCGTCGTATAGAAGTACGCAATCTCTTCGACACCAAAGTGCGCAGCGACATTAATCAAATAACCTTCATATTGTTCACTTGGACTGACCACGCGTACGAAATAAGGAAACTCCTCTGCTGACGACAGCATAGACGCGTTGGAACCATTCGAGATGACGGGGATTTTGTACTTCTCAGCGACGCGGGCAATGTCGACGGCGGGCCCACTGCAATCCGCACCAGTGAGCACAAGAATGCCCTTCTGCATGAGCGTCTCCGCCATAAGCGCCGCGTTCTCCGGCCAGCAGTGGTAGTCGATCGTGTTCTCGTTCGTCATGCGAATGCGTGCGTCCCCCAACATGCCGGATTCGTTAATTTCCGCAATAGCAATCCGAGAACCGTGCAGGCTGAAGTCACCCCAGTCGGAGTACCGACCATCTCTGTAGTGGTAGGTATACATACCGCCGAGATCGTAGATTTGGGCGAAGCTTGCGGAGGCGGTAGCTGCTATCAGACACAGCACGAGCACGAATGGATTTCTCAAGAAGGGCTCCTTAATCTTAGAAAGATTCAGCCGAACTCACGCCCAAGGACCGAGGTCGTTTAGCAAACAACGAATCCCATCCTTGGCTATACCAGCTTTCAATTACACTCCACGGTTCATCTCTGGCAAAGAAACGACCCGCCGCGAGACGGCTGATATTGCCCAAAGGTTCCAGAAGGCGTAGACCCGCACCCTCTAGAGAGTTCTCGCTACCCTGTCCTCGAGAAGCAGAGGCGCCGTCGATCCACTTCTCTCGGAGGCGTTCGAACTCGCCGTTGAGCACCATACGGTGAACCCACAGGTTTACCCAGTTCAAGAAAGCGGGGTCATCTCTCGGGAGCATGTAACCAAGTTCGTCACGACTCAACGGAGAGTCCGGCTGGACGGCGAAAAGACGCGGATCCTCATTCGCGACTAGCACGGCTTCGACGTTGTCAGTCAGCATCACGTCGACTCGTCCTTCAGCAACGGCATCGGGGATGGAGAGATTGTCCTCAATAACGACAACGTCAGCTGTGTTGATACGATCTCTCACGAAACTCTCGTTTGTTCCACCAGGATTAACACCGATACGAACACCGAGGCGATCGATGGCCTTAAGGTCCGTGAATCGTGCACGGTCTGCTCTTCGAATAAGAAGACACTTTCCGATCAAGAGATAGGGGTCCGACAGTGAGACGATTTTCTGGCGCTCGAGATTGCGTGTAATCCCAGACATTGCGATGTCGTAGCGCCCTTCGCGAAGCCCCTCCACGAGTTGGGGCCAACTCGTAGAAACGAAGCGAACCTTGACTCCCAAGTCCGCACCAAGTCGGCGCGCAGCGTCGATATCAAAACCCTCAAATGTCCCATCAGGGCGCTGATAAGTAAAAGGGCGATAATCTCCGGTCGTGCCAATGAGGATCTCGCCCCGTTCCAAAACGGTGTCAAGGTGAGAAATGGGAAGAACGACAATAAGAGCGGCTAGGACAAGCGCCTGCATATTAGAAAACTATAGCTTGGTAGCGGTACGGGGATTCGAACCCCGGTCGCGTGGCTGAGAACCACGAATCCTAACCCCTAGACGATACCGCCACGGGCCGACCGGAACTCCTGATTCTAACAACTGGTGAGCAAGCGGGTCAATGAACCGCTGTGTTGGACCAGTATTAAATTTCAGGAGGGACAGGTGATTTGCGTTGAACTCTATGCTTCCCGGGTCCGATAGCAGAGGTCGAGGGCTTCGCGACCACGGACGGGATAGGAGGAAACAACCAATGTCACTATTCTCAAAAGTGCTGCTAGTGGTCGTACTCGCGGCTTTCTCCGTGGTTGGGGCGTATCTTTGGGCCGGACGGGCTCTCGGTCCCACGATCGAGGTCAATAATCCGGAGCGCTATGTCGGGCGGACAAGCGTGCTCGACTTTTCAGTTGAGACACCTGGGGAGGCACTTGACGGAGTTGAAGCTGTTCTCGAGCAAGGTAACTCGCGGATCTCACTTTTCTCCCTCGCGGCTCCAGGCGAAGCCAGGGTCGAGCAAGAAACTCACGAGCGAATCCGCATTGTGCGCACGTTCGACCTGGACGACCTTCCAGGGACAACTGAAGGACCGGCGCGCCTAGTAGTGACCGCAGTCCGTCCGGTGCTCTACGGTCTACGCCAAGTCTCGACCTCTAGAACCCATCCACTTGAACTGCGATTCGAGCCACCACGGCTGACCGTGCTATCGGCGCAGCATTATGTAAACCACGGTGGCACCGAGATGGTCGTGTACCGGGTCACTCCAAACGACGTCGAGTCTGGCGTTATTGTGGACAATCAGGTTTATCCGGGGTTCCCAGCTGCCGGAGCAGGTATCACAGGGGCGGATGAAGCGATGCATGTCGCGTTCTTTGCCCTTTTACACGACCAGGAGTTGGACGCGCCGATGCAGCTCTTCGCTCGTGACCCAGCGGGCAACGAAGCGCGGGCCGACTTCAATCGCCGGACGTTTCCGAAGGTCTTCCGCCGGCGTCAAATCACGGTGGGAAACAACTTCATACAGCGCGTCGTTCCAGCAATTGCTGAGCAATCGGATACTGCGCGGGTGTTACTCGAAGGTATACCGAAGGATGACTTAGTTACCCAGTACGTCCGCATTAACGCCGACCTCCGGCAAGAAAATGCAAACTACCTACTGGCGCTCGCCAAGAAGACTCAGACGCACATATTGTGGCAGGGATCGTTTCGCCAACTCGGTAGCTCTCAGGTTGAGTCGAGCTTTGCCGATCATCGAACCTACTTATACAACGGTCAGACGATCGATCAACAGGTGCATCTCGGGTTTGATCTTGCTGCCACCGCCAATGTAGCAATTCTGGCGTCAAACCACGGTGTCGTTGTCCATGCTGACTTCCTGGGTATCTATGGCAATTGCGTGGTGATCGACCATGGCATGGGACTCCAGTCCCTCTACGCCCATCTCTCATCCATTGGTGTCCGGGTCGGAGATGCTGTCGAGCAGGGGCGGGAAATTGGCCGTAGCGGCAGGACGGGCCTAGCCGGCGGGGACCATTTGCATTTCACGATGCTGCTGCACGGCCACCCGGTGACTCCGCTCGAATGGTGGGACCCACACTGGATAGGGGACCGAATTACTCGAAAAATTGCCCGTGCCAGCTCACGGTAACTGGCATTGCGTTCGCACATAAGCCAGATAGACTCCGCTAGAGTGTTTCAGCCATTTACTGCGGTCGGTGCGTGTGATATTGATCTTGTTTTGGAGTTTGCCGCGAGACGACGAACTGAGCGGCCCGCGGTATCTTTTTTTCCCTTACTTCGCGTCAGGAGAGTTTCAATGGATGTACGAAAGTCGTGGCTGCTGGCCTCGATAATGGCGTTGGTTCTAACGGTGGCGTGTGGTGGTGGCTCGGAAGCCCCGGCCGAACCTGAATCTGCAGCGCCGGCGGCGACTGCGGTCGACGAAGCTACGGCAGGCAACATCACCGGCACGGTTGTGCTTGAGGGCACACCCCCTGAGGCCGAGACCATTAGGATGAACGCTGATCCTGTTTGCACACAGGAAGCTGGCGACAACACAGCTACTGAATACTACGTCGTCGGGGAGGATGGTTCACTCAATAACGTGTTTGTCTACGTTAAGGAAGGTCTTGGCAACCGGTCGTTTCCTGCTCCGTCTGACCCTGTCGTGCTTGACCAAAACGGTTGCCGTTATACGCCGCATGTCTTCGGTATCCAAGTTGGCCAGACCCTGACCGTGAGCAACGGTGACCCAACGCTACACAACATTCACGCAACGCCAGCAAATAACACCGAGTTCAACACCGGCCAACCGATCGAAGGAATGACCTACGATACCTCATTCGAAAATGTCGAGGTTATGGTGCCGTTTAAGTGCGACGTGCACGGTTGGATGAATGCCTACGTGGGCGTGCTGGATCACCCATACTACGGTGTGAGCAGTAACGGTGGTGGGTTTGCATTAAACACACTACCCCCGGGCGACTACACGATTGAGGCCTGGCATGAAATGTTGGGCACTCAGACTCAGAACGTCACCGTGGGTGAGAACGAAACTGTCGAGGTCTCGTTTACCTTCACGGTTAGCTAACACCTTGAGTGAGCGCGGCGGAGGGGCGATCCCTCCGCCGTTTTCAAATCCCGCCTGCTTAAGAACGTATGGCCTCGCTCCACAGATTCACGCTTTTCGTCGCCGCATCTACGTTGCTACTCATCACGGCCGGTGCCCTGGTCACTAGCACAGACTCTGGGCTAGCGGTCCCAGACTGGCCTAATACTTATGGCTACTTCATGTTCAGCTTTCCGCTGTCGAAGATGGTAGGCGGGATTTTGTACGAGCATGGACACCGGCTACTTGCGAGTACTGTGGGTATCCTGATGATCGGATTGGCTGTCTGGTTCTCGCGCGTTGATGATCGCCGCTGGGTGCGATACCTGGCTTGGGTTGCTCTCGGCGCAGTTGTGCTGCAGGGTACGCTCGGAGGTGTCACGGTGCTCTACTTTTTACCAACACCGATCTCCGTCGCGCACGCCGGGCTCGCTCAGCTTGTCTTCTGCCTAACAGTGGCCCTTGCATTGTTCACGTCACAAAGTTGGCGCACCGGAACGGCCGCACCCAATGCCGATCGGATACTGGCCCGGTTGACAATTGGAACGGTGGCTCTGGTCTACGCGCAGGTCCTCGTTGGGGCCACAATGCGACACTCCGGCGCTGGATTGGCAATTCCGGATTTTCCCTTGGCGTTTGGGCATCTGGTCCCACCTGAATGGAGTTGGCCGGTCGCCATTCACTTCGGGCATCGGATTGGTGCGGTCCTTGTAACACTGGCGGTCGTGGCAACAGCAGGGTACATGCTGGTGTATCACCAGCACCGATTGGAACTACGGCGACTGGCCTGGCTCCTCCTTGGGCTCGTGACGATCCAGTTCACGCTGGGCGCCCTCACTGTGCTTTCCGAGCGTCAAGTGGGTATCAACACGGCACATGTCGCGACCGGTGCCGCACTTTTGGCGACGGCTGTCCTCTTGGCCCTCTTGGTACACCGCCACCGGTTCACTGATGTGTCCTTAAGCAACGCCTCAGTGGCACTGCCCGCGACCCCGTCAGTAGGGGTGGTTAGGTAAAAATGGGTGCTGTGGCAGTGGCTGTTCCGGGAAGTCGCATGGCCGACTTCATTGCACTTACGAAGCCACGTTTGAACTCCCTCGTCTTAGTTACAACGACCGTTTGTTTCTATCTCGCGGCGCCTGACGCCGGTGCGCTGTGGCTATTCGGGCCAACGATAGTTGGAACTGCGCTAGTCGCCGGTGGTGCCTCCGCACTCAACCAAGTTTACGAGAGGAAGGCGGACGGCCTGATGCTCAGGACCAGGCATCGGCCGCTACCTAGCGGTCGACTGCTACCAGCGGAGGCGCGGGGATTTGGCATCGCGCTTTCCCTGATCGGATTGGCTGTCCTGACCTACACGCGTCCACTAGCCGCCGGCCTCGCCCTAGCAACAATAGCCACTTACGTTCTGATTTACACTCCACTGAAGTGTCGCACTCCTCTCGCCACCGTGGTTGGTGCTGTGCCTGGCGCTTTACCGGCTGCGCTAGGTTGGGTAGCGGCGAATGGCTCAATGACTCTTGAGGCGTGGGTGTTATTCGGTATCGTCTTCCTCTGGCAGATCCCACACTTTTTAGCAATCGCGTGGATTTACCGTGAGGATTTCGCCCGTGCGGGATTTCAGGTTTTGCCAGTCGTTGAACCAAGCGGACGGCGTACAGCCAGGTACGTGCTTCTTTTTCTCGCCGGCCTGTTGCCAGTCAGTCTCGCTCCGGTGTGGCTCGGTATGGCTGGCACCCCATACTTGTTTGGTGCGGCGTTGCTTGGCTTCGGCTTCGCCGTGCCCTCTATACGGTTTGCCTTGCACCGATCCACGCAGAACGCGCGCAATCTGTTCATCGGATCGCTCGTCTACCTGCCCCTTCTGTGGGTGCTCCTTGTTTCCACGCGGTTGTTAAGTGGCTGAACCGCTTTCGCCTACCCCGGCGTCTCAACCCGGCTTTCGACCGGCATTAAACGTCGTCGGCCTGAGCCACCGCTATGGTGACCGTCAAGCGCTCCAATCGGTCAGCTTCGATGTAGCGCCTGGCGAAAGTTTTGGACTTCTGGGGCCGAACGGGGGTGGCAAGACAACTTTCTTTCGGATTGCTGCCACGCTGCTGATCCCTACCAACGGAACGGTCCGCGTCTTCGGCCACGACGTAGCCACCAACCCCGACGCTGTGCGTCGTTGCATCGGTATGACGTTCCAGTCACCGGCACTTGATGATCGTCTCCGTGTTGTTGAAAACCTCCGTTATCACGGCCATTTATATGGCCTGCACGGTACATCGCTCAACCAAAGAATTGACGAGGTTCTTTCGCTCGTCAAACTAACCGACCGCGCGAGCGACCTGGTGAGCACCTTGTCCGGCGGACTGCAACGGCGCGTGGAACTGGCTAAGACGCTTCTCACCAAACCACTACTCCTCCTCCTAGACGAGCCAAGTAATGGTCTCGACCCCGGTGCGCGGCGCGAGGTCTGGGAGCATCTACAGCACCTGCGCCAGAGTGAGTCGACGACAATTATCGTGGCCACGCACTTGATGGACGAAGCGGCGCAGTGTGACCGTGTAGGAATTTTGCATGAAGGTCGATTAGTTGCATCGGGCACTCCGGAAACACTGGTATCAGAGATCGGGGGCGATATGATTCTCGTCACCGGTAGGGACCTCTCGTCACTAGCACAGAAGGTTGCCCAACGCTTTGACCAGCGCGTAGAGATCATCGATGGGGCTCTCCGGTTGGAACGTGCGCAAGCGCATGAATTCGTCCCAGAGCTCGTCGAAGCGTTTCCCGGTGAGATTGATACGGTCACCTTCGGTAAACCAACGCTTGAAGACGTGTTCATCCACTACACTGGCGAGCAATTGCATTAAGCCAACACCATGCTACTTGCCACCTACAGCTTGTGGGCCCGTGACGTTATCCGATTCTATCGACAGCGCGGTCGAGTTGTCGGTGCACTCGGTACCCCAGTCGTCTTTTGGCTGCTACTGGGTTCCGGACTAGGGTCGTCATTTCGCGTCAACGCCGACGCACCAGTGAACTATCTGCAATACTTCTTTCCGGGCACGCTTGCGCTCATTGTGCTCTTCACCGCTATTTTCTCAACGATTTCAGTCATTGAGGACCGACGGGAGGGCTTTTTACAAGGAGTGCTAGTGGCGCCGGTGCCAAGGGCGACCATCGTCGCAGGTAAGATTCTCAGCGGCACGACGCTTGCTGTGCTACAGGCGATGCTTTTTCTATTGCTCGCACCGGCCGCTGGCATTGGCCTCCGAGCGGACTTATTGCTGCCCCTCGTCGTGGCACTACTCACGCTGGCTTTCGCACTGACCGGTTTAGGCTTTCTGGTTGCGTGGCAGCTTGACTCGACGCAGGGTTTTCACGCCGTCATGAATCTAGTGCTGGTGCCGATGTGGCTCTTGTCGGGAGCAGTCTTTCCTGCAGAGGGCGCCGCGTGGTGGATCCGCGCAATCATGTGGGCCAATCCAATGACCTACGGGGTCACGGCATTACGGGTAGTTCTGGCAGGAGAGACCTCCGCGACAGGGGGTGGGCTACCGTCATTGGCGATGCCTCTACTCGTAGTCCTCGTGTTTGGTTGCGCAACAGCTGCAATAGGCATTGTGTTCGTGCGCAGCAAGCGAGGCCGCTAATCCTCTAGAGGTTTCACCATCGATGTTAGAAATTTCAGATCTCCCGTTGCTCAACGCGACGCTGAACGCCCTCGCCGGGATATTACTCGTCTCTGCTTATATCATGATCCGCAAGGGTAATATCGCCAGGCATCGCGCACTAATGCTAGCCGCCTTCTCAACGTCAGTGCTGTTCTTGGTCTCCTACGTCATCTACCATGTGAACATAGGATCTCGGGCGTTCACGGGTACCGGTGTAATCCGTGTCGTGTACTTTGTTATCCTGATAACCCACGTTGTCCTAGCCATCGCCATCGTGCCGATGGCGGTCGTGACTCTACGCCGCGGCCTCCGGCGCGATGATTTACGTCACAAAGCGATCGCGCGCTGGACGTTTCCGATCTGGCTTTACGTTTCGGTTACCGGGATCGTCGTTTATGGAATGCTATACATGCTACCCACCTAACCCACCGTGCTCCGGTCACCCTTCGTTGCTGTTTTTCCGCTACCGATTCTTGATTCCAAGTCTAGGGACCAAGCTGCTAGCAGCTCAGTAATACAGTAGATACGGCGCTCGCAGTCGGCGCCATGCGGCTTCGTCAGCAACCCAACTTTGCGCGATGGTCGAAGGGTCTTCGTCGGCCTTAATACGGTTTAGCGTGTCAAGCGATCCAAAGAGGCGGACCGCCGCGTCAATTTCAAAAATGTCACCATAGAGTCGGTGCAGTGCGGCTGCCACTTCGAGGCCTACACGTACAGGCCGCAGCAGGTCTCGATTCGTAACAATCATGTAAATACCGCCGCACTGTTGGTCGGCGTGCTTACTACTCTCTGGCGTAAACGCCACAGGATAGAAACGGATGCCCGGGAGGCTCCGTGCGTTGAGATGTTCTGCTAGTTCAACACCGTCAATCCAGGGCGCACCGATTTGCTCAAACGGCGCATCCGTGCCGCGTCCTACCGAGACGTTCGTGCCTTCAATCGCACCAATACCCGGATAGAGTGCTGCCTGATTTAGGTTGCGCATGTTCGGTGATGGGTTCACCCATCGCAAGCCGGTCCAGTCGAACCAAGCGTCCCGCATCCAGCCCGTCATTTCAACAACAGTCAGCTCGGCACCGATCTCTAGCTGCTCATTGAAGAGACGAGCTAGTTCACCGAGTGTTAGTCCGTGACGGATCGGCATTGGAAAATAACCGGTGAAACCCACTGCCGTGTCGTCCTGAATAGGCCCTTCGATCGCCACGCCGCCGATCGGATTGGGCCGGTCCAGTACGACGACCGACAGGTTATGTAGAGCCGCGGCCTCCATGACATAAGCCATCGTGGTCATGTAGGTGTAGAACCTGGCACCGATGCCCTGGATATCAACAACGATGGTGTCGAGATCTTCGAGCATCTTTGACAGCGGTCGCCGCGTCTCACCATAAAGCGAGTGGATCGCCAGTCCGGTACGCTTGTCACGGCCAGAGGCCACGGCCGAATCTTCTACCCCCCGGATGCCATGTTCAGGGCTGAATAACGCTACGAGCTCGACTGTGTCAGCATCATGCAAGAGATCAATCGTCGTGGTCCCGTCTTGCGCAAGACCTGTGTGGTTCGTCAGTAGACCGACCTGTCGGCCTCGCAACGGAGCAAAGTCGTCGGCACGAAGCACGTCGATACCTGCCATCACCGGCCTCGGTGTCCACAAGGGAAAGCCTCCGGACGCACCAAAGTCAACACCGGTCATGCCACCCCCTTGGGAGCCTATAGTTAGAGGCACCTCGATGAGTGCGGCCGCAACTGCCGTAGCCACCCGAGCACGGAGAGCAACAACATTGCCCTTGCCATCTGGATGCACGCGGTTCGACAGAAAGATGACGTAGGTGTCGGTCGTGGGATCAAGCCAGAGCGATGTCCCAGTGAAGCCGGTGTGACCAAACGAACCGACGGGTAAGAGTTCTCCTCGGTTCGATGCGAAAACCGAGTCGATGTCCCAACCGAGGCCTCTCCGGTTCGGTTCGTGCTGCGGGGTCGCAACAGTGGTCATCTTCGCTACGGTGAGTGGCGCGAGTAAACGCGTACCGCCAACTGCGCCCCTGCCTAGCAGCATGCGGCAAAAGATAGCTAAGTCCTGTGCTGTGCTGAACAGACCCGCATGTCCAGCTACGCCCCCCATCCGGCGGGCTGTCGGATCGTGCACTGTGCCACGTAGCATCACCGAACTGGGTCCGCTGCAAGGCCACCCGAGGGGTGGGCAGGCTTCAGTCGGTGCAATCCTCGGTACGATGTTAACTGGTGGGTTAAACATCGTGTCAACCATTCCGAGCGGCACGAAGATCCGTTCTCGTACGTACTGGTCAAGTGGCAGTCCGGAAACTCGCGCAACAATCTCTCCGAGTAGGAAAAAATTTATGTCGCTATAAACGAACTGCCTGCCCGGCGGTGCCAAAAGTACCTCTTCGGTGGCTCGATGAATCGCCTCGTCGTAACCCTCAAACTCATCTGCCAAATCGAGGTCTGGCCTCAAACCAGACATGTGCGTTAGAAGGTGTCTAACGGTGACACTCTCCTTGCCATACCGTGAAAACTCTGGAATAAACGTCCCGACGCGGTCGGTCAGGCGGATTTGGCCCGCTTCGACCAACTGCATTACGCTAGTCGTCGTGGCAACGACCTTGGTAAGTGAGGCGAGGTCGAAGATGGTGTCACGGGTCAACTGCTCGCGGACCGGCACCAGGGCACGATCGCCGAACACTTCGAAATAGACGACCTCGTCCCCACGGCCGACTAAAACAACCGCGCCGGGGAGTTGTTCCGCATCGATGGCCTCGCGCACGAGTACACTGACTCGTGCCAGCCTGGCTTCGTCAACACCCTGGCCAGCAATAAGGTCCGATGTATTCAGCAGTACACCGAGCAGAAGCCCGATCACAACACCACGTTGGTTCATAGCAATACTCGGGCGCCGACAGGCGCCAGCGTTCTGGATTATACTGGCAGAAACGATACCTTGAGTGAAGCCGCTCGGCGGTTGAGGTCGGGCATTCAAGATCATCAAGGTGCTATATGCAAACTGTGGCGAATTTTCCGTTGTTCTCTGTATGCGTAGCCTTCTGGCTTACCGCTAACGCCATAACTTTTGGGCAAACACGAGTCGTTGGCACGGTGCGCGATGAGAGCAACAGACCAATCCAAGGCGCATCAGTCACCGCTGAGAGCGGCACCCGTAGCTTCACTGCTACAACTGATTCCGGGGGGAATTTTGGCTTTGTTACCCTGCGGCCAGGCAATTGGGTGTTCACTGCGAAAGCGCTTGGCTTCACACCAGGACAAGTGCATCGGCGCGTCAGAGAGATAGCCCGTAACCCCGAGGTAAATTTGTTCCTAGCCCGCGGCGCTTACGGTGAGCGGTTCGGGGCCTTAGCAAATGTAAATTCGACCGAGCTGCAGGAGCAGTTGCAACAGGCCGAGGAGCTATATTCTGCTGAGCGCTACCTGGAAGCAATTGCTGCCTACGAGAAATTGTCGGTAAAGGTCCCGGCACTCACAACACTCAAGCTAAAGATTGGTCATTCTTACCTCAACATCGCGCAGTACGCCGAGGCACAAAAAGCTTATCAGGGCGTGCTTGCGGCTAAGCTAGACCTTGACCTTAGCCTCAACCGTGAACTGTTTTACAACTTCGGCGAAACTCAATTGGCCTTACAGGGCGCCGAGAGTGCAGTCGGCTGGTACTGGCGCGCCCATGAGGCCGATCCAGCATGGAGTAAACCTCTTCTTAAGCTGGGTGAGATCGCACTCGCCGCAGGTGATCAGGCTGAAGGGCGGCGATACCTGCAATTGGCCGTTGAGGCCGAACCTGGTTCCAAAGAGCAGTCCGTCGCAACCGCGATGCTCAAGCGATTGTCTCAGCCCCGGTAATGACTAGAAGGTCAACCACCGCACGCTGGGGTGTGGCCGTGCTTGTGGCGGTGAGTGCCTGCAGTGCCCCCCCACCGGATGATCTGTCCTACGTCGACACACTCCTCGCATCGCGGACCGCCAAGGACCAGGCATTTAAAAACAGTGCGGATTCTCCGGTCCCTGTTTCTCGCCGTCAAGACCTTCTTCCACTGAGTTACTTCTTACCTGATGTCGATTACCGAATCCCTGCATCGCTCGGCGTTGACAGTGAACAAACGATCTTCGAAATCCCCACATCGACGGGCAAGCGGAGGTCGATGCGCCGCGTGGGAGTCCTAGAATTTCAACTCGAGGGAAATCCTGTCACGCTGTCAGCTTTTGTCGAAGTCTTAGCATCCGACAACAACAGCTTGTTCGTGCCATTTGGCGATCTGACGAACGGCAGGGAGACTTATCCTGCTGGACGTTACCTCGACCTCGTGGTGACACCAACGGGAATCTACGACCTCGACTTCAATACTGCCTATCATCCGTTTTGCTACTATGACGTGCGCTTCGACTGCCCGTTCCCGCCACTCGAGAACCAGTTGGCATTAGCGGTCCGCGCTGGGGAGCGGCTGCCAGGTGAATGGGATGACTAAAGAAATGCATGGGCGTCGAACCAGATGATCAACATTGATAAGCTGGCGCGCGAGTTTGCTGACACGGTCAGCGGCCAATCCCCAGACCTAGCATGCGCAGCGCTGCTCATCGCCAGGCTCGAACACCCGCATCTCAACCCCAAGCCATCCCTCGAGTGTCTTGACCGCATGGGCGTCGAAGCACGGCAGCAGCTAGCGGACGGGGGTAGTAAAACTCAGCGAACGCAGTTCGAAATCCTCAGCCGTTACCTGTTTCGGGAACGGGGTTTTACCGGCAACTCTACTGACCACGAAGACCCCAGAAACAGTTGTCTGAATCAGGTGCTCGATCGACGGACAGGTATTCCGGTGACACTGGGGATTGTCTTTCTTGAAGTAGCTAAACGAGCCGGTGTTCGGGCGGCGGGAGTTAGTTTTCCAGGTCACTTCCTGGTACGATTACAAGCGGAATCATCGGAGCGGAACCGGCTACCACTTGTCATCGACCCAGCCAATAGCGGCAGGATAATGGCCGAGGGTGACTGCCGTGAACTGCTCCACCAACATCTCGGTGACGACTCCGAATTCGACCTCCGACTTCTCGAGCCGGTGAATGCTAAACAGATCATCGTACGAGTCCTCGAGAACTTGAAACGAATGTATGTCAGGCTACGCTCTTTCCCACAGGCGCGCAACGTAACTGAATTACTCCTCGCCGTTAAACCCTCTGGCGCCGTTGATCTTCGCGACCGCGGCTTGCTGGCCTATCACCTGCGGGACTTCTCGGGCGCCCTGAGAGACCTCGAAGCTTACCTGCACATTACGGGGCGATCCAGAAACGATGACGTCCCAGTAAATCGCCAGATGGAACACGAGCAGATCTGGGAACACATCAAGATGTTGCGAAGGCGAGTGGCAAGTTTGAACTAACTGCCACTGCGGTTAGGCCAGCGACCCTCGTCACCAGTCTCTCCAAAGACTGTTTGTCTCGGCGCTGCTGCTAAATCAGGTCGAGTCTTCGCCCCTTGACCCTACTTAGAATAACTAAAGGCCTTAGAGGAAACGTTGGCTCTTCTTAGTCGCTGCAGGTCGATACCTTTGACCATCAGTACAGACCTTGCCTCACAACCCATCGAATGGTGTCATCCACCACCAGATTCCGCGGTTGCTGCGTGACCAGTTAACCGGCCAATCTCATCGTACAAACAAGCTGAGGCAATAATGCCATTGTGAAAATTGCCGAGATCCAGTCTTTCATTTGGCGCGTGTGCGTTTTCGTCTGGTAGGCCAATCCCAAACAGCACCGATGGTAGGTCAAGCACCTCCTGGAATGTCGCCACGACCGGAATCGACCCACCTTCCCGGTTAAAGACAGGTTGTTGTCCGAAGCCCCGCTCAACCGCACGGGCGGCGGCCTGTACGTACGGGTTGTCAAACTCGGTCATCCAAGGCCTCCCACCATGCATACGGGTAATGGTTAACGCAACCGTCTTCGGCGTAACCTTCCGAAGGTAGTCCTCAAACTGTTTGGCGATCGTATCGGGCTCCTGGTCCGGCACAAGCCGCATACTCACCTTCGCCGTCGCGGTTGCCGGAATAACAGTCTTAGCTCCATCACCAGTGAAGCCCGACTGAAGACCATTGACTTCGAACGTTGGCCTAGCCCATACACGCTCGAGTGTTGTGTAATCCCTCTCGCCAAACAATTTTGGTGCCCCTAATTCTGTGCGGTAGTGCTTTTCGTTGAACGGTAGTTTCTTGAATTCGGCACGCTCCTCATCTCGCAGCGGACGTACGGCATCATAGAAGCCTGGGACCTTCACCCGACCACCGCGGTCTTTCATCTGTGCGAGCACCTGGCTCAACACGAAAGCCGGATTGGCAACCGCACCACCGAACGAGCCAGAGTGTAAGTCGCTCGCCGTACCACGGAGGTCAATCTGGAAATATGTGAGTCCTCGGAGACCATAGCAAATGGACGGTACGCCGCGGTCGAACATCGGAGAATCAGAAATTACGACCACGTCGGCGGACAACTCGTCACGCCGATCGCGGATGAACGCATCGAGGCTCTCGCTACCAACCTCCTCTTCACCTTCTAGAATGATCTTCATGTTCACCGGTAGCCTAGAGGTTTGTCTCAGGTGTGCCTCGATCGCTTTAAGGTGCATGAACACCTGGCCTTTGTCGTCGGCTGCACCACGCGCGTAGATCTCACCACTTCGCACCATGGCTTCAAAAGGCGGCGACTCCCAAAGCTCTATCGGGTCGACTGGTTGGACGTCATAGTGTCCGTAAAAAAGGATGGTGGGTGCACCCTCAGCCTTCAACCACTCTCCGCAAACGATCGGATTGCCGGGTGTCTCGTAAAGCTGGACATGGTCCAAGCCGACCCGTCGCATTTCTTCCGCCGTCCATTCTGCGCAGCGTCGTACGTCCGCCGCGTGCTCGGGTAACGCACTGATACTTGGAATCGCGAGGTAGGCTTTCAACTCGTCGATGTAACGATCTCGGTTCGTATGAATAAAATCTATGATGGTGTTCATATAGACCTTCGTGATGCCGTTCAGTCAACGGTGGACAGGAAACTTTAGGTCGATGTCCAACGGTTCGCGTCGGTTTGGATTCGGTCTTCGACGCGGAGCTTCTCAAGATGTGCCAAAACACTTTCACGAGCTGCCGGAATAAGTTGCGGATCCAGAAACTCATAGACATGCGACACCAGCCTGTCCACTGTGTCAACACCGGATCGGATTGCCGCCAAGATTTGATCTTCACGCGACTGGCGATGATCGAGGTAGTGCCGCACAAGAGTTACTGGGTCGTCAATTGCGGGTCCATGCGCCGGGAGCAGCCGGGTTGGCTGGAGCGAAAGCACGCGCTGAAGTGACGCGAGATACGCGACTAGGTCGCCCCCGGAACTTGCTGGAATCATCACAGTGCTTCCGCTAACCACAAGATCGCCAGTAAACAAGACCCCGGAAGCACTATCCAAAAAGCATAGATGGTCTGGCGCATGACCTGGCGTGTGCACAGCCTGGAGTGCTGTATCACCGGCTGGGATCAAATCACCGTCGGCGATTGGAGTCCAGAACACCGAATAGCGTTCGTCGCGTTCCGGCCAGGGCATCTTAGCGGCCACGACCTCTGGCCACCTTGTCATGAGTGCGCTGATGCCGGAAGCGTGGTCGGCGTGCCCATGAGTCACGAGAACCTTGGTTAGTGAAGTGCTCGGCGACTGGACTAACGCGTCGGCAACGCCTGTGACATGCCGAGAATCACCAGTTCCCGCATCAATCAGTACAGGTGATTTTCCGTTAAGGAGATAGGTATTGTTACCGGCTCCGGTGTAGGGCCCGGGGTTGTGCGCAGGAATCAGCTCATAGCGCATACCACCTCGTCATGAAACAAACTGGAATTCACTAGCACAGAATTGAAAGTGGAACCCCGAGCGTATGAAGCGGAGTGAGATGATTGAGAAAAGTAACGACGTAGGCGGAAGAACTAATGCTGAGTGAACGGAGTAAACGACGAAGCCCTGCAGATCGAAACAATGCGACTGAAGAACAAAAGCGTCTGACCCCCAAATGAGGATAATTACGACGACCCGAGATTCTGAGCGGTGATTATCGTGCCGCGCGCGCCAGCTGTCAACCTTGGATGACGGAGACACGCATCGTTTAACTCCTTCGGTACCCAATAATAAAGCTGCCACCGGCAGCCATCATACCCCTCATGTGCCGCCAAATCCGATCGTGACCGTGTCATTCTCAACAATCACTGGAACGTTCCGTCGACCGCCGGTGTGCGCCAGCATTCGACGCAACCCGTCGGCGTCCTCCTTAACGTTGACATAATCGACCTTGATGTTCCGCTTCGCATAGTCCTCACGGGCAGCGGTGGTATAAGGTCACGTGTCTTTACCGAAGATATAGACGATCTGATTCATTTTATTAATTCCTCCTTTGCGGGATCACTGCAAAGTGTCCTCGAGCTCAATACGTAATGCATCTGGAATGGGGATCGGCCGTTTAGCTACAACGTCGTAAGAAACCTGTACGGATTTCGCTGTCGCGATCAATCGGCTGGTCAATTTTTCGACGACCTCGTATTCGTAGCTGAAGCTCGAATGCCCAACTGCGGAAACCTTCACCAACACGTCGAGGACGTCACCATACTTAGCCTCCGATCGGAAGTCACATTCGGCGTGCGCCAGGATCGTTCCCGGCTGCTTCGGCACTCTGTCGCTACTGGTCAAGCCGTGATCGCGCGACCGGTCCTGTAAGTGGCGGAAAAACGCCCAGCGTGCTTCTTCGAGGTAAGTGAAGTAAACCGCGTTGTTCACGTGGCCAAACTCATCGCAATCTCGAAACCTGACGTCGATCGAGTGATGAAAGCTACTACCCATGAACCAGCGCGGGGAGGAAGGAAGGTTGACGGAACCTCGCGCCGCCCGACTATTATACGGCGTGCCCAACGAAAGCCCATCTGCCGAATCATTCACACCAGAGGAACGACGGCTCCTCGAACCGTATTTCACGAATCTCGACGAACCAGTGTTCGCACTGACGAATTTACCGGACGTCGTCAAGGGCGCACTCTTTGCCCGATACTCGAGGTCCGCAAAATCGCTGCGTCGACTGTTTCTCGATGAATTCGCCGACAAAGTGTCCGATGCCGATCGTCAGACGCCAGATGTTGGCGTCGAGCGTGCCGAACGACTCTACACACGCGTTTTCCACGAGTACGGCGATGACTCGGTTGCTCAATTGGGTGGGGCGCACATCGCCTGCGAAGGTGCCTCAAACCTCTTAACGAAGGTGCTGGAACGGGGTAGGCTGGCAGCGTATCTCGAACAATCAACACGCTACGTACCCTACATCGACCGCCCGCAAGGCCACTGGAAGTACTTAATCCCGGAAGAACTCAACGGGACGCCACTGCGCGCTCGGTACATCCGAACCCTCGATCGCGCTTTCGAAATCTACACCCGGTGGATCGAACCGATGCAGGATTACTACAAGGACAGGCATCCGAAGGACCCAAAGGATTCGGACGGTGTCTACCGGGCGGCGATCCGTGCGAAGGCCCTTGATACATTACGTGGCCTCCTACCAGCGGCAACGCAGTCCAACGTGGGCATTTTCGGGTCTGGACAGGCCTATGAAAGCTTGCTTCTACAGATGCGTGCACATCCACTGACCGAGATGCGGCGATATGCGGAGATGATGCTCGTAGAACTGCGCAAGGTGATCCCTGCGTTCCTAACACGTGTTGACCTGCCCGACCGAGGCGTTCTATGGAGCGATTATCTAAGCACTACGCAGACTGACCTGAGACAAACATCAATGGCCGTGTTGGCTGACATCGATCCCCAACCACGAGATGAAGTGTCGTTGGTCGATTTTGATCCGGACGGCGAGGTCAAAGTCGTCGCTGCCGCACTTTACGCGGTGTCGAACCTGCCAGATTGTCAGCTACTCGCCATGGCGAGGCAGATGCCGGCCAACGAGCGCGCGTCAATCTTAAAGGCCTACATCGGTGCCCGGACAAACCGGCGCCATAAGCCGGGCCGCGCATTTGAGCGCACTGGTTACCGTTTCGATGTGCTAACGGACTACGGCGCATTTCGCGATCTCCAGCGACACCGTTTACTCAGCATTGAATGGCAGGATCTGACAACCGACCACGGTTTCAACGAGCCGGCAGCAATCGAAGAAGCCGGTGCGCTGGCCGACTGGCGTCAGGTCATGGAGTCATCGGTTGAGCTACACGAAGCTCTGCGGAAAGCGACCCTCGGCGCGGTGGCACCGTATGCAGTCGCCATGGCATACCGTATCCGTTTCTACATGCACATGAACGCGCGAGAAGCGATGCACGTGATTGAGCTCAGGAGCGCTCCGCAGGGACATCCAGCGTATCGACGTGTCTGTCAAGCAATGCATCGGCTAATTGCCGAAGAGGCAGGTCACCGGGCTATCGCGGCCGCGATGCGATTCGTTGATCATTCGGTGGTGGACCTCGAACGTCTCCAGGCTGAACGGGCTTCAGAGAAAAAGCGGCTCCAGTCCTGAAATTATTTCTGGTCCATAAGCCAAGCATCAGGAAAGTGGTGATTAGTCTTTCTCTGTGTTCCAAAATCGAGAGAACTCATTGAGATGAGTGAGCGAGTCGAAGGATTGCATTCGATCAAGAAACAGCACGCCGTTAAGATGATCAGTCTCGTGCTGGATAACACGCGCGGCGAGGCCGTGAGCAGTACGTTGCATTGGTTCACCGTAACGGTCGAGTGCACGCAATTCCACCTCGGGCACGCGTGGTACCCGTCCCCGTAGATCCGGAATGCTCAAGCAACCCTCCCAGTCCTCGACGGTCGGGCTACCAAGCAACGTAAGAACGGGATTAACGACAACTATGAGAGGCATCGGATCTTCACCATCCTCAACACCAGCTACGAAGATTCGCCGCTGCTCGTGCACTTGTGGTCCGGCTAATCCAATCCCTTGGTACTCGACCATCGTCTGGATCATGTCATCGATTAACTTCTGTATGACTGGTGTCAACAATTCCGCACGTTCAACGGGCCGAGCTTTCTCACGAAGCACGGGGTTGCCCATACGCGCAACATTGAGAATAGACATTCCCCCGATTATACGTGAGCAATAGGTAAGACACTGAGACGATGACTCCGCCACTAGAACACGCCTACCGCTATTGCCCTCTGTGCGGCGGTGTGCTAACAGCGAAACTAATTAAGGCCGGTGAACCCAAACGACTCGTTTGCGGGGGGTGCGAACACGTTGTCTATCTCGATCCGAAGGTGGCTGTCGGCACGATCATTCGGATGGAAGATGACCGAATCATCCTCGTGCGTCGCGCGATCGAGCCAGGCTTTGGAAAATGGGTGTTTCCGGGTGGCTACGTAGATCGGGGCGAGGAGATTACGGCTGCAGCCACTCGGGAAGCGCTCGAGGAGACGAATCTCAATGTGCGGCTCCGCGGATTAATCAATATCTATTCTTACACCGGCCGCACGCCTGTCATCATCGTCTACGCTGCCACAGTGATCAGCGGCGTTCTGCGCCACTGCGACGAGTCGCTTGAGATCAGGCACTTCTCACGGAACGAGATCCCATGGCAGGAACTGGCATTTCGCAGTACCCAAGAGGCGCTGCGCGACTATTTCGATGGGCATCTCTATTGCCACGGATTTCAAGAAAATTAGGTTGAGCGTATCGCTAAGGTCGTTTCGCCGGAAAGTTCAGATGCTCGACCAGCGCTTCAGCAATAGCACTCTCGACAATCTCGTCGATCGGCAGAGCAGCCTCTGCAGCCTCGGTCTCAGCCACTGTGGCCCGGGTCGCTGGGTGCTTCGGTGTGAAAAGTTGACAGCAGTCCTGGTCGGGAATAATTGAGATCGGGTACGTGCCAATAGACCGTGCCTCGTCCGTGATCTCATTCTTATCGTGGCCAACTAGCGGTCGGAGTACGGGTAAGTGAGTCACAGCATTAATAACCGCTAGGTTCTCAAGAGTCTGTGACGCAACCTGACCTACAACCTCGCCGGTCACGATTGCGCGGGCGCGTGTGTTATGCGCCAAGCGATCCGCAATACGTAACATCAGACGACGATAGATGATTACCCGCAGAGGCGGCGGAACGGTCAGAACGACCTGCCGCTGGATTTCTCCGAAGGCAACCATGGTGAGACGTGATCGCAACTGTGACCGCGTAAATAGCCTGGCGATTTCGCGCACCTTGTCCTGCGATGCCTTCGAAAGAATCGGATAGCTGTGAAAGTGGATGAAGTGAACGTGACAGCCACGCTTCATCATCCGGTAGGCCGCAACGGGGGAATCAATGCCGCCCGAAAGAAGGCACACGACGCGACCACTCACGCCACTCGGAAGTCCCCCTGCGCCCCGCTGCTTGCCGAACGAGTAGAACACTTCGTCAGTCAACATTTCCAGATGCACCGTCAGGTCTGGCGTCGACAGATTTACCGTCCAACCCTTCGCTTGCTTGATCCTGCCTCCAACCTCTCGCTCGATCTGTGGCGAGGTGAGCGGGTACCGCTTGTCAGCACGGCGCGCCGACACTCTAAACGTCCCGGGCTGCCGATCGCCCAGGTCGGTAACTACCGCATCCGCAATCTTGTCCAAGTTGCCCCCAAGTACGTGCCCAGCTTGAGCAAAGTTGGCAACACCGAATAATCGGCGAAACT
>ERZ651768.823-NODE-823-length-23024-cov-16.398919_pt1 | contig 23024 bp, 17 predicted proteins | sample MGYA00514754_ERZ651768 | MGnify/ENA metagenome assembly ERZ651768
CGAGCACTGGGACCACTATCAATCATAATTTCCAACTGAAAATCTTCCATAGCTGAATACATGTATTCTTCTACTACGCTATTTAACCTGTGAATCTCATCGATAAAAAACACGTCTTTTCCTTGAATATTTGTCAACATTCCTGCAAGGTCACCAGCGCGGTCAATCACTGGACCCGAAGATTGCTTAAGGTTAACGTTCAACTCCTTTGAAATAATGTTTGCTAATGTTGTTTTACCGAGGCCAGGGGGCCCAAATAATAAAACATGATCAAGTGCCTCATCCCGTTTGGTGGCAGCATCAATATACAACTTCAAATTCTCCACAACATCACTCTGACCAACAAAATCATCAAAATAAGAAGGGCGTAAAGATCGTTCGATGATTATTTCATCTTCAGCGGGGGTAGGATCTGTAATATGGATTTCAGTCATTGAATTTTAAAGGAAAAACAAAAAATATTGTGAAACACGAACACTAAAGGTAATAAATGGATAGGGGGGTCACCAAGGGAGTACTTAATAATTGTAAGCCACTTAGTGTTCCCCGCGTTATATACTTCTAAAGTACTTTCTGTAAAAACTGCCCAGTAAAAGATTTTTTAACCTTAGCTATTTTTTCTGGTATACCACTTGCTAGAACAGTTCCTCCATCATTACCGCCTTCTGGCCCCAAATCAATAATCCAATCAGCGCACTTTATTACATCTAAGTTGTGCTCGATGACTAAAACAGTATGTCCTTTATCCACCAATCGCTGAAGTACGGACAACAACATTTTGATATCTTCAAAATGTAATCCTGTAGTAGGTTCATCAAGTATATACACTGTATGGTCTTTTGCAGCTTTTGACAATTCCGTTGCTAACTTTACACGCTGGGCTTCTCCACCAGACAGTGTTGTTGCTTGTTGACCTAATCGTATATAACCCAAGCCTACTTTGCACAAAGTGATCAATTTTTTCTTAACTGAGGGAATATTTTCAAAAAATTTCAGTGCTTCTTCAACCGACATATTCAAAATATCTTCGATGTTTTTACCTTTGTACTTTATTTGCAACGTTTCTCTATTATAGCGGGCACCTTTACATACTTCACAAGTAACATATACATCAGGCAAAAAATTCATCTCAATTTTAATTAGGCCATCTCCTCCGCAAGACTCACAACGCCCGCCTTTAACATTAAATGAAAAACGGCCAGGTTTATAGCCACGAATCTTAGACTCTGGCAGTTGCGAAAATAAATCACGTATAAATGTGAACACACCTGTATAGGTGGCTGGATTAGAACGCGGAGTCCGACCAATTGGTTTTTGGTCAATATTTACTATTTTATCTATATATTCAATCCCTTCAACTGACTGGTGAGCCAACGGATATTTTCGCGCTCCGCTCAATTGCTTTGCAACCGCTGGATAAAGAGTTTCATTGATCAGTGTACTTTTTCCACTACCAGACACGCCGGTAATCAATACCAATTTCCCCAGCGGGAATTCCACATCAATTTCACGCAAATTATTCCCAGCTGCTCCCTTTATGAATAAAGATTTCATATTACCATTGCGACGGACTTCAGGTATTGATATTTCGCATTTTCCTGATAAATACAGTCCTGTTAACGAGCTGGAGCAATCTATTAATCCTTCCGGTTTACCAGAATAGACTACATCACCACCATGTTCGCCGGCTCCTGGTCCCAGATCAATGATATGGTCAGCAGATTCCATTGTTTCGCGGTCATGTTCAACCACTAGAACTGAATTTCCAAGATCCCGCAGTTTTTTTAACGTATTTAATAAGCGATTATTATCGCGAGGGTGTAACCCTATCGAAGGTTCATCTAATATGTAGAGTACTCCCATTAATTGCGATCCTATTTGTGTTGCGAGCCTTATACGCTGGGCTTCTCCACCGGACAATGTCGTGGCTGAGCGATCTAGGGTTAAATATTCTAAACCAACATCCACCAAAAACCCCAGACGACTATTAATTTCCTTCAATATTTGGGCTGCGATCTTTGTGTCGGTCACACTCAATTTCAAGTTCTCGAAAAACTTCTTTCCATCTTTAATTGTCATTGCAGATATGGTGCCTAGATTACATCCGCCAACTATTACAGCCCGACTTTCTTCGCGTAGCCTGGTACCATTACACTTTGGACAAGGGATCATACTCATGAATTGTTCTATCCATTTACGAATGTGGCCAGATTTTGTCTGTCCATAGCGCCGTTCTAAATTTGCGACAGCTCCTTCCCAGCCTCCAGTATATGTACCTGACCAACGTTTAGAAGTATAATTCATAGTAAGGGTCTGTTTGCCAGTACCAAATAATAGGATTTCACGAATCTTAGAATCTATCTTAATCCATGGTGTTGTAAATTTGAACTGGTAGTGTTTGGCAAGACTCTTCAAAATGCCACCATACCAGTTACCCCGTGGCTGTTCACCCAATGGAACGATTGCACCCTGAATCAACGATTTCGATTTATCCGGCACTACTAAATTTGGATCAATATTCATTTGTGTACCCAATCCATCACAATGATCACATGCTCCATAGGGTGAATTAAATGAGAACATTCGTGGTGTTAGTTCATCCAATGATGCTTCAGGGTGGTCAGGACAGCCAAAATGTTCGCTAAATAGATGGTCTGTACCTTTCAAATTATGTATGATGATCGCACCTGACCCAACTTTCAGGGCCAACTCGATAGATTCTGTTAACCGCTCTTTATAATCTCCTTTTAAGATTAGTCTATCAACTACAACTTCAATATCATGAATTTGATTCTTATTGAGATTAATCTTATCCTCAACTTGGTACAGTTTACCATCGACTCTGGCACGTAAATATCCTTCCCGTCGAATTTCAGAAAAAACACCCTTATGCCCTCCCTTTCTGCCTCTAACTACTGGTGCTAATACATAAATCCGTGTATCTCTATCAAACCTGCAAACTGTGTCAACTATTTGCTGTACAGTCTGCCTTTCGATTGGTTTAGCGCATATCCAACAATGTGGATTGCCTACATGCGCAAATAGTAATCGTAAATAATCATGTACTTCTGTGACTGTCCCTACAGTTGATCTAGGGTTTCGTGCAGTTGCCTTCTGTCCAATTGAAATTGCTGGAGAGAGACCCTCTATGTAATCCATATCAGGTTTTTCCATCAATCCAAGGAATTGTCGGGCGTATGATGAAAGAGATTCCACATACCGACGCTGTCCCTCAGCATAAATCGTATCAAATGCAAGAGAAGATTTTCCAGAACCTGACAAACCAGTGATTACAACGAGTTTGTCCCGAGGGATGTCCAAATCTATATTTTTCAAATTATGCTGCCTGACACCTTTTAATACAATATTTTCAGATGATTTCATAGATGTGTATTTTACTCAATTTATAGTGTGAATCGGGTTCGGGAAATTGGATAAATAATTATAATTCCATTAAATTCAAGGCCAACATCAAATTTAGTTCAATTTATATTCAGATCAAATTTCGATTTGCTTTTCACCCTAGAACACTTCCTAACATTATAAAACAATATTGCCAGCGATAAAGATTATGGATTACATTGCAATATGAGTTCGCTAATAAACCATATATTGATATCTATGCCTCATTTGCAAGACCCCTATTTTGGACAAGGCATAGTCTTGGTTTGCGAACACAGCAATGATGGTGCGCTGGGTTTAATTATAAACAAACCGTTTGAAAAACCAGAATTGAAGGTATTATTTCAAAAACTACTAAAGGATCAAGATAAAATAATCAAAATTATCCCAAAAGTATATTTTGGAGGACCAGTATTAATCGAACGTGGCATTGTAGTGCACAGTAGTTCTTATAACAGTGAAGATAGCATGGAAATAGCGGAAGAATTTTCTATCACAAGTAGCCGTAAAATTTTACAGGATATTTCTGATGGTAATGGCCCAGAACAATATAAACTAATGCTTGGGCATGCAGGGTGGGAAGCAGGTCAGTTAGAGCGAGAAATTGAAAATGGCGATTGGCTAATGCAATCTACATCATACAATTTTGTTTTTAATACAGAAGAATCAAAAATGTGGGAAATAGCTGCAGGTTCCTTCGGAGTAGAAACGTCCCAAATATCAGGTTTGGGCGGTTCAGCTTAGATCAGTAATTGTAATATTCACGTTTAGTTTGTTTTCATGAGTAGACGAGCATTACCCCAACTCGCCGTCATTTCTGCGGCAGTCCTCTGGAGCCTTGATGGGTTACTAAGACAAATGCTATATAATGTTCCTGCTTTTCTCATTATTAGTATTGAACATGTAATTGGTGCGCTAATATTTATTCCATTTCTTATTAAAGGATGGCAAGAAATCTTAAAACTGGGGCAGCGAACCTGGATATCAGTACTTTGGATAAGTATTTGCGGTGGCATATTAGGTACTTTTTTCTACACAAGCGCCCTTAGTTATGTGAGTTATATAAATCTATCCGTAGTTGTGTTATTGCAAAAATTGCAGCCGCTATTTGCGATCACTTTAGCAGCAGTGATCCTTAAAGAACCTTTGTCCAAAAAGTTCTTAGTATTAGCTGTTTCAGCCGTTTTTGGCAGTTTCTTAGTAACATTTGGATTACAACCAATTGCAGATTGGAACGATAAAATGATCATTGCTGCGTTATTGGCATTACTGGCAGCTTTCAGTTGGGGTAGCTCAACTGTATTAGGAAAACACGCCCTTAAACATATTTCATTTCAACTAATTACTTCTCTTAGACTAACAATAACAGCGCTTGTATGTATGGCAGTTGTTGTTGTCTCAAATGATATAGAAATGATCAGAGAATTAACCATTATGCAGTGGAAAATATTATTGGTGATTACGTGCTCAACTGGATCGGTAGCGCTATTTATTTATTACTATGGATTAAATCGTCTTCCTGCATCGCACGCAACGCTATATGAATTATTTTGGCCATTTTCTGCAATGTGTATTGATTGGTTCTACCGCGGGCGGAGCCTGGAACCAGCTCAATTATTTGGGGCCGTTCTATTATTATCTTCAATGATATATTTATCAAAGGATAATTAATAATCCAACATGTCTAAGGTATCCATTAAGGATGATCGCCATAATCTAAAATTAAATTGTCTTCATGAATTCAGCTGGGGATTTGGTATGGCCTTTCATACACTTTATGCAATAATACCGCTATTTTTAAAACAATTAGGCGCACCACAAGGAATTAGTTTATCTGTCGCAGGATTATGGTCAATTTTAGTTGCATTCCCGCAACTATTTACTGCTATTGTTGGTAGGAATATTATTGATATAAAACGTGCTGTTATTGGTGCACATATGTTTGCGTTACCGCCTATATTTTGTGCGGGATTCATTTTTGCATTTATTGCACCAACTGGACCATATGCCTGGGTATTTTATTATACGTGCTTCATATTCTATGGTCTTGGTATCGGTATAATTATTCCAATATGGACAGATTTTTTACATCATACATTTTCCAAAAAAATACGCGGTGCATATTTAGGGATTTCTTTTGCCTGGAATAGTATTGGCGGTTTTATAGGTGGGTTTGCTGTTCGATCGATACTAAACAGTAATATTCCATTTCCGCAAAATTTTGGTTGGGGATTTTTAATTTTTTTCGGATGTATTTCAATAGGTACAGTTCTATTTATAGGATACCGTATAAACACACCTATAACAAATCACAAGGAAAGAACAATAGCTGATTTAATTGCAGAAACAAAATCTATTATAAAAACAAACACCAATTTTCGCAATTATCTCATTGCGAGAATTTTTCTTACAGCTAACTATCCTGCAATAAGCCTTTACGCAATATACACGCAGAATAAGTTTGGTTTTGATGCAAGCGAGGCTGGAATTTTTATTATTATCAATGTAGTAGCGTCAGGTATGGGCAGTTTTATATCTGGCTGGATAGGCGATCGTTATGGACACAAAACTGGAATAATGTTATCATTTTTTTCCTACCTTGCTGCGGTTATTGCAGCATTATTAGCAACAAATATGTTATTTGTATATACGATCTTTTTATTTCTTGGATTTGGATTGGGGTCATTTATGCCATCAACAATGAATTTGATATATGACTTTGCTCGTAAAGGAGATAATAAAATTTACATGGCCCTTACAGAAACATGCTTGGCTCCTTTCACATTTTTTGCAATTATAATTGTTGGTGGTATGAGTGGAATAATCTCCAACGATACAATATTAGCTGGCATCGGTATTTTCTTAGTCGTCGGGATACTACTTCTTATATTCAGAGTTAAGGACCCAAAACACCATTTAAATGACCAGTTGATAACCCACACAATTAGTTAATATATTTTTACTTGCATTTCGATTCGTGCAAAGTAGAAATTCCAATGTAGTCAAACGCTAATGTTTAGGCTTAAATCATACCAAACCATCCTTCTCTCGGTCCTTGTACTGGTTTTAACCGGTTGCAGCAGGGATAACCCCAGTAGACATTTAGAACTAGGAAAATGGTATAACACCAAGGGATTATATGATGAAGCAATATCAGAGTATCGTGAAGTAATTCGTTTGTATCCTCCGTCTCTTCAAAAATTATCTCGAGAAGATTACGATAATCTTACCACAGCGCATTATAGTCTGGCACTAATGTATACAAAAAAAGGCTGGTGGGATTTTGCTTTAGACGCTGCGGAGTCCAGTTTTCAGTTACAGCCAAATACAGATACACACGAGCTGATAAGACTGATCCGGGAGCAGATAATGCTCAATAATAATACTGAGCCTTCCTAGGCTAAAATTTTCTAGATAAATATAATTGTATTAAAAAGATCCAGAGCGGTGCTCTCCGCCATCACAATAAATAATTGAACAATTTATAAAATCTGCTTCAGAACGCAACAATAATGATATGGTATTAGCAATATCCTCTGGTGTAGTGGTGCGTTGCATCGGATTACGTCTTTTGGTCTTCTTTACCCATTTTTCCCAATTATCAGTTATTTTTGTAAGCGCACGCGTAGGCGTGATGCCTGCCTGTACAGCGTTTGCTGTAATACCGTATTTACCCAATTCCCATCCAATCTGTCGTATTATCGCTTCCATAGCGACTTTAGCTACACTGACTGGTCCATATCCATCCATGGCTACATAATTGCCTTCACTAGTTAGGCCCACCACGCGAGAACCATCTCCAAGCAGATCCTTGCTAAATAATTTTTGTGTCCAGTATAGTAAGGAATTGCCCATGACATGAACTGTCATATCCATTTGTTTTTGAGTGACTGGTTTGTCAGAAAAAAAGTTTGTTGTAGTCCCAAATGCAATAGAATGCAGTAATAATTTCACCGGAGCTCCGCCTGTTATTTCAGCTATTTTAGGTATGTATTGATCCATTGTTTCAACAGAGGCTGCATTGATATTCCAAAAATGAACTTTACCATTATTAATAGTAGATATTTTTTGTTTTAGCAACTCAGCCTCTTTTTTAACATCACCACGATCAAAGTGAAAGCCAATAATGCCGTAACCATCCTTAGCTAAACGTTTTGCAGTGGCACCGCCATGGCCCGTTGAACATCCTAATATCAATACCCAATCAGACATTATAACTCCCGATTTATTAGATTGAATTTAGACAAGACTAAGACCTGCACAAATGATGAACACAAAAGAGTAATGTGGGGACAAGGATTCATTTATAAATTCCGCGTGAAATTGGGGAGCAACCATGTATAAAAAATCCTTTTACACTAAAAAAGTAAGGCTGGGTAGATTATTAAAAAACTGGTGTGGAACAGTAGTATTGTTATTGCATTAGATTTTTATTACTAACTTTCAGTCATACTAATCTATGTCTCTACGTTGCGGAATAATTGGTTTGCCCAATGTGGGTAAATCTACCCTTTTTAATGCACTCACTTCTTCATCCGTCCCAACGGAAAATTATCCTTTTTGTACGATCGATCCACATATTGGAATCGTGGATCTACCTGATCAACGCCTTGAAAAACTAAAAAATATATTTAATCCGCAGAAAGTTTCTCCCGCTACGGTAGAGTTCCTAGATATTGCTGGACTGGTGGAGGGAGCTAGCAAAGGAGAAGGCCTGGGTAACCGATTTCTGGGTCAAATCAGACAAGTTGCAGCTATAATACATGTAGTACGCTGTTTTAATGATGATAATGTAACCCATGTTGAAGGATCGGTCGATCCTGTTCGGGATGCAGAAATAATTGAAACTGAATTGCTATTAGCAGATTTAGAATCATTGGGAAAGCAGTATGAAAAAACAGAAAAATTGGCAAAATCAGGTGGTAAAGATGATAAAAAGAAATTTGATGTTATCTCTCGCCTATCGAAACATTGTAATGAGGGACATAGAGCACGAACATTTCGTGCTGATGAAGATGAAGTTGCCATAATTAATTCATTACACTTATTAACACAAAAGCCAATCTTATATGTATCAAATGTTGATGAAAAAGAGATCACTCATGAACAACCGGGTCACATAGTACAAAGACTAGCAGATTTTGCTAATAAGGAAGGCAATTCAGCCATTCGCCTCTGCAGTAAGCTCGAACAAGAGATCGCTGTTCTTTCCGATATTGAAAGAGATATGTTTCTAAAGGAATATAATTTATCTGAACCGGGGTTGTATAAGTTAATTCATGCCGCATTTAAACTTTTAGATTTAGAAACTTTTTTCACGGGAGGGTCAAAACAGGTTCGGAGCTGGACCATCAAAGAAGGAACAATTGCTCCAGATGCCGCCGGCGAGATCCACACAGATTTCCAGCGTGGTTTTATCAAAGCAGAAGTATATAAATATGATGATTTAGTGCGCCTAGGGTCGGAAAAAGCAGTAAAAGATGCTGGTTTGGCTAAATTACAAGGTAAGGACTATGTGGTGCAAGACGGTGATTGTATTTATTTCCATTTCAATGTTTAGATTCTAACATGTGGTTTTTCATGATAACATCCTATATCCTTGTAATCCTCTCAGGTATAGGAATCATATTAATTGGTATAAACCATTATTTAAATATCTGGGCCACACACCACATTACTTTGGATTTATTTGTCAGTATTATTTTCATAGCTACTCAAACGCTGGTCATTTTCTTTTTCGTAGGCGCCGGTGTTAATGTGAAAGAATACACTCAGGCTAACCAAGATATTGGAGACAAATTTTATAAAGGAATTCTGGGTATAAAACGCAAGTTGTATCCACCAACGCTTATGGTCACCATACTATTTATGATAATGGTAATACTAGATGGTGGTTTCTTTTTAGGAAAAGTAAAGGAATGGTGGTTTCATATAGTATACGTACTTACTCTATATTATTATACTAAAGCTACTGGGGCGCAACACAAAGCATTTATTGGCAGCACAAATATTGTTTTGGCTATGACGAAAACAGAGAGACAGGAAAAAGAACAGGAAAACCTGCCCTTATAAATTTTTTCTTATAACAATAAATTATTCGTCATCTTCGTCATCTTCGTCATCTTCGTCATCATAATATTCTTCATAATACTCAGGTGGATAAGCATACATATTTGAATAATCCCACTCTTCGTTTTCTTCGTTTTCTTTTTTAACCTGTGGCGCTTCTTGTTTTACAACGATTACTTTAGGATCTGTTGATCCGTCATTATCATGTTGTTCCAATGCTTTATTCACCAGGCTTTGATCCTCTGCACTTAAACTTGGTACTGGCGTACCCAGCAGATGCTGTCGGAACATTAAACCAATTAAACCTCCAAAGAATAATACAAGGAGGGCAATTATTGATCCATCTGATCTTAATTCGTAGCCACCCCAAATATTTTGTGCGAGACCGTAATTTAGGAAAACAGCTAAAGATAATAATACAATAAATACGATCAATATATTTCCCATAAGTGTAGGAGTAGTTGATTCAACCACTAATATATACAGCATCCAGATCATTAATCCGCCAATGATAAATATAATTCCAGTTATATAATCATTGGATAGCAGGGATTGAATAAAACCAATCAATGATCCCACTGGAATTAAAAAGCCGACGCCTGTTTTAATGCTATCGGCCATTAGCAAACTAGATAATTATTGTAATTATTGTTTACCATACTAGGAATTCTGTTGAGAAAATTGAATGTATTTCTATCGAAAAGCAAGATATTTCGACATTCTCTATTATATATATAATGAAAACGAGTTTCTTTTTTCATATGAAAGGTTGGTTTCCTTAATTTGTACTAAGTATCAATTGCATATATGAACAAACGGGATAAAAAAGTTAGGGTTGGTATTATAGGTGTAGGACACCTGGGAAAACATCATGTAAAACATCTTGTTACAATCGGCCACGTAGAATGCATAGGGTTCTACGATATAGATGAGTCAAGAGCAATGGTTATTGCAAATAAGTATAATGTAAAAGCCTATGATTCACTAGAAGCATTACTAAGTGAATGTGATGCCGTTACAATTGTAACGCCGACAGAGACACATTTCAATGTTGCTTCAGACTGTCTCACTGCAGGAAAACATATATTTATCGAAAAACCGATCACTAAAACTGTAGCTGAAGCAGAACGTTTATTGACATTGGCTAATACTAATAAGGTATTAATTCAGGTGGGGCATATAGAAAGATTGAATCCAGCATTGATTCCGTTGAAAAACTATTCCATATCACCAAAGTATATTGAAATCCAGCGATTGGCCCCATATGATGTACGTGGTACCGATGTTCCTGTAGTATTGGACAAAATGATTCACGATATTGATATATTATTGTCTCTTGTTAACAGTGAAGTTGAAAGTATTAATGCAAATGGTATCTCTATATTAACTGATTCAGTCGACATAGCTAATGCTAGAATCCGCTTTAAAAATGGTACAATTGCTAATATAACTTCTAGTAGAGTTGCACAGGATCACGTTCGCAAGACAAAAATATTTCAACAAGATCTTTATATAACTATAGATTTTTTACTGGGCCTAACTGAGATCTACCGTGTTATAGATCCGGATGAACAAGATCCGGATGCTATTAAAGATGTGCGATTTCATTATGGAAATAAGACGAAAAAAATTGTATATGAAAAGCCGGATTTACCTTTATTCGATGCACTAAAAGCAGAGCTCGAAAATTTTACTAACAGTGTGAGGGGTATAGCTTCTCCAATTGTCGATGGACATGCTGGAAAGAACGCTTTAGAATTAGCATCAAATATTCATGATCTTATTCTTGAGGATCTCCATTAATGAATATTGGCAACTTTTTTTTTAAATACCGCAGCTACACCCCCATACCTCTAGCGGTGATAATTATTTATAATGCTCAATACACAAATTCATATGTAGTTCTTGGTCTCTTATGCATCATTTTTGGTGAATCAATTCGATTTTGGGCAGTAAGCCACGCTGGAGGGATAACTAGAACTACTACGGTTGGGGCAGCAAAGTTATGTACGTCAGGTCCTTTTGCATATACGAGAAATCCGTTATATATCGGAAATATGTTAATGTACAATGGTATAGTGCTGATAGCAGGCGCAAGTAATATTTTTTCCATGCTTATGCTAACATGGTTGTTTTTTATCATCCAATATTTCCTGATCATTAATCTTGAAGAACAAACATTGACCAGAATTTTCGGCACCGCATATCTAGATTATACGAAAAATGTTCCTAGATTATTTCCTCGATTATTCCGTTGGAAATCAGATGATAATAGACAACCTATGACATTACTTAAAACGTTGCGTAGTGAAAAACGAACACTTCAAAATATTGTCCTTTTTCTGATAATTATTTATACACGTTACCGTTTGCTGGAACAATGATGTTTTATTATAATGACCAGTAAAAACCCTCTGAAAATATTTATCGTCGCTGGCGAAGAATCTGGTGATCTACATGGATCTAAATTGGTCCACGCCATTAATAAACATACCACAAACATCCAGTTTACTGGTCATGGGGGCGACCGAATGGCTAATGAGAATGTTCAGATTATTGAACATATAGATGATTTAGCAATTATAGGTTTCGTTGAAGTAATCAAGCATTTACCATACATGTTCAAAGTTATGGGATCAACGGTTAATTGGTTGCGAGAAAATAACCCGGATCGTTTGATTCTTATTGATTACCCAGGCTTCAATCTGCGTCTTGCTCGTGAAGCGGTTCAATTAGGTATACCTGTAACCTATTTTATATTACCTCAGGTATGGGCATGGAAAGAAGGAAGGGTATCTATTCTGAAGGATAGTGTTGATCAGTGTTTATCCATTATTCCATTTGAACAAGAATGGTTCGAGAATAAGGATGTTAAAGCAAATTTTGTTGGACATCCTTTTATCGAATTAGAACCACCTAAACAAACAATTAACCAATTTCTTTCTAGACATAATCTAATTTACGATTCCCCTATACTAACTCTTTTACCTGGAAGCAGGCAGCAGGAAATAAACCAACATTGGCCTATCTATATCAAAACAGTAAAAATGATAAAATCAAAAATTTCGAACATCCAAGTAATTGTCGGCAAAGCCCCTGGTGTAAATTTACCAAATTCACCAGATTATATAAAAATTGAGGAAAATGACCCCCAGTTAACAATGTATTATGGAGATGCTGCGTTAGTAGCTTCTGGTACAGCAACATTAGAAGCTGCAGTTTTTGATATCCCTATGGTAGTATCATACCGCTTTTCACTGCCAACTTGGATTTTTGCCAAAAAGATGGTTACGGTTTCCTACGCATCAATGGTAAATCTGATTGCCAATGAAATTATCGTTCCAGAATTTATTCAATCAGAGATGACATCCGAAAATCTAACGAATGCGGTAATTCCTCTTTTGAATAAAACTTCAGAAAGAAAAAAAATGTTATTAGGATATGAAAAAGTACGACGAACGCTTGGTATGCCAGGGGTCTATGATCGTGCTGCTAAAGCTATCATAAACAGACTTAAATGATGAACTCTTTAAAATTGTACTTGATTTCAAAATTAGGTAAGTGGCTCTTATTTTTATTGTATGATACAAATAAATGGAATATTGAAGGAGAAGAAAAATACATTAAATTAATTGAACAGGGGCAATCAGTAATCATATCAATATGGCATGGAAGAGTTCTAACATTTGTAAAACAATTAGCATATAAAAAATATTACGCAGTAGCAGGAACCCATTTCGACGCAGAAATCATAGCCAGAATCTGTAATAACATGGGTTGGAAAGTGATCCGTGGTTCAAGTTCTGATAAAGGTAGAGAGGCTTACGAGGCAATACTAGACGCATTGAAGCAACCGGGATCCTTAGTTGCCATGACCCCAGATGGTCCTAAAGGCCCTGCAAAAATTCCAAAAGCAGGCATTGTTAAAGCTGCGCAACGAACGGGAGCTATTATCATTCCCGCGGCTGCGCACTCTACAAAACGCTGGGGATTTACCAATTGGGATACTTTTTATGTGGCTAAGCCATTCGGAAGAATCGAAGTAATTTATGGAGATCCAATTTCATTCAGGAAAGAAGACCAATTTGTGGATTGCTTGGCAAAAGTAAAAGAAGCGATGGATAAGCTAGAATCAGAGGTAAACCGGCGTGTCGGTATTTAATTACATCAATAATCCTCACTATCGTATTTTTTTATTTCCTTTAGCACTATTTTATTGGGGAGTGATGTTTTGGAGAAACTTATTCTATAACATCGGAATTTTCGTAAGTCACAATCTACCTTGTAAAGTAATTAGCATTGGTAATATCACCACCGGTGGAACGGGGAAAACACCAGCTGTTATATATTTTGCCAAACTACTTACAAAACATGGACAACGCGTTGCTGTTCTTAGCAGGGGCTATGGTAGATCAACAACAGGAACTCTTGTTGTATCTTCAGGTGATAACAATATTAATAACTGGAAAATGGTTGGCGATGAGCCCGCACTATTAGCAGAGAAATTACCAGATATACCTATTGTTGTTGATGAAAATCGCTACCGCGGTGGAATGTACATTATAACACATTTTAATCCAGACGTAATAATATTGGATGATGGGTTTCAGCATCGCACATTGGATAGAGATCTTGATATAGCATTATTAAATTCAAATCAATCTGGTATTGCATATAAACTATTACCTTATGGTTTACTACGAGAACCTTGGCACCATTTAAAAAGGGCTGATGTAACAATCTTAACAAAAACCAATTTAAATCGTCCTTCACATTTCATATATAATAAACTAAAATCATTAAAAATCGTCTCTTATAATAGTAAGATTGTTCCATCAGAATTACTCATTGGGACAAATGGAAACAGAATATCAGTTAATGCTATGAAAAATGAGCGCATTATAGCTGTTTCTGGAATTGGCGATCCTATAGGATTTGAATTGTTACTAGAAAAACTTCGTTTAAATATTGTGGATCATATTTCCTTTAATGATCATCATCAGTATGGTAAACCAGATTTAAAGATCATTAAAACAATAATGGGGGGGAAAAAAGCAGGGTTTATCGTTACTACAGAAAAAGATTTGATCAAGCTACGAATAATTAAACATGAAATTTGTAAAAAAGTCTATGCCTTACCCATAAGATTTTCATTATCAAAAAAGGGTCGACAGGAAATATTAAACAAATTAAGTTTTAATTAAATCTGCGCTACACCCCAGGCAAACATCATACCAACAAAAGTGAGCATTAATGGCCAACCAGTATTAACAAATTGTCTTGCGCTCGGATTTTCAAAAGCATGTATTTTAAACTCGTGGGCCGTTGTTGCTCCACGTTCATCTATTGCAGCAATCACCACATCGTTTGGCCCAAGCTGATTATTCCTTGGGCGCCATTGCAATAATCCCGTTCGTTTACTAAAGGTAGCGTATTTTGGTAACTTTATCGGTTTAAATTTTATTTTATCCTTGTTTAAATCCTCCGCAACCAACTTATAAGTATACTCAAATCCAGTAAGAGCTATAGGCCTAGGAACTGAAATTATTGATGGCGGAATATTAACAAATATCTGGGATTTCTGAATATCTTCTGTATATCCATCAGATATTCGCACTGTAAATAAATGATTATTAATTTGTGCAGAGCGCGGAATCCATACCACTTTACCATCTTCGGTCATTTGCATACCTTGTGGTGCTTTTAATAGTTCAAAAGTTAACTCTGCATTCGAATTTTTATCTTCTACCTGGATTTGATATCTATATACTTCATCCACCAGGGCTGACTTTGGAGCATTGGATACAATAATAGGTTTATGATTAACATAAATTTCAAATGATTGTTCATCCTTGGTATACCCATCTGAAATAAGAAGCTTAATTATATGTGAATCATACTGTTCTTTACTTGGAGTCCAGTTTATTACCCCAGAGTATTCATCAACTTCCATGCCATCTGGAAATTCCAACAAGGTATAACGTACTGGACTCAGTCGCTCAACAATTACTTTCGGAGGCTTCCCCTTTGCACCCTGAAAAAATTCCCACAATAAATCTTTAATCCCAATAGTACGATCATCAATTGTTTCGATTAATATATAAAGTCTATCATTTTCCCAGAATATTGTTTGCACATATTTTTTCACATTAAGTCTAGAAAAAGATGTCGCATCGGGTTTATCGGGTTCAGTAAGGTAAACCGATTCAGCATTTTCCCAATCTCCGATATATCTACCAATATTTTCTTGATATATATCATCAGTAATATCTACAGAATATATTCGAACTGATTCAATGTTATCGATACGAATTGTTTCATCATAAGGCAATAGTGACCCTTTATTTATATCTGAATTCAAAATTCTATATTGATACGGTTCGCCTACATTACCGGTCATTGGAGGAACGGATACAATTTTAATTGGAGCGTTTACATAAAAATCAGCATCAATAAAATAGGTTTCTTTACTATCTGTGATTTCAAGTCTCATATGAGAAAAATCAAGTTCTTCATTAGTGGGGTCCCACCGGAGGCGCCAAGTAAATGGATCAATTCGCATACCATCAGGAAGTTCGATAGCAGTAACAGTGATTTTATCGGCAATGTTTGGGTCAGATACTTCCAACTGAAAATCCCACGTGGCCCCAACATTTACTACATTCATTGCAGGTGGTTCAGCAGATATTATTGGTGGGTGATTTATAAATACAGCTACATTTTGTGTGTCCTGTGCTACGCCATGGCTTGCTTTTACAGCAAAGTATTGTGTATCTATCTGTGTTAATTCCGGTGTCCAGGTGATCAAATAATTATTATTCATAGACATACCAACCGGCCCGTGTAGTAATTCCACTTTCATTTCCTGGGCCAACTCAGGTCGCCAAACTTCAACTTGGTATTGGTAGGGCTGATTAACCTTCCAATCTGTTGGTGCGCTTGATATAATCTTTACACCAGCACGGGCGAATAATCTGAATTCCTGTACATCACGATCAAAACCATCTGTGGCCACAAGACGTATATCGTAAACACTAACATCAGCACTATCTGTTTCCCAAATTAAGCCACCATTTTCTCTCAAAATCATGCCTTCAGGGGCTAATTCAAGATAGTATTTAACCTTAGTATCAATATTTCGATCACGGACAACAGGTGTATAGGCAAATGTAGTGTTCGATACAAATTCAGTTCCTATCGGGGCGGTGAGAAACATAGGTGGATCATTAACATATATCCACACGTATTCATCATATCCTTCTAATTCAGGCACCATTTGATAGGTAAGTAAAGAATCTCTTACGGTTGCTTCAAGAGATACAGATTCACCAACCTTCATTTCTATACGGTATCCTAATTTGTATGCACCAAGCTGAGTATCGCTAGGCACCCATTGTATTGATCTACTTTCATAATGAAAAAACATACCTTTTGGAGGTGGAATCAGCCAGCGAAAACTATAGAATTCTCGTGCTTCATCTTCTGGTATTTTATAAGTAAATAGCTGATTAAGTGACAATACATGACGTGGAAGAACATCTTGTGGCAAGTGTTGGCCTATTGTAGTAATAGGCTTTGGCATCTTTGGTAGATCCATTGCGTGTTTAATTTCTGGGAATAAATCAATGAGGTCAATTTGTTCATCAAGAGCTGCAACAACATCCTCCTCATCAGGCACAGACATTTCGATTTCCGGTTTACCAAGCTCTGTTAGAAAAACATTGTTTTCTTCTCCATCCCAACTAGATGCAATTATAACACCAGTATACTCTCCTCTGTCTGTTATTGGGATTGTTGCAAAAACTTGTGCTTCGGTTGTATCAGTCTCAAGTGTGAAATAACTTATCTCTAGGCCAACAGTATCCAGTGAGCCAATTGCCATAGTTATCATATTCATTTCACCAGAAATCAGCAATAAATCAGCAACATCATCAAAATTGATATCGGTCACATTCATATCAGACAGAGGGCCAGCATCAACAGGTAGCACTTCAGTTGCAACAGTAGCGGGAGATAAAGTCATAGAAACAATATGTCCAGATTGGAATGGCAATAAAACATCCTTAAACCCATCAGAATCCCAGTCGGCAACGACCACCGACAAAGGAAGTGGTCCATTCATACCTGTTATAATTTCTTGTTTTGATTCTCCCAACACCAGACGGCCATTGCGATTAAAATATGGCTGAATTTTCATAACATTGCCTTCAGGGCTAAAACTTAGTATTTCATCGTATCCATCACGGTTCCAATCCAATGCAACTCCATAAACAAAACCAATCCCCGTTTTCAAAGCACTTGGTTCTAAACGTTCAACCATTATCAAATTACCTTCTTTATCAAGATCAATTATAGAAAGTCCCCGTAACGGGCTACCAAGTGATAATATAATCTCTTGATCATCGTCATTATCCAAATTAAATACATCAAAATTGTTGCAACGCACGAAGTATTTTTCGTCTCCAAGGTTTAAAAATCCTGCAGGAGTTTCACCAAAACCATCATCATGCCACTTATAATAGAAGATTATTGGTTGTAGTATAGTTTCGTCTCCATTTTCTGATAAATTGGCAACCGCAATTAATTCAGGTACACCATCTCCAACCAAGTCAGCAAGCCTTACACCAACAAAACTTCCTAGTAATCCATCCGGCAACTCCAATTCCCAGGTTAAATTTTGAAAACCATCAATGTCAATCTCATAATACCTAATCATAGAGATACTGTGACCGTTCATTCTATCGAATTCAACTGTAGCAAATTCATATTGACCATCTTCATCTATATCAAAAGTGCCCTCCATATGTAAAATCTTTAGGTCGCGAGAGGACCCAAAACTATATAATAATAAAACCAGGAAAATAATTTTATTCCTAGTTATCATGGAGTGTTATCGGTTTGTTCCGATGGGCTTTCTTCTTCGGTGTTGGTTTCTTCTCCTGTATGGGGTTCTTCTTCTTGATTTACAGCTGCGCTATCAGAATGCACTACATTACTGGTGTCATTGATGGTTGTGTCTGGTAAAGAAGTATTAAGTGTATCTGATGGTTGGGTTATTGTTAATGAATCCGGTGGCAACGATGTGACTGTATCAGAAACGATAGGCATATCATTTATAGCGCCAATTGTTGTATCGCCAGAAACTGAATCTACCTTTGTTGTATCACTTAAGATTGTATCAGTAATTACGCTGGCTGTTTCTGAAATATAAGATTTTTCGAATCCGGCACCCTTAAAAAGCTTCTTTGCCTCTAAAAATTGTTTGTTGAATTGTATTCTATCTTTCAAATCAAAAACACCTGCTAATGAAGTCACTGAAACTGAACCATAGAAATCAAATTCGGAACGGACTACTGCGCCTCCTAGCGTATCCAAATCAAATGCAACTCGAATTTCTTTCACAAGAATCTCATCTGGGAACGAAAATGCACTCGTATATGAGTTTGATCCTAATGGTACAGTGACAGAAATATTTGCATATGATTGTATAACAGAATCCAAACCAAAATCAAACTCAAGACTACTACCAATTGAATCCATTGAAAGAGTAGAGGGGAAACCGTTAAATGCATATTCCGGATATTGATACCAGTCTGGATTCCAATCCTCCGGGCTATAAGATTGTGGAATCGAATCATTTGTTGGTGACTTTGCCAACTCCAGTGTATTGTTTTTTATATCATGTATAATATATATTGTTGTTATAATACTATCGGGGTCTTCATCCCTATTAAAAGTGAGCTTTGATGTTACTGGTCTATCTAAAAGAAAAAGATTAGACTTAATGCTCGTAGTAAGAACTGCTGGTCCATTATTTTTAAAAATATCATATCCTACATCTAAGTTGAATAGGTGTTCTCCGTCAAAATGATAACGATTAATCGTCGTATCTCTGGTTACAACTGTGATTGAAACTATTTCTTCTTCCAAAGTGATAAATTCGTCAGGTTCAAATAATACCCTAGGCAATACTGTATCCTTAACAAATAACCTGAATGCAAATAATGAATCAGTTAAAACAGGTATTATCTTATGTTGTTTACCAAATGGGGTTGATACACTAAAAAGTTTTTCCCCCAATCGTATCTGCGAAAGATAAGCGAATATATTATCTCCTGTTTGCCCGCTAGTGGGTATCCAATTAATGACTCCCGTTCTTGGTTGATATACTGTTCCAACAGGAGGTTTTACCAACCATTGAAAACTATAAAAACCTCCAGCTGAATCCACTGTGGCAGGAATTAGCAAAGAATCTCCAACAAATGCAGAATCAATATTGGTAATATTACTTATAAGGGAATCAATAGTCGCTTGGTCTATCTTTGTCTCACTAGATAATTCTTCATCTAGCTTTTTATAAAGACCGGCCTCTATACGAGCCAGTACAACTTTATTAATTTCTTGTGCGGATGTTGTGTCATCAACAGCAAATAATCCCTGGCCAGAAAAGTCGCTGGGTAACATTGATAATTTACCATCAGTAAAACTTAGTATAAGCACTTGATCGTTTTCGAATGGCAATAGAACTCCCTGATCATCATTATAACTAATGTCATGAACCCAAATATCAGGAGCATATAGATTTTGCATTCCATCCAATACAAGTAAATCTGAGGTTATTTCTTTTCCATCTGTGCTTGAAAATATTGCTGTTTTCATTATGTCTCCTTCTGGGCTGAAAACTGCAATATTTTCGCCATCTGTTGTATTAAACAATGCAGTAAAGACTCGACCATAGCCATTTTTTAAAATGTCCGGTTGAAAAACCATAGGTGACTCAATCAAAAGGGATCCAAGCTTCTCTGATAAGTTAAAGATAACTGCTTTCCTAGAAGGACTACCAAAAGAGATAGAAAGAGCTACCTTCCCATCAATTTCAGAAATATTTATATTTGAGGGACGTAAAAGATTCTTTTCTCCAGGGAAATCAAAACGCTTTAGCGGTTCTGATGTAAATCGTTCTCCAGTCCATTTAAAAACCACAAGCCAAGGTACTTTTCTATCCGTTTCTATAGATGGTGCGGAAATTATTGCAATTAATTCTGGATTCGGATCATCATTTATATTGGCTAGTACCGCATCCATTACAGCTGCAGATCGATCCCCATTAGGATGGTAATACCAAATTTCCCTATGTTCGCCATTATCTTCAATTTCTACGTATTGCAATCCCCCGCTCTTCAATAATAATAACTCACTGCGATTATTTCCATTCAGATCAAATGTGCCCGTAAGTTTTAATGACTTGGCTTTGAGAGATACGGATAACAACAGGACCAATAAAAGTATTGGTCCTCGGTTATTAGTTAGGAATGCCATCCGAGGCGTTTTGCGAAAACAATTGTGCATTGATTTCTATACTGGAATATACAAAAATATCACAGAAACGGTCTATTATCTAATTGGTATATATCTAATTGGTATGATGTTCTAAATTCTCTGCGATGGTAATCATAACTTCCTTTTATTATCTAGCAACATTTCCCTACCGAATTGCTACAGTAAACGATAAATTTCCAAAGATATATTGGATTCGCATAGAATCCGAAGCGCTCCATGAACCGATATAAGTTGATCATACTTACCTTGCCAATTGTAATATTCGCGCAAAGCGATCTATATCCAGTTGAAGATTACTATGGTGGTGGAATAGGTTATAGTCCAATGTATATGATTCTAGATTCAATTCCTGGCGCATCAAAACTCAGGCAAGTAGGTGTTAATCCTGATAATTTCAATTCCCCCTTCGTTATACATGGTGGTGAAGGATTTACACAAATTTCTGGTCGATGGAGATTGGGCGGTTATGCAGGTATCGGCACTTCCCGTATTAGTAATGCTTTAAGCGTTATTCTTGCGGTTGAAACGAATGGATTAGAGGGGATTCAAGATACTGATACGACAAGAAATTATACTGGAATTTTTGTACCTACAATAGAAGCAAAATTCACATTTATGATTAGCGCAATAACACTGGAATATGTTGTGCCAATTTTTCGTGATTTAGAAATCGCTAGTGGTGCGATGTTTGGGCTCGGTAGAACTATTATTTCCATTGATCAAAATACAGGTACACCTCGTTGGGACGCAAGCTTCAGCAATAATTTTGGACAAGTTATGAATGATACTTTGATATATATAGTTGATGATACAGGAACCACACCAGAAGCTGCAATCGATGCATTACAGGGGTCATATCTACCCCCACAGGCATCTAGCGCAGGAATGACTAATCTAAGTGGTACTTTTTTCAATTTTCAACCATATGTAGCAGTTAAATGGCAAATAACCGATCGCGTTGGGCTCCGTCTTAGTATTGGATATAATAAAGGAGTTATCAGGGCCGGACAATGGAAACTTAATGACCGATTTCAGGTTAGCGATTCACCCGAATCCGCATTATCAGGATTATCATTTAGGACAATGATCTACTTTGGTCTTTAATTTTAAGTATTAACATTTAATTCTACAGCTTAACAAATGAATAAATCCTACCAATCGCGAGTAAAGTATTCATTCCTTACAACAGTTATAATTATTCTTACCATACCTACAGTTCGAATTCTTTATTCTGAATCCAGAGATATTTACCGAATTATTGAAAACAAATTTCGGGTTTTTAATCAAATAATTCAGTATGTGAATGAATATTATTATGAAGATGTGAATATGGATGAAATATGGAATGGTGCTTTTCATGGATTTATGGAGAAATTAGATCCACACTCTGTTTATATCCCTCCCAAGAAACAGGAGGAAATTGATGAAATTTTTCGAGGGGAATTCCAAGGTATTGGTATAGAATTTGATGTGTTGGAAGGGTATATCACCGTCATTGCGCCAGTTGCAGATAGCCCTTCAGAACGTGTCGGGCTTCATCCCGGAGATCGTATAATTGAAATTGATGGAGAAGATGCGTATGGCATTACTAAAGATGAAGTTATAAAAACACTCCGTGGACCTAAAGGTACTAGTGTAGACCTTAAAATTGCTAGAATTGGCACCGAACCTTTTGATGTAATCATCATAAGAGATGTTATTCCTATTTATAGTGTCCGCGCATCACTAATGCTGGATGACCAAACGGGCTACATCTGGTTAACTAGATTCACAGCTACATCATCAGAAGAAATTAGAAATTCACTAAAAAAACTGGATGATAACGGCATGAAACGTTTGGTATTGGATCTTAGAAACAATAGTGGTGGTTTTCTAGAGCAAGCAGCAGAAATAACAAATATGTTTATCGCCACCAGGGACACGCTTGTTTACACAATGGGAAAACATAATAACACAAACGAAGTTTTTCTTGCCAAACCATCCAAGGGCAGGGAAGATTTTCCACTAATTATATTATTAAATCGCGGTTCTGCAAGTGCCAGCGAAATTGTTGCTGGTGCTGTGCAGGATCTTGATCGTGGTTTAATTGTTGGTGAAACAAGCTTTGGAAAGGGACTTGTGCAGCGGCAATTTGGTCTAAGGGATGGATCTGCTATTCGTGTTACGATTGCTCGTTATTTCACGCCTAGTGGCCGTTTAATCCAGCGTCCTTT
>ERZ651768.824-NODE-824-length-23005-cov-14.341766_pt1 | contig 23005 bp, 21 predicted proteins | sample MGYA00514754_ERZ651768 | MGnify/ENA metagenome assembly ERZ651768
AAGAAGTAATCAAAACCACAGGAAGTTTTTTAGTTGTAGAACTTATGCGGCAGGGATATGATCCGACCCAAGCTTGCAAAGAGGCATTAAACCGAGTGATAAAGGCCCATAATGGGCAACCAGATTTTCAGATTGGGTACATCGCATTACGGAAGGATGGGGAGATTGGTTCCGCCTGTCTTAAATGGTCATTTGAATATGCTTTAGCTCGGGGAGGGGAGAATAAACTGCATAAAATTAAGGGAATGATTTAGGATAGAACTATTTCTCCATTTTGTTCTAATTAGGCTTAACGGTAAGTATATGAAAAGTAGGCGATTGCGTCGCAATTCGCTATCAAGTTACATAACGGTTGAAACGGGCTACAAGCTTTGCCTTTACTACTAACCCGCCTATTTTTTATATACATTGTTAGCGTTTCGTGCCTTATGTTTCTGTTATAAATATATAATATTTGTCATTTCTTGATTTTATGTCAGAACATATATTTTACTCCCAATATCAGTCTCATTTTCTGGCTCATAATATTACTATTTTCTGTTTGATAAATAGGTAGTTGAACCAATGCTTCCAAAGCCAAAGAGGAATGAATAAAAGATATGCCGGGAGAAAGAAAGATTAAATTCGTTGACATATTCACCTCATCTTCTTCTTCATTGATGTAGGTCAATTCTAATACTGGTGAGATTGCATTGCTTAACTTACCCTTCAAAGGAATCATCGCTGAAAATGCTGTATTTAAACTAAAAATATTACCCATCTTTGATACTTGTTTCCCTGATAAGTTTGAGAACATATACGAAGTAGAAACATCTATTGAAAAAAATCGAGGACGATACGATATATTCAGACCTAATTTCGGATTCCATGTTCTGTCACTTATTTCTTTGGAACCCAAAGGTACATTGGTGGCTATATACGGAGCAATTCCAAACACATAATTGGCTGTATTCTTCCTGTATAACCTAAACTTTGATAATATATATAGGTCGTTTAATCCTTTATTTACATTTGAAGTATTTTCGACGGTTTGATGTACATACATACCTCTTGCCATAACTGTAAACCCCGGAGTTACACCGTAAGCTAAAACCAAAGGCATCATATTCGTGTTCATCAACATCATTGAATTGCTCATTGACATATGGCGGTATTGAGTTCTCATAATAAACCTATCCTGAGGAGGTGTTATTCCCGCATCAACGCTTATTCCTCCAGCAAACAACTTCGCATGACAACAAAAAAAAAGAACCAACAGGTATATTAATCTACTTTTCAATTTCTTTCTTATTTAGATTATCGCTCAGTGTGAAATTTGCTTTTTTCACCCTCTGCTCCAATTCATTTTTGTTAAGTATAGAATCTTGTCTTACAACAACAATTAATTCCTGCTTTACCCAATTAGCTTTTGAGTACTTCACTGCAGGTATTTTATTAACTTGCTTTTCCAGCCCACCTTCACAACCTGGACAGTCCATCCCGTAAACAATATAGGTTAATGTATCTGGTTGAGATTTATTTTCGTTTTGTTGAGTAGCTTCTTTTGAATTGGTCTGAGAATATATTGATTTCGGCAAACTACTTATTACCATGATTAGAATTATAGCATTTATAAGTTTCATACGTATTTAATTTATAATGTTATTCATAATAGAATATTAGTATACAAAACATATCTGTATACTAAATATAATTACAAATATAATTCTTGATTATTAATAAACTCAGTATAGAATCATAACAGATTTCTAAGATTGTATTTGACCGTATCAAAAGTCCATTGGATAGATTGAGCCTTTAAAGATATGTTTGAAAAATTGACCAACTACTTTGTGCCTGTTTCCAAGGAATCGGCCCGGGTTTACCGTACCCGCATCGGGATCTTCCAGGGCTGGGTGTCGGTTTTAGTTAATGTAGTATTGTTTGTTCTAAAGCTGGTCATTGGTATTATGGCTGGGGCAGTGAGTGTTATCGCTGATGCTGTTCATACCTTATCCGATGTGATTTCGTCTGCTATTGTAATCTGGGGATTTAAACAGGCCCAAAAACCCGCGGATAAGGAACATCCCTATGGTCACGGGCGAGCTGAATATATTGCCACTCTGATCATCGCAATCCTGCTATGTGTTGCTGGAATTGAATTCATCGAAGCTGCGTTTAAACGAATCCGCAATCCACAACTGATTGAAGTAAAATGGTGGATGGTTATTGTGCTGGCCGCGACGATAGTTTTAAAAGAAGTCACTGCCCGTTACGCAAAATTCCTTTCTTCTAAAGTTGCATCAGGTACTCTGCACGCTGATGCTTGGCATCACCGCACAGATGCAATCTCCAGTCTTTTAGTTGTTGTTGCTATGATTGCTGGGATTTATGGATATCCTGCTGTCGATGGTTGGGCCGGATTGGTTGTATCACTTTTTTTAATCTATATTGGATTTGATATTGCGAGGGATGCCGTAGATGATCTCATCGGGAAACCCCCGGCTACTGAAGAAATTGAAACCATCAGAAACATTGTTACGAGAGTTGATGGTGTTTTAGGGGTTCATGATATTACAGTTCACAGTTATGGGCAGGATAAGTTTATCAGTATCCATATTGAAGTTGATGCTGATAAACCTACAGCGGAGGCGCATGATATTTCTGAAGAAGTGGAAGACCATTTAAAAAATGCATTGGGTGTGGAACCAACGGTTCATCTAGATCCGGTTTCTCCCGGGAATCCGTTGGTTAAACAAGTCCAGGAATTTTTAAATCATAATTGGTCTAACGAAGACAGTATTACAGACATTCATGATATTCGAATTGTTGAAACAAAGAACCACCATGTAATCTTATTTGGGATCAATGTAAAAGTAGGAATAAGCCAGAAACAAATTGTTGAATGTTGTCAATCTTTAGAAAATGATTTAAAAAATAGGTTTACTGGTTTTGAGATTAATATTAAAGTGTCACCCATGCATCATTATTAATGATAATATTAATTATCTAAAATAATATTGGAGATCAACATTAAATCAAATATGTCAACGATCGAATCAAAATTTATATCGGCTAAATAAAGTTCATTTTCATTCATTTCTATAATGCCTAATAAATAAGATACAATTGTTAGCATATCCAGTATTGATACAACACCATCTTCATTGATATCTCCAGGGAGGTCCTGATATTCAATAACAATTTTGATTACTTCTCTCAGGGTGATTTCTGCTGCCTGGCGTGCGGTGTCCCAATCAATGAGTCCTCCAAGGTGTACATGCCCGGCTAGATAGCAGGGGATGTTCGCTGAATCCATTTGTGCTTTATACCATGTGCCATGATATCCCATGAACTCAGATAAATATTGCCCAGCACCCTGTGTATAATCAATATATGGTGTGAGCCCTAATCCAGAAGATTCTATTTTTGAAACTATACTATCCATTGGAAGGCTGGAATATCTTCTAGTATTCAAGGGGACAGTAGAATCAGGAGGAGCCGGAGTAGGATAATATGGAGCGGTAAAGTCAGCGGTCCAATAGAAATAGTTAAAATATTGCCACTCTAATTCCCAACTATAATCTATGTATCCTCTACTAAATGTTATAATGGCTATTGGATTAATGCTGTCCACGATATTCCACCAATCTTCCGATGTGTCCTGATAATCCACTTCAAAATCACCAAATCCCTGCCCACAAGAATCACAGTCTGGAATGCCAAAAGTAGGGAAGTAGGAGACAACATCAAATCCCCGACCTTCCCAGTTCTGTCCTATCCAACCATCAGGGTTAAGCATCGCATTTGTACTGAAAGGTCGGATGCATTCATTTGAAGGGGGCCAATAGCCGCATAATAGGATTTTTTTATTTGGTTCCCGGAGATGGTTTCTTTCAGGGATATGGGTGTCTAATTTTTTTGGAGTTACGGGTGAAATAATTTCCTGTACCGGGTTTAAAAAATTATGGCCTCTTGGGATGGATAATTCAATCAGAATATTTTGAGTCTTCATTTGTCCTGTAACCATAGTTCCATTATTTTGATTAATTTGTTTTGAATAAGGTCCAACCCAGCCATTTGTATTCAGATCAATAAAGTAAAGGGACATTTCTTCCTTAATAAGAGACATAATCAGTTTGAAATGAACAGGTTCTGGTTCATTTAATACCAGTTTTAATAGATAAATATCTTTGTTTTTATATTCGATTGGTTTAATCGAATCGAAAATATTTTCCGGTAAAGTAGATGATGGTTGAAATTTGATTTGGTGAATGGGTTCATTTATGCCAATATCAAAATAATTAGGTTTACCATACGGTAATTCCTGTGAATACAGAATTCCTAAAATAGGGATAATGATGATCCAACTACCCACAGTGGATATTAATCTAAAATGATGGAAGGGAATAACTGAACCTCTTCTTCTATTTCGATTTGGGCCTGTCCTCTATCATTGATGCCTTTAAACAATCCATGCTGAGAAACCCCGTTGTGGTTAAATGATGTTATTTCGTTTAAATGTGCACAATAATTTGTCCATTCACTTGTTACTGAATCCAAATTGTCCAGCAGCTGTTCAAAGAAAGTTAAAACCATTGCGCAAATCAGCTCACGCTGGTTGGAATGCTGAGTCTCAATAGAAAGTGAAGTCGCAGATTGGCTTAACTTTTCCGGAAAATCATTTTCAGTCTCATTGATATTTAACCCAATTCCAATTACCATGGAGTTAACCGTTTGACCGGAAATTCGACTTTCACATAGTATTCCACCGCATTTTTTATTTCCCAATAAAATATCGTTAGGCCACTTCAATTTTGGTTTTCCACCGCGATCTTTCAGGGCTTTTGCGACTGCAACTCCTGCTGCAATGGGAATCAATACAGCTTTTTTAAGGGATAATGGTTCCAACATGATCAATGACATGGCCAAACCTTTACTGGGGCTCATAAACCACGAATTCCCATTTCGTCCTTTACCTTGAAATTGATTATCGGTAATAACTATCATGCCATGGCTGGCTTCATTATTCTCAATCAGGTCCCAGGCTTCTAAGTTGGTAGACCCTAAACGCTGATAGTATTCAATTTCTTTACCAAAACGTCTGGTTCGGAGATTGGTTTGGATCAGGTTCGTGAAGATCATAACTAAAGAAAAAGTAAGTTAAGTTCAATATAGGCTAAACTCATAGCAAGTCCCGCACCCGTCAGAACCTGTAGAGGTGTATGAGCTTTCAGAATAATTCGTGACATACAGACCAGGACCAGACTTGCGGCCATGCCAAAGGGATACTGAATACCATGGAACCAGAGCGCGACCAGTGGACCACCCAATCCGATAGCGTGGATCGATATTTTCCATTTCATGGTAATGAGCCAAACAATTGCTGTATTTACGGCATAACAAAACATGAGCCCCTGGATGATTGGTGCAGCATTTAGATACCATAATATCAAAAATCCAATTCCATGATAAATAGCCCCCAGCACGAGTGGCTGGACTCGCTGTTCACGGATGGAAGCATCAAGGTCTGTAATCTTTCCGGATCGTTTTAAATAGATAACAGTTATGGTTGAGAGCAGTGTTGAAAAAAAGAAAGCTGTGAAAAAAATTATGTGATTTGAACTATGTTCTTCGCCTGTATAGGTCAACAGGGCAAATGTGAAGGGTGCAACCACCATAGGGTGGAGCAGGAAGGATGTGATAAATGCTAACTTTTGCAAGACCGGGCGGGGGTTAATACTCGCCAAAAACACTGCGTAACGTATCTGCGATCTCACCTAAAGTGCAGTCATTTTTTACGCATTTAATGATTGCCGGCATTACATTTTCTTCATTGACAGCAACCGACTTTAATTTCCCTAATACTGTTTGAACCTGGTCGTTATTTCGCGATGATTTGAGACTTGTTAATGAATCAATCTGGCTTTTCACTCTCACTGGATCAATCTCCAGTAAATTTGGTTCAATTTCTTTTTGATCTTCAAATTTATTTACCCCGACAACGATTTTTTTATTACTTTCAATTTCTTTTTGATACTCGTATGAACTGCGAGATATCTCATTTGCCATATATCCGTTTTCTATGGCAGCAACAGCACCACCCATTGAATCTATTTTTTCAATTATTTTCATGGTTCCTTCAACAAAATTATTCGTCATTTCTTCAATAATGAAACTGCCGCCAAACGGATCGGGATGATTGGGAATGCCGCTTTCATAAGCAATGATCTGCTGAGTGCGAAGTGCCAGTTTTGCCGCTTCATCTGAAGGGAGTGCCAAGGCTTCATCCCTGCTGTTTGTATGAAGTGACTGGGTGCCGCCTAATATCGCTGATAAGGCCTGTATTGTTGTTCGAACAACATTGTTATCTATCTGAGACGCTGAAAGAGTGGATCCCCCTGTCTGGGTGTGGAATCGAAACATCATTGCTTTTTTATTTGTTACATTAAATCTATCTTTCATGAGTGTCGCCCAAATCTGTCTAGCGGAACGGAACTTGGCTATCTCTTCCAGAAAACCATTGTGGGAATTCAGGAAAAAGGAAATGCGCTCTCCAAATTTATTTGGGTCTAATCCTTGTTCAACTGCGGCCTGAACGTAAGCAATTCCATTTGCAAAAGTGAAGGCCAGCTCCTGCTCAGCCGTACTGCCTGCTTCACGGATGTGGTACCCGGAAACGGATATTATATTCCATTTAGGCAGGTGTTCTGAACAAAATTGAAAAACATCGGTTACCAGCCGTAAGGAAGCAGACGGGGGAAAAATATAGGTGCCTCTTGCCACATATTCCTTTAAGATATCATTTTGAACTGTCCCTTGAAGGCCCTTGGGATTGACGCCCTGTTTTTCAGCTGCCGCAATATAAAATGCCAAAAGAATCGGTGCTGTAGCATTAATGGTCATTGAAGTGGATACTTTATCCAGCGGTATGTCTCTGAATAATGTTTCCATATTTTGAAGATTGCATATGGGTACGCCCACTTTTCCAACTTCGCCTTGAGAAATGGGATGGTCTGAATCGTAACCAATTTGAGTTGGCAGGTCAAATGCCACTGATAAACCCATTACACCATTTTCTAATAGATACCGGTAGCGTTTATTGGATTCTTCTGCTGAAGTGTAGCCGGCATATTGACGCATGGTCCAAAGTTTTTCTTTGTACATATTTTCATACAAACCACGGGTATAAGGAAACTGTCCCGCTTTTTCTTTTTTCATGAAATGCCTCGGTCCTTTTTAATCTGCTGATAAGCATCATTCACGGCTTTGAATTTTTCTTCAGCCAGTTTCTGCATTTCCACACCAAGATGGGCTACTTTGTCCGGATGGAATTTGTTGGCCATTTTTCTGAATGCACGTTTTAATTCATCGTTCGAAACTGAGGGGGAAACATCCAATATTCTATAAGCGGCTTTTTCATCTCTTGCAAACATTGCTTTAATTGATTCATAATCGTTTCGATTAATATTCAGGTAATTGGCAATGGTCTGGATGACACGGACCTCATCGGGGTGAACATGACCATCCGCTGCCGATAAACCAAATAATACATGGACCAGCTCCAAACGGCTTGAATGGTCCATGGATCGCTGAATCTGGCGGCACACATCTTTCAGAGGATAGTCCTGCTCTAAAATGTCTTTAAAAACGGCCATCAGTTCACGTGTCTGATGGATGCCAAACTGCTGTTTCAAGAACCGTTTTACATAATCCAGTTCTGACTTTAATAATTGACCATCAGCCTTCATTACCTTTGCAAATAGAACCAGAATGGAAATGACAAAGTCAGCAGGTTTTGTGACAGAATGGAATCGGCTTTGTTGACCTGATCCTATCCTTGGGGATGATTGATTCTCGTTCATGGAAGCGAAAGCGTATCCAAGTATAGCCCCAATAGGGCCACCCATAACCCAACCAAGACCTCCCCATAATAACTTTTTATTAAAAGACATGAATTTCTAAGTGTATAATATTCTGATATTACTATACCAAATTTAGAAATTAATCTGTTAAAGAATACCACTTCACAGCGGTTTTAAGGGGCGGTCGCTATCCTTATATTCCCATGTGGAAATTTCGTGGCGAATTAAAATTCTTCTCTGGTGGTATGCGCTCTTTCGTCCAAAAGCTAAGACTGAAAATTTGATCAGGATCAGCAAATCCGGCAAGGGTGTAAGCAGCATCCTTTATTTACTGCCTGCCGAAAAAGAACACGCCCAGATTGCATCTCATTTTGTGAAAAGAGGCCATAAAAATGATTCTTTGAAAATTAAGTATGTGGTCCATAAGGATGGATTGCAATATTATTTAAAAGAGTTAAAGCCACACATTATTTATTATACTGATAATAATTTGAACTGGCTGGGTGCATTAGCATCCATGCCAATCATTGATCAGATCAATGCCATACAATATGATGCCCTGGTTGATTTAAATCAATCTATGGACCAAACCCTATCGCTGTTGTGCCTGGAATTGGATATCCCGGTAAAAGTTGGCTTTCAATCTCCCCTATCTGATCAACTCTATTCTATGGTTATAGAACCATCACAAACCGGGTTTTTAGAAAAAAATTATGAAACAATTGAAAAAATACTGGGACTTGCATGAAATAATAGATATTCTAAGATCGAAAATAATATTATGCCTTATCCTCTACACTTTTTTTATTACCATAAATATCAAAATCATTGTAATAGCCAGAACTTTATAAAGAATAAAAATAATAATATTTTTCCATTATTTCTGTCAGTAAAAGTATTGCCACCCGATATATGCTCAATTATATTATCCGCCCGTTTTAGAGAGAAAAACAAATGCTTGAAGGCTTAATTTGCCCTATATGTGAAAACACAATTGATGAGATCGATCTTAAAGAATCTTTGAAATGCACGAATTGTGCCATTGATCTAAAAAATAGAAAATTTCTTGATTTTCTTGAATTTCTCATGGCCAATGGAATTGTTGAAAATTTGGACTTCTTTGATCAAGAAGTGTACAGTGACGATGTAGATGATCTGGACCAGACGAAAGAAGAAGAGGGCGACCCCAGCGAATATGAAAAGAAGAAAGATCTTTTCAATATATATGAAAATGAACTTCATCCAAAAAATGTAGAAGAGAATGAAGGGATTAAGGATTATACCCAGTTCGATGGTATTAATGATGACTGGGAAGAATTCAATGAACGTGATTTTTCTACTAAAAAGGGTTAATAGGTATTAAAGTGGATAAAGAAAAGAAAAACATCCAGCAGATCAATATTGAGTTAGACGAAAAGGTAAGTTCAGGCGAATATGCAAACTTCGTCGTCGTGACCCATTCACCGGCAGAATTCGTCATGGATTTTACCCGGATTCTTCCAGGAGTACCCAAGGCAAAAGTACACTCCAGAATTATAATGGCACCCCAACACGCGAAAGCATTCCTGGGTGCGTTAAACGATAATATAAAAAAGTTTGAAACCAAGCACGGCGAAATAAAAATGCCCAGCCGTGATGAAGGATTCTCATCTTTTGGTGTTAAGCCACCAAAGGACGTCCTGCCCAACTAATATTTGAATACGGGTGGGCTGCTTTCATACCAGACCCAGGTTTTCCCTCGTTTTAATTCCCTCATTTTTAAGATGACCCATAAGGTCAGGATAGTCCATGCAATCCCATACCCTAATATTGACCCAACAATTACATCGCCCGGGTAGTGTACACCAACATAAATACGTGAAAAAGCAACCATAAAAGCTAAACTGAATACAGGGAACTTAGCTTTTTCATAGAAATAAGAAAGAATCACTGCAAAAGCAAATATGTTGGCTGCATGGTTAGAGGGCATGCTCCATTTACCACCCTTTGAAACCAACAAATTTAGCCCTTCCATGTTGAGATGTGATGGTCTGACTCTTTCTATAAATGGTTTCAGAATTTGTGCACAAATTGAATCAGTAAGTATAATTGTTAAAATCAGTAATACTAAGGTTATTTTCCCCCGCTTTTCTGCTTTGAATCCTAAATAAAAAATCAGTACCAGGATAGGTAGGGTCCAGTTATCTTGTTCTGTGATGAGAGGCATTAACCAATCCAAGGCGGTATTGGATAAATAATTATGAACCCAAAGCAGAATCGTTTTATCTAAATTTTGAAGACCTTGAAGCATAGGGTGAATGATCCGACCTTTATAACTCTAACACCACTCGGCCAGTTTGTCCACCGGCAAGGATTTTATCAATTTCTGGTAGCATTCCATCCAGGTTAACTGTATGACATATATCATCCAGCCCATCCATCTGCCAATCTTTGGAAAACCGCTCCCAGATCTCTGCTTTTTCATGCACTGGCTTTTCCGCTGAATCAATACCAATCAGGCTGTTCCCTCTTAGAATAAACGGAAAGACAGATGCTTTAAAACTGGGACTGTCCACCAATCCGCAGCAGGTAACGGTTCCGTCATATTTCATGCTGGCCAGTATAGCGGACAAAATATTTCCACCCGCAACATCAACTGCTATATCCCACATTCCTTTGCCTATAGGTCCCCGGATGGATTCAATGAATTCGGTTCTTGATAAGATTTCAGCCGCTCCAATATTCCTTAAAAAACTAGTTGCGTCCCTTTTCCCTGTCAGGGCTGTTACTTCTGCTCCGAGGTGGGACAAAAGTTTTACGGCTATACAGCCAACCCCGCCTGTGGCACCGCTGACCACGGCTTTCATTCCTTTTACACCTGATTTTTCTTCCAGTGCTTTGACACATAACCCGGCCGTGAATCCTGCGGTCCCAAGGATCATGGATTCTTTCGCTGTAAGGTTTTCCGGGCGTTTTACAGCCCAGCCTGCAGGCACTCGTATATATTCTCCAAAACCGCCAGCTGTGTTCATTCCCAGATCATAGCCACTGATTATTACGGGTGTATTTTCTGGAAAATCAGGGCTGGATGATTCTTTTACCACTCCTGTAGCATCAATTCCTGGTGTATGGGGGTATTCCCGGGTCACCCCTTTATTCCCTGTAGCTGAGAGTGCATCTTTATAATTAAGAGAAGAATATTCTACACGAATGGTTAGATCTGCTTCTGGGAGATCACCTGTTGATCTTTCTTGGACACTACGGGAAAAATTTCCTTTAGCTATTTCCTCAATTACAATGGCTTTGAAACTTACGTTTTTCATATTTTTTTCTAAGTCACCTGCTTCTAAATACCTTAATTAAGTTGAGATAGCCCAGTAAGGCTTTCGTTTCTCAAAAAATGAACTAAACCCTTCTTGTCCCTCTTCTCCCACAAGGCAATCGGAAAATAGATCGGCCGCCCTTACTGTATTTATTGGATTATAGTCTGCAATGATTTCTTTTGTAACTGCTATAGCACCTGGGGCACATTTCATAACTTGCTGTTGGATATTTTCTAGTATCTCTGACAATTTTTCTAAATCATCAGCGACGTAATCAGCCAGACCAATTTCCATGGCATCGTTCCCATCAATATGATCTCCCAGAAGCATCATCTTTCTACCTTTGGCAAAACCAAGCCGATTAATCACATAGGGAGCAATTTGTGCGGGTGTCAGCCCGATTTGTGTTTCCGTTAGAGCATATCGGGCATTGGACATAGTTATTAGCAAATCTGTGGAACAGGCAATCCCAAAACCACCGGCCATAGCTGCTCCTTCTACTACGGATACAGTGACTTGGGGGGATGCGCTAATTGTTTTGAAAAGTTGGCCAACTAAACTGCTGGCTGCATCTGCCATTTTCTTAGCCTGATCACCAGCAGATAATATTTCCTGAAATTCCTTCAAATCGGCTCCGGCACAAAATGTACCGCCCTGGCCACGAAAAGTAATTCCACGTACAGATCGGTCATCACGCACTGTTTCAAGTATTTGAAAAATATCCATAATTAACTGTCTTGAGAGTGCGTTTCGTTTTTCTGGTCGATTGAATGAGATGGTTAGCCAACTGTTTTCCAAGTTAGTAACTATAGATTCTGTTTGAGGAATTTTAACCATGGTATGATCCTTTTTAAATTATTTTTTCTTTAAATCTCGGTAAAGTGAATAATGATTCTCCCAATCTTCGCATAATGATAGACGCTGACTCAATGCCGTGCACCGTTTCTACACTTTTTCCAGCAGAATAGTACTGTTTCTTTTTTTCACTATTTTTTGATTTATTATTCCTGGAAAGGTACTTAAGACGGATGAATGAATTAAGATTCAACAACATCCGTGCTGTATGTTTGAACCTGCTGTTTAACAGCATTTGAAAAGGCCAGGAATTTTCTTGACGGAAGTATTTTGATTTGATTACCGAAATAGGGACACCCGTCATGCGATTGGTGGATACGATGTCTGTCTCGGAAGCTTTAACTATGGCATTTTTATAGTCTTCCGGTGTATTGCACTCGGTGGTTGCAATGAATCGGGTACCCATTTGAACACCATCGTAGCCTACTTCCATAGCTCTAGCCAATTCTTTCTCGCTTCCAATTCCACCGGCACAGATGAGTGGAAGGTCCAAATCATAGAGTTCATCATACATGCCTTCCATAGATGTAGGCCCCAAGTGACCCCCGGCGCGATTATTAACGCAGATCAGCCCGTCTACACCGCAGTCCTGCCCCTTTTGGGCCCAGTGAAGGTTTGTAACATCATGATATACATACCCACCTACCTGGTGAACGCGTTCACATACCCAATCGGGCTTTCCCAGGGAAGTCACAAAAAACCGAATTCCTTCTTCTAACGCTATGTCAATCCAGGCCGACATACGGTCCAGATATTTTTTACTTCCCTTTTCGATCAAAGCATTGAAACCAATGGGCTTATCCGTAAGAGTTTTAATATATTGAATCCCTTCGCGTAAATCCCAGCCATGGACGTAGGTAAGAGACACTGGCTGCATAATTGACGCCCCGCCGCCTTCTGCCGCAGCCGCCACCAGTTCTGGGTTGGAGCAGGGATACATTGCGCCACAGATAATGGGGAATTCAACTCCTGCATGTTCCGTAAGGCGAGTGCGTATCTTGGTAGAATTGTTCATGAATTCTTTAGTTTGATTATAGCGTGACCCGATAATTTTTTATCACCTTTAGAATCAGAAACTACGAGGTCTAATGTGATAGACTTTAGTTCATCATTATTTATTTGTTCAATGACAACTCCTGAACAAGTGAGTGTATCTCCGATCTGGGTCATGGAAGAAAACTGTACGCCAAATTCCTGGATTGCGGCCTGTTGGATGATATTAGTCAGTGCGCGGCCTAAATAAGCCATGACCAGCATACCATGAGCAATAACATCGGGAAGGCCAGATTTCTTTGCAAAATCCAGATCAATATGAATCGGGTTGTGATCGCCTGACGCTCCAGCGTAGAGAGCCAGACTTGTTCGGGATATGGGTTCTAGAGTAAGATGAGGAATCCTGTCCCCAACTTTTGCGGTATTATAATTCCAGTTTTCCATAATTTTATCGTACCACCAGGGTAGATGATGCTTCTGCAACCTTGTTTTGTTTCTGATTTGTGAAATGGGATTTAAAGACTACAAACTGCAATGTTCCTTCCTTCTTATCGTACATATCTGCAATCTCACTGTCCATGGTTATCGTGTCACCGGCATACACGGGTGCATGATAGCTGTACCTTTGCCTGGCATGGAGCAATCGTCCCATTTTAATGTTCAGGTCTTCCAGATATTGGTAAGGTTTTTCCTGCTCCATAGCGACCGTGGTTAGAAATGTTGGAGGGGCCAGGAGGGATGGATGACCCTGATCCACTGCATAAGTTTCATCAAAGTATAAGGGATCTGTCTGTCCCGTAGCTTTCGCAAAAAACTTCAGACGCTGTTTCTCCACATTAAATACTACAGGAGGATATTTTTTTCCAATTAATGATCTATTAAGCATATGATGTTCACCGGCTAAAAGGTTTCTCCTGATTCTGCCATATCAAGAAGCAGTTTTGGTGGGGCAAAATGGTTGCCGTATTTTTCTGCCAATTCCTGAGCACGGTCCCGAAAAGGAACAATACCATAGTCCTTGACAAACTGCAGTGTACCGCCTTTAAAAGATGGGAAACCCCATCCCAAAATACTCCCAATGTTGGCATCAGCCACGGATGTGAGTACACCTTCTTCATAGCAGCGTATTGTTTCCACTGCCTGAGCAAAATAAAACCGGTCCATCATTTCATCTTGTGAAACCTGGTTTTCAGAAGGAGGGAAGTGTTTTTCAAGATCAGGCCATAGATATTTTTTCTCGTTTTCAGGATATTCATAAAATCCACCGCCGCCGGCCCGGCCGGTCCGTTTTGCTTCTTTTGTCATAAAATCTATGACCAGATCCCAGGGGCCTGTTGGACATTCTTTTCCTTCGGTTTCCAGGTCTCTCCAGGTCTGGTCCCGTATATGGGCTGCAAGTCCGATGTTGATTTCATCAATCACTGCCAGGGGACCAACAGGATATCCAGCCTGCTTGCCTGCTGCTTCAATCGCTTGCGGGTTATTACCTTCTGCCAGCAGTGCCATCCCTTCGCAGATATAGCGATCAAACACACGAGATGTATAAAATCCGCGGCTGTCATTGACAACAATTGGGCTCTTTTTAATCTTTAAAACAAAATCAAAAGCCTTGGCCAGGGTTTCAGGGCTAGTCTTTTCGCCTTTGATAATTTCAACAAGTTTCATCTTATGCACAGGAGAAAAGAAATGCATACCTATAAAACTTTCAGGCCTGGATGATTTTTTTGCCAGGCTGGTAATGGGAATAGTGGATGTATTAGAAGCAAATACGCCATCAGGATCCATGAAAGATTCCGCCTGCCCAGTTACCTTGCTTTTTAATTCACGGTCTTCAAATACAGCTTCAATGATAAGGTCACAGCTGTCAAGTTTTCTGTAATCATACGTAGGGGTGATTCGGCCTAAGGTTTGGTCTATTTTTTCCGGGGTGATCAATCCGCGCTTTAAACCATCTTCTAAAATTGATTTAATACGAGCTAAACCTTTATCTGCATTTTCTTGGGTGGCATCGGTCATTACTACGTCTATACCTGCCAAGGCAGTCACATAGGTAATTCCATGACCCATGAGCCCGGATCCTAATACACCCACCTTGGATGTTATAGTGGGTCCTACATCGGCAGGACGGCTGGAACTTGAATTCAAATCATTCATTTGAAAATATAAACATTGGTATTAGTAATTAACCCATTCCATCTAGGATGCAAGTGACAAATTAATCATAAAAAAACCTTCATTTCTGAAAGCTTTTTTTAAATCCGGGCTTTAGAGACCTTTTTAAATGTTCTGAATTAGAATTTTGTTTGTAATCTTAAAATCATGACCCGGCCCAGGGCTGGACCGCCAATAATCTCAGTGTGTTTGTGGTCTAACAGGTTCGAAACAGTGAAATTTATTTTTAGGTATTTATTGAATTCATAGCCTAAATGAATGTCAAATATTGTATAGGGATTGATATTACCAAAATAGATGCCTGATGACCATTTAAACCCATCTACATACCGGGCATTCAATGAAGCGGTGGCAGGCCAGCGCCTTGGGTTATATTGGAATTTCATTCCGGCTTTATGCCGGGGTGCATTAATGGGATCTTCAGAATTTGTGATAGGATTAAAAAATTCTGTCATGCCCAGGTGAGAATAGGTCAGGTCCAGCGACCACTCCAGGTTTATGAGAGCTGTTATGCTTGCATCAAAACCCCACATGTCCACTTCGCCATAATTGATGTATCCAACCACCACGGGTGGGGTGTAACCTGGAATCGTATCCATGGCAATAACACCTTCTATGGCACCGCGCCAGTGATTAAATGACTCGTCATAATCTTCTTGATCAACGATAATATTATTGGCGATATCATCGATCGTATTCATAAGGCTATCGCCGTCATAATCTGTCTCAAGAACTGATTTTTCAATAACAATAGGCGTAATAAAGGTCACGGGACTTACAAAACTGCTGTAATGGCTTGTATATAGATCCAGAGTTCCAAATATCCGATCATTAAGTCTGCCTTTATACCCCAGTTCCCAGGATTTAACAATTTCAGGTTCAATCTCAGGTAAGTCATTAACCGTTTGCCCGTAAAACCCTTCGATTTTTGGATCGGTGGATGGATAAAAGAATATGGTCTCGCTTGTATCTACCGGCACATAAGATCCTTCATATGGTCTATAGTAGTAGGGATTTCCCAATGAATCCCTTGGAAAAACATACCCACCATCAGCCCCTCGTGCATACACTTTAAAGACAGAAACACGGGTCACAAAAATATCCAGGAATAAAGCCTGGTTTGATGGAGTGTTGAAGGCCGTGGCCCATGTTAACCTGAAATTCTGGTTTTCTTTTGGACGATATACCAGTCCAAACTTTGGTGAAAGTTGGATCCCATCAGTTTTGTTAAAATTGAATTTCCAATCAAATGGACTGTACCCTGTTCCATAACCCTGATTGTTGAACTGAATCATGTCTGAAAGGCGATCATGGATATCAAACCGGGTAGCCTGGATAAATTCCCAATTTTTATTCAGTTTCCAATTAACCTGGTAATAAGCACCCAGTTCATTCACAGTGTAACGGTTATCTTCTGCCGCTTCATCAATCCCTTCATCAATGTTCTCGTCGATCTTGCCATCGCCATCATTATCTTTTCCATCCGCATACACAAAAAATTGTTGTCCCCCAAGCCATTGAACTCCTGGCTCAACCATTTCACCCCGCTCAAATTCACCACTTCCATCAGAATCTACATAATCGGGCATTCCATTTCCGTTGAGGTCATCATAATCATCACTGTCACCATCATTATCTAATCCATCAGCAATAGCACCTAAAACAGCATCAATTCCAGCAGAATCTAAAGGATCTGCGAATTGTGACAGATCATCTGTGTCCCATCGGGTGTACCCTTCGCCATCGTCGTACCAGGTGTTATCGTTTTTATCATCAAAGATGTAGGGTGATCCGGCTTCCCCATCGCCATTATTATCCCGCCTATCTGTATAATTCTTATCGGATAAGATAGTGCCCCGCGTATCAGGCAGGGTCAAGAAATAATCCACGCCCCATACGAAACGTATGTCACCGTTTTTCCATTCATTCACATGCTGAAGCTGGGCACTGAATTTCTTGGATCGGTCATAAATGATGCTTCCCGTTGCAAGATTTCGGGTAGGATGGCTTGGATCTCCAGAGTAACTGGAATTCAGGTAACTTTGGAAAAAGAAATTTTTATATCGAGCTTTTCCCTGGTAGTAGCGATAGATCCAGCCATCAGCTAAATATCGGGCGATCCCTGTAATGTTAATGTTTCGCGCCCAGGCAAACCCGTGAGACAGGCTTACCACCAGATCAGGATTTGGTTCCCAGTCCAGACGGAGATCATACCGGTAATTTCGAACCTTGAACTCTGGATAATCATTGATACCATCATCATTGGCATCCTTATATATATTGCTGAGTCCACCATAGTTCACGGCAAAATCCTTTTCATCAAATTCATCTACCCCGTTTTCGCCGGGGCTGGGCTGGCCATCTCCATCCGTATCATTATTACCAAAAATATCCCAGATCGGGACACTAACACCATCAATAATCTCAGTATTGCCATTCAGGTTTTCAAATGTTTCACCGTCCCATATACCATTGCCTTCTCCATAATCAGGTGGAATATCGCCATCATCATCATAATCACCATCACCATTTGCATCATCGGCAGGGATTCCATCCAGACCAAAATCTAACAAAATCAGGGTACCAAAAATATCCGCATACCCTTCTCCAACATCGGCATCATACATTCCATTGCCATTTAAGTCTACGAAGGGTTCAAAAGGTATATCATAGGCGTTTCCTAATGCATCCTTATAGAGTCCCCAATCATCATCATCATCCATTCCATTTGCACCCCAATCATCATTGTAGACCCCATTCCCATTTGTATCAAATACAATATTCCCTTCGGAGTCATACCTATAATTACCAAACCCAAATTTGTGTGTAGAGTCCAGAACGCTCCACGTAGAATCAGGAGAAGAGTAATTGGTGGTGGTTGGTTCTAAATTAACTAGGTCAGTTGTACTCCCAAATCGGTCTAACCATGCACTGCCTAATTCATCACTTTCATCTACAAGGCCATCCCCATCATTATCGATACCGTCTATCCAGGCTTCTTCTTCATCATCGATTCCTATATCAATTTGCTCATCAATGTATCCATTCCCATCGTTATCGATCCCATCCGCATAATAATAACCAAGTTTTTCTTCTGTAACGAACCAAAGTACTTTTCCGCTTTCCAATGTATACCGATTAAATTCATCATTGGCAGCTTTATTAATCATTTCCTGGGTGATAACAGGTGATCCATCTTCCCCGCCAACTGATGCTATACCATCTCCCCAATAAAACCCCACCCAGGATTCATCAGCACCATTCACATGGTCAATCATGGCTTCTGTAAATATGGGATTACTGGTTTCTGTTGAAAGTCTACCGCCTCGGTCTAATCTATCATGCTTCAAATTTGATCGTCCAATGAAAACGGGATCATGGCCTTCATGTTCATCCGGATTAAAATGGGTCCAGTCCTGGCCTGCCAGGGCCACACCAGAGACCTTAAATCCAAAATCACCAAATTTATGGGCTGTTCTAAATGTTAATTTTTTTAGGAGGTCCGTATCAGTTTGGCTTAAGAGTCCGCCCTGGATATTGATGCTGGTCCCCGTAGTTCTAATTGGGGACGATGTAATAATATTCAGTACACCGCTGTGTGCATTTGGGCCATAGAGGGCAGATGCGGGGCCCAGGACCACTTCGATCTGTTCTACATCTTCAAAGGATACAGGGATAACGTTATATGCTGTCAGTCTGAGAGAAGGGACATTTGCCATCCGGCCATCTGTCAGGGTAAGGAGCCGGGAACTAAAGGATGAATTAAACCCTCGGGCCGTCATGTTATAACTGTCGATCCCGGACTGGGTGAAATCAATTCCTTTTGTTCCTTTCAGATAATCCCCGAGATTTGTATTACTTTCCCGCCGAATCTCTGTTTTAGAGATCACCGAAATGGCCGCAGGTGCATCTTCTACACGTTCCCGCCTCCGGGATGCTGTTACCACATAAGTTTCCATTTGAATTGCTTCCGGTTCCAATTCCAAATCGATTGAATGTGTTTCATTAGCAACAATGGTTATACTTTTCTTTAGGACTTGATATCCTATATAAGAAACCATCAAAGTCTTTTCTCCGGGATCAACTTGCAAAATAGTATAATGTCCCTCAGTATCCGTGGCTGCACCTTGGGTAGTACCTTCTAAAACTACATTTGCACCGATCAGTGGGGATTTATTGGTTGTATCTAACACTCTCCCGGTAATAGTTCCCTGCTGGGCACAGAGTATAGAAGAGGCCAGGATGCACCATGCAAAATATTTGCTCATGATACTTTCTCTATAAACTAATCAGCCCCGTTAAAACGAGGCTGATTAGTACATCTATTTGTTTTAATGTTGCGTAAAAAATTATTTCAGCAGCAACATTTTTCCTTTTTGAATCCGATTATCGGAACGTACTTCATAGAAGTAAACACCACTGGGTACTTTATTGCCATTATGGTCGTGGCCATACCAGGTGATGTCATAAGTTCCTGCGGAGAGTTCGCCATCATGTGTTACAGCAACTTCTTCACCCAGAATGGAATAAATTGTTACTTTTACATCGGAGAATTTCTCTGTTGCAAACCGGATCTTTGTGGATGGGTTAAATGGATTTGGATAGTTTCCATACAGTTCGAATTTTTCTGCAAGCGGGGCATCTTCATCCAAATCTGCACCTGCACCATCATAGGTCCAGAATGTATTGACCCGCTGGGTTGTGTTATCCGGGATACAGCTGTTGTCTACTTCGAAAATCAAACGTCCAGTTTCGTATTCTGGATCATAATCCCAACCGGAATCATCTACTCCACAATCATAGCTGCACATTTGCTGAACCCCAACCAGTGCCATTGTTGGACCGGCTTGAAGAACTGCAGCACAAACATCTGCTGACGCCCCTGTACCCAGGCAGGCAATGTAATCTGCGTACAAAGAACTACCAACTGATGCACCGATTGCAGCAGCTGTATCAGCACCGACGTATATAAAAGCAACCGAATCTGCTGCTGCGGTCAGTGCAGCTTCAAGGTCTGCCCCAGCGGCAAGATGAGCATTCATTACCGCAGGGAATATACCTGCTGCTTCCATAAAATTGTAGGTAAAGAAATATCCCGTTGGTGCCAACGGCTCATCCCCGTTAAATGGGACCCCATCTCCACCAGCGGGGTCAAACAGATATCCATGGTTTGCAGCCACTGTACCGGCAGGAAGAGTATCTCCTGTCAGGGGATTAATTGTATAGGTGTCTGGGTTATCTGGGTCAATTGTATGTCCTGTACCGCCTAGGATAGGGACTGTAAAATCTGATATACTGTCACCTGTCCAGGCTAATGCTTCCCATAGTTCATTTGCATAGTAATATAAGTACGCCTCCGTATTGTAGAGTGTTACAGTATCGCCAGGAGAAACGGGTACACCTGTAAAACCATTTAACTGGCCATCTTCATTCACCCCCAGGCCGCTTGAAGTACCATCATGAGCTTCCCAGTAGATTTCCAGGTCTGTGGGAAGAGTATGGTCCGCATCTTCATAATCGATCGTGACCATTCCCCAGTTTTCCATATCCGTGCCAACGCCGTAATCAACACCATACTGACCATTTACAAGATCCGCGGGACCAAACTGCGCAAAAACAGATGAGAGAGAAATCCCCCATCCCATTGAGTATGCGTTTGCATCATCCGGATGGGTAAAACCAGGAGTACCTGTCCATGTGCCATTTTCGGCAACACTCGGGACTGTTGAATAGGTGGAGCAGTTTTCCGTTTCAGTGGTTGGGTACGTACTGCCGTCATTGATGGTAAAAGTACCATCGTCATTCAAATCAACATCCATGGCAACCCCAAACATTGCCAATAGTGTTTCATTAATTAATGGAACAAGAGCAACAGTAATGGTATCCCCAATGGCAAAATCTAACAATGTGTGAGTATACCCCATACCAGCAGCAGCAGCAGCTGAACTGGGCCAGGATGCAGTCACTGCATAGGATCCGTTTGCTGAATCTTCGGGGCTGTCAAATTCACGCACTTCATAGGTCCATTCGACAATTGCAGCATTCAAATCCCAGTTTCCCTGGATAGTCTGGGAAAACAACATTCCCGAAACCAAGATCATTGGAACCAATAATTTTATCGATTTTATCATATAAGAACTCCTTGTTTCTAAGTAGGATTTATTTTGGATTGTTTAACGTACTTCTGTTAAGAACAGAATGGGGAAAACTATAACAACAGATGGTAAGATTCAAAGACATTTCGAACATTGGCTATTTATCCTTTCGGCTTTTATTTATACTCCATCTTGCCCACAGCAGCCACAAACAATACATAAAAATAATACTGCCCAATATGAATATGAGTTCCAGTGTTATCCAAGTCCGATAATCTTTCATGATGGTTGGTGACTCTTCATCTGCCTTTTAAATTCAGACCCGAAATTAACTTAATTATTTTATTTTATAATCATTAATGAAAATCGCCGTATTGGTTAAACAAGTCCCTGGCTCTGAGTCTGTTCTGCCCATCTCAGGTGACCAGACCTGGATTGATGAAGGTATGGTATCATTCGTTATGAATCCCCCGGATAATTTTGCTATTGAAGAAGCTCTCCTTATCAGAGAAAGGAAAGGCGATGGGGAAGTGGTCGTTGTCAGTATGGGACCAGCCCGGGTTCAGAAAGTCATCCGGGAAGGATTAGCCAAGGGAGCGGACCGGGGCATCCATTTGGAAGAAGATGGACAGATTGAAACAGATCCGTTGTCCATTGCCAAACGTTTTTCATCTGTTTTAAAAGAAGAGAACTTCGACCTTATCCTTACTGGACTTCAATCGGATGATACGGGCATGGGACAGACCGGGGTCTTGATCGGCGAAATGCTGGGGTTATCTACTGTTACACTGGCCATTGAAACAGATGTCCAAGATGATCATATTAATGTTAAGAGAGAATTGGAGTCAGGGTGGTTCCAATGGGTGAAATTACCTCTGCCGGCTTCCATCAGTATCCAGTCAGGACTCAATACACCTCGATATCCTTCTTTAAAAGGCATTATGGGGGCGAAAAAAAAGGAGGTCAGGGTTATTTCTGCTTCGGCGCACCAGGATGCTGAGAAGAGCCAGACCATTAACAAAGTATTTATTCCCCAAACATCCAAACAGACAGAAGTGATCGATGGGGACGTTGATGCTGTTGTTTCCCGTATTGTCCAAATTTTGAAATCGGAGATAAAAGTTCTATAAACCATGGATAATTTAGTTGTTTTAGAAGATAATCGTGGTTCGCTGCACCGTATGAGCAAGGAAGCTATTGCTGGAGCCCAAACATTAGGCGGGACTATTGCGGCACTGGCTATCGGAGAAAATGCCCAGGCAATGGCCAATGAACTTAGCGGAGTAAAATTGTCAGAAGTGATAACTGTTGATCATGAATTGGTCTCAACCTACAATGCAGATGGCTATACCGAGGTTGTTACTCAGGTTGCGAAGGCTGAATCGCCTAATCTCATTCTAACTGGTCACAGCTATCAAACCCGGGATTTCATGCCCCGTGTCAGTGCAAAGCTGGATATTCCTTTCATACCGGATATTATTGCGGTGGAAGGCACCAGTTACATTAAGCAAGTGCTCAATGCGAAATTGAGTGCAGCCGTTACCACATCAGTTTCATCTGCGATTCTCAGTTTTCAGTCTGCTGCTTTTAGCGATGAAGATATTGTTGAAGGTTCCTGCACTTCCAAACCCTTTGATGCCGATTTAAGCCATCAGGATGTGCGTTCTCGATCTGAAGAGCCTTTCCAGGAAGCAGCTGGGGATGTGGATCTGGAAAGCGCAGAACTTTTGATCTCGATTGGCCG